>Ga0209415_10012839_pt1 | contig 13901 bp, 11 predicted proteins | sample PeaSoiSIISIP2007_FD_187696 | JGI IMG/M metagenome (GOLD analysis project Ga0209415, IMG submission 187696) | Peat soil microbial communities from Weissenstadt, Germany - SII-SIP-2007 (SPAdes) (version 2) | ecosystem: Environmental > Terrestrial > Soil > Wetlands > Peat | place: Germany... | reverse complement strand
CACCATGCCCATCTGGGCCATGACGCGCATCAGTACTCGACCTCCTGGCTGCGCCGCCGGATGACGGTGATCTCGTCCCGCTGGTTCCCGGTCGGGCCGTAGTAGTTGAAGCCGTAGGAGAGCTGCCCGTAGCCGCCGATGAGGTGGGACGGCTTGATCAAGAGACGGGTCAGGCTGTTGTGGATCCCGCCCCGGCGACCGCTCACCTCGCTCAAGGGCACGTCGATCGTGCGGTCCTTGGCGTGGTACATGTAGACGGTTCCCTCCGGCATGCGGTGGCTCACGATCGCTCGGGCGACGACGACTCCGTTGCGGTTGTACGACTCGATCCAGTCGTTGTCCCGGACCCCGATCCGCTCAGCGTCCTGCGGGCTCATCCACAGGTCCGGTCCACCGCGCGACAAGCTGAGCATGAACAGGTTGTCCTGGTACTCGGAGTGGATGGACCACTTCGAGTGAGGCGTCAGGTAACGCACGGTCACCTCGAGCCGGCCGTCCTCGCTCAGCCTCGGGTCGCCGAAGAGCCGCTTCAGGTCGAGTGGCGGCCGGTAGGTCGGCAGCTGCTCGCCGAGCTCGGTCATCCAGTCGTGATCGAGGAAGAAGTGCTGGCGGCCCGTGAGCGTGTGCCAGGGCTTCAGCCGCTCGACGTTGATCGTGAACGGCGAGTATCGGCGCCCCCCGTGCTCGCTACCGGACCACTCGTGCGAGGTGATCACGGGCTGCGGGCGCGACTGCGTGTCGGCGAAGGTGATCCTCCGACCTTCGTGGTCGCTTGCGAGATCGGCGAGTGGCTTGCCGACGCGGCGTTCGAGCTCGGTGAACCCGGCCGTCGCCACTCGTCCGTTCGTGGTGCCCGAGAGAGCGAGGATCGCCTCGCACGCTTGCTCGGCCCGGGCCAGGCTCGGACGACCGTCGGCGACGCCGCCGTGAACCACGCCATTGACTTGGCGGAGGTACTCGACCTCGGCTTCGGGCTTGAGGGTGACGCCCTTCACGCTCGTGCCGAGCCGCTCGACGTTCGGCCCGAGTGCCGTCATCATCTCGCCGACTGCGGCGTAGTCGCGCTCGACGATGGCGAAGGCGGGCATCGTCCGCCCGGGTACCGGGTCGCACTCGCCCGCCGCCCAGTCGAGGACCCTCCCTCCGGGCTGCGAGGTTTCGCCGGGCGTGTCGTGCAGGAGCGGCACGGCGACGAGGTCGTGACGGACCCCGAGGTGGATGGCGGCGAGACGGCTGAACTCCTTCGACATCGAAACGAACGCGTCGTAGTCCGAGCGCGTCTCCCACGGCGGGGCGATGGCGGCGTTGAAGGCGTGCACGAACGGGTGCATGTCGGTGCTCGAGAGGTCGTACTTCTCGTACCAGGTCGCCGCGGGCAGCAGGACGTCGGAGAACAGACCGGTGCTCGTCATGCGGAAGTCGAGTGACACCAGCAGGTCGAGCTTGCCAACTGCGGCCTCGTCGTGCCAGACGACCTCGGCCGGACGCTTTTCCGGAGGTGTCTCGTCGGCGCGGATCGCCGCTTCGGCGCCGAGCAAGTGGCGCAGGAAGTACTCGTTCCCCTTGCCCGATGAACCGAGCAGGTTCGCCCGCCACACCGTCAACACCCTCGGCCAGTTCTCTTCGGCGTCCGGGTCGGCGCATGCGAACTTCAACCGGCCGGACTGGAGCTCGTCGATGATGTAGGCGTCGGGGTCCGCGCCGGCCTCGCGGGCTGCCTCGGCCAGATCGATGGGATTGCGGTCGAAGGTCGGGTAAGAAGGGGTCCAGCCGAGCCGAGTCGCCTGCACGATGCAGTCGGCCAGGGCGCGGTCCCGGAACAGACGGCGGCCAAGGGGCGTGGCGAGCTCGTCCGCCCCGAAGCCGTCGTAGCGCCACTGGTCGGTGGCGAGGTACCAGTACGAGGTCCCGGCCATCTGCCGTGGCGGCCGTTTCCAGTCGAGGCCGAAGGCGAGCTGCGCCCATCCGGTGAAGGGCCGGCACTTTTCCTGGCCGACATAGTGCGCCCAGCCTCCGCCATTGACTCCCTGGCACCCGGTGAGCACGACGAGCGCCAAGATCGCCCGGTAGGTCTCGTCCGCGTGGAACCAGTGGTTCGCCCCGGCGCCGAGCGCGATCATCGAGCGACCACCCGACCGCTCGGCGTTGTCGGCGAACTCACGGGCGATGCGCTCGACGGTCGATCCCGGCACCGAGGTGATGCCTTCTTGCCACGCAGGTGTGTACGTCTCGGGATCGTCGTAGCCAGTTGGCCACGTGCCGGGTAGCCCGGGCCGTGCGACCCCGTACTGGGCGAGGAGGAGGTCGAACACGGTCGTCACCAGGTGGCCGGCTACCCGGCGGGTCGGCACACCGCGGGTGAGCTCGCCCCCACCCTCACCGCCGATATCGAACCTCGGAAGGTCCACCGTCACCGCCGTCGATCCGTCGCCGGAGAGCGAGAGCATCGGGTCGATGTCCCCAAGGTCCAGGTTCCACGATCCTTCGCCGGACGCCGTGTGGCGGAAGCCCAGCGAGCCGTTCGGCACACGCGGCAAGCCACTCGCGCGGTCGAGCAGCACGGTCTTCCAGGTGGCGCCCTCGGCAGCCTCGTCGGCGTCGGTGCCGTCCTCTGCTGCTAGGTCCGCCGCTGTGAGGAATCGATCCGGGAGATAGTTCCCGGTTCCCTCGCGTTCGCGAAGGGTCACAAGGAACGGTAGGTCGGTGAAGCGCTTCACGTAGTCCTCGAAACGGGGAACGGTGCGCTCGACGAAGAACTCCTTCAACACGACGTGACCCATCGCCATGGCGAGGGCCCCGTCGGTACCGGGGTGGGCTGCCAGCCACTCGTCCGCGAACTTCGTGTTGACGGCATAGTCGGGGCTGACAGCGACCACCTTCTGCCCGCGATAACGGGCCTCTGTCATGAAGTGGGCGTCGGGGGTCCGGGTGACCGGGATGTTCGAGCCCCACATGATCAGGTACGAGGCGTTCCACCAGTCCGCCGACTCCGGGACATCGGTCTGGTCGCCGAAGACCTGAGGCGAGGCGATCGGCAGATCGGCGTACCAGTCGTAGAACGAGATCATGGCGCCGCCGAGCAGGCTCGTGTAACGGGCGCCGGCCGCGTGCGACGCCATCGACATCGCCGGGATGGGCGAGAAGCCGGCAATCCGGTCGGGCCCCCATGCCTTGATCGTGTGCACCTGAGCCGCGGCGACGATCTCGGCCGCCTCATCCCAGCTCGCGCGAACCAGGCCCCCCTTGCCGCGGGCCGCCTGATAGCGGCTGCGGCGCTCCGGGTCGCTCATCAACTCGGCCCAGGCCAGGACCGGATCCCCGAGACGCTCGCGGGCCTCGCGGTACATCTCGAGGAGCACGCCACGCACGTAGGGGAAGCGGACCCTCGTCGGCGAATATGTGTACCAAGAGAACGCAGCGCCCCTCGGGCAGCCGCGAGGCTCGTACTCCGGCGAGTTCGGACCGACCGACGGGTAGTCGGTCTCCTGGGTCTCCCAGGTGATGATCCCGTCCTTCACGTAGACCTTCCACGAACACGACCCGGTGCAGTTGACGCCGTGAGTCGATCGGACGATGCGGTCGTGAGACCAGCGGTCCCGATAGAAGACGTCCCCATCACGCCCGCCCTCGTAGGTGATCGAGCGAAGGTCGCCATCCACGCGATCGGGCTGCAGGAGCCGTCGGGTCCTCAGCAGCGTGTCGACAAGATCCCCGTCGATCCGACCACGAGTCGAGTTCTTCATCATTGCTCCGATCGGCGCCGGCCGCGGCGCGGGCTCGCGGGCGCGGTGTTCTTGGTCGCCAGCCGTACGACGCACAGGAGGGGGTCGTCGGCGACGAAGGGGTCGAGTCCGGCTACTTCGAGAGTCGTGTCGAGGCGCTCGAAGGTGGCCTTGAGCATGCCGAGATGGACCCCGCAGACCACCGCGCGGTTGTCCCTCGCCACCGCCGCGAAAGGACAGCGGTGGAGCAGGATCCGGTCCGGATCCGCTGCAGGTACGGGCTCTGGCTCGAAACCCAGGTCGTCGAGGAGCTCGACGGCAACCCGAACGGCCTCGAGCGGTGCCAGCGCGCGATTCGGGATGGGCCTGCCCTCGAAGGTGGCTGCCCAACGGCGTCCGGCCCGCATCGCTTCGCTCCTGGCGTCGGACACTTCGGTGAGCTGGTCCGCCAGCAGTCGGGCGAGCTCCCGGTAGCCGGCGCCCGCTGGCGGGCCGTCTCGGTCGACATCGGTAGCTCGTGCAGCCTCGTAGAGGACACGGGGACGGCCTGGAACTGTGCGCTCCTCGAACCGTCGAGTCACCAGCCCGGCCCGTGCGAGCACGTCGAGTTGCACCCGAGCAGTATTGCGATGAAGTCCGACCGCCTCGCCTGCCTCGGCTGCGTCGAGTGCTCGCCGGTGAAGCCGCAGGACGGCGAGCAGCGCCTGGCGGCTCTCGCCGGCCAAGGCGTGGTGGGTAGCGGCTTGCTCGCTCCTCGGTGGCACCATCGACATTATTGCTTAGAATGCCAGTGGAAACAACAGCTCTGATCACTGATGACTCACGAATCCGAGCGTGTGTCGACAATTCTGCTTGTCGTAAAGCTCGAAGTAATGGTAAAAAAGAGTCACAAGCCGTTACACCCGGTTTCGAAGAAGGGTGGTCTGGGCAATGGCAATCGGCACCGACACCGTGGCGGCAAGTCCGCAAATCCTGAGCCGTACGGCTAGGGCGATCCGGGACCTCCATCCTGGTTACTTCGCGTTCGTGATGGCGACAGGCATCGTCTCGACCGGAACGTTCGCATTCGGACCCGCGTGGCTGTCGCAGCTCCTGCTCGTCGTGACGTCGGTCGGGTTCGTCGTGCTCGCCGCAGCACTGGTAGTGCGGCTGGTCCGGTTCCGATCCAGCGTTGCTGCGGATGTACGGGCACCGGACCGGGTCTTCGGCTTCTTCACGATCGTGGCCGGCATCGATGTGCTCGGGGTGCGCCTCGATCTTGCGGGTCACCCGGCGGCCACGGCGGCCCTCGGCGCGGTTGGCGCCGCTGTCTGGCTCTTGCTGACTTACGGGGTGCCGGCCAGCTTGATGCTGCGGCGCGAGCACGACTCCGTCCTGGGCGGGGTCAACGGCAGCTGGCTCCTCTGGGTGGTCGGTACCCAATCCCTTTCCCTTGCGGCGTCGGTTCTGGTTCACGCATGGCCATCGGAATCAGGACTGCTGGCGCCCTTCGCCGTCGGGCTGTGGAGCGTCGGGCTGGTGCTGTATCTGTTGCTCATCTCGATGATCATGCTGCGCTGGCTAACGGTGCCCATGACCCCTGCCACGCTCGGCCCTCCTTACTGGATCCTCATGGGCGCCACGGCGATCACGGTGCTGGCGGGCGCGCGGATCCTCGCGCTCCCACCCGTCCTTCCGGTCGTCCGGGCGACGACTGGGGTTGTGGAGGGGCTTTCCTTTGCTCTCTGGGCGTTCGGCACCTGGTGGATCCCGTTGCTCATCGTGCTCGGCCTCTGGCGCCACGTGCGGCGCCACTGGCCCCTGACTTACGAGCCCACCCTGTGGAGCGTGGTCTTCCCGCTCGGCATGTACAGCGTGGCCACTCTCGCGTTCGGCAAAGTCGCCCACCTCGGCTTCATGGAGCCCGTGAGCCGGTTCATGCTCTGGGTGGCGGTAGCCGCCTGGGTGGCGGTGGCCCTCGCGTTCGTCCTCCGGCTTGCTCGGCCGCCGAGCGAGCCGGCAACTGGCTCGTCGATGGACTCAGCCGGCGCGAGCTGAGCGAGATGCCAGCTCCGCGCTCATCGGTAGAGGTCATCGCGCGGGCTGAGGTTAGCGCCAGGCTGTCCGAGGAGGCGGAACGGTGAGCACGTCCACCACGCATCGCGCTCCGGCGGCGGAGCGTTCGACGTTCCGCACGATTGCCGTGCCGAGGGAGCACGGAGGCTGGGGCCTGACACTGGACCCAGATCTCTTGGGACTCCTGGTCGCCCCTGGGGCCGCGGGCGTCTGCCTCGCTGCTGCGGCAATGGTCGCTTTTCTGGCGCGGAACCCACTCAGGGTTGTCTTGGTCGACCGTCACCGGGGTCGATGGCTCGAACGCACTCGGATGGCTGTCGCTGTGGTGGCTGGAGAACTGGTGGTCCTGGCGGCGTTGGTGGTCGGCGCGCTCGTGCTCGCGAACGGTCGTTTCTGGATGCCGGCCGTCGTCGCGGGACCGCTCGTGCTCGTGCAGCTTGGGTTCGAAGCGCGGTCGCGGGGCCGTCGCCTGGTCCCTGAGCTGGCGGGAGCGGCGGGCGTCTGCTCGGTGGCAGCGATGATCGTGCTCGCCGGCGGCGGGAGCGGCCGGCTCGCGGCGGGCGTCTGGCTGGTGATGGCAGCGAGGGCGGTGACGTCGATCCCGCATGTGCGAGACCTGATCGCCCGCCTCCACGGCCGGAGCGTGCAGGCAAGGGTCACCTTGGTGGCAGATGGCGCGGCGCTGGCTGGTGCGCTCGCGGCCGCATGGTTGGATCGCGGCCTCGTTGCCGGCGCCGTCGCCGTCGCCGTCGTGGTGGCGGTCCAGCGACTCGCCGCTCGTGGCCCAGTGCCCCGCCCCGCGGTGCTCGGTATGAGGCAGATGGCGATGGGCTTCGCCGTGGTGGTCGTCACCGCGATCGGCGTCCTCGCCTCGACCCGTTGAACAGAGAGGACATCGCAATGCACAACATCACCGTCGACCAGCCGCTCGCCGCGGTCGTGGGCGCTCTGCAGGAGTCGGCTCGGGTGCTGGAGTCATTCGGTCTCGACTACTGCTGCGGCGGGCACCGTTCGCTCGTGGATTCGTGCTCCGAGGCCGGCATCGACGCCGGGATGGTGCTGGAGGCGTTGGCGAACGTCGAGCGCGGAGCGGATCCGGATTGGGCGTCGATGGGCCCCGTCGAACTGGTCGACCGTATCGAGGCAACCCATCACGTCTACCTGCACAGCGAGCTCGAGCGCCTCGACGTGTTGGCTGAGAAGCTGGCCGGCCATCCAACCCCTCGAGAAACCGCAACACCGCTTTGATTGGCCGCCCCCCAACCGGCGTCCGGGATACCCCGGGCCCGTTGTTCTGGGGCGCGAGCTCGCGCTCGACGCTACGCAGGGCGACGCCGGTGCCGGCCTGGTGGTCGGAGCCGACGTCGCCCAAGCATCACGGGTCGGGTTCAACCCAACGGATCGGGCTCAGGTGCGTCCAACCTCGCATTCCTTCGGGTCGATGTGACCGAGGTTCTTCACCACCTTGAACGTGCCGCTCTCGGACCGGGCGATGTACATGTTCATCCGCACGTGGTGCTGACCCGGAACCATCTCGGCGGGGCCTCCCGGACCGTGCGCGATTCGGGCGTGGTCGAGCGCCGTGATGACGTGCTCCTGGTTCAGCGTCCCGGCTTCGTTGACGGCAGCCTCCCAGAGCTTGAGCGCCCGGTACGTTCCCGTGCACGCACTTCCGGCGGTGAACATCGCGCTCCCCGGGTAGAGCCGGTCGTACCGGTTGAGGAGCTCGATGCTGAACGGATCGTTCACTTCCCGGTAGTAGTCGAGGCAGCCGTAGAGGCCTTCGACGTGCTCGGCCGGGACGAGATTCAAGAAGTTCTCGTCGAAGTACGTGCAGACGATGTGCCCGCCTCGATCCGTGAAGCCGGCGCGGTGCAGCTGTTCGAGGAACGGCGTGAGTCCCGGAGGGACGATCGTGTTGAACACGACCTCGGCGCCCGTCGCCATGATGTCCGCGACGGTCCGCTCGTAGTCGGTGTGATCGAGCGGGAAGTACTCCTCGCCGACGATCTCGCCGCCTTCGGAGGCAACGACCTCACGCACCTTCTTGTTCATCGTGTGCGGCCAGATGTAGTCGGCCGACGGCATGAAGAACTTCTTCGCCCCGGTCTCGCGTATCAGCCACGGGAAGAAGGGTTCGACCTGCTGCGCAGGCACCGGACCCGTGCAGAAGATCAGCGGGTGACACTCCTGGCCCTCGTACTGCTCCGGGTAGATGTAGAGCGTCTCCGTCTGGTCGACCACAGGTCCCTTGATGGCCTGACGCGTGGAGCTGTAGATCCCGCCCACGACGACGTCGACGGCCGCGCGCTCGACGAGCTTTGCTGCTACGGCTTCCGCGACGCTGTCGTCGGTGGCGCTGTCCTCGATGAACAACTCGACCGGGCGACCGAGAAGGCCGCCTCGTGCGTTGATGTCATCGAACACCATCTTGGCGACGTTCGCATTGGCAATGCCCATGAAGGAAAGGGCGCCGGTCTGATCGGTGATGACGCCGACGCGTGCCGGACGGTTGTTCGCGGTGGTCATCGTCCTGCCTCCTCACGCACCGTAGGAGCCGAGCAGATGCGCGGCCTCGGGCTTGCCCAGGTGCCCGGCCTCCTTGAGGATCGGCGGGACCTCGGGGTCGGAGACGAAGCTCGCCCACCCCTCTTCGTCCCAGTCGAACAGCGCCCAGACGCGGTTCTCCTCGGTGGGATCGCGGAACACCGTCGAACCCTTGGAGCCGTGGAGGGCACGCTTCTCGGCGCCCTTCGTGCCGAACACATCCAGGAATCGGTCGACGTTCTCGACGGTCGTCGTTGCCAGGATCATGAGGATTCCCCTTCAGTATGGATCCCTTCGGATCTCGCTTCCCGCCGACCGGGTCGGCCGGCGTAGGGGTCATTCTCCGCATGGGGCGCGCGTGCCGCATCGGTAGAGCTACCCATTTCCGCTCGATGCGGAGGCCTCAGCGCGAGACGGACCGTCAGCCTGTGACGGCGTCGTCGACGACCTTGTGCTTGACGGCCCACCGAGTCGCCGCCGCGCGGCTGGAGACGCCGATCTTCGTATAGATGTTCTGGATGTGGTGCTCGGCCGTCCTCGACGAGATGAACAGCTGTGTCGCGATCTCACCGGCAGTTCGGCCGTCGGCGACGAGGCGGAGCACCTCAATCTCCCGCCGGCTCAGGCCACCGGGCCGCGCCTGGCGCGCTCGCGGGGTCGGGTCGCGGCGGGCGGCGTCGATCTGCTGGCGTGCGTAGACGGCCGCATCACCGAGTTCGAGCGCCGCTCCCTCCGCGGTCAGCTCCAGGGCGCGCGTTGTGCCGAGCTTGCGGCTGATGCGGTCGCTGAGGTCGCCGAGCTCGGGAACGTGGTGGAAGCTCGAAGGCTCACGAGACAGCGCGCCGAGGAGCATCGCCGCGGGTGCAAGCCGGTCGAGCCGCTCGAACAACGCCGGCACGCTGGCCAGCGTGATGATCAACTGCGGCACGTTGCCGGCCCGATGGAACGCCGCGATGGCATCGGCGAACAGCACCAATGCAGCCTCGGGCTCGCCGTCGGAGGTGTGCAGGCGGGCCGCGTCGCGTGCGAGGAAGCCTTCGAAGAACTGGACGCGATGCTCACGCACATAGGCGACGCCCTCGTCCCAGGCCGCGAACGCGCGGCGCACGTCCGCCTTGGAGAACGCCAGCCCTGCGATCCAGAGCGCGTAAGAGATCCAGTAGGGGTTGCCGAGCGACCTCGCCGCGCCGACTGATTCCTCGGTGAGCCCGAGTGCTTCCTCGATCCGGCCGCACGACTGGAGGCCGTCCACGTAGGCGGCCAGGCCATAACCGCGATCGCTGCCGTACTGCTGGGCCACCGTACCGGTGAGCTCGACGTAGCGATCGAGGTCCCCGCAGTACACGCTGCCCAAGGCCTCGACGAACGACGCGTACCCGGGTTCACACGCGTCGTAGCGGGAATCGACCTCCAGCTCTGTCGCCCGGTGCGCGCTCTCGCGAGCAGCCTCCGCCCTCCCCACGAAGCACGCGTAGCCAGCCGCCGTGTACAGGCGGGGAAGACGCCGGACATCGGCCGCGGCTGCGGGCTCGAGCAGCTCCTCTGCCCAGGCAAGCGTTTCGAACAACTGCACCGAGAAACCCATGAGCGCGGCATGCGCCGCGATGTCAGTCGCCACCTCCAGCTCGCCTCGTGTCGCGCTCCACTGGTATCCGGAACGCAGGTTGCCCAGCTCCGCCTCCACCCAGTCGACCGCATCGCGCCACCCCGGCCCGTTCCAACGCTCCCATCGAGCGGAAGCCTCCCGGGCGAAGTACGCGGCGTGCCGATGACGAGTCCGCTCGCGTGCGCCAGTCTCCGCCAACCTGTCGTCGGCGAACTGGCGGATGGTTTCGTAGAGGCTGTATCGCGTGCGCGCGGCGGTGTGGTCGGCGACGACGAGCGACTTTCGGACCAACGAGTCGAGATGCCTGAGCACATCCACGTCGTCGGCTCCGTCGACCACGGCGCAGATGCTCATCAGGTCGAAGCCGCCGGCGAAGACCGACGCCAGGCGGAGCACGTCGCGCTCGTCGTCGGTCAAGAGGTCGTAGGACCAGTCCACCGCATTGCGGAGCGTGAGCTGCCGCTCCGGCCCCGGCGTCGACCCCTTCAACAACCGGAATCGATGGGCAAGTCGATCCCTGACTTCGACCGCGCTCATGGCTGCCATCCGGGCGGCCGCCAGCTCGATCCCCAGCGGGAGCCCGTCCAGGGTCTCGCAGATCTCCATCACCGCGGCAGCGGTCTCCGGCTCCGAGAGCCCGAAGTCGGGCCGCACGGCTCGGGCCCGATCAACGAACAGCGTGACGGCATCGCAGGTCACGTCCCCCAGCGCCAGCGGTGCCACGGTGAACCTCGTCTCCCCCTCCACCGCGAGGCCCTCGCGCGACGTCGCGAGGATCTTCACGCTGCCAGACCGACCGAGAATCTCTTCGATCGCCGATCCCGCGGCGGCCAAGACGTGTTCGCAGTTGTCCACGACCAGAAGGAGCTGCCGACCTCCCAGCGCCTCGGCCACCGTGTCGATAAGTGCCGCGTCGCCCTGGGGCGTGATGCCGAGCACGGTCGCGATGGCCGCGGGGACGGAGGCCGGGTCCCCGACCGATGCCAGCTCGACCATCCACACACCGTCGGGGAACTCGCCGGCCACCTCGGCCCCGACTTCGAGGGCCAGCCGGGTCTTGCCGACCCCCCCGACGCCACTCAGCGTGAGCAGCCGGGCCGACCGCACGAGCTCGGCGACCTCGGCGACCATGTTCTCGCGGCCCACCAGTGAGCTCAGCTGCTGTGGGAGGTTGCCCGTGAAGTAGTCGACGCTGCGGAGCACCGGGAACTCTGTCCGGAGTCCCTCGGCCACGACCTGGTATACCGACATGCGTCCGCGCAGACCGCGGAGCCGGTGCTCGCCTAGGGGCCGCAGAGTCACGCGGTTGCGCAGTAGCACCTCGGTCGCGTCCGAGACGAGCACCTGACCTCCGTGTGCGAGCGACATCAGCCTTGCCGCGCGGCTCACCTCGCTGCCGAAGTAGTTCCGGGCGCGTTCAATCGCCTCACCGGTGTGCAGACCCATGCGAACCACGAAGTTGACGACGGCGTCATCGCTCAGTTGCTCCTGGGATTCGATCGCCGCGGCAGCCGCGTTCGCGGCAGTCGAGAACGCAGCGCAGAAGCCGTCACCACCTGTGCCGAACACGCAGCCGCCATGGCGTTCGATCGTGCCCCGCACGATCGCGTCGTGGACCCGCAGCGCATCCGCCATGTCGCTCGGGGCTTCCTCCCACAAGCGCGTGGAGTCCTCGATGTCGGTGAACAGAAAGGTCACCGTGCCCCGAGGGAGCTCGCGCGCCATGCCCGAACGGTAACGCAGCGCCGAGACTCCCGATCGACGTCATCCCCCACGAAGGACGTTCCCCTCGCCAAGGCAGATCGGAGTACAACACGCGCCCCATAACGCGCACCAATCGCCCGCCCGCGGTATGACCTGAGTGCCGATCAGGGATAGGCAGTCGGCAGGCGCGGTCGGGGTCTCCCGGCTCAAGCGCCGAGACGACATTGGTGACTACCGACTTTGATTGGTCCAGCCGAGTAGTTCAGCCTCGGCGCAGTTGGGACGCCAAGACGCCGAAGCGCCCGGCGCACGGTCTCCTCGCCAACCCCGAATTCGCCTGCAATGGCCGAGAGAGGGCCGTCTTTGTAGAGCCCGGCGGCATGACGCACCTCCTCAGCCGAGAGCTTGCCCACTCCTTTCGGGCGCTGGATACCGTTGCGATCCAGATGAGCGTAGACAGTCGTGCGGTTCACGCCGTAGGCGACGATGAGCTCCTCCACGCTGTCACCGCGGACGTAGTCCTTGAGGAGAAGTGCAACCTCGTCCTGCCGAAGCCGCCGTTGACATTGAGCGGGAGGCCCCTTTTCTATTGCGGTTGTGTTACGATGAATGGGAGACTTGAGGAGTTCTCCCAGCTCAGAGGCCCTGCCAGGGAGTTTGGAGTAACGTCTCATTACCTCCACTCCGTTGTCGAAATCACAGCGTTGCCCCTGTTCAGCGGCCCGATATGGGGCTTCGGCGCTCGCGACCTTGACCTTGAGGGCCTTACTTCAACCCCTGGAGACCAGCGGCGCAGGTTTGATGATTGCCTCCAAACCGGCGTAGCGGATAGTCGAGTGATAGTCACGCACCAGAAAGCGCGCTCAGCAGCGGTTAACGTAATGAGTCCTCAGTCGACCAGGGAGATCAGCCATGCATGCCATCGTGATCCACGCCGACATCTCCGACTTGGCCGAGGCGAAGCGGGGCCTCGACGAGGAGGTCATACCAATGATGAAGGGAGCCCCCGGTTTCATCGGCGCCTACTTCGTAGCCGTCGACGACACGCACGGGGTCTCGATCGAGGTGTTCGAGACCGAGGAGCAGGCCCGCGCTGCCGCGCCTCCCGAAGGTGCCGAGGCACCCGGCGTGACGCTGGGCACCATGCAGTTCGGCGCGGTCATCGGCTCGGCCTGACGGCAAGCGGGCCGGGAAGGGCCCGCGGCGCGCAACCCCAGACTGCCACCGAAGTGCCGTTACACGGCAGCTGGCGCCAACGGCCTTGGAAGCTAGCGATGCACGTAAGCCGCAGCCCGGAGGTAAGGGGCTCCACAGGCCTTCACGTAACAGGTGGGAGCGAACGCTCACACTGCATCAACCACTTTGCTCACGATCCATGCGTGCTTGCCGACCTGCCGGCCGCGAGTGAATCCGTTCTGCTCGAAGAGCTCGACGGTCGCGCTGAACAGGAAACGGCCCTGCGCCTCACGGCCGGTAGTCACCTCGGGGATAGCCTCGACGAGGCCGCCGCCGGCATGGGCGATCTGGTCGAGCGCGCCTTCCAGCGCCGCCCGTGCGATGCCTTGACTGCGATGCTTCTTGTCGACGAAGAAGCAGGTGATCCGCCACGCCGGAAGCGGCGGAGCGTCTTTGTCGTACTCGCGCTTGTGCTTGATGCCCGGGAGTTCCTCAGGGCTGCCGTACTGGCACCATCCCTGTGCGGCACCGTCTTCATCGAGGACGAGCGCGGCGTGAGCGCGACCTGTCCGGGCCCGGTCCTCCTTGACGGCGCGATAGCTGATCCCCTTCTGACCGCACTCCGGGTGGTAACCAATGCACCAGCACCCACCGAAGATCCCGTTGTTGCGTTCGACGAGCTCCGCGAAGACGTCCCACGTGGAGGCGTCGAGGGGTCGGATCGTGTAGGTCATCGTCGAGTCCTTTCACGTGCTCCTATCTTCCCGGCTCGCGTGCCGGACACACACGCCACCTCGCCGTTCGGTCGGCCAACTGACCCCTCAGTGGACCTTGCGTCGAGCACTATCGTCAAGGCGTTCCGTGGCGATGGCCTGTGACGTGATCCAACTACTGGGTTGTTATACGCGCTCTCGAGACCGGTCAAGTGCCATCCCCCAAGTGCCGTTACACGGGGACAGGCTCTCAGCAGGTGCGGTCGGGGTCCGCGACTCCAGCGCTGAGCCGACTTTGGCGACTACCGACACTGCTTGGGGTCAGCCGAGTACTTCAGCCGCGGCGCAGTTGGATGCCAAGACGCCGAAGTGCCCGAC
>Ga0209415_10012838_pt1 | contig 13901 bp, 8 predicted proteins | sample PeaSoiSIISIP2007_FD_187696 | JGI IMG/M metagenome (GOLD analysis project Ga0209415, IMG submission 187696) | Peat soil microbial communities from Weissenstadt, Germany - SII-SIP-2007 (SPAdes) (version 2) | ecosystem: Environmental > Terrestrial > Soil > Wetlands > Peat | place: Germany... | reverse complement strand
CAAGATGCCTCTCTCGCCGAAGAACCGCGCCAGGTCGTCGACGTGCCCGTCGGTGTCGTCCCCGAGGATCCCCGCGCCGAGCCAGACGACCGTGCGCACGCCGAGGAAGTCCCTGAGGTTGCGCTCGATCTGCCCGCGCGTGAGCCCGGGATTCCTGTTCGGGTTCAGGAGGCACGACTCGGTCGTGAGCAGGAGCCCGCTCCCGTTGACGTCGATCGAGCCGCCCTCGAGCACCATGGAGCTCTCGAAGCGGCGCAGGCCGAGGGCCCGAGCGATCCTCCCGGGGATCCGGTCGTCCAGGTCGAACGGGGAGTACTTTCCTCCCCAGGCGTTGAACACCCAGTCCGTCAGGGCCACCTCCCCCGAGCGCGCGTTCCTCACGAATATCGGCCCATGGTCGCGGCACCACGCATCGTTCGTGGGATGGTCGTAGAACTCGACGTTGGCCATGTCGGCCCCCGCCCGCGCGATCAGCGAGCGCGCCCGCCCCTGCAGGCGCGAGGCGACGTTGAGCCTGACCTTCTCGCGCCGGCTGATGTGCATGGCGACCTCGGCGAACTTGGCCGGGATCGGCCGGAAATTCCCCGGCCAGGTCGAGCGCTTGTGCGGCCAGGACAGCCAGACGGCCTCCTGGCGCTCCCACTCGGCGGGCATCCTGAAGCCGAGCGCGGCGGGCGTCTCGAGCGCGGCGCGCATGGTCCCGGGCGCCTAGTCGCGGAAGCGCCTCGCCAGGTCGCCGTAGGCGTCGATCCTGCGGTCGCGCAGGAACGGCCAGTGCGTGCGCGTGGCGTCGACCTCCGCGGTGTCGATCCGCGCCAGGAGGACCTCCTGCCTCGACGCCGAGGCCTTCGCCAGGATCTGCCCGCTCGTCCCGGCGACGAAGCTCTGGCCCCAGAACTCGATCCCGGCCCCTCCCGCCGGCCTCTCGCGCCCGATCCGGTTGCACGCGGCCACGAAGCAGCCGTTTGCCACGGCATGGGCGCGCTGGATCGTCTCCCAGGAGTCGTGCTGGACCGCCCCGTGCCTCCTTTTCTCGCGCGGGTGCCAGCCGATCGCCGTCGGGTAGAGGAGGATCTCGGCGCCCTGGAGCGCGGTCAGGCGGGCCGCCTCCGGAAACCATTGGTCCCAGCAGACGAGGACGCCCACCCTGCCGAACTTGGTCTTCCAGGACCGGAACCCGGTGTCCCCCGGCGCGAAGTAGAACTTCTCGTAGTAGAGCGGGTCGTCGGGCACGTGCATCTTCCGGTAGATGCCCAGCAGCTTCCCATCCGCGTCGATGACGGCGGCCGTGTTGTGGTACAGCCCGCTCGCCCGCTTCTCGAAGATTGAGGCGACGACCGCGACGCCGTGTTTCCTCGCAAGCTCACGGAAGGCCTCGGTGGTCGGGCCAGGTATAGGCTCCGCCAGCTTGAAGTTCGCGTGGTTCTCCTCTTGGCAGAAGTACTGCGAGCGGAAGAGCTCCTGGGTGCAGATGATGTTCGCGCCGAGGCGCGCGGCCTCGCCGGCGAGGGAGAGCGCCCTTCCAAGGTTGGCCGCCGGATCGTCCGAGCAGGCGTGCTGGAGAAGCCCGAGCGTGACCTTTCCCATCTCAGTAGACGACCTTGTTGAGCGGGTATTCGACGATGCCCTCGGCCCCGAGCTCCTTGAGCCTCGGCAGTATCTCGCGGACGACGCTCTCGTCGATGATCGTCTCCAGGGCGACCCACTCCGGGTTGCTCAGCGGGGCGACCGTCGGGTTGCGCAGGGACGGGACCGCCCTGATGATGGCGTCGAGCGCCCTCTTCGGGGCGTTCATCTTGAGGCCGACCTTCGACTCGGCCTCCAGCGCGCCCCGGACCAGCAGCGCGATCGTCTCGATCTTCCTGCGCTTGACCGGGTCCGACCACGCCTTCCGGTTGGCGATCAGCTTCGTGTTGGTCTCGAGGAGCGTGTCGACGATCCGCAGCTTGTTGGCGCGCAACGACGAGCCCGTCTCCGTGATGTCGACTATGGCATCGACAAGGTCGGGGACCTTGACCTCGGTCGCTCCCCACGAGAACTCGACCTCGACCGGGATCTTCTTCGCCTCGAAGTAGCGCTTCACGGTATTGACCAGCTCGGTGGCCACCCGCTTGCCCGCGAGGTCCCCGGGCACCCGCACCGGTGAGTCCTCGGTCACGCAAAGAACCCAGCGTGACTTGGTTACGGAGGCGCGGCTGTAGATCAGGTCGCAGACCTCGACGACATCGGACCCGTTCTCCTGGATCCAGTCGAGGCCGGTTAGCCCGCAGTCGAAGAACCCGTGCTCCACGTAGCGGCTGACCTCCTGGGCGCGGACGAATCGGCCGTCGAGCTCCGGGTCGTCGATGGACGGCCGGTAGGACCGTGAATCCGTTGTGATCCTCCAGCCCGCCTTTGCGAAAAGGCCGCGGGTGGACTCCTCAAGGCTGCCCTTTGGCAGGCCAAGCATCAGAATGGGTTTCTTGTCGGGCACAGGGACCCAAGCTGTCGCCTGTCAATGGGATCGTTCAAGCAAAATGCTTGGGCTCACACTGATTGACATCGATCCTCATCAATGTAAAAACTCCGTGACACCGGTTATGCCAGTACCATCGCCGACGCGGCCAAGCCCCAAGCCTCTCATCGTAGTCGTCGAGGACGAGCAGGATCTGGCCAACCTGATCGCTCAGTACCTCGAGCGGGCGGGCATGCGGGTGCAGGTGTGCAACCGCGCCGCCCATGCCATGAAGTTCCTGCAGCGGAATTTCGCGAACCTGATCCTCCTCGATCTCATCCTGCCCGACCAGTCCGGCTTCGAGCTCTACGAGGACCTGAAGGCGTCGAACATCACGGTCCCGGTCATCTTCCTCACCGGCAACCTCGAGGAGGCGAGCAAGATCCACGGGCTGGACCTGGGCGGGGACGACTACGTGACCAAGCCGTTCAGCTACGCCGAGCTTGTCGCCCGCATCAGGGCCGTGCTCCGCAGGGCCGACTACAAGGAGGACCTGAACCTGACGAAGAACGTCCGCGTGAGCGACGAGCCGTTTGACTTCTGCGGCGCGAAGATCACGCCCCTGCGCCTCGAGATCACGTTTCCGGACGGCGAGATCACCGCCATCGGCCGAAAGGAGATCGGGATCCTCTCCTACCTGAACGAGCACCCCGGCGAGGTGATCACGCGAAAGGCGCTGATCCACTCCGTCTGGGGCCAGCACGCGGACGTGAGGAGCCGCTCGCTCGACCAGTACGTCGTCAAGGTCCGCGAGGTGTTCAAGAAGAAGGGCCTCGACCTGGCGGACTTCCAGACGGTCCACGGCATAGGCTACATCTTCGACCCGAAGCGCACCTCGAAGAAGGGCGCCTGAGGGGGCGCGGGGGCCGGCCCCCGGCCGGTCAGAACAGCTCGGGCTGGCCGTAGCGCTGGCGGGCCTCGGCGAGGGTCGATTTCATCTCCATGCTCTCGAGGATCCTGTAGAGCTCGCCCGGCTGCGCGCTGGCCGCCTCGGCCGCCGGCGGCGGCAGAGACAGGTTGAGCGTCGTGACCTTCAGGTTCCTACGTAGCATGCCGGCCGAGGAGGCCACCGCCGCCCGGAACCGCTCGGGCTCGATCCGGTCCGCCGCGAGGATCACGCCCTCGAGGCTCCCAAACGCCCCGAGCCACTTTGCCGCCGTCTTCGGCCCCACCCCGGGGACCCCGGGGATGTTGTCGGACGCGTCGCCGACGAGCGCCAGGTAGTCGGCGATCTGGGACGGCGGCACGCCGAACTTCTCGACCACGCCCGCCGCGTCCATCAGGCGCCAGCCGAGCTTCGGGTTGGCCGACGGGGGCGGCAGGATGATTCGGATCCGGCCGCCGACGACCTGCGCAAAGTCCTTGTCGGAGCTGACGATCAGGACCTCGTGCCCCCGGCCGGCGAGCGCCGCCGCGTACGACGCGAGCAGGTCGTCGCTCTCGACGCCGTCCTGCTCGACGCCGCCGAGGCCCATGGCGCGCGTGAGGGACTTGATGACCGGTATCTGCTTTGCCAGGGGATCGGGCATCTCCTCGCGCTGCGCCTTGTACTCGGGAAGCAGGGCCAGCCTGTCCTGCGCCCCCCCGAGGTCGAAGAAGACGAGGACCCTCTCGGGCTTCTCCTGGTCCTCGAGGCGCCACAGCGACTTCACCCACCCGTGGAGCGCGTTCGTCGGGAATCCGTCGGCCCGCGCCAGCTCCGGGATCGCGAAGAAGCAGCGGTAGGCGAGGTTGAACCCGTCGACAAGAAGCCACTTCGCCATGGCGGGGGCGCCCTCAGGCGCCGGTCTCTGCCTGGGCCGGCACGAGCGCCACCGCGCCGCGCACCGAGTCGGCGACCGTCGCGGGATGGCGCGCCTCCGCCTCCCCGCGCTCGTGGTTGAACCGCATCGAGACCGTCTTCGAGACGCCCCGCTCCTCCATCGTGACGCCGTAGATCGCGTTCGCGGCGGCCACCGTGCGCTTGTTGTGGGTGATGATGATGAACTGCGAGTCCTTGACGAACTTCCTGAGCAGCTCGGTGAACCGGCCGATGTTCGACTCGTCGAGCGGGGCGTCGAGCTCGTCCAGCAGGCAGAACGGCGAGGGCTTGACCAGGTAGAGGGCGAACAGGAGCGCGACCGCGGTCAGCGTGCGCTGGCCGCCGGACAGGAGCAGCATGTTCTTCAGGCGCGTCCCCGGCGGCTGCACGACGATCTCGATCCCGCTCTCCAGGATGTCGCCGGCCTCGACGAGCTCGATGGCGGCGCGCCCGCCCCCGAAGAGCGTCTGGAACGTGAACTCGAAGTTCCTGCAGACCTGCTCGAAGGTGACCGCGAACTGCTTCTGCGACGTCTGGTTGATCTCGTCGATCGCCGCCAGCAGCTCGACCCGTGCCCGGGTGAGGTCCGCGCTCTGGGCCTCGAGGAAATCGTGGCGCTGCTTCAGCTCGGAGTACTCCTCGATCGCGACCAGGTTGACGGCGCCCATGCTTCCCATCCTCTGCCTGAGCGCCTCAACCTCGGCCTTGACCGCCTCCCAGTCCGTCGAGTCGAGCGCCGCCAGGTCGGCCTCGGAGGGGTTCTCCGGGCGCCTCTTCCTCGAGCGGCGCGCGACCGGGGCGGCGTCCTCGTCCTCGTCGAGGTCGCGCGGTTTGGGCCCCGCCGGCTCGTCGTCGGCGCGCCAGAGCGTCTCCCTCCATCCGACAGCGGCGAGGTCGGCCTGGAACTCGCGAGCCACCTCCTCCGCGAGGAAGGCGGCCCTCTGGCGGCCCTCGGCCAGCCGGACCTCGTGGGCGCTCAGCTCCTCGTGCGCCGCGTCGGACTCCTGCCGGAGCGCCGCCTGCGAGGCGTCGAGGCCGCCGATCTGGCCCTCGACCTCGACAAGCCCGGTGCGGATCTTCTCCACCTGCTCCTGGGCCACCGAAAGCGTGCTTGATATCCGCTCGGCGCTCGAGCGCTGCTCGGCCTCCTCCCTCTCCAGCGCCGCCACCTGGTCGGTCCACGCCTCGATCTCCTGCTGGCGCTGGAGGAGAAGCTCGCCTATCTGCCCGCGGCGCCGCTCCATCTCGCCGAGGCCCCTGTCGATGACCTCCACCTTCTGGCGTCGCTCGGCGAGCTCGAGCCTGGCCTGGGCGACCGACTCGCGCTTCACGTCCCTTTCCGCCCGGGCCGAGACCAGCCGGGCCTCGAGCTGCTCGATTCGGCCCCGGTGCGCCGCGGCCGCGGCCTCGGAGCCCGCGAGGTCCGCCCGGGCCTTCTCCCAGCGGGCCTGCGCCTCGGCCCGCGCGTGCTCCAGGGACGCGAGCTCGCGCTCCATCCGCGCCACGCGCCCGGCCGAATCGTCGGCCGCGCGCCGCGCGTTGCGTTCCTCCGCCTGGGCGGCCGCGACCGCCTGGGTCGAGCTCATGACGGCCGCCCGGCGCTCCTCGAGCTCCCGCTCGGCCGCCGCGATCCTGGCGTTCAGCGCGTCGCTCTGGGCGCGCAGCCCGTCGTGGCGCAGCTGGTCCTCGGCGAGCAGGCGGGCGGTCTCGCGCAGGTCGATGTCGCGCTGGACGATGCTGTTCGCGCGCGCCTTCGGGTTGGCGTGCCCGCCCGAGACGAGGCCGCGGCGGTCGACCACCTCCCCCTTCCTCGTAGCTACCGCCAGGAACGGGAACTCCGGGTGAGCCCGCCAGAAGTCCAGGAAGGCGCCCAGATCATCGGCGACATAGCACGAGGCGAGCACCGCCCGGGCCGGATGGGCTTCGGCAATCCGGTCCAGCGCGGCCGTCGCGGGCGCCATCCCCGGGGGCAGCTCCGGCGCCGGGCCGGCGCCCGCGCCAAACTCGGCGATCCTCAGGATGACCGACCCGATCTGCTCCTGCTCAAGCTGGGCGAGGATCCTGCGGGCCGTGGCGACGTCGGTTACCTGGATCGCCTCGGCGGCGGAGCCGAGGAGCGCCTCGACCGCGGGCCCGAACTCGGGCTTCACCTCGATCCCCTGGGTGACTGGCGTCGCCGCGGCGCCCGCCAGCGCCCCCGCGAGCCTTCCCTGGAGCACCGCCTTCGCCCCCTCGCCGAATCCCTCCCAGCGCTCCTGCAGCTGCTGCAGGAGCCTGAGGCGAGCGCCGCGCTGGGCGATCTGCCGGTCCGTCTCCTGGAGCGTCCGCTGGACCTCGCGGAAATCCCGCGTCGCGTCGGCGACGCCCAGCTGCGCCGCCGCGGCCGACTCGTCCGCGCCGAGCTTTGCGGCAAGGGTCTCCTGGGACCGGCAGGCGGCCTCCGCGGCCGCGGACGCCGCGGCCCGCGCCTCTTCGGAGGCGCGGCGCAGATCCGCGGCAAGCGCGTCGTGCCGGTGGATGCTGGTCTTCTGGTCGACCTCGAAGCCGGAGGAATCCGTGCGCAGCCTGGCCACGGCGCTGTCGAGCTGCAGGAGCTCGAATTTCGCCTGCTGGAGCTCCTGCTCGAGCCTCCTGAGCTCGCCCTCGGCGACGCCGAGCTCCCGGTTGTGCTGCTGGTAGACGGCGTCGCTGCTCCCGAGCAGGCCGAGCTGCATCTGCTTGTCCTGCGAGCCGGTGTCCACCTGGGCCGAGACCTCGCGCAGCTGCATCTCGAGCTCGCCCAGCGTGTCGCGGGTCCCGGCGAGCCGGTCGGCGAGGCCGGCCCGCTTCGTCCGCGCGAGGCTCGCCTCGCTCTCCGCGCGCTCCCGCTGCGAGCGCAGGTCGTAGACGGCCTGCTGGGCGTCCTGCACCCGCTGGTTGAGCCTGCTGCGGTCCGCCTTCCTCGCCTCGAGCTCGGACTGCTGGGCGTCGAGCGCCGTCCGGCGCCGATCCGCCTCCGCGCGCATGCCGGCGAGCTTACCCTCGAGGGCGCCGAGCGACTCGAGGAGCGCGCCGTGCTGGAACGCGCTCAGCGCAAGGCTGAGGTGGCGCAGGCGGTGGCCGAGGCGCCGGTAGCGCATGGCCTTGGAGGCCTGCCTCCTGAGGCTCCCGATCTGCCGGGCGATCTCGGCGACCACGTCCGAGACGCGGGCCAGGTTCTGGTCCGTCAGGGCGAGCTTGCCCATGGCCTCCCTCCTCTGGCTCTTGTACTTGGTGATCCCGGCGGCCTCCTCGAACACCGACCTCCTCTCCTCGGGCTTCGACGACAGGATCTGGTCGATCTGGTTCTGGGCCATGATCGAGTAGCTCGTCCTGCCGACGCCCGTGTCCATGAAGAGCTGGTGGATGTCCTTCAGGCGGCAGGGCTGGCCGTTGAAAAGGTACTCGCCCTGGCCGTCCCGGTAGACGCGCCTGGCGATCTCGACCTCGTGGAACTCGCTGCCGAGCTGCTTCTCGCACTCCGTAAGCAGCATCGACACCTCGCAGAGCTGCGACGGCTTGCGCGTGTCGGCGCCCTCGAAGATGACGTCCTGCATCTTGCCGCCCCGCAGGGCCTTCGGGCTCTGCTCGCCCAGGACCCAGCGGATCGAGTCCGCGATGTTGGACTTGCCGCACCCGTTCGGGCCGACGATGGCCGTCACGCCGGGTTCGAACATGAGCGTCGTCGGGTCCGCGAACGACTTGAAGCCGTGAAGCCTTAGAGCCTTTAGATACATTGGGCCCTCCAAGTGGAGAGTGCCGCGCATTCGCGGGCAAACGCAAAAGGCGGCCTCACGAGTGGTCCCACGGAAGCCGGACGTCGAGCCGGCTGTGCTCCCACACGCGGAACACCTCGAACATCTTTCCCGGATTGAGGATTCCGCGGGGATCGAGGGCGCGCTTCACCGCCCTCATCGCCCTCACCGCGGCCGGGGGATGCTGGAGCCTGAGGAACGGCGACTTCGCGAGGCCGATTCCGTGCTCGCCCGAGATCGCCCCGCCGAGCGCGACCACCTCCTCCATCAGCCGGCGGACCGCGCGCGTGGCCGCCCGGCGCTGCGCCGGGTCGGCGGCGTGGTACATGATGTTGACGTGGAGGTTGCCGTCGCCCAGGTGGCCGAACGTGGGGATCGGCAGGCCGGACGACCTGCGCAGGCCCTCGAGGAAGCGGGCGAACCGCACGTAGTTCCTCATCGGTACGACCACGTCCTCGTTCAGCTTCGAGTCGCCGAGCTCGAACATGGCGCCCGAGCACCTGCGCCGCACCTCCCAGAGGCCCGCGGCCTCCCTGCGGCTCCGGGCCGCCCTGTGGGCGAGCCCGTGCCGGCGCGCCCACCGGAGTGCCTCGGCCCGCTGCTCGCGCACCTCGGCCAAGCCGCCGGCGAACTCCAGGAGGACGACCGGCCGGCCCGCCTGCCCCTTGAACACGCTCCTCCCGGTGGCGCGCTCCGCGCACTCGACCGAGTACCGGTCCAGGAACTCGCAGATCGCCGGCTGCACCCGCAGCGCGAAGAGGGCCAGCACGGCCCTGAAGGCGTCCGGCTCCGTCCGGAACGTCGCGAGAAGCGTCCAGCGCGCCGCGGGCCTCGGGATGAGCTTGAGGACGGCGTCCGTGACGATCCCAAGCATTCCCTCGCTCCCGATCCACAGGTCGCGCAGGTTGAACCCGGCCGAGAACTTCTTGGTGGGCGCTCCCCACTCGACCCATTCGCCCGTGGGGAGGAAGCCCTTGAGCGCGAGGACGAAGTCGCGCGTGACGCCGTACTTGCCCCCGTGCATCCCCCCGGCGTTGCAGGCGATGTTGCCGCCGATCGTGCAGTACCGCTTCGACGCGGGGTCGGGCGGGTAGAACCAGCCCCGCTTGTCGGCCGCGGCTTGGATCCTCTCGACCGTCGCCCCCGCCTGGACGTACGCAAGGCCCGCCTGCGCGTCGATCCTGATCCCGTTCCAGCGGTGCAGGTCGAGCACCCAGCCGCCGCGCAGCGGCGCGGCCGAGCCCGTAAGGCTCGTGCCCCGGCCCCTGACGGTGACCGGCACGCGGTGCCGGTTGGCCAGCGCCAGGACCGCGGCGACGTCCGCTCGCCCGCGCGGGAAGACAACCGCCCGCGGCGCGAACGCGATCTTGCTGCTGTCGAACGACGCGGCCCGCCTGGTGTCCCTGTCGGTTCGAACAACCCGCGGGCCGAGCTCGCTCCTCAGTTGCCTTGTGGCGGAGGAAAAATCCATCGGTTGCAGTTGCGCTACACGCCCGGGCGCGCGGGTGCAAGACCCGCTTGACCGGTTTTGACATGCCGGAGAGCCGCCGGCGACTGGCCGCCCCTCCCGCCGGTCCGGGGCGGCTCGCGGCCTTTGGCGCTTGTTCTCCGGCGGTCGGGCCACGTAGCTTGTCCGGCACGACCGCCAGTCAAGTCCACCCGGCGCGCCGCACCCCCGATGAAGTCCTCTCATCTCCGCCGCTTGACCGTTCTGCCGGCGCCGCTCTGCGCTGCCTCTGCTCTGGCCGCGTTGACCCTCGCCTGCGCCGGCGAGCCGGCGCCGGCGAAGTACCCGGACTTGCCGAGCGAGGTGCCGGACAAGTTCCTGCCGGCAACCGCCAGCTTCGACTATGTCAGGAGGGAGGAGATGGTCCCGATGCGCGACGGCGTAAGGCTGTACACGGCGATCGTCGTCCCGCGGGGCGCGAAATCCGCGCCGATCCTCCTCACCCGGACGCCCTATGACGCCTCCGCCATGACCAACCGGGCCCAGAGCCCCCACCTCGGCAGGGTCCTCGAGGGCTATGACAACATGGCGGAGATCATCGTCGAGTGCGGTTTCATTCGCGTTGTGCAGGACGTGCGCGGCAAGCACGGCAGCGAGGGGGACTACGTGATGAACCGCCCGCTCCGCGGCCCCCTGAACCCCACGCCGGTGGACCACGCGACCGACACCTACGACACGATCGACTGGCTCGTGAAGCACGTCCCGGAGTCCAACGGGCGGGTCGGCATCCTCGGCATCTCCTACGACGGGTTCCTTCCGCTGATGGCGCTCGTGCACCCGCACCCGGCGCTCAAGGTGGCCGTGGCCATGAACCCCATGGTCGACGGCTGGATGGGCGACGACTGGTTCCACAACGGCGCCTTCCGGGAGCTGAACTTGGACTACATCTACGATCAGGAGGCGACCCGCAAGTCGGAGGAGAAGTGGTGGCGCGGCCATTTGGATGAATACGACGCCTTCATGTCGGCCGTCTCCGCCGGGGAGATGGCCCGGCGGCACGGGCTTGAGCAGGTCGGCTTCTGGCGGAAGATCGTCGCCCATCCGAGCTACGACGCCTTCTGGCGCGACCAGGCCGTGGACCGGGTGCTCGCCGCCGAGCCGCTGACCGTCCCCCTGATGCTGGTGCACAGCCTCTGGGACCAGGAAGACATCTACGGGGCCACCGCCGTCTACCGGGCGCTCAAGCCGAGGGACGCCACCAACGACAAGGTCTTCCTCGTCCTCGGCCCCTGGTCCCACGGACAGGAGGCCGGCGAGGGCAGCGCGCTCGGGGCGCTCAAGTTCAACAGCGACACCTCCCTCCACTTTCGCCGGGACATCCTGCGGCCCTTCCTCGAGAGCTACCTCAAGGACGGCGCGCCCGGGTCCGGCGTGGCCCCCGTGACGGCGTTCGAGACCGGCACAAACCGCTGGCTGCGGCTGCCGGCCTGGCCGGCGGCCGGCGAGAACGGCGGGACGGTCCGGCCGACGCCGTTCTTCCTGCGCGCGGGCCTCAAGGTGAGCTTCGCGGCGCCTGACGCGGGCGAGGCGCCGTACGACGAGTACGTCTCCGATCCCGCCAAGCCCGTCCCCTTCCGCGCCCGGCCCATCCAGCCGGTCGGCTACGACAACGGTATGACCTGGCCCCAATGGCTCGTGGACGACCAGCGGGAGGCCTCTGGCCGCCCCGATGTCCTCGCTTTCGTCTCCGACGTGCTTGCGGCCCCCGTGAAGATCAGCGGCCGGCCCGTCGCGAACATTTTCGCCTCCACCAGCGGCACGGACTCGGACTGGGTGGTCAAGGTGATCGACGTCTATCCCGACGAGGTCGTCGGCCAGCCGCAGATGGGCGGCTACCAGCTGATGGTGTCAGCCGACATCTTCCGCGGGCGCTACCGCGAGAGCCTGGAGCAGCCGAAGGCGCTTGCGCCCGGCCAGCCCCTGCTCTTCCGCTTCGCCCTGCCGACGGCCAACCACGTGTTTCTCCCGGGCCACCGGATGATGGTTCAGGTCCAGTCGAGCTGGTTTCCGCTCTACGACCGAAACCCGCAGACCTTCGTCCCGAACGTCTTCTGGGCGAAGCCCGGGGATTACATGAGGGCCAACCAGCGCGTCTACCACGAGCCGCAGCAGGCCAGCTTCATCGAGCTGCCCGTCACCTCGCCGCCGTGAGGCGGCCGTCGACCTGACGGCGTCCGTCGGGGCCGAAGGGCGGGAGTCGCGCAGCTTCCCCTGCCTCAACGGGCACCGGCATCCGCGCCGCGGCCCATGCCCGGCGCCAGGAGCCGGCGGATGTTCGACCCAAGAATCGCCGTGCGCTCGCCTTCGCTCAGCCCGGACCGGGCAATCTCGCCGAGGAACCGCGTAAACCCGGGCCGGCTGTCCAGCTTGGGGTAAAGGATGAGGGGATAGTCCGAGCCGTACAGGATCCTCCCGGACCCGACCCGGTCCACGGCCCGGCGGAAGACCCCGGGATCGTAGAGCAGCGGCGACGCGGCGGTGTCAAAGTACAGATTCGGCGGGAGCTCCCCTCCCGCCGGCGGCCCCCGCAGCGCAAGGCCGCCGCCCCAGTGCGCCAGGATGAAGGTTGCGCCGGGATGGTCCCGGGCGAGCCGGACGTAGTCGTCAAGCGGCGTCGTCGGGCCGGCGTGCGGCCCCGCCTGCGGGTCGGTCGCGTGGAGCGTGACAGGCGCCCGCCGGCGCACCGCCGCCGCGACGACGCGGCCCCACCACGGGTTGTCGAGGTCGAATCCCTGGGCCTGGGGCAGCATCTCGCCCACGCCGCACAGGCCCGCGTCAAGCGCCCGCTCCAGGCCCTCGACGGCCTTCGCCCCCGCCGCGGGCTGGACGGCAGCGAAGGCCATCAGGCGGCCCGGATGCCGCCTAATCCACCGCGAGTACCACCCGTTCTGAAGGTCGCACGTCTCCTGCCTCTGCCAGTACCAACCCAGCATCACGCACGCGCGCACGCCCGCCGCGTCCATGTCGGCTATGAGCGCGTCGGGATCGGCCCACCCCTGGATGGAGCGCCTCCCGGCGGGCGCGACGCGCTCGGTCCACCCGGGCTCGCCGCGCGCCCGGCCCCACGCGGCCGGGTCGGCCGCGACCTCGGCCGGGTAAAGGTGAATGTGGGCGTCTACGGTCCCCGTCTCGGCGGCGGGCGCCATGGGCTCAGGCGGCGGCCTCCATCGCGATCCGGCGGCACCCGTCGATGTCGAGCTTTCCCGTCCCTAGGAAGGGGATCGCGTCGACCTTGCGCACGGTGCGGGGGATCCAGAGGTTGGGGAAGCCGGCGGCCGCAAGCCTGTCCTTTATCTCGGCCACCGAGAACTCGAGCGTCGTTATGATCACAAGCTTCTCGCCCTTCGTCTCGTCGGGGACCCCCACCACGACGAACGGCTGGGCGTCGCCCGGGTCTATGCCGAAGACCTCGGCGATCTTCTGCTCGATAGTCCCGTGGGGGACCATCTCGCCGCCCATCTTCGAGAACCGGGCGAGCCGGCCCTCCACCGTGACGAAGCCGTCCTCGTCGATGCAGCCGAGGTCGCGCGTGACAAACCAGCCGTCGCGAAGAGCCTCGTCCGTGGCGGACCCGTCGTCCAGGTAGTGCGAGAAGACGTTCGCACCCTTCAGCCACAGGACCCCCGTCTCCCCGCTCGCGAGCTCCCGGCCCGTGTCGGGGTGGACGGCGCGCGCCGCCATCCCGGGCAGCAGCCGCCCCACGGTGCCGGGCTTCTTGCCGATCTGCTCATCGGCCGTCAGAGTCGTCACCGGCGGATGCGGCTGGTTCACGCTCGAGACCGGGGACGTCTCGGTCAGGCCGTAGCCCTGCAGGATCTCGAGGTGGAAGGCGTCGAGAAAGCCCCGGCGCAGGTCCTCCGGCAGCTTCTCGGCCCCAGAGACGACGAGGTCGAGCGAGCGCAGGTCCGAGGGCTTCGCCCTCTTGAGGAGCGGCCGCAGGAACGTCGGCGCGCCGATGAGCACGGTCACGCCCTCCTGGCTGATCGAGTCGACCATGGCGCGCGTGTCGAGCGGGCTCGGCGTCGTCACCAGGCCGCACCCGCGGATCAGGGGGTACCAGAGCGTGATCGTGAAGCCGAAGCTGTGGAAGACCGGCAGGCAGCCCAGCATCGTCACGGTGTCGGGAAGGATGGACATGGACGAGATCTGAGCGAAGTTGGCGAGCAGGTTGCGGTGCGTGAGGACCACCCCCTTCGGGTTCCCCATGCTGCCGCTCGTGAAGAGGAGCGCCGCCTCCTGCCTGTCGCCCGTGCGCGGCAGGCCCATCAGGCTCGCGACCCACTGGTTCGGCAGGAGCCAGGCGGCCACCAGCCACGGCAGCATCGC
>Ga0209415_10012836_pt1 | contig 13902 bp, 11 predicted proteins | sample PeaSoiSIISIP2007_FD_187696 | JGI IMG/M metagenome (GOLD analysis project Ga0209415, IMG submission 187696) | Peat soil microbial communities from Weissenstadt, Germany - SII-SIP-2007 (SPAdes) (version 2) | ecosystem: Environmental > Terrestrial > Soil > Wetlands > Peat | place: Germany... | reverse complement strand
TGACGCCAAGATGGAAAAGTAGCCTACCTTGCCTGTCCGAACCCGTCAATCATGGGGTTGCTCGAATGCATACGAACGTTTTTCCGGCGCGCACGACATGGTCAATCCACGCCTTCAATGAAGACGGTAGTCCGAAATTCCACATGGGCGAGGCAATTACAAGCAGGTCTGAGGACAACAGTTCCTCAGAGAGTTCGTCTGAAAGACGAAGTGCATCCTTTAAAGACTCTGTCTCTGCTTTGTCTTTGGCAGAAATCCCCTTTACGGTCTGATAGTCCAGATGAGGCAGTGGGGTCGCGGCCAGATCGCGCTCGACGAAACCCGCGAGCGGATACAGAGACCTTAGGCGCTCTCGCAATGTTGCAGTCAGTTGGCGGCTCGCGGACTCTGCTCCTCGCGGACTCGATTCAATGATCAGGATTCGTTTCATCTCAATTTCCTCTCTCTCAAGTCGTTCATGTGCAATCGTGCAGATCAGTTCCAACCGTGCAGCGTCTCGTGTAGAAACCACGTACGACGTTCGGCTTCGTCGATTCAAATTTCAAGCAGGCTTGCTGTAGCAACATCTTTGAATTCATCGCAAACGTCATGTGCGGCACGCATGAGTTTCGTCAAACAGCGGCTATCGGCACACAATTCTTCGAGCATGCTTCTGGCGGTAGTAGATTGCTCATCGTTATCGAGCAAACGCTGATGTCGGGAGATGTCGCCGATGGAATGTAACGCCGCACCACCAATTTTGCGCGCCCTCTCCGCTATGGGGTCCGTCATCGCGAATAGCGCCGCGGCTTGTTCGTCGAGCAGCAGGTGGTGGTCGCGGAAATGAGGTCCACTCATGTGCCAATGAAAACTCTTTGTCTTCACATAGAGCGCAAAGACGTCCGCGAGCAGTTGGCGCAGCATCTCAGAAATCGTCGCGACAGCCGCAGGCGAAAGATCCGTCGGAATATTAAGGCTCAATACCATTCCTGCCTTTAGGGATTTCTTCGTTTGTCTGGAAATCATTTCCTCCCCCGGAGTGCGCGTCAGATGAGCCTGTGCCCGACCTTTGATCATTCCGACCTCCCAGATATTCCTGGTAGGTATAGATGTACCGGGATCAGTGCCCCCCAGTCTTGGATAATCAGGGCAGCGCTGGGACATTCGGAGCACTCTTCATCGCGTTGCGGAGGCGAGAACGGGGCATTTATCATCCAAGGAAGAGAAGATCTCCCGAGGAGGGAGAAATGACCGCCAACTGCGACCCTGTCCGAGAAGGATTTGAAGTCCCGGGATTTGTGAGTGAAAATCGGCCCGAATTTGAGAAGGTTCGCTCGGTTTCAAGCAGCTCAGAGCGACCACTCTTTTTTGCGCGGTATCGGCACGATAAACCGAATCTCGGCTTGCTCGAACAAACGCCTTTGGCGGATCAGGTCATCGTGTCAGTGGAACTTCGCCCGTTCCGACCGATCAACGTGTTTTGCGACGGTCATCACAAGCGGAAACCGGCTTCCGAACCCGGTGCATTAGCACTGTACGATATGCGCAGGTCATGGTGTGCAGACATCAGAGACCCTTTTGACACCTTGCAAGTCTTCCTGCCCATCAATAGCTTTCGGGATTTTGCGGTGGAGCGCCGCAGTAGCTTTCTTGACTTTCGCTACGATCTACAAGAGCCACGTTACGACGTAGTCATGCTGCACCTGATGCAAGCGATGTTGCCAGCGCTGGAGCGACCACAAGAGGTCAGTACGCTGTACCTGGATTCCATGTTTCTTGCCGTACGCGACCACATTGCCGAAGCATACGGCGGATTCACTCCAAGCGCTGTGAGCAACAGGCTCGGCCTCACCGCTCGCCAGCTTCGTCACGCTCTCGAATACATCGAGGCAAACCTAAGCCAGGATGTCAGCCTTGCCGATGTGGCAAACGCATCGGCCACCTCAGTGAGTTCACTTACCCGCGGCTTCAAGACCGCACTAAGTATTTCGCCGCACCGCTGGGTTTTGAATCGGCGAATTGCCCTCGCGCAGCGCCTCATCTACGAGAGTTCTATACCACTCAACGTGGTCGCGGCTTCTTGCGGGTTTGCCGATCAGAGCCATCTGACTCGCGTCTTCATGCGGAATATTGGCTGCTCCCCGGCTGTTTGGCGGCGGAACACCCAACGCTGAACAGGTGCGAGGACGAGTGGAATAGGAAGTCTCATCGCGAGCATCCGTGGACAACCTCGGACGAAGAGTGGGAAGCGCTCCTCAGGCTAATTCCCGGAACTCCACTGGGAATGTGCTCAACAAGCATCCGTCGTCGGACGGATCATTCGCGTTTGCCAGACTTCAATGGCATCGTCTCATGGCTACCGGCTATGTCAACGAGCGCAAATCGCCAAGTCACTCATCTACCTAAGAAGAAGTGCGATATGCACATCAAGTGCGGTGCAGGAGATTCAGCCTGTATCGCGCATACTTGTGCTCGCCGGTGCGAACGAGCACGCCCTTTTCGACGAGGTCGGCATGGTCTCTCTGGCCGTAGTTGCTGGCGAGGATCCCGTGATGGTGCTGTAGTTGCCCGCACACATGCCACCTTCGAAGCCCTTGGGACATTCACGAAAATGGCGCAAAAGCGCCTTCTGGCGACGATCATTGATCATTCCGCGCAGACGGTTCAGGAGCCGGTTTTGTGCCGACGAGTGTGGGTAGCGTCTCGCGCATGAGTTCGATAAAGCGACGCAGGCGTGCCGGATAAAAGTGGGCATAGGGATAGACCAGATAGACGGGCAACGACACTCCCTGCCACTCGGGAACAAGTTGCACGAGACGACCCTGCTGCAGATCCTCTTTTACCATCCATGTCGAAATGAGCGTAGCACCAAAACCGGCCAAAGCGGCCTGATGTGTGGTGTAGACGCTGTCGGTGCTCAGGCGCGGAGTAATCGCAAGAGTGCGACTTTCGCCTGTGGTGCGGTGTGTCAATGCCACCGTATCGCGATAGAAAAGGTTGAGGGCGATCCATGGAAGACCAGGTAGAGCGTCCATGCTGAGATCAGTCTGCTGCGCAAGCAAGGAAGGTGCAGCCACCACGATGCGTGGCACCTCGGCGAGCCGTACGGCAACCAGAGAGGGATCTTCGACGCTGCCGAGCCGAATCTCGCAGTCCACGCCCTCGGCGATGAAATCCGGGCGATGCCGATGCAGAAGCCACTCGACGGAGAGTTTGGGATAGCGACCAAGAAAGGCAAGCAGGGGCGCAACCAATTGATCCTGCCCGAAGGCATGCGGCACCACGATGCGTAGCGTGCCGAAGGGATCGGAGGTTGCACCGCGCAACTCCTCTTCCATGCTGGACCAGTTTTCGAGCAGTTGTCGGGAGTGAGCCAGAAAGCGTTCGCCATCTTCGGTGAGGTTCATGGCGTGGGTGGAGCGTTGTACCAGCTTGACTCCCAGCCATTTTTCCAAAATCTGTAGGCGGCGGCTGATGGTCGGCTGGGTTGTGCCAAGCCGGTTGGCCGCCGCCGACAGAGAGCCTGACTCGACGATGGAGACAAAGGTGGCCATCAGCTCAATCCGATCCGGTCCCTGAGGCGTGGGCATATTCATACGTACAGCGTATAGCAGTTCTGCAATCCAGACCACTACCATCTAAGTGAAATACCCGGCACTATGGATCTGTCAGCGCATTACGAATCCGGCATTCCAAAGCGGAGCAACGGTACAACGTTCCGCATGAGAGGTGTCGAAGAGGATGCGCAAGAAAGGATCATTGCGATGAAAAATGACTTGTTTACAAGGATGAAGCTGGGGGAGGTCGAGCTGCAGAACAGGATCGTGATGGCTCCCATGACGCGTCTGCGGGCTACCGAAGATTGTCTGGCCTCGCCCGTCATGGTGGAGTATTACCGCCAGCGAGCCTCGGCGGGGCTCATCATCACCGAGGGATCGCATCCGAGTCCAATGGGGCGTGGTTATACGTATCCTCCGGGAATCCATACGCCAGAACAGGCAGCTGCATGGCGCAAAGTCACCGACGCCGTGCATGAAGAGGGCGGGCGTATCTTTCTGCAACTGATGCACGCCGGCCGGGTGACGCACTCTTCGTTCTTGCCCGGCCATGCGTTGCCGATAGCCCCTTCGGCCATCGGGGTTTCAGGCCTGATTCACACCTTCGAGGGCAAGGTGCCTTTTGAAGTTCCCAGAGAACTCGCGAGCGAAGAGATTCCCGGAGTGATTGCTGAGTATCACCACGCAGCGGAACTGGCTGTAACCGCAGGTTTCGACGGCGTTGAGCTTCATGCAGCCACAGGCTATCTGCCGCATCAGTTCCAGGCCTCGGGCTCCAATCATCGCGCGGATGCGTATGGTGGTTCGATTGAAAATCGCAGCCGCTTCACGCTTGAGATTCTGCAGGCGCTTTGCGAGGTTTGGGGAGCAGGACACGTCGGCATTAAAATCGCGCCGGGCTATACCGTCAACGACATGGATGACGAAGATCCGGCAGCGACCTACAGCTATCTGGCTCGGCAACTGAATCCGATGGGGTTGGCATACCTGCATGTGGGCTATGAGAGTGGTTACACGCGCGGCACCGGACCGGACTTCAATCCCATCGATCTTCTGCGCAAAGAGTACAGCGGAACGCTGCTGGCGGCGGGTGGATTCACAAAGGAGAGGGGCAACGCGATTCTTGCTGCAAACCGCGCCGACGGCGTGGTCTTTGGTCGCGCCTTCATTGCCAATCCCGATCTGGTTGAGCGCTTTCGCAGGGACGCGCCTTTGAATGAGACGAGCGATATGAGCACTTTTTATGGGGGTGGCGCGCATGGCTATACCGACTACCCAACGCTGACAGACTAAACGCAAACAGCCCACACAGAAAGAAGAGGACACGATGCACAACTCTGCAAAGCAAGAGCACACACTGTCGCGTTCACTGATTCTGTTGCTGGCTACAGGTACGGGCTTTGCGGTCGCATCGCTCTACTATGCGCAACCGATTCTCAGTCTTCTGGCAGCGGATTTCCATGCCAGTGACCGTACCGTGGGCATGATCCCAACCTTGACGCAACTGGGATATGCGCTGGGTATTCTGTTGCTGAGTCCGCTGGGCGACAGGCATGATCGTCGTCAGATTATTCTGGTGAAAACTCTTTTGCTCGCGCTCTCACTTGTGGTCTGCGGCCTGGCTGGCGGCATCGGATCAATGATGGCTGCAAGCCTGTTGATGGGTATCAGCGCCACGCTTGCGCAGGACATTGTTCCGGCCGCAGCTCACCTTGCGCCGCCACGGAGTCGGGGCAAAGTGGTGGGAACGGTGATGACTGGATTACTGCTTGGCATTCTTCTTTCCCGCGTTGTGAGTGGGATTATCGCTGAACAATTTGGTTGGCGTGTGGTCTATGATGCAGCAGCCATGAGCATCGCGCTCTTCGGCGTTCTGGCGTGGAAACGGCTGCCTCACTTTACCGCATCGACGCAGCTCTCGTATGCGTCTCTGCTGGCTTCGATGAAAGCTCTTTGGCACGAACAGCCGACGTTGCGACAGGCATCGTATGCACAAGGTTTGTTGTCGATGGGTTTCAGCGCCTTTTGGACCACGCTGGCGCTGATGCTGCATCACACATTTCATTTGGAGAGTTCCGTGGCCGGCGCCTTCGGACTGGCAGGTGCGGCTGGTGCGATTGCCGCTCCCTTGGCCGGACGCTTGGCAGACCGGCGTACCCCACATCTGGTCGCGTCTCTGGGATGCGCAATTGCAACGGCAGTCTCTCACGCTCGAATAGATCGGGCGTGAGAATGATGTTGGCGATTCCGGTTTCATCCTCCAACGAGAGAAAGACAAATCCCTTCGCCGTCCCAGGACGCTGTCGCGCAATCACACATCCGGCGATATGGATCATTGTGTTCTGTGCGCAGTGGATGAGATCTACAGCAGCCACGCAATCCATTGCACGAAAGGCACTGCGCTGATACGCGAATGGATGTGGCCCGGTGGTCAGGCCGATGCCGGAAAAGTCCGCGCTCAGACGCTCGTCAGTCGTCATGGCGGCGAGTGGCATCGCATCCTGCTCGCGATCCGCAATGCCGCGCAAGAGCGGACCCACCGGGCGTCCAGCCTTCTCCACCTGCCACAATGCATCGCGGCGATGCGCAACGCTGTCGAGAGTATTGAGCGCACCGATGCGCGCCAGGATGACCAGCTCGCGGCTATTCAATGCTGGCACGCGCAGGTTCCTTTTGCGTGCGGCGCAACCCTTCTTGTCGGTATGTTCTGCGGGATGGAGATTCAGGGTTGCCGGGATTCGCCTTCCGAAACATCACCAGCGCCAGCGCCGGCCACGGTGCAACCGGCACCAACGCTGCAACAGGACAAAAGCGGCAGTTCAGGCGGCAACGCACAGAAACAGCATCATTTCCAGCACGACGCGAAGCCCGACGCTGGGCAGGGGCGGTAGAATCGAGTGATCGCGATGACGGGCGGCTATCTGGGAGGAAATCAATGCCTTTGCAGGCATTCAAATGCTTTCCGATCCGGATGACCGCGAGGACAAAACACTTGACAACTGGCGGGAATGCCGTCACTATAGTGATGACATACCCGCCAAGCCTCTCCCTGGAAACAGGTGAAGCTCAAATCGGCGGGTTTTTCTTTTTCCTATGAAATATAGCAAACCCCATCTTCCTTACGAAGATCAACTCGATCTATTAATCCGTCGCGGCCTTGCTTGTTCCGACAGGGCCGGTACGCTGTATTGGCTGAAACGAATTGGCTATTACCGTCTGAGCGCATATTTCATACCCTTCAAAGACCCCGCCACCGGCAACTTTCGTCTGGGAACGACCTTCGAGCAAATCATTAATCTCTATCGATTCGATGCCGATCTGCGTCGGCTCGTGCGCGAAGCCCTGGACAGGATTGAGATCAGTGTCCGCGCCGTCATTACTTACGAAATAGGAAAAGACCTGGGCGTCTTCGGTTATGCGGACCGCGCCAATTTTGCGGCGGCATTCAATCATGCCGACTTCATGAAGATTCTCCGGCGCGAAGAGGGGAGATCGACCGAGGTCTTCATCGGCCATTACCGGACCAAGTACACCTCAGAAACGGACTTGCCAGTGTGGATGGCAACGGAACTGATCAGCTTCGGCGCGCTGTCGAAGATGTACGAACACCTGAGGACCAGCCTCCGGAAGAAAATCGCCCGCGAATTCAATCAGCCGCAACCCGTCTTTGTGAGCTGGCTCCATGCTTTGACGGCGGTTCGCAACGTCTGCGCGCATCACAGCCGGTTGTGGAATCGAGAGCTTGCCGTCAAGCCGGAACTGCCGGTGGCTTGGAAGGCAAGCGGCATTGGCAACGACCGTTTCTACGTGGTCGCGCTGATCATTCAGACGCTGCTCGCCGATATCGCCCCTGATTCCCGCTGGGGCGAGCGGCTCAAGGCTCTTTTCAATGACCACCCGAAAGTTAGTCTGCGAGCGATGCAATTCCCCGCCAACTGGCAGAACCTCCCGCCCTGGAGTTGAAAGCGAGAGGGCGGGAGGTTCTGCCGCAGTCCAACTCGATCACTGGCATTGGCAAATGTTGAGCTGGTTGAGGCCCAAGGTAAAAGCTCAGTAACTCCATACGCAAGCTAGATTCGATCTGTTGCAGCGAACTTGAAAAGCCTCAGTTCACTGTTAGCGAAAACGTCGCTGTGTGCGAAAGCGAACCCGATGTTGCTGTTACAGTTACCGTCGATGTAGTAGGTTGAACGGCGGAACTTCCGCCGCCGCAGCCGCTGATTGCACCAAGCCCTGCGATACTCACAACCAAAAGTAAGAGCATCTGAAGAAAACGCTGCTTTTTCCATCCAATGCAAAATACAAGTGCAAATACTGCCATGCCGGGAAGCAGCGGATTGGAATTCCGGTGAAGAGTTGCAGTGGTGGCCGCCGTGGTTACGGTCATCCCTCCGTCGTATTCAACTCCTGTAATAATGGGTGTAATCGTCGAGGGCGAAAAGCTGCACGAAGCTCCAGCGGGCAATCCAGAGCAACTGAACGTAATAGAAGAGTTGAATCCTTCCAACCCTGTAATCCTCACGAAAGTGGTTGCACTCCGCGCAGGGAGCAAGGTGAATGATTGTGCATCAATAGAAAACGCAAAATCTGCATGAGGCAGGTTGACGGTGTTTGAGGGTGCGTATTTCCATAAGTCATTCGGAGCGCCGACCGTATTGTTCGAAGCGAGACCACCACCGCCATAGAGCCAGAAATACCCGCTGTCGTCGGTCCAACTCGCTGCTCCCTGGCGTACCCCGGGGAGGTTTCCAGAAGCAGGAGTACCCAACGTGCCGTAGACTCCGTTTCCGCCTGAGCCGCCGCCCATCCATGCCCATTCATTGATTGACAGATGGTATTCCCAAAGGTCATTGAGTTCACCGATACCTGCAGAGGCAAAGCCCCATCCCCCAAAGAGCCAGAAGTTGCCGTCACTATCAGTCCAACTAGCTGCGGAACTACGGCTTCCGGGGGTACTCCCAGTGGCAGTGGTTCCTAGCGTTCCATAGACCCCCGGCTGGAAGCAGTATCCTTGTCCAATGCCGCTGCAATTCAATTGGTTGCTACCATTTACCCAAGTCCATTCACTCGTGGAGGGATTGAACTCCCACAGGTCGGCGAGATAACCGGAATTGCTGTCGGCATCGAGACCATTGCCGCCATAAAGCCAAAGATTGCCGCTACTGTCTGACCAAGTCAGAGCATTGGCGCGGCTCCCTGGAATGTTTCCAGAAGAGGGCGTCCCCAAAGTACCGTATATCCCTGGCTGGAAGCCGCCTGCGGTAATAGTGCTACTTCCGCTCACCCAAGTCCATTCGTTGGTGGATGGGTTGAACTCCCAAAGATTATTCGGCGAGCCATTCAAGCCATTAGCATCGTAACCCCATCCCGCAAAAAGCCAGAAATTTCCCTTATTGTCGGTCCAGCCTGATGACATCCAACGGCCACCAGGGTTATTACCCACAGCTGGCGTTCCCTTTGTCCCATACACGCCCGGCTGACCAGAATTGGCCGAGGGTACTGTCTTGCTCCCTCCCATCCATGCCCATTGATCTGTGGAAGGATCAAATTCCCACATATCGTTGAGAACGCCTACGATTCCGTTGGCATCGAATCCATCGCCGCCATAAAGCCAAAGGTGGCCAGATTTATCGCTCCACGCCACAGCGCCGCTGCGGCTTCCTGGAAAGTTTCCGGCAGCGAAGGTTCCCAAAGTCCCGTACACTCCAGCCTGCCCACACTCGTTCACCACACAAGTGTTAGTGCCTCCTCCACCCATCCAAGTCCATTGATTTGTGGAGGTATCGAACTTCCATAAATCATTGGGCGCGTTAATAACGCCGCTGACGACAGAGGTTTCGCCGCCAAAGAGCCAAAGATGACCACTCTTGTCCGTCCAACTCACCACCCCGGAACGACTCCCTGGGGTATTCGCAGTAGAAGGCGTTCCTAACGTCCCATATACAGTAGGTTCGTAGCCGCTGCTGCTCACTGTGTTGCTTCCGCCCATCCAGGTCCATTCATTCGCGTTGCTCGCCTGTGCATAGGCTGATGGAGAACAGGCGATATTTGCAATCAAGCACCCCAACAGAAAAGCAGACAGAAAGCGATAGCCCGTCATATCGTACAAATCCTCTCCTGAACCTTATCCACGAATAATTGTAACCGATCAGCCTGGCCGCCACGGCTCGGGAGACCATTCGGCGCAGTTTACAACCTGATGAATTTCCTGGGCTTTCAATCGTGAACGAACAGTATGCGAGATGCTGCAATCCTTCGCAGATTTGGCTTTTCTGGCGGTACATTCGTGCAATTCTGCAGCTGGACTGTCGATCCGAGCAGAATCGCCTCAGAATATGCAGCAGTGCAAGTTTCAAACACATTCGAACAGCCCTCGATCTTTCACGAACACTATCCGAAATCAATCGAATTATGTTCGATGCAGGCGGTCAGCGTAGGCCATCCTAAGCCGTCAGGCTTAGGGATGGTGTCTATTTGCGAAACGAGCGCAGCGAGAACGCTTGTGGCCGCACTCAGCCAAAATGACGCTTGCAGATTCTGGCCGTGCTGACCGCTGGGTTAGGCTCTGCTGCAAAGGCGCAGCAATCGGACAGAGCGGCACAAAGGCAGTTGCACTGCAAATTCGAACAGCGTTAGCGTCGGGTCATGCTGACGATACGGGCAATGTCGGGCGGTGCCGGGTATGCCCAACGGCATCTCGAACACAGCGATTACTATGACGAGCATCGTCGCGTGCAAGGCGAATGGCATGGGCGCGGAGCGGAGTTGCTCGGACTGCGCGGCAACGTGACGCCGGAACAATTTGAGGCCATCCGGGAGGGGCTGAACCCGGAAACCTGCGAGTTCCTCCGCCCGCGGCACAGTGCAGACCGCGCGAAAGTGGACGGAAGTGAGCAGAGCAAGGGGCGGTCGCTGTACGATCTGACCTTTTCCGCGCCCAAGTCCGTTTCCATTCAGGCCCTTGTTGGCGGGGATGATCGCCTCGTAGCCGCTCACGACAAAGCTGTCCGAGAGGCGCTTGCTGAGACTGAGAGCCATGCGGCTACGCGGGTTCGCCTGAACGGCGCGAACGAGAATCGGGCAACCGGCAACTGGATCGTTGCTTCCTACCGTCACGACACAAGCCGGGAGCTTGACCCTCAGTTGCACACCCACGCGGTTGCGGCCAACCTGACCTATGACGGAGTGGAAGGGCGCTGGAAGGCATTGCAGGCGTCGGGACTGTACGAGCGCCGTGCATATCTGACGGAAGTTTACCGGAACGCGCTGGCGCGTGAAGTGCGCGGGCTGGGATATGAGATCGAGCCGCGCCGCGATTCCAAGGGCAGAGATCATGGATTCGAGATTCGCGGCGTCTCGGATGGTTTGCTCGAAAAGTACAGTGTGCGAAGCGCACAGCGGGACGCTGCTATCAAGGAATTCACGGCGGATCATGGCCGCAAGCCAACCGATAATGAAGTCGCCGTTCTTGTCCGCGAATCACGCGCGGACAAACTGGCGGAAATCTCCACGGAGCGGGTGAGGGAGCAACAGCAAGCCCGCCTTGCGCCGGAGGAAAGACAAACGCTGCAAAGTATCCGCGCCAAGTCCATCGAACGGCATCCGCATATTTCCCAGGAATTCTCTCAAGCATCGGAATCGCTTCAGCACGCCAAGGCACACCTCTTTGAACGCAACTCTGTCGTGCGCGATTTCGATCTGATGACCGAAGCCCTGCGTCATGGGCGCGGGCGGATTGATCCTGGCCGGTTGCGCGGCGCTCTGGAAGTGGAGCAGTCGCAGGGGATACTGATTCGCGCCGGAAACAATCTGGCCACACGCGAGAGTCTTGAGCGCGAACAGCGGATGATTGCGGCAGTTGATCGCGGCACTGGAGGCTTTGAGCGGTTGGGCGGCGAGCGCGAGTTCCAGCCTTCCGAGCGTCTGCGAGATGAGCAACGGCGGGCGGTTCATGAGATTTTGGCTTCCCGCGATCTTGCCATTAATCTTTGCGGTGCGGCCGGAACGGGCAAGACGGCCACCCTTCAGGAGATTGAGCGTGGTTTACGCGAGGCTGGGCGAAAAGTGACGGTGGTCGCGCCGACACGCAGCGCGGTCGAGGAGTTGCATAAGGTTGGCATTCGAGATGCCATGACGGTTTCACGATTGCTGGAGGATGAGACTCAGCGGGGTGCGGTGCGCGGCAAAGTTCTGATCGTCGATGAGGCGGGCATGATCTCTGGCCGCCAAATGGACGAGTTGCTCAAACTGGCGGAGCACGGAAACGTGCGGCTTCTTTTCTCAGGGGACACGCGGCAGATTCAAAGTGTGGAAGCGTCGGACGCCTTGCGCATCCTCGAACGGGAATCGCAGATGAAAAGCGTCTCGCTGACCGGCGTGCAACGGCAGACACGGGCAGAGTACCGGGACGCGATTCAAACGCTACGCGATTCGCCAGAGCAGGGTTTTGAAAGGTTGGAAAAGCTCGGGGCCGTTCGTGAGGTTCCTTACCTGGATACCGCGCACACCGTGGCTGCTGCTTACCAGGAGCTTGCGGCTGATCCCAGTCGCAAAGTGCTCGTCGTTGCTGGCACTCATGAAGAGATTGGAAGGATTACCCATGCCATCCGCGAAGATATGAAGCATCACGGAGGACTCAATCACGGGCTGGTCTTTGAACGCCATGCGCCTTTGCAATGGACTGAAGCGCAAAAGAAGGACTTGTCAAATTACCAGGAAGGCCAGATATTGCAGTTCCATCGCTCTTCGCACGGGATCGGCAAGAATGAATCGCTCGTCGTCGAAAGTGCAAGCGCGTCGCACATCGTCACCAGAGACCGGCACGGCGTAGAGCACATGGTGAGTCCTACACAGGCACGCTCTTTCTCTGTGCATGAGCGCCATGAAATTGAAGTGGCTCCCGGAGACCGGCTCCTGTTGACGGGGAATCGTCGGGAGGCGGGATTCCGCGCTACAAACGGCGAGTTGGCAAAAGTGCGCAGCGTCGATGGGGGCAGCATTCAACTTGAGGATGGCCGCACCTTGCCCGCAAACTATCATGAGTTCGATCACGGCTACGCGATCACCGCTCATCGCAGCCAAGGCAAGACTGTGGACGCTGTCGTTCTCTCCGGCGACGGAATGAAGCAGGAACAGTTCTACGTCGCTGCATCGCGGGGCCGCAGTGAAATTGCGATTGTGACGAGCGACCGAGAACAACTACGGGAATCGCTCGGAATTTCTTCGGCGCGCCCATCGGCAACCGAATTGACCCGCGAGCAGACTCGACTGAATGAGTTGGCGCACGGCATAGAATCGTTGTCCACACAGAAAACCGACCTGCTGAAAATTGGGCATGAAATCGGCTATGGACACGATCTTGGGATTGGCTTCTAAAGAACCTGATCACGGTGCATGACTTTCACAAATTCGAAAGTCCGAAAACAGAATCGCTACTTCAGCCGCCTGATCTCAGCAATGGATCGATCCATCGCATCGAGATCCTTGGCTGATTTCGCATTGCACTTAAAAGCAATCAGGAAATCTCGGACCTGGATCACGATAGCGGAGGAGAGCACGCCATCTTCCGTGTAGTCGAGTTCGTCAATGACGAATCCATCGGCGTTCGTAAAGTGCTTGCGCGGTTGCATAATCACATGCTGCTCTGGCCGAAAGCGTGCAATTCTGTCCATGAGGTCCGTGCTGCTTTTCAATCCTCCTGAGTGCTGGGTAGGAACATTCATGCGTTCCGCGACAACAACAATTCCATCCGGCTCATCACTCTGGCGCGCGGAAAACAGCAGAAACTCGTTATTTGAAGGTGCCTTTTTCGGAAACTGCAGGGCACTCACGTCGTATGGTTGCAAAAAACTTGGCCACGAATAGGAAAGCTGAAAATAGGTATTTTCGTACGAGGTTTTCCGAACCTGACCATCAGTCGGCGTCTGAGACTGAGCGAAATTAGATAGCTCGAAAACGAACAAGAAAACAGGAAACAGCCAGAGCTTCATCGGTAAGACCCCCATTTGAAAATGATTTGAGCTATGGTTCCTTGGATTTGGCAATTGTAAATTCAGCGCCGCTGGCTCGGCAATTCCTGCAAAGTCCCCGTAGCGCGCCCGAACGCAGGACATTGAGAATGACATTCCCCGGATATTTGGATTGTTTGCCGAGGCGGAGAGGGTGGTGTCAAGGGTCTTGACCGCGAAGCGGCGGCGTAGCCGCCCTTGACACCGCCCGCGCCTCGGCTATGCTCTGTCAATCCGGGGAATGTCTGTTCTTTTTAGCGAAACGCAAAATTCTCTTTTCATAAGAGCCTCTTGCAAAAATCCGGCTTTAAGCACATTTAATTGTGGGGATTCCATACATTAGAATAGGGTTAGCAGAC
>Ga0209415_10012835_pt1 | contig 13902 bp, 11 predicted proteins | sample PeaSoiSIISIP2007_FD_187696 | JGI IMG/M metagenome (GOLD analysis project Ga0209415, IMG submission 187696) | Peat soil microbial communities from Weissenstadt, Germany - SII-SIP-2007 (SPAdes) (version 2) | ecosystem: Environmental > Terrestrial > Soil > Wetlands > Peat | place: Germany... | reverse complement strand
AGCTGCCGAGCCGATCAAGATCGGTTTTGTTACCGAGATGACGGGGCCCTGGGCCTTCTTCGGAACCAGCTGTGTCAACGGGCTCAAGATGGGCGAGAAGGAAGTGAACGATGCTGGCGGCGCCCTCGGCCGGCCGCTGGGGTTCGTGGTGGCGGATAACCAGACCAATCCGCAGCAAGCCGTCGCCGCATCCCGCAGCCTCGATACCCAGGACAAGGTCGTGGCCTTGAGCGGCCCGACCAGCTCGGACAACGCGCTCGCAATATACGGCTATGCCGAGCAGAACCACCTGCCTTTCCTGGTACCGGTGGCCGCATATCCCCAGCTCACCAAGCCCGGAACGCGTTACACCTTCCGCATCGAGCCGGACGCCGCCGGCTGGGGCTATGCGATCGCCAAATATATTGAGCAGCGCAAGCCCGGCGCCAAGATCGCGCTCATCTATTCGGACTTCGCGTTGATGCGGGCGATCTTCGCCGGGCTCAAGTATCAGGCCGAGCGGTCGAAGCTCCCGATCGTCGCCGACGTGGTCTTCCCGCAGGGCAGCACTGACGCAACCGTGCAGGCGGCCCAGGTTCGCGCCGCCAGCCCGGATTTCGTCATCTCGGTCGGCGGGGGCGGCTTCGACAACACCATCACCAACCAGCTTCTCGATCTCGGCTTCAAGCCGGGCGAGATCATTCACCCTTACGGCATAACCACCCAGATCCTGGGCTGGGGAAAGCGTAGCGTCGGTTCGATCTATGGCTCTTTCTTTGATCAAGGCCTTGAATCCGTGACTCCGGCCGGTCGGGCCTTCATCAAGAACTACAAGGACAAGTACGGCCGGCCGGCCTCCTATATCGAAAACTATTGCTACGTGACGCCCTATATTTTCAAGGCGGCACTCGAAGCGGCCGGTTCGGTGGATCGCGAGAAGCTGCGGAACGCGCTATCGGCTCTCAAGATGAAGGAGCCCACCTCCGACATTCCCATAGCCTTCAATGAGAACGGCGCCCGCGCGGAATACATCTATTACATGGAAATCACCGGCATTTCGGATAACGACTACACGTCGAAGCAGCTCTATCACACGGAATGGCAGCCGACGGTCATTCCGGTCAACGATCTGGTGAAATAGCGGTCAGGTTCAGGCGCGTCCCGAAGAGAAGCCTTCGGGACGCCGTTCCGGGCGCGCAGACCCAGGCCTTGCGATATGTCCGACGCCACGCTCCTCATCGCACTCTCGACGGTTTTCTCGGGCCTCATCCTCGGCTCGGTTTTCGCGCTCGTCGCGGCTGGCGTGACGATCGTCTATGGCAGCATCTGGCTGCCCAACGCCGCAAACGGACAGTTCTTTCTGCTGGCGGGTCTCCTCGCCTGGAGCCTCTCGACATGGCTCGGCCTCAATCCGGCACTGGCGGCGCTCATCGTGCTCGCGCTCGGCATGCCCTTCGCCTATCTGCTCGAAATCACGCTCATCCGCCGCTTCTATGACGTGCCTGACCGGAACGTCGCATACTTCGTGGTGACGCTCGGGCTGACCCAGGTTTTCTCGGGCCTGTTCTCCATCACCTACGGGCAGTGGAGCGATCAATACAATATCCCGCCGATGATCCAAGGCATCACGCTGATCGGGCCGTTCCCCATCGCGAACAATCGGATCCTGGTGCTGGCGATTTCGCTGCTTCTGCTTGCGGCGCTGTTCATTTTGCTGAAGCATCATCCCTACGGCCGCGCGTTGCGCGCGGTGTTTCAGAACCGCGAGGCGGCGGCCCTTCGTGGCGTCAACGTGCGCGGGATCTATCGCCTTTCATTCATACTCGGCACGCTCGTCATCTTTTCCGGCGGCCTGCTGTTCGGCGCCGCTTACAGCTTCGATCTTTCCGTATCGTGGACCATGGCAATCACGGCATTCGCGATCATGATCGTCGGAGGACCGGGTTCGGTGCTCGGGGCTCTGGTGATCGGCATGCTGTTCGGCTTCACCCAGGCGATCGTGAGTACCTTTTCCACGCCGACAGTCGCGACCTTTTCCTACCTCGGCGCGATGTTATTGATCCTGCTCATAAAGCCGTCCGGCTTGTTCGCGCGATGAAGCCCGCTCGCTTGGTCTTGAGCGGCCGCGCGATTGCCGTTCTTGCGACTCTCATCCTGGGTGCGCCGTTCCTGGTGTCGTCCAATCCATTTCTCGGGTTCGTCGTCGGCGTCACCCTCATCCATGTCCTTTGGTCCGCGGGGATGAACTTGCTTTACGGCTACGTTGGCCTCATGCCATTGATGTTCGCCGGCATTGCGGGTGTCGGGGCCTATGGCACCGTCCGGCTCACGATGGACTATGGCTGGTCGTTCTGGCTTGCGATGCCGGTCTCGGCGCTATGCGCGGCCAGCATTGGCGTCGTGCTCGGTCTGCCATCGCTGCGGCTCAAGGGATTCTACTTCACCCTGTGCTCGCTGGTGATCCAGACGGTGCTGACGTTGGTCTTCATCTACTTCGCGCAATTCACCAACGGCGATACCGGGATTTCACAGATTCCGCCCCCCGACCTCGAGTTCTTCTCACCGAACCGGCTCGTCGGGCTTCCATTCAATCTCGTCATCGCCGTGGTCGCACTGGCCGGCGTTTTGATCGTTTCGTTGATCGCGGCATCGCCCACGGGACAGCGCCTCATCGCCGTGCGCGAGGACGATTTACTCGCCGAGACACTCGGCATCGATGTCGTCCGCTGCAAGGTAATCGCGTTTTTCCTGGGCTCGCTCTACGCGGCGGTCGGCGGCAGTTTTTACGCGAGCTATCTCGGATTCATTTCGCCGCGAAGCTTCGATGTGCTCTTGAGCCTCAATATCTGGCTCATGGTCGCCTTCGGCGGACGCGGCACCATCCTGGGTCCTGTCATCGGCGCGGTCATCCTGGTGCCCATACCGTTCCTTCTTCAGGATTATTTTATGCTGAAGGACGTTGTTTACGGGCTTCTGATCATCCTGGTGATGATCCTCATGCCAAGCGGAATCTACGGCGAGATCGAGCGCCGTCGCGCCGGACGCCGCGCCGCCGCGCTCGATCGGACGCGCACCGCCGCGCGCGCGGCGGCAGGCAGGCGGGTCATGCCATGATCCTGCTCGAGGTCAAGAATCTCAGCAAGAATTTCGGCGGTGTCCGGGCGCTGAGCGCGGTGAATATTACCCAGGCCACGGGAGAGACGCTGGGCATGATCGGCCCGAACGGCTCGGGCAAGACCTCCTTCGTCAACGCCGTCACGGGGCATCTGGCGCCGGACAAGGGCATGATCTATTTCGGCGGCGATCGAATAACCGGCCTGCGCCCTCACCAGATCACGCGCGCCGGTCTCACGCGTACCTACCAGGCGGTGCGCGTCCTTGCCAAATTGACGGTAAGTGAGAACCTCGCCACGGCCCGGCTTCTCCATGCGGAGCGCGCGCTGAGCGACGATGACATCGCGGCGCTGCTCGACTGGCTGAAGCTTGACCATTGCCTCGGCCATCGCGCCGGTGGCTTGACGCTGTTCGAGCAGCGGCGTCTCGAACTCGCGATGCGCCTCCTTCTGAAGCCACGGCTCATCATGCTGGACGAGCCGGTGGGCGGGCTGGCCGCGGGCGAAGTGCGGGAGATGATCGAGCTGCTAAAGGAGCTGCGCGCCCGCTGCGCCGTCTTCGTCATTGAGCATACAATGAAGGTCATCCGCGAACTCGCCGACCGGGTGGTCGTCCTGATCGCAGGCGAGAAAATCGCCGACGGCCCGCCGGCCGAGATCCTCAGGGATCGTCGCGTTATCGAGCACTACCTAGGGGCCGTTCATGCTTGAGGTTAGCGGCCTGACCGTGCGCTACGGCCCCTTCCTGGCGCTCGACGATGTCAGCATTGCGGTCGGGCGCGGCGAGATCGTCGGTGTCATCGGTCCGAACGGCGCCGGCAAAAGCTCCCTCGTGCGGGTGATTGCCGGGCTGGTGACGCCGGAGTCCGGCAAGGTCCTGTGGGAGGGCGCCGATCTCGGCGGCATGGCTCCGCATCGGCGCATCCGGATCGGGCTGTCGTTGGTGCCGGAGGGCCGGGGGCTATTTCCGCAGATGTCGGTCGAGGAGAACCTCATGATGGGAGGCTATTCCTTGCCCGATCGAGCACGAATGACCGCCGAGATCGGGCGATGCTACGAGATGTTTCCCGTACTGAAAGAGCGGCGCCGCCAATTGGCCGCGACCCTCTCCGGTGGACAACAGCAGATGCTGGCGATCTCCATCGGTCTGATGGCTGAGCCGCGTTTGTGCATTCTGGACGAGCCTTCCCTTGGCCTGGCGCCGATCGTCATTCAGGAGATCGGCGCGGCGCTCAAGAAAATGCGGGAGGCGGGACTGACGGTGCTTCTTGCCGAACAGAACGCGACGCTCACCTATGGCGTCGCGGACCACATCTACGTCATACACAGCGGCATCATTCGCTTCCACGATACGCCGGAGCGTCTCTTCGAGAAGCAGGAGGTCGTGGAGAGCTTTCTCAGCGTATAACAGTGCGTTCCCAGGGGCTTCGGAGCCGATTATGCCCCGGCGGTCGCGCGACATCATCGATTCTCCAGATCGGGGATCCCATCCCGGCCGCCGCGGAAACAATCAACCCGAGAAGGATTCGCTCGATCGGAACATGCGATGAATTGGTTCATTGTGATAACGCCCTCTGCCCCTCGCGCTTTACAAGCTCGCGGAAGCCATGATAGCGTTTAAGATTGGATTATCAGGACGTAGCATCCCGAGTGCGGCTGCGGGAAAGCGGTTGCATCGGCGTGGAGCATCGCCGATCCCGAAGATTGCGAAGACACGAGGAAACAGTGCCGCGCCGCCCGTTGACCCTCGCCAGCGCCGCGCCGGGCACCGACTACGACAGCAATGATTTCATTTCCGCGCCGGAATAGGACCCAACGGCGGTTGCTGGCGGCGGCGTCGCGGCGGCCGCGGGCGGCGGGCGGCACCAACCTCGCATGGGCATGATCCGGATCGACAATTTGAGCAAGACTTTCACGACCGGGGATGGCGTCATACCCGCGCTCGAAAACATCCAACTTGCGATCGAGGAGGGCGAGTTCGTCTCGATCGTCGGCCCGTCCGGCTGCGGCAAGAGCACGTTGATGATGTGCGTTGCGGGACTGCTCGAGGCTTCGGCAGGTTCGGTCACGGTGGGAACCACCCGGGTCTCCGGCCCCTTCACCCAGGTCGGAATCGTCTTCCAAGAGGCGCTGCTGCTCGATTGGCGGACGGTGCTCGGGAACGTTCTTTTCCAGATCGAGATGCGCGGGCTCGATCCCAAAGCCTATGAAAGCCGGGCCCGAGAGTTGCTCGACCGCGTCGGGTTGGGCGGGTTCGAGCGGAAATACCCCTGGGAGCTGTCCGGCGGCATGCGTCAGCGCGTCGCGATCTGCCGCGCCCTCATCCACGATCCGCCGCTGCTGCTGATGGACGAGCCCTTCGGCGCGCTCGACACGCTGACCCGCGACCAGATGAACGTCGATCTGCTGCGGCTCTGCGCCGAGACGGGAAAGACGGCGCTGTTCATCACCCACAGTATTGCCGAGGCCGTCTTCTTGAGTGACCGGGTCATCGTCATGACGCCGCGGCCTGGCCGGGTCATCGCCGACCTGCCGATCGCCTTCGCGGATCCCCGACGCCTCAGCCTCAGGGCGACGCCGCAGTTTGCCGAGCAGGAAAGTCGGATATACTCGATTTTCCGCAGCATCGGGGTGTTGCGGGACGAATAGCAGCGGGAGATCCAGCCTATGCCTGGTCAGCATCATCGCGCCGCCGGCCGAACCTGCGGGCGGCGGCTGCGCGATCGCAAGGAGCTGCTCTTATGAGCCCATCGAAGCGACGACGTGATGCGGCGATCACCGCCTGGGTCTATCCGACCATCGCCTGTGTCGGCTTCCTGCTGCTCTGGCAGCTTGTCGTGGTGGTAACACAGCTGAAACGCTTCGTCCTGCCGCAGCCGCTCCAGGTACTGGAGCGCGGCTTCGTCTCGCTGGACCTGCTTCTCGCCAATACGCCGCCAACTGTGCTCGCTATCGCGCTGGGCTTCGGCGGCGCGGTGGCCGTCGGGGTTCCGCTGGCCGTGCTCATGGTTGCCTCGCGCGCGCTCGAGAGCAGCGTCTATCCCCTTCTCGTCGGTTCCCAGGGCGTGCCGAAGGTCGCGCTCGCACCCGTGCTCGTGGTCTGGTTCGGCTTCGGCGTCCTGCCAAAGGTGATCATGGCGATGCTGATCGCCTTCTTTCCCATCGTCATCAACACCGCCGTCGGCCTCAGATCCATCGATCCCAATTACCTGCATCTCGCCCGCTCGATGGGCGCGCCGGCTTGGCGCACCTACACGCGGCTCTTGCTGCCGAGCGCGCTGCCGCAGATCTTCGCCGGGCTCAAGGTGGCGATGGCGCTGGCGATTGTCGGCGCCATCGTCGGCGAGATGGTCGGAGCCAATTCGGGTCTCGGCTATCTTCTGGTCGTCGCCAACGGCAATATGGACATGGCGCTGGTCTTCGCCGTCCTGGTCTGGCTCGTGCTGGTGAGCCTGGTTCTGGTCGGCTTCATCGACCTCACCGAGCGCCTCGCCATTCCCTGGAGCCGCAACACGCGCAGCCGCAATCTCGTGCAGGTGCAGGGCTGAGCCCGGTGCGGCGCGCGGCGCGGGCGTCGCAATTGGCTTCGCTCCAAACGAGTTACGCTGGGTCCGTCGCGCGAGCAATGCCGATGCGGCCGATGCCCGGCAGCTTCACGCCCGGATTCTTGAAATCGACGCCGAAAGTGAGCCCGAGCAGATTGAGCTCGATGCCCTCGTCGCGCGCGGCAAGCAGCCCGGCGAGGCCGAACAGCGAGAGCTGATAGCCCGTGCCGCTTGGCGCCGGTGCGAACACCGCGCCGTCCGGCAGATAGTCCTTGCCGACGGCGTTGGCGGGCAGATCGAAGCCCAGTTCCGGAACTGCTCGGGCAACATAGGCAGTGAAGGTATTGCTGTTGGGCCCCGGCCAAGCCCGGTATTCGTGCGGATAGGGATAGTTCTCGACTGCCGTATGGATTTTTCCGATCAGCGCTTCGGCCTGCGGCCCGCGGCGGTCGAGCACGAGCTCGGGCCGCGCACCGAACCAATAATTGTCGGGTCCCATGCGGTCGACCCTAACCGCCGGCGCGCCTTGGTCGACGCCGAAGCCCACCACCTCGTAGCGCGTATAGCGCGGCGCGCCCGCCGGCTTGACCGCGATCCAGGTATGCATCGCAAAAATGCCGCGCCAGGCCACGGCGCGGGCGGCATAGATTTGGATCACCGCCTCTTGCGTCGCGGCCGGATCGGGGGCGAGGCCGCTGGGATCGCGCCGCGCCTCGTACCAGGGCACGCCGCCTTCGCGGCCAAACATGCAGGCGCTCACCAGAAGCGGCGTAACAAGCAGCGCGAGCAGCAGCAATAAGAACCGCCTCCCTGTCCCGCCGCGCGCGGGATCAGGTTCCGGCCTGCTTTGAGCGTTCATCGGCTTGACGCGGCGCCGGGCCCTATTTCAGCGGGTAGCGTGACTGCCGCTCTTCCTTGCCCGTGATGAATTCGAGGAGCGCCGGCGTGCCGTTGCGAGTCTGCGCGACGCCGCGCTTGATGGCGGGCACGATGTCGGCAAGCTCGGTGACGCGCTCACCATAGCCGCCCAGCGCGCGCGCGACCGCAGCATAGTCGCCTGAGATGTCGGTCGAGCGGTATTTCTCGGTCGAATCCGGCATGAGGTGAAGCTCGCAGGCCATCGAGAAATTGTTGAAGAGGATCGAGAGGATCGGAATCCGGTTCCGCGCCGCGGTCTCGAAATCCATGCCGGTGAAGCCGATCGCGGCATCGCCCCACACATTGATGCAGAGCTTGTCGGGCTGTGCCAGCTTCGCGCCCATGGCGAGGCCGAGCCCATAGCCAAGCTGCGTCGTCTTGCCCCAGCCGATATAGCTGTGCGGCGCGCGCGACACCCAGAACGGCGAGAGCTGATCGCGCGGGCTTCCGGCGTCATGCGTGATGATGGTGTTGTCGACATCGACCGCGTGCATCAAGTCCCAGATCACGCGGTAGGGCGTGAGCGGCGTCTCGTTCGAGGTAAGTATTTGCCGCCATTCCGCGAGCCAGCCCTCGCGCATCTCGGCGATCTCGCGTGCGACCGCCGCGCCATCGCGCGGCGCCGGCACGAACGCCGCAAGCTCAGCGAGCAGCCCTTCGAGCGTCAAGCCCGCATCGCCGACCAGGCCGATCGCCGAGGCGATGTCCTTGTTGAGATGATCGGGGTCGAGCGTCGCATGGATCATCGTCTTGCCCGTCGGCATGGGCACGCCGAAATTCGTCTCGGTGAAGCTGCAGCCGATGCCGAAGATCACGTCGGCGCGGTCGAGGAAATGGCGCACCGTCTTCGGCACCGCCCCGCCGCCCGAACCAAGCGCGAGTCTGTGGTCCTCGGGGAAGGCGCTCTTGCCTTCGAGGCTCGTCACCACCGGCGCCGCGAGACGCTCGGCAAGCTCACGCAGCGCCGTCCACGCGCGCGCCCAGTGGACGCCCTGGCCGGCATAGATCACCGGCCGCTCCGCCTTGGCGAGGATTCGCGCCGCCTCGCGCAGGGCCGGCTGCTCCGGCGCATAGCGAGTCGCAGCGACGGGCGTGTAGTTGAGCGGTCCCGGCAGCTCCTCATGCCAGAGATCGCCCGGAACTTCGACGATCGCCGGCCCGCCGCGGCCGTTCCGCAGGCGAGAGAACGCGCGGCGCATCACGTTCGGCACTTCCGCCGGCAAGACCACCGACTCCGCCGACTTGGCGATGCCCCGCATCTGCACGGTGGCGTTGTAGTTGGCGGGAATCTGCGCGAGGCGGCGCGCATATCCGCCGGGGATCACCAGGATGGGGATCGATTCGCTGAATGCCTGGGCGATTCCGCCATAGGCGTTCTCCGTGCCCGGACCGGATTGCATGCAGAAGGCCCCGATCTTGCGTCCCTGCGTCATGCGCGATAGGCCGTCCGCCATGTGGAGGCCGGTGCGTTCCTGGCGCACGATGATGGGGCGGATGTCGGCCGCCGCGGCATATTCGATGAGGGGATTAACCGGATAGGCGGTCAGGATCTCGACGCCTTCGCGCTTCATGATCTCTGCGATCGCCGCGCCGACTTTCATGTCTCGTCTCCTGTTGGTGCGGGCCTAGTTCGCCGGTCCGCGTTCCATCGAATAAGGCTGCCAGCGCTTCAAGGACGTGCGTTCGAGCACCGTGGGATTGACGCAGCTCCGCGGCCACATGCCCTTGAGCGCGAGCGCGATCTCGTGGCCGACGCGGCGGCGGCGGACCGGGTCGAACCGGCCCGAAGCGGACGCGACATGCGGGGTCAGGATGACCTTGTCCATCTTGAGAAGCGGATTGTCGGGATTGGGCGGCTCGGTCTCGAGCACGTCCAATCCGGCGCCGGCGATCCATCCCTCCTGCAGCGCCTTGATGAGCGAGGTTTCATCCACCGTCGAGCCGCGGCCGGTATTGATGAAGAGCGCGGTCGGCTTCATCATGCGGAAATGACGCTCCGTCAGCATGCGGCGCGCATCCTCGGTGGCGGGCGCGTGCATCGACACGAAATCCGACATGCGCAGCAGTTCCTCGAGCGTCACCGGCTCGACGCCATAGGGGCTCATCGCCAGCTCTTCCACGTACGGATCATAGGCGACGAGCCGCAAGCCGAACGGCCGCGCGCGCACTGCCACCTGCCGCGCGACGTGGCCGAAGGCGATGAAGCCCAGCGTCTGCCCAATGAGGCGCGGCTGGTCGAGCGCGGGCCGTCCCTCGCGCCAGCGCCCCTCGCGCACCATGCGGTCCTGCTCGATGAGCCTCCGGAACGTCGCGAGGATAAGCATCATCGCGTGATCGGCGACTTCCTCGATGAAGGTGTCGGGTACGTTGGTCACGGGAATGCCGCGCGCCGTCGCCGCCGTCACGTCGACGGAATCGACCCCGACCGTGCCGAGCGCAATGATCTTGCAGCGCTGGAGCCCATCGATCATGCGTTTCGTGAAGGGCCGCCCCTTGGCATAGACGGCATCGGCATCATGCGCGGCGCTGATGAAGGCGTTCTCGGACGAGGCGTCGATCTCGACGATCTCCGCATCGAGCGGCGCCAGCGCTTCGTTCTCGTATTCGTAGTTGCCGCCCGCGACGGCGAAGCTCGTGCCCTTGGGCGTGACGACCTTGAATTTAGCCATTGCCTCCTCCCGCTCGCTTCAGTCTGGCGCGAAGCGCGCCGCTAGGCAAGGCGCTGCTAGCGATAGGACAGGTGCCGGACGCGGTGTACGATACCCCAGGCGACTGCTATCGTTCACGCCGATTGCAGGCCATCCGAGGAAGATCGGAATAACAGGAAGGGCCCGCGATTGCGCAAGTCGCGGTGCCATGACGAAAGAGGGAGGCCATGAACGGAATCATCCGTTTCTCGATTGCCGCCGGGCTCGCGCTCGCCTGCGTCGTGCCGCTTGCGGCGCAGGCCAAGGACATCAAGGCGACCAGGAGCGCCGGCGCCTATCGCGTCGAACTCAACCTGCTCGACGCCGAACCGTTCGCCGACGCCGCCGGCATGCCCGGCCAGGGCATAACCACGGGCGGCGGCATGCCGGGACATGCGGGCATGATGATGGTCGTCAAGGGCGGCGCCCCGCCGGTGCAGCCGGATGCGCCGTCGCATCCGAACCACCATCTCGTCGTGCACGTGTACGATAAGGCGTCGGGCAAGGCGGCGACGAACGCGACCGTCGCCATCGGCTACACGCCGCTCGAGAAGGACGGCCATGCCGCAGGCCCCGCGGTGCCGGTGCCCGTGGTCGTCATGGAGGCCATGGGCAAGGGACCGGAATCGACCCATTACGGCAACAACGTCACCCTGCCGCCGGGCGCCTACCGTGTCGACGTGACGGTGAACGGCGCCAAGACATCGTTCCGCATCAAGGTATGATACGGGAAGGCATGATTTCGGACGGCCGCGCCGGGCGCCGGGCGCCGGCGTCTCGTCGAGACGGCGCAATGCCGCAGGGAGCGCACGCGCCAAGAAACCCGATCGGTGATGGTGATTCGAACGGCATGTTTCATGGCGACGCCGGTTTCGACCGGAGCAACCTAATAATTCCGAATCATACTTTGTCTCGTCGCAACCACCCTGCGCCTCGGTGACACCGAGGCTCATGCGCGTTTTTCAAACACAAGATTGCCGCCCACATAGGTTTGCAGCACCTGGATGTCCTTCACTTTCTCCTCCGCGCAGGTCAGGATATCGGTGTCCAGCACGACCAAGTCTGCGAGCTTGCCGGCTTCGATCGAGCCGAGGCTATCCTCCTGCCAGCGCGCATAGGCGTTGTTGATGGTGAACATTCGCAGCAGCTCTTCACGCGTAATCTTGTGCTCCGGCAGTAATTTGCCGGCAAGGGTCATGCCCGTGAGAGCCGAGTATTGGCAGAGGAAGGGCTGGTCGGGATCGTAGGCAACCGCGGGGTTGTCGGTGCCTCCCGTTACCGTCAAGCCGGCGTCGAACCAGTGCCGCATCGGAAGGGCCCAGTCACGCACGGTCCGTTTCCACGGATCATTCTCCACGTTCTTGGCGATACGCACCTGGGTCATGATCTCGTTCATCCGCATGGAGCGCGCCGACGCATAATAAGCCAGCAACGGATTGGCTCCGAAAACTATCCCTAGCGCCTTGGCGCGCCGGATGTGGTCCGGGTTACCGAAGCCGAAACCGTGCTCGAAGGATATTCGCCGGCCTGCCAGTGGAGCGTCTTTGTTCGCTTCTTCGAGGCTGCTGAGAACGACTTCGGTCGGCTCTTCTCCACCACCCGTATTGACGTGGATCGCCATATTCCAGCCGTGCCGGTTTATGGCGCGCACGAGGAAGTTCAACTTCTCGCGCGAATACGCCCACCAGCCGTCATTGACGAGAACCAGTTTTATGCCGCCGATCTTCAGCATGGCATCGCCGAAATGCTGCTTTGGACCGAAGTAGCAATCGAGCGCCGTCGCTGCTTCCTGCTGGGACAGATATCTGAATGGCAATCCAAGTATGATGTCGGTGCGAATATTGAGGACGCCGCGTCGCTTGGCCTCTATGTAAGCATCGAGCTCGTCCGTGGCGGTCCCCATGTCGCGAACGCCAATGACGCCGCAGGAATGGTAGATGGCCTGCTGGGCTTGGATCGCCTCGATCTGCGTTTCCCGATCGAAGTAGAGAAAATCCCATTTCTTGATCGGCTGGCCTGCCTTAGCCCACCATGCCTTGCGGGCCATATCGCCCGCACCGGCAATGAGATGGCCCGTAGGTTGCCCAGATGCATCCTTCGCAATCCAGCCTTCAGGCTCGACCGGCTGCGGCGTACCCCCGTCAATCCCGGCTAATTTCAGTGCAAAAGTATTCGCGATGACGTTCTTGCCGGATTGAAAAATGTACACCGGCTGATCAGGTGCCACCTTGTCAAGATCCTGGCGGGTCGGGAAGCGACCCTCCTTCAATGCGCCACGATACATGCACGATGTTCCGATCCACTTCCCTTTCGGGGTGGTGGCGACACGCTTCCGGATGGCGTCAAGTATCTCTTCGATTGACTGCAGCTGTGCGATGTCGACCTTCGCCTTCGACCCGAGCGCGTCCAAGCCGGCCAGGAGAAAGTGAACATGACTGTCAAACTGGCCCGGGACGACGCAACGTCCTTCAAGATTGACGAGCTTCGTCCCCTTGCCGGCGAGCCCCTTCACCGCGGAGGTACTGCCGACCGCCGCGAACTTTCCATCATATACGGCGACCGCCTCCTGTATCGAGAAGGCCGCGTCGACGGTGATGATCTTGCCATTGTAAAGTATGAGATCAGGCGCGAATTTCATGGTCTTGACCCTCCGGAGTCTGTGGAAGCGCGGCGACCCGCGATCCCCTTCACTCAGTGAAATGGCAAGCGGCCCAGTGGCCGTGCAACCGTTCCACGAGCGGCGGTCGCTGGTTTACGCATACGAACGGCACGCGTCGCCCTGCAACGCTGACGCTTTCGCTGGGCGCCGCCTCGGCGACCGCTTCGGCATGGAGACAGCGCTCATGAAACGGACAACCGCTCGGCGGGTCAATCTGGCTAGGCGCATCGCCGATCGGTGGCGGGCGATCAACGCGGGCGCTCGCCGGATTCGGCTCCGGCACGGAAGCGACAAGCATCTGCGTGTAAGGATGCAGCGGCATACGGCAAACGGCATCGGCATCGCCCAATTCGACGATACGACCCAAATACATGACGGCGACGCGGTCGGAAATATGATGCACCGCCGAAAGATCATGGGCGATGAACAGGTACGTTAGGCCGAATTCGCCCTGAAGATCTTTGAGCAAATTTATGATCTGCGCGCGAATGGACACATCGAGGTTTGAGATTGGCTCGTCGAGGACGATAACCGAGGGATTGAGGATCAGCGCGCGCGCAAGTCCGATCCGCTGCTGCTGGCCTCCTGAGAATTCGTGCGGATATCGCTGCGCATGGCGTGCTGAGAGTCCCACCCGCGCCAACATGTCACGAACGCGGGACCGCCCGTCACGCCGCCATCGGCCGCGAATGACGAGCGGCTCGGCCACGATCGCTTCGACAGTCATGCGTGGATTCAGCGCCGCGCGCGAGTCCTGGAACACGACCTGCATTTGGTCGCGGATCGAACGCAGTTCGCCGTGGTCAAGTTTTGTGATGTCTTGGCCCTTGAAGATGATTCGTCCGGCATCCGCGTCGATCAGCCGAAGCACGCAGCGAGCCGTGGTGGTCTTTCCCGAGCCGGACTCCCCGACCAGGCCGAGCGTCTCGCCGGCGGCCACCGCGAACGACACGCCCTCAACGGCATGCACGAAGCGACCCCGCCGGCCGCCGCGGATCGGG
>Ga0209415_10012834_pt1 | contig 13904 bp, 8 predicted proteins | sample PeaSoiSIISIP2007_FD_187696 | JGI IMG/M metagenome (GOLD analysis project Ga0209415, IMG submission 187696) | Peat soil microbial communities from Weissenstadt, Germany - SII-SIP-2007 (SPAdes) (version 2) | ecosystem: Environmental > Terrestrial > Soil > Wetlands > Peat | place: Germany... | reverse complement strand
GAACCCTGTGAACACCCCGACCGCGCACCATTTTCCTCTAGGGCAACTTGAGAAGGCAGGATGGCCAGAACCGCAGCGGCAGGGATGACGCACCGGGAAGGCCGGGGCGTCACCTGGCACGGAAGGAACCATGAACCCTGCATCCGGGGTTAGCTCGGGCGCCTCTTGACGGAGTTGGCGCGGACGCTCCCGCCGGTCAACTCGAGGATGGTGGCGCGATGAACCAAGCGGCCGGCCGCCGCGACGGCGCTCCCTTCATCGAAGATGAATGGAATTTAATGGCCGCGTAGCCGAATCTTAATCTTCGACTGCTAAGATGCGCGGTGATGAAACGCGCTGAACGCCGATGCCTGGTCGCCGCCTTGCTGCGCCTGGCGGCTGCCGCAGCCCTCGGCGCGATGGCGGGGTCCTGCTCAAGGGTGTCGCCGGCAAGCGGCGTTCCCGCGGTGGCGGTCGCAAAGACCGTGCGCACCCCCCTCGCCAGCGCCATGACCCTCCAGGGCGAGTTCTCCCCGTACCAGGACATTCTCGTCTACGCCAAGGTCTCGGGGTACGTCAGCGCCATCCGCGTCGACATCGGCGACCGCGTGAAGGCCGGCGACCAGATCGCCGCGCTCGAGGTCCCGGAGCTGAAGGACCAACTGGCCGCCGCGACCGCCGGCCGGGTGCACGCCGAGACGGAGAACGCGATCGCCCACCTCAACTACCAGAGGCTGGCCGGCGTCAACCTGACTCAGCCCAACTTGATCGCCCAGCAGGACCTCGACGATGCACAGGCCAAGGACAACGCAACGGCTGCGACAGTCTCCCTGGCCAAGGCTGACGAGGCGAAGTACCGCACGCTGACGGACTATACGAGGATCGTCGCCCCTTTCGGCGGCGTCATCACCAAGCGATTCGCGGACCTTGGGTCGTTGATCCAGGCGGGCACGTCATCCGGGACAATGCCGATGGTCGAGCTGGCCGAGGACGACCTGTTGCGCCTGCGCTTTCCGGTTCCCGAGGCTGAAACGCCGCTCGTCCACCTCGGCAAGGCGGTCCAGTGCACTGTCGACGCGGTTCACCGGACCTTTTCGGGCAAGATCGTCCGCGACGAGTGGGCCATCGACCGTTCGACCCGCACGATGATAGCCGAGGTCGATGTCCCCAATCCCGGCGGCGACCTGAAGGCGGGGATGTACGCCACGATCGTCCTGCCGCTGCAGACGGCAACGGACGCTCTCGCCGTTCCGCTTCAAGCCCTCTCGGGCGGCGAACCTCCCACCGTCATGGTTCTTGGCGCCGACGGAATGCTGTCGGAGCGCCAGGTCAAAGTCGGTCTGCGGACGGCCACACAGGCGGAAATAAGCTCCGGGTTGGCCGAGGGCGACCTCGTCGTCGTCGGCGACAGGAGCGGATTGCACCCGGGCGACAAGGCGGCCGGCCGGCTCGGCGACCTCGAGTCCCAACCCTAGCCCAGCGCCATGAATGAGCCAATCGCGCCCGAGACCCTGCGGATGCTGGGTCAGTTCGACACCTGCACCGTGGCAAACGCCATCGAATCCTTCAGCGTGCGGCTTCGAAACGAGGGGTTCAGCAATTCCACCATCGCCTGCCGCACCCCGCGAATTCCGGTGATGGTCGGCCAGGCCATCACCCTCAGGGTCCGCTCGTCCGAACCCCCGATGAAGGAGGCGTCCTACCTGGACCATCCCGACTGGTGGGAAAAGCTCGATATCGGGCCGAGCGCGCATCCCCGCATCCTCGTGATCGAGGACGTCGACCATCATCCGGGCCGGGGGGCCCTCGTGGGCGCGCTCCACGCCTGCATCCTCAGGGCGCTGGGCTGCGTCGGCGTCGTCACCAACGGCGCCGTCCGCCGCCTCGAGAAGTTCGAGCAGCTCGGTCTCCACGCGTTCTCGGGCGGCGTCGCCCCCTCCCACGCCTACGGCCACGTCGTCGCGGCGGGAGTGCCCGTCGAGGTCGCCGGCCTGCGCGTCACGCCGGGAGAGATCCTGCACGGGGACCGCCATGGGATCGTCGCGGTCCCCGCCGAACTCGCGGCTAGGCTTCCCGCGGCCGCACGGCGATTCCTGGACCGCGAGATGAGGATCTGCCACTTCTGCGCCTCCGCAGACTTTTCGACGTCCGCCCTGCGCCGCTATATCGAGTCCGATTCCGGGCGTATCTGACCGAAAATCGCCATGTCGCGCTTTTCGATCCGCTATCCGTACCTAGTCATCGTCATCTGCCTGATCGTGGGCGTTGTCGGCGTGACCAGCGTCGTGCGGATGCCGGTCGACCTGTTTCCCCCGATCAACATCCCGGTCGTGGTCGTGGCGACCTTCTATTCCGGCATGCCCCCGGAACAGATAGAGAACGACATCACCGGCACCTATGAGCGGTTCTTCACCCTGGCGAGCGGCATCGAACACATCGAGTCGCGTTCCCTCCCCGGCGTCAGCCTGATCAAGATCCATTTCGAGCCTGGCACGAACGCCGACTCCGACGTGACGGGCATCACCAACCTGGCGATGGCCAACCTCCGGCGCCTGCCGCCGGGCACCCTCCCGCCTGTCGTGCTCAAGTTCGACGCGTCGAGCCTGCCGGTCTGCCTCATAACGCTCAAGGGACAGGGGCTCAACGAGACCCAGCTCCACGACGTCGGCCAGTACAATGTCCGCAACCAGGTGGCGGGGGTCCCCGGATGCGCGATTCCGCCGCCGTTCGGCGGGAAGCTCCGGCAGATCCAGATCTATCTCGATCCGGTGAAGATGGAGGCCAGGCAGCTCAGCCTCATGGACGTCGTCCGCGGCGTGAATGAAGCGAACCTGATCCTGCCGGCGGGCGACGTGAAGATCGGGCCCTTCGACTACAACCTCTACACAAACAGCCAGCTCAACACGGTCGACGAGATCAACCAGCTGCCGCTGAAGATGTACAAGGGCTCGCCCGTCCTCGTCGCGGACGTCGGCCACGCGGCCGATGACGCGGCCATCCAGACGAACATCGTCCGCATTGACGGCCAGCGCTCGGTTTACCTGCCCATCCTGAAGTCGAGCGCCGAGGCCAACACCATCGCCGTCGTCAATGGAATAAGGGAGACCGTCGCCCGACTGGTCGACATTCCCAAGTCGCTCGTGTCGACGGTCGTCTTTGACCAGTCGGTGTTCGTCAAGACCGCGATCGAGAACCTCGCCGACGAGGGATTGATCGGACTAGTGCTCACGGGCCTGATGATCCTGGTCTTCCTGGGCAACGTGCGGGCGACCTTCGCCGTCTTCCTCTCGATCCCCCTGTCCGTGCTGGCGACCTTCATCGCGCTCCAGATGGGCGGCAGCTCGGTGAACGCGATGATCCTTGGCGGCCTGGCCCTCGTCTTCTCGCGCCTGATCGACAACTCGGTCATCGTGCTCGAGAACATCTTCCGGCACATGGAGCTCGGCGAGTCGCCGGAGGTGGCCGCGGAAAAGGGGGGCGACGAGGTGGCCCTCGCGGTCCTCGCCGCCACGCTGACGACGGCGATCGTGTTCTTCCCGGTGACCTTCCTGGCCGGCGTGAGCAAGTTCCTGTTCTCCGCCCTCGCCCTTGCCGTCGTGCTTTCGCTCTTCGCCTCGTACTTCGTGGCGATGTCGGTCGTTCCCCTCTTCTGCGCCAAGCTGATCAGGGCGGGCGAGGTCGCCCACGAGGGCAACGACGCCAGCGGCGCCATCGCGCCCCGCTCCCCCTGGGGGCGGTTCAACCGGTGGTTCAACGCGAGGTTTCACGGCTTCCTCAAGAAATTCGACCGCGCCCAGGCGATGGCGATCGCGCGGCCGGCCGGCACCGTGGCCGGGATTCTCGGGATCTTCGTCATCAGCCTGGGGCTCTGGCCGGCGGTCGGGCTCGCCTATTTCCCGAGGACCGATCCCGGCCAGTTTGTCATCAATTTGAACGCAATGCCGGGCACGCGGATCGAGCTGACGGAAAAGGAGGTGACCAAGGTGGAGGCCATCGTCCGCAGGGTCGTCTCGCCGTCGGACCTGAGGATCATCGTCTCGAACATCGGCTCCACGCCCGACCTGTCCTCCATCTACACCAGCAACTCCGCCCCCAGCACCGCCTTTGTCCAGGTCAGCCTCAACGACGGCCACAAGGTGGGAAGCTACGCCTACATGGACCGGATGCGCACGGCCCTGCGCGATGAGGCACCGGAGCTGACCGCGTATTTCCAATCCGGGGGCCTTGTGGACGCGGTCCTCAACCAGGGCATCCCCGCGCCCATCGATGTGCAGGTGAGCAGCAACGACCTCGACCAGGCGTTTGCGGTCGCCGAGGAGATCCGGTCGAAGGCGTCGCGCATTCCCGGCGTAAGCGACGCGTTCATCCCCCAGGACATCCATGCGCCGTCGCTGCAGCTCGACATCAACCGGTACCACGCCGCCGAGATGGGCCTGTCGGAGCACGAGGTGGTCAACAACGTCATCACCGCGCTCACGTCGAACGGGATGATCGCGCCGAGCTACTGGGTCGACCCCAAGAGCGGCAACCTCTACATGCTGACCGTCCAGTATCCCGACAACACCGTCAAGTCGCTGGCCGACCTGCGCAGCATCCCGATCCGCTCCTCCGCCCAGCAGAACACCGCGATGCTCGACACGATCGCCGACATCAGGAACATCCTGACGCCGACCGAGGTCGACCACTACCAGCTGCGGCGGGTGATCGACGTCTATGTGTCGCCGCAGGGCGAGGAGCTGAGCCGGGTCGCGGGGCGCGTGAACGACATCGTCGCCGGCCTGAAGCATCCCGCCGACGTCATCATCCGGGTCCGCGGCATCGTCGGGGCGATGAACAGCTCCTTCCGCTCCTTTGCCATCGGGCTCATCCTTTCCGTCGTCCTCGTCTACCTGGTGCTGGTCGCCCAGTTCAAGTCGTTCCTCGACCCGTTTCTCATCCTGCTGGCGGTGCCGCCGGGACTGACCGGCGTCCTGCTCATTCTCACGGCGACGGGGACGACGCTCAACATCATGTCGCTGATGGGGGTCGTGATGATGGTCGGCGTCGTGGTCTCGAACAGCATCCTCATCGTTGAGTTCACCCACCGGCTGATCGCCGACGGCATGCCCCTAAAGGAGGCCGTGCAGTTTGCGGCCAGGGTGCGGCTGCGCCCGATCCTCATGACGTCGCTGGCGACGATCATCGGCCTTATCCCGATGGCGCTCGCCCTGGGCGCGGGCAGCGAGTCCTACTCGCCGCTAGCCCGGTCGATCATAGGAGGCATGGTCGTCTCGGTGGTCCTCACGGTCTTCATCGTGCCCTCCGCCTTTTACATCGCCTACCGCGGCCGCGAAGGCGCCGAAAAGGGGACGGAACCGCCCGGGGCCGCGCCATGAACCGGAATCTTGTCCTAACCCTCGCCTGCGCCGTCATCGCCGGGACCGCCGGCGCGGCAGAGCCGGCGCCGGAGCCGCTCTCCCTCGCGCAGGCCCGCGCGACAGCCCTGCGCAACCATCCAAGGTACGCCGCGGCGCAACTGCAGAGCCTTCTCGCCAAGGAGGTCGTCAAGGAAACGCAGGCCGGGTACTACCCCGTGGCAAACGGCTTTGTCACGGCCGTCGACACAAACTCGCAAAACACGAGGATCCTCGCGGGAGGCCTGAACAATCCCTCCGTCTATGACCGGTTTGCGGAGGGCGTCGCCGTCAGCCAGCTGATCACCGATTTCGGGCGGACCGGCAGCCTGACCTCCGGCGCCAAGTTCCAGGCCCGCGCGGCGCTCGAGGGGCAGGAGGCGACGCGCGAGCAGATCCTGCTCAATGTGGAGGCCAACTACTTCGCCGTCCTAAAGGCGCAGTCAGTCATTGACGTCGCCCGCCAGACCCTCAGCGCGCGCGGGCTGCTGACCGACCAGGTCCGGGCGCTCGCGGCCAACAAGCTCAAGTCGGACCTCGACGTCAGCTTCGCGCAGGTGGCCTACGAGCAGGCGGAGCTGCTTCTGCAGAATGCCGAGGGCGAGGGCGAGTCGTCGATGGCGTCGCTGTCGACGGCGCTCGGCTACCGGGAGCCCAGGACCTTCGTCCTCACCGACCGCGCCCCCGGCACGGTCGGCGAACCCGTTCCCGACGTGGAGCCCCTGATCGGGCTCACCCTTCGCCAGCGCCCGGACCTGCTGCGCCTCCACTATGAGCAGGAGGCCGCCCGGAGCGAGGCGGACGCCGAGAAGGACGCCAACTATCCCACGCTGGCGGCGGTGGGGGTCACGGGAAGCTCCCCCTCGCACGATTACCGGCTCCCAAACAACTACGCGGCGGGGGGCATCCAGTTCAGCCTGCCGATTTTCGCCGGCGGCTCCTACCTGGCCCGCGAGCACGAGGCGCAGATCCAGGCGCGCGTGGCCGCGGAGTCCCTGCGCGACGCCGAGGACAACGCCGCGCGCGATGTGAGGATCGCCTGGGTCGGCTTGAAGGACGCGGTCCAGCGGCTGCAGACGACGGAGCAGCTGCTCAAGCACGCGACGCAGGCCTTCGATCTCGCCCAGGCGCGGTACAAGGCCGGGAGCTCCTCGCTCGTGGAGCTGACCGACGCGCAGGTGAGTGCGACCTCCGCCGGGATCGCGGAGGCCAACGCGCGCTTCGACACGCTGATCCAGCGGGCGATCCTCGACTACCAGACCGGAACGCTTCGCTGAGGCCGGGCGCGGCCCGTGGAACAGGCGTCAGGCCGCCAGCGGCAGCCTGACGCGAAAGCAGCTCCCCTTGTTCGGGGCGCTCTCCACCTCGATCTCGCCGCGGTTCGCGTGGCAGATGGACTCGACGATGGCGAGCCCTAGGCCCGCACCCTCGGGATGCTGGGACCGGGTCTGGCTTACGCGGAAGAAGCGGTTGAAGATTCGGGGAAGGTCCTCGGGGGGAATGCCCACCCCCGTGTCGGTCACCTCAAGCACGGCCGAGCCCTGGGCTGCAAAGATGCGCAGCCGCACCGCACCGCCCTCCGGCGTGTACTTGATGGCGTTGTCCAGAAGGTTGACGACGACTTGCTTCAGCCGGGAGCGGTCGCCGTCCACCATGACCGGCGCAGGGGCATCGCACGTGACCGCGATCCGGCGGTCCTCCGCCAGGAGCGTCATCTGGCCCGCCGTGGTCGTCGCGAGCTCGGCCAGGTCGAACCGGACCCATTCGGACTGGGCCTCGCCCGCATCCATGCGCGAGAGGGCGAAGAGCCGCTCGACGACCATGGAGAGCCTCTCGACCTCCTCCAGGAGGCCGCCGAGGCGCTCGCGCTGCTGCGCGGGGACGCCCTCCTCACGGACCATGCCCTCCAGCTCCCCCCTGAGGATGGTCAGGGGGGTGCGCAACTCATGGGAGGCGTCGGCCACGAACCGTTTCGAGTTCATGAAGGCGTCGTCCAGGCGCGTGATCATGCGGTTGAGCGCAATCGAAAGGCTTTCCAGCTCGTCGCCGGTGGCCGGGACAGGGAGGCGCTCGCTCAGGTTGTGCTGCGTGATCTGCTCCGCCTTGCCGGCGATCTGGTCCACCGGCCGCAGGGTCCTGTGGATGAGGAGGTACCCGCCCGAGGCCGCGAGCAGCGCGACTACGGGCAGCCCCACGCCGAGCAGCAGAAGCAGGTGGCGGAACAGGGTCTCGACCGGCGCGGCCGAGGTCCCGACCTCGACCAGGTAGACGGTGCCGCCCGCCCCGGCCCGGACAGCGGCAATCAGGAGCGCGGCTCCCCCCGCGATCGGCTGCTTGCGCGTGAACTCCGCCGGCGACGGCTGCTGCGCCGCAGGCACGGCCGCCGGATCGAACGCCTGGCTGAACGGGGCGCCGGAGACGTAGACAAGCCGTCCGTCGCGGCCCGTGATGCGGATGAAGCGGTCGCTCCTTTCGGGGTCGTAGAGCGCGGCGACCTCACGGGCGACATAGGCCTCGCCCGTGCTCGCGACGTTGGCCACCAGCGTGTCGGAGATCTGCCGGGCGCGGCGCGACTGGGTCTCCAGCAGGGTGTCCTCAAGGTAGCCCTTGAGGTGAAGGAACAGCAGCGCGCCGAGCGCGACGATGACCGCGGTCAGGATGCCGGCGTACCAGGCCGTCAGCCGGAAGCGGATCGACCTCACCGTCACGGCGAGGAGTCCTCCGACAGGCAATAGCCGACGCCGCGGACCGTGTGGATCAGCTTGACCGGATGGGGGGCGTCCACCTTCTCGCGCAGGTGGCGGACATACACGTCCACGATGTTCGTCAGCCCCTCGAAGCTCTCGTCCCAGACATGCTCGACGATCATGGTGCGCGACAGCACCCGGCCCGGCTGGGTTGCCAGGTACTCGAGCAGCCCGTATTCCTTCGGGGTGAGCTCGACGCGCCGGCCGCCGCGGCGGACCTGCTGGGTCAGCCGGTCGATCTCCAGGTCGGCCACCCGCAGCGTGCCGCCCTGGCTCACGGGCCCGCGCCGCAGCAGGGACTTCACCCTCACCTGCAGTTCGGCGAAAGCGAAGGGCTTCGTGAGGTAGTCGTCCGCTCCGGCCTCGAAGTTTTCGACCTTGCTGTCGGTTGCGTCCTTCGCGGTCAGGATCAGCACCGGGACCCGCCCGTCCGTGCGGCGGATCCGCCGCAGGAGCTCGAGGCCGCCGATGCCCGGAAGGGATAGGTCGAGGATGATGAGGTCGTACGGGTAGGTGTTCACCATCGCCCAGCCGGCCTGCCCGTCCGGGGCGACGTCGACCGCGTACCGCTCGGCCCTGAAGCCTCGCGCCACCAATTCGGCGACCTTGCGCTCATCTTCGACAACCAGAATGCGCATGGGGCCACCTTAGCAAAGTTTCATTAAGGGACAGCTAATAAACCATTAAAATCCGTTCATCCGGGCCATCCGGGGCCGCGCGCCACTGCGGCGCCGGCCGCCTGCCACGGCGCCTGTGGCGTCCAGGACGCTGGGCCGCATCAAGATTCGACCGGAAACGGCCTCGAGGTTTGCCGATTTGTCACGGGACAGCCACGCGACCGTAACAGAGTCCGGCTACAAACCCGGCGCACTCAAACACCCATCGACCCACACCATGTTACCCAAAAAGACCCGGATTTGTGCTGCGCTGCTCGCCAGCGCTCTTCTGACCGCCGGCGCAGCGTTCGCCCAGCAGGACAGCAACAAGGCGCTGCTCGACCTCTTGGTGAGGAAGGGCCTCCTGACGCCTGACGACGTGGCCGGCCTGCAGAAGGAGCTCGCCGCCGAGCAGGCTGCAGCACCGGCAGCCGCAGCGCCGGCAGCCGCGGCGCCATCGGGCGCGGCGCCATCCGCGCAGCCCCTGATCTCGACGGGAGGGGGCGGCCCCGCCTACGGCGGCGCAGCCTCGGCAGGCGTGCCTGTCGCCACGAGCCCCGGAGCCACCTCGCCCCTATCCTTCAGGATCGGGATCGCCGATTTCACGCCGTTCGGATTCATGGACTTCACCGGGGTCTACAGGAACGAGGCGACGGGCAGCGCGATCGGAAGCACCTTCAACGCCATCCCGTACTCGAACGGCTCGACCGGCCAGCTCTCCGAGACGAAGTTCAGCGCCCAAAACTCCCGAGTCGGCCTCAGGGTTGATTCGACCGTCAACGACACGAAAGTCCTCGGCTACCTGGAGACGGACTTCCTCGGCAACGCGCCCACCAACCTGGGCGTCACGAGCAACGCCGACACGCTGCGCATGCGCGTCTACTTCGCCGACCTGAAGGCGGGGCAATGGGAGCTCCTTGCCGGACAGGACTGGAGCATGCTGACGCCCAACCGCCGCGGGATATCCCCGATGCCCTCGGACATATTCTACTCGAACGACATGGACACGAACTACCAGCTGGGCCTGACCTGGGCCCGCCAGCCGCAGGTGCGCGTGACCTTCCATGCGACGGATGAGTTCACGATGGCCCTCTCCCTTGAGAATCCCGACCAGTACGTGGGGACAGCGGTCGTCCTCCCGTCCGCCTTCACCGCGACCGAGGTGGACACCGCCGCCGCAACGACGCAGCCGAACGTGTTCCCCGACGTCATCGGGAAGGTGGCCTACGACACGAAGGCCGTGAACGACCTGCCGTGGCACTTCGAGTTGGCCGGCATCGTGAGCTCGTTCAAGATCAACACCTACACCTCGAGCATCAATACCTCCGCCACGGCCGAGGGCACGGGCGTGTCGGGAGCCGTGGACCTCGAGCTCGTGAAGGGCCTCTCGTTCATCGGCACCGGATTCTACAGCTACGGCGGCGGCCGCTACATCTTTGCGTCGGGCCCGGACTTCATCGTCAAGGCCCCCGATTCCACGGGCGCCTACGGGATCGGGCTCGTCAAGGCGGAGTCCTCGATCCTCGGATTCGAGTATGCGGTTGTCCCTCAGGACACGGTGTCCGTGTACTGGAGCACCGCCGAATTCGGCCAACGCTACAACAAGCTCTCGAACGGGACATACGTCGGCTACGGCTACCCCGGCTCGGCCAACACGAACAACAAGTCGATCGACGAGTTCACCCTGGCGAACACCTACACGTTCTGGAAGAACCCGAGCTACGGCGCCCTCCAGCTAATCGCCCAGATCTCCCGGGTGGAGCGCACGCCCTGGTATGTGGCGGCTGGTGCCCCGAGCAACGCGAACGCCAACATGGTCTTCCTGGACCTGCGCTACGTTCTGCCCTGAGACTTTGTCGGGTTAGGTGGCATATTCGGCACCCCGGGCGCGCCCGGGGTGTCCTTTTCCCCGGGCCCGTCAGAGGTTGAGCGTCGCCTGGAGGTAGCCGTAGTTGGCGTCCCTCGACCCAACGACGCGCAGCGACTCCCTCACGTAATTTCCCCGGAGGAAATGCCCGAGGCCGACCTCGAGCAGCAGCCCGCGGTTCACGGTCCATCCCCCGATGGCGTCGACCTCCTGGCCGAGGTCCGAACTGTAGTTCGGGTTGATTCCGAAGCCCCTGCCGCTGCCGGCGGCAGCCCCCGCGGTGTTCCTCGGAACCCCCGCGACATTGTACCAGTAGTCGTTGGTCGTCTCGAGGTACTGCTGGTGGACGTCGAGCGCGAGGCTCGTGACGGCGCTCGGCTTCGCCGTAAGCGAAAGGCGGACGTCCTCGATGTTCTGCAGGCTTGAGAGGTCCATTATGCCGTAGATCCCGTGGTTCGACGGCAGGAGGTTCTGGAATGTCTGGCTGTCCTGGTCCTTGGAGTTCTGGTCCCCGGAGGCGCAGCTAACGATAAGGGCGAGGCGGGGCGTCCAGGGCTCGTCCTTCCAGGTGTGGCCACCCTGGACGACGAACGCCCAGGCGTTCTGGTCCAGCCGGGGTGCCGCCTTCGCCGCGGCGACGGTTGTCGCCGGAAAGACCGCTGTCCGGTCCCCGAACTGCCACATCACCTCGATACCGTAGTCCCACGGGCCCAGCGCGCCGGGCTTGGACTTCGTGTGGTACCCGAGAGTGTAGATGTCCTGCGGCGCGGTGAACCGGAACGGGGCCGGGACGAGCGACCAGTCGTCGGTCACGATGCCTCGGGCGACGTTGCGGGCAAACAGGTAGAGTTCCGTCACGTTGTCCTTCGATAGGCCCGGAAAGTCGAAATAGGCCCCCGACAGCGTGTCCTGGGAATTGCCCTCCTCGAAATGATCGCTTTCAACATAGACCAGGTTGGCGGCGAACACGTCGACGCCGAAGAACGGGTTCTCGTATCTCAGCTTCACCACATCGAACGTGTGCGGGATGTTGAGCCAGAACGCGTTGCCCACGAGCCGCTGGTCGCCGTAAATCAGCTCCTGGCGGCCCACCTTGGCCGTGACCGGGAATTCCTTCGGATTTCCGATGAGGACATAGGCCATCTGCAGCTGAAACGGGCCGTCGTTCTCGGCCAGATTCCTGCCGGCCGCCGTCGTCGTGTAGCGGTCGTCCCCGATCGAATAGCTGGACCTGCCCTCGACGACCAATGTGAACACATCGCTCTTGTAGCTGACGCGGGGCATGAGGCGGCTAAGCCAGTACTGGTTGCTGTTGTCGCTGGGCGGCGCGGAGAAGAAGTCGAAGTTCGAGCCGGCGTGGGTGGTCCCGCCGTCGGACTTGTCCTCGAAGCGCAGCCGCTCGTTGACGACGAAGTCCCAGCCCTTGAACGCAGGGTCGGCCTTGAGGTAGTCGTCAATCGCGCCCGGCACGGGCGCCGCGGGTGACGGCGGAACGTACTGGGCTACCGCCGGTGAAGCGGCCGCCATGACAAGGAGAAGAGCGGATGCGGCGCCTAGGCGTGTGTGCATGGTGGGTGCGTGATTGTAAAAGATGCGTTCCTGCTGCGGGAGCGCCTGTCAGCGCTGGCCGATCGGTCGGGTGTTTGGGATTGTGTTGGGTGTGAAGAGGAGTACCGGGCCGTTGCACTGGGAGACCGCGATCGAGGGGACGCCCTTTTGGCCGGGCAAGGCCACGGCGACGGCCGAGCGGGTGTCTCCGCCGGCGAGGAGGCCGCTGCGCCAGGTCGGCACCGGCGTCAGGCCGCCGTGTCCGTCGCCCTTGAGCAGGAGGCTCACGCCGCCGTCAAAGCGCCCTGTGGACGGCTCGGGGCCGTAGTTGTTTCCGACGCAGTACACGTCGAGTATGCCGTCGCCGTCCAGGTCGCGAACGACGATCCCGCTGATCGGCGAGATCTGGGCGAGCGTGGGCAGGGGCTTGAACTCGAAGGTCCCGTCCGGTTTTTGGAAGTAGACCCCGCTTGCCAGCTCCGTTGCGGAGAGGCGCCGCGCCGTGGAAAGGTGCTCGGCGGGAAAGATATCCTCGACCGTCGCCCGCGAGAAGGCCTCGTAGCTCGCGAATTTCCTGCGGATCCAGGGGAAGGAATAGGACAGCTTGCTGCGGCCGCGCACCGGGTAGAGTTTACCGTTGTCGTACTGGGCCTCGAGCAGCTGATCGGCGCCGCTGCCGTCGAGGTCGCCCGCGAAGAGCACGGTGGGCTCGGCCTCGGTCGCATGGTACTTGGTGTTGAGCCCCACGTTGCCGGCGATGATGTCGAGCCGCCCGTCGCCGGCCAGGTCGGCCACCGCCAGGGCGCTCCACCAGCCCGTGCGCCGCGCCAGGCCCGCCTTCGCCGTCCAGTCGTCGAATCCGTGGCCGTTGTTGTGGAAATACACGATCGGGCCCCATTCGGTGGCCAGGACCAAGTCGGGCCGGCCGTCGCCGTCCATGTCAGCCCAGACCGCCGCCGTCACCATTCCTATGCCACGCAGCCCGGGGGCGAGCTCGTCAGTGACGTCCACAAACTTTCCGCCGACGTTGCGGTAGAGGAAGCTCCTTGGGGTCGCCGGCCAGTGGCCCGGGACCAGCCGGCCCCCGACGAACAGGCCGACCTTTCCGGTCCCCTCGAAATCGGCGGCGGCCGCAACGCACGTGGACTCGCCCTCGGCCGGAATCGTGCCCGGGGGGGCGAGCGTGAAGCGGCCGTGCCCGTCGTTGAGATAGAGGCGGCCATTGAGCGCCGGGTCCCCCCGGTCGTGGCGCACGCCGCCGCTGGTGAGGAAGAGGTCGGCAAAGCCGTGGCCGCTCGCGTCGAAGAACACGGCGCCGACGTCGTCTGTATCCCTGGCGGCCGCCCACGGCTGGTCGGGCGCCGCCTTGAACGTGCCGTCGGACTGTCCGAGAAAAAGCACGCCGGACTGCGCGTCCGTGCCGCTGACGAAGATGTCCGGCAGGCCGTCGCCGTTCACGTCGGCGACCGCGATGGCGGGGCCGTTGGATCCCTGGCGCCTCGGCAGCAAGCGCTGGCGCCTGAACTCGTCGGTGGGCTGGACCGTGTTCGTGAAATCCAGGCCGCGGGCCTGCGCCTTCTCCGCGAACAGCGCGGACGGGTCGGGGGGGCGGTTGAGATGCGCCGGAGGCCGGTGGACGGTCTCGCCCGGCGCCAGCTCGGGCTGCTTGATGGTCAGCAGCTTGTCGACGGGCAGGTCCTCGAGCACCTGGACC
>Ga0209415_10012830_pt1 | contig 13909 bp, 10 predicted proteins | sample PeaSoiSIISIP2007_FD_187696 | JGI IMG/M metagenome (GOLD analysis project Ga0209415, IMG submission 187696) | Peat soil microbial communities from Weissenstadt, Germany - SII-SIP-2007 (SPAdes) (version 2) | ecosystem: Environmental > Terrestrial > Soil > Wetlands > Peat | place: Germany... | reverse complement strand
CTGGCCCGCAAGATGGTGCGCGAGTGGGGCATGAGCGAGGAGCTCGGGCCCATGGCGTGGGGATCGCAGGGCATGGTGTTCCTGGGCGAGGACCTCCTGCACTCACGCGACTACTCCGAGGACACCGCCCGGGTGGTGGACGCCGAGATCGCCCGCATTCTGCGCCAACAAGAAGAGCGCGCCATCGAGCTGTTGAGCCGTCATCGCGCCGGCCTCGACGCCGTGGCCCGCGCCCTGCTCGAGCGCGAGACGCTGGACGGGAGCGAGGTGGGCAAGCTGGTCGACACCGCCTACGGCAAGCCCGTCCACGACGCCGACACCCTCAAGGCCCATTTCACGACGGCCAACGGCTCGGGCGCCAAGGCCGACTCCGGTGCCTCGGGCAACGGGGCCGAGACCGACGCCGCCCCGTCGGAGGCCCCCGTCCCCGTGGCCGAGCCCACGGGCTCGACGGCCAAGCCCACCGACTGAGCGCGGAAAACCGAGAGCGCCGGCCCCCCCGAGCGGGGCCGGAACCGTTAGGACGGCGCCACGAACGAGGGGACCACGACCACCCCGGGCTGGGCTACGGGCAGGGCGTCGAGCTCCACCGCCACCGGCTGGTCGGCACGCACCTCGAATGAAGTGGTCCCGAAGGGCGCTCCCGGATGGGGCCCGATCACCAGGGGCGACCCCGGCGTGACCCGGCGGGGGGACTGCCCGGCGATGGCCTTCCCGCTGGGGGTGGTGATCCTCACCGTGGCCGCGCGGGCCCCCAGATCGACGACCGCCAGGGACCAGGCACCGCTGCCCGGCGCCACCACGGCGGGCAGGAGCCAGCGCCGGCTCCCCCCGGGCACGCCCGATACGTCGCCGGCTTCGGGGACCGCAGCCGGGCTGCCCGCCGGGGCGCGCACCTGCCGGCTCACCACGATCCCCGTCCCCGGGCTCGAGAAGGTGAGCGCATAGGGCACACCGGTGGGGATGCGGGTCTGGCTCCCGGCGTTCAAGGTGACCAGGGACTGCGGCGCCACCCGCAAGGTCAGGGGCTCGGCGCCGGCCCCCAGGGACAGCCCGACGGCCACCGACACCACCGCCGGGCTCGTGGACGGGTTCAGGACGTGGAAGGCCACCGCCCCCCCGGGGATCTCCGTGCTCTGGGGGAAGACCCATAGCGACGCCGGGGCCGGTGCGCCCAGGGTGAGCGAGATCCCGCCGTTGCCCGGGGTCCCGACCGACTGCAGCTCCGTGGCCACCAGGGATCCCGACAGGGCGGCCACCACGGTGGCCACCGCGGCGTCCTGGGGGTCGTGGTCACCGATGTTCTCGGTCACCACCGACCCGGGGCCGACGTCGATGCCCTGGTAGGCGGCGGGAACCAGGTAGCCGGCGGTGGTCGACACCAGGGAGATGTTCACCACCGCATCGGTGGCGGTGGGGTTGAACAACGACAGGATGAGGCCCCCGCCCTCGGTGGTGGCGCCGTGGGCGAAGTACCAGTCGGCCGCCGTCGACGGCGAGCACGGCGCCATGCTCCATCCCAGGGGGCTCTGCACCGCCTCGGACACCGCCACGCCACCGCCGTCGAGAACCACGGCCGCCGCCACCAGGCCCGTCGACCCCAGCTGGGCGGCACCCACCGTGACCTGGCCGTCGGTGGGCACGGTCAGCGCCATGGTGCGCGCCCCCGCCCACGGGGCCGGCTGGGCCGCCCCCTCCGGGGCGGAGATGGCGCTCACCGTGCCGTGCACCGGATGGCGGCCCACGTTGGTGAGCACGATGGTGGCCGGGGCGCCCCCCTGGGCGCCGCTGCCCCCGGCGCAGAACCAGGCGGACGACTCGGTGCCCGGGGTGGGCGCCACCTCCAACGACGACAGCGCCCGCACGCCCGGGGCGGTCGGGGGCGCCGGGCGGGCGATGACCCGGTCGAGGACCCCGGTGCCCACCAGGACGGCGACGAGGGCGGTGATGGCCAGGACGCGCCGCAGCGGACCGGTCATGGCACCGCCTGCTTCCTCGGGTCGGGGGTGTCGTGCGATGGCGCCCCCACCGTGTCGGGCACCACGGTGACCGGGGCCGTCCTCCCCCGCCGCCGGCGTCGTCGGGCGCCGCGCCGGCCCAACGGCCCCCACCACCAGTCGAGCCACCGGCGCCGCCCGGCCAGCGCGCCGGCCACGACCACCCAGGCGGCGATCTCCACCCCGATCTCGAGCCCATGCGCCCACGACCCCGCGTACCCCAGCGACACCCGGCCCGGCCGCGCCAGGTGGAACGTGGCCGCGTAGCCGAACGCCGTCGAGCCCGGTTGCGGCCGCCCCCGGCCCGAGCTGAGCTGCCAGGCGCCCGCCGGGGCCACGGCGGCCAGCACCGTTCCCGCTCCCACCCGCCCCGTCGCCCCGCTGTCCCCGGGCGCGCCCACCAGGACGGGCCGCCACCCCGACAGCGCCGGGTCGGCGCCGGTGACCGCGGCGGCCGGCGACACCGGCCCGGCCGCGCCGGCGCGCACCGCCCGCAGGGGCAGGGCGTCGGCGTCCTCGAAGACGTCGAACCCCCCTTGGGAGATGACCTCGCGCAGGTCGACCTGGGCGGCCAAGGCGCTCACCAGGTCGGCGGGGGCCGGATACGAGATCGGGGTCTGCAGCCCCGGGATGGAGGGCGCCAGCGTGTCCACCACCACGACGTAGCGCACCGCGTAGGGCGCCAGGATCCGACCCAGGCGGACGGTGCCGTGGCGGCGTGCCAGGCGGACGGCGTCGGCGACGGCGTCAGCCTTCCCCGGCGACGAGCCCGGCCACAGTCCCGTCAGGTCGGGCAGCCCGTCCTCGCTCAGGGCATAGGCGAGGCCGGGCGCCAGCGCCCAGCCGTTGCCCGGCAGGACACGGGGGTCCCCCAGCCACAGCACCCGGAAGTCGCCCACCGCCTTCGAAGGGGCCATCCACGTGGTGGCCTCGGCGTAGCCCGACGGCACCAGACCCCAGCGCCCGCCCAGGCTGCCCACCAGCACGGGCAGCATGCCGATCACGGCGGCGGCCGCTGCGGTCACGGCGGCCGCCTGGCGCCACCCGAAGCGGTAGCCGGGCAGGTCGAGCTGGAAGGCAGCCACCCCCAGGCCCACGGCCAGGGCGATCCCCATCCCCGCCGGCACCAGCAGCACCTGGGGGGCGATGTCCAGGGGGCCGAGGCCGCCCCGTCCCGCCAGCCAGGCCACGGCCCACGACACCACGGCGATGGACCACGCCCGGCTGGCCCAGGCGAGGCGCGACCGGGCCCCGATCACCAGGGGCAGCGCGGCGGCGGCCAGGAAGGCCCACGCCAGGGCGGCGTCCCCGATGGGCCCCGCCGCCAACCGCAGGAGCTCGCCCCACCCCGCCCCCGTCGACGACGGCACCGGCACCCCCGCCAAGGTCTGCCACCGGTCGGGGCCCCCGAGCACCGAGAAGGACCACGGGGCCAGGAGCACCACGGCCACGGCCGAGGCCCCCACCGCCGTCAGCGCCACCCTGCGGGCGGGCCCCAACCCGGCCGAGCCCTGGGCCACCACGTGTCCGAGCGCCAGCCCGATCGCCACCACCAGGGTCACCAGGGCCGCCGGCGGCGCCATCGAGGTGACGAAGGCGTCCAGGAGGCCGAGCGCCAGGCTCCACCCCAGCAGCGAGCGCCGCCACGCCCGGGCCGGCGCGGGACCGCCCCCGTGGGGCTCGACACGAGACGCCTGGCCCAACAGGTGGAAGATCCACGGACAGGCGCCGTACACCACCAAGGCGTCCCAGTGGGCGGTGGCCAAGGCGTCGTAGGGGACGGGGATGGCGAGGTACACGACGGTGGCGGTCACCCGCGCCCAGGCGGTGCCCAGGGGCCGGGTGAGTCGAGCCATCCCCATGGCCCCCACCGGGATGCACCCGAGCACCACGATCTTCTCGAGCAGACCCATGCTCCCGAACAGCACCATGCCGGCGACCCCCAGGATCCCCGTCGCCGGTGAGGTCGGGGCGGTGGTGCCCACGCCGGTGGGCTGCCATCCCGACACGAAGCGGTGCACGAGCGTCGTCCACGACGGCATCGGCAGCAGCTGGCCCACCACCGGGAAGCCCGGACCGAACAATTGCCGCGTCCCGAACACCACCACCACGGCCGCCGCCAGCCACACCATCCAACGCGTCAGGGTGGCCGGGCCTTCCCCGGTCCCCGCCGTCACCTCCGACGACGACGTCGGGCCCGGCTCGCGGCCCGCAGCGCCGTCCGATGCCGCCGTCGACGCTGGCTCGTCGAGGGCGGGCGGGGCGCCGCCGAGGTTGGCGGCCTGCAGGCCATGGGTCACCGCCCGCCGCACATAGGCGTTGAGACGGGCGCTCCCGTGCAGCTGCAGTCGCCGGACGGTGGTGTCGTCGAGTCGGCGATGGGCGCGCACCGCCGCCCGGTCGGCGCGCAGGGTCCGTCGTCGGGCGAAGTTCCACTGCCAGGCCTGCGCCACCGCCGTGGCGCGCTCGCGGTGGCGGGCCACCACCGCCACCAACGCCTCGGCCACCGCCAGCAGAGCAATCTGCGGAAGGACGCGCACGAGATGGAACGGCCCGTAGGCCTTCAACGCGGCGTGCAACTCGTGACGGCGTTGCAACGACTGCAGCGTCACCTTCGCCCCGCGTCCGTGGGCGGCGCGCTCGGCTCGGCGCCGGGCCGGGGGCTTCGGCGCCAGGGCCTCACCGACGGCCATCCCCCCCGCGCTGGACACGCCGGCCAGGCTCGGGGGGAGAGCGCGTTGCCCGCTGGCGAGCATCTCGAGGTGCCGCACGCGCGCCCCCGGTGCCACCACCACCCGGGCGCCGAAGACCTGGGCGCGCCAGCACAGGTCGAGGTCCTCCCCCATGGCGAAGACCTCGGGGTCGAACCCGCCGAGCTCGGTGAACAGGTCGAAGCGGACCAAGGTGCACCCGCCCGGGGCCAGGAACACGTCGCGCACGGCATCGTGCTGGCCGTGGTCGATCTCACCGGGGGCGATCCGGTCGACGACGGCACCGCCTTTGTCCACGGCCATGCCCACGTGCAACAGCCGGGTGGGGTCGTCCCAACTGACCAGCTTGGGCGCCACCACGCCGGCGTTGGACCGGAACGACTCCTCCACCAGGATGTGGACGGCGTCGGGGTCGGGCGCTACGTCGTCATGGCACAACAGCAACAACGACGCCCCCTGCACCATCGACAGCACCTCGTTGGCGGTGGCGCCGAAACCCCGGTTGGTCGGCAGGCGACGGACGAAGGCCTGGGGAAGCACCGCCGCCACCCGGGGGGTGGGGTCCACCTCGCTGGCGGCGTCGAGGACCAGGATCGACAGTTCCGGGTAGTCCTGCGAGGCGAAGGCCCGCAGGGTCTCTTCGAACCACTCCCCGGGATCGCACGTGACGATCACTGCCACGACCGGCGGGGCGATGGTCTCCATCAGGGGCCAAAGGCTACCCGGCACTCTCCCGGAGCCCTTGGGCGTCCGCCTGCCCCCCGAGCCGGGGGGCGCACGCCAAAGTGCTTGCAACTGTTAGCATGATTCTGTACAATAGTTAGCAGAAGCCCCCCCGGCTTTCCGACACGGAAGGACACCGCAGATGCCCGAATTCAAGGACGTGACCGACGAGATCACGAAGACCGCCCGAGACGCCGCCTATGTGGTGGTCGGCCTGGGGGTCCTCGGCTTCCAGCGCGCCCAGGTCCGGCGCCAGGAGCTCCAGAAGCGCCTCACCGACCGCACCCAGGTCCAAGGACACCTCGGGGACGTGCGGGGCGAGGTCACCAAGCGGGTCAAGGACGTCGACGAGGTGGTGGAGCAGGTCATCGGCCGCATCGAGGCGACCCTGGTCCCCATCGAGGACCGGCTCCCGGTCCCGGCGCGCGACCTGGTCAAGCAGGCTCACGCCCAGGCTCGCGAGGTACGCCAGCAGATCCGCAAGCGGATCCTGCAGGCAGCCTGACCCACGCAGACGCAGCACACCCGTGAACGGGCGTCCCGCACAGCCGGGGCGCCCGTTGCGCGTGGGGCCCGCGTTCAGTCCAGGCGACTGCCCCACTGCTCGAGCACGTCTCCCAGGGTGCGTTCGAGGCTGATGGCCGGCTCCCACCCTGTCGCCTCGTGGAGCTTGGCGAAGTCACCGCGCACCACGGGGACGTCGATGGGCCGGGACAGCGCGGGGTCGAGCTCGAAACGCAGCTCGGTGCCCGCCAGCCTCTGCAACTCGGCGGCCACGTCGGCGATGGCGATGTCGCGTCCGCTGCACACGTTGTAGACCTCCCCCGCCATGCCCTGTTGCGCCAGGAGGCGATAGGCCCGCACCACGTCGCGCACGTCGGTGAGGTCGCGTCGGGCCGTCAGGTTCCCCACCACCATGCTGTCGGCGCCGCGCCGGCGGGCCTCGACGATGCGCTGCGCCAGAGCCGACACCACGAAGGCGGCGGACTGGCCGGGGCCCACGTGGTTGAAGGGGCGCATGCGCAGGACCGGCAACCCGTAGGCCAGATAGGCCTGGACCCCGAGGAACTCGGCGGCGACCTTGGAGGCCGCATAGGGAGTGACCGGGGCGAGGGGCGCATCCTCGGTCACCGGCAGCAACTCCGCCGGGACGGCCCCGTAGACCTCGGCCGAGCTGGTCACCAGGACCCGGGGGGGATGCGGGCACGAACGGGCCGCCTCGAGCACGCACAGGGTCCCGGTGGCGTTGACCCGGAGCACCTCGGCGGGGTCCGTCCACGACCGGCCCACACTGGTGAGCGCGGCCAGGTGGTACACGACGTCGGGGGCGGCCTCGACCATGGCGCCACGCACCGCCTCGCCGTCGGTGATCTCCACCTCGTGATCGATGGACCGCACCTCGTCGCCGCTCTCGAGGAGATGGGCCGTCAGCCACGAACCGACGAAGCCTTTCCCGCCGGTCACCAGGGCGCGCACGCGCCGAACCTTACCGGGGACCGGTGCGCCGACCCCGGGCCATCGACACCCGCTGGGCGGCCGCCCACCGGTAGGCCGACACGTGCCCGGCGGCGCTCGCCTCCCAGGTGTGACCGGCGGCCACCTCCAGGCCCAGGCGTCGTCGGCGGTCACCGGCTTCGCCCCCCTCGAGCACCTCATCGAGTGCCTCGGCCAGCTCGGCGACCGACCCCGGCGCCACCAGGACGGCCGCGCCCTGCGACAGCTCGGCCATGGCGGTCCCCGCCGTGGTGACCAGCGGTGTCCCACAGGCCAGGGCCTCGAGGGCGGGCAGCCCGAAGCCCTCCTCCATGGCGGGGTAGGCGGCCGCCGCCGCCCCCCGGAGCAACGCCGGCAGGGCGTCGTCGGGGACGTACCCCGGTCGCACGATGCGGTGCCCCGAGCGCGCCCGCCCGATGGCCCGGTCCACGGCCTCGACCCCCCACCCGGGCGCGCCCACCAGCACCAGCGACAGGTCGGTGTGCGACTGCGCCACCCGGTCGAACGCGTCCACCAGGTCGGGGACCGCCTTGCGGGGCTCGAGGGTCCCCACGAACACGACGTAGGGGGCGCGCACCCCGAGCCGGTGCAGGACGACGTCGTCGCTCTCGTCGTCGGTCTCGGCGTCGCCTCGGCGCAAGGTCACCGCCGAGGCCGGTCCGGGCGCGAAGCGTCCGTGGTCGACGCCGTGGGGCACCACGAACACCCGACCCACGGGGTCACACAGCTCGGCCAGTCGCTCGGAGGTGGACCGGCTCACGCACACGATGGCGTCGGCGAGTCGCGCCGCCACGCGGATGGCCCGACGGAACACCACGACCTTGCTCTTCTCGTGCCATTCGGGGTGGTCGAAGAAGGTGAGGTCGTGGATGGTGACCACGCGCGGCACGCGGGCGCGCTCGGGCATGGTGTAGTGCGGCGAATGGTGGACGTCGATCGGCTCCGCCGCCAACAGGCCCGGGAACCGGACCTGTTCCCACACCAGACGCGCCGGGCGCGACACCGGGGCCTTGGCCCGGACCTCGGCCGGCGCGTCCGCGCCCGTCCCGGCCGCGAGCCTTTGCCAGCGCGCCGCGTCGGCGCGCCGGCACCACGCCGTCAACCGCACGTCGTCGCGAGCCACCAGCGCGGTGGCCAGGTCGATGGTGTAGCGCCCCGCGCCCACCGGGTGGGCGGGGACGGCGCTCACGTCGAGCGACAGCGCCAGAGGCTCTCCCCCGCCCGGCGGGGGCCCGGGCGTGCTCACGCCAGCGAGCTCCACAACGCCACGTGGGCCCGGGCGGCCCGCTCCCACGTCAACGTGCCGGCACGCTGCACCCCGGCCGCCGCCAGCCGCGCCCGCAACGCCTCGTCGCCGGCCACCTGGACGAGGCCCTGGGCGATGTCGTGCACCTGGGTGGGATCCACCTCCAAGCTTGCCCCCCCGGTGGTCGGCAACGGGCTCGCCACCACCGGGGTGCCGTACCGCATGGCCTCCACCGGCGGCAACCCGAACCCCTCTTCGAAGGGCACGTAGGCGAGCAGCCGGGCCCGGGCGTACAACGACGCCAACGTGGCGTCGCCGACGCGGCCGGCGAACACGATGCCCTCGCCGCGCCCGGGCTCAGGGCCCCATCCGGTCGGTCCGACGACCACGAGCGGCCACGGCTCGGGCAGCGAGTCCCTCGCCAGGCCGTAAGCGCTGAACAAACGGGCCAGGTTCTTGCGCGGCTCGAGGGTGCCGACCGACAGCAGGAACTCGCCGCCGACCCCGAGGTGCTCGAGAAGTCGCGTGGCGCCGGCATCGTCGGGGTCGGGCAGGAGGTCCGAGCCGAGAGGGATGACCGAGACCCGGCCCTCGGGCGCGCCCGCCGTCGTGAGGTCACGGGCCACGGTCTCGTCGGGCACCACGAAGTGCGAAGCGTGACGCAGGGCGCGCCGCAACGACGCCTCGTGCCACCTCCGGCCCCGGCGCGGGTAGTCCTCGGGACGATGTCGCCAGGCCACGTCGTGGATGGCCACGACCTCGACCGACCGCCGCACCGGTGGAACGGCCAGCGACACCGCGTGCACCAGGTCGAAGCCACCCGGGGCGTGCACGAGAGAGCGGTCCCACAGTCGCGTGAGCACCGGGCCGGGCAGGTGCGAGGCGATGAGGGGGTGGCCGTAGGACGCCAGCGGGTCGTCGCCCCCACCAGCGGCGCGACTGGCGTACAACGTGACGGCGGGCACGTCGTGGTGGGCGGCTTGCAACGTCGCCAAGCCGCTCAACAGACCGCGCACGTAGGTGCCGATCCCCCCGGGCACGCGGCGCCGCAGTTGCTCGGCCAACAGCAGTACCCGGGCGGGCCGGCCCGACCCGCCGTCCACGCCCATGGTCAGCGCGCGCCGGCGGCGTCGGAGTAAAGCGCCGCCAAACCGTCCCCGCACGCCGTCCAGGTGAAGCGCGCCGCCCGGCACCGTCCCCGGGCCACGAGATCGGCCCGGACCTCGGCGTGGTCCAACACCGACGCCAGCGCGCCCGCCAGCGCATCGGCGTCGCCCGGCGCCACCAGCAGGGCCCCGTCGCCCACGACCTCGGGCACCGCCCCGGCCGCGGTGGCCACCACGGGGACGCCGACGGCCATCGCTTCGAGCGCTGGGAAGCCGAACCCCTCGTACACCGAGGCCGACACCACCGCTTCGGCTCCCCCCCGCCAGCGCGCCAGGGCGTCGTCGCTCACGTACCCGAGCTGCACGACGCGCTCCGCGCAGCGCGCCGCCGCCACCGCGTGGTGGAAGGCCTGCGCGCCCCAACCATCGGCCCCGGCGATGACCAGGGCCACGTCGCCGTGCGCCTCGGCGAGGAGGTCGAAGGCGCGCACCAGCCCGGGGTAGTCCTTGCGAGGCTCGACCGTCCCCACGGCCAGGACGTAGCGCGCCGTTCCCGGCGGCAGCTCCTCTTCTGGCGCCGTGGCGTCGGGCGCGGGCGCCGCCGTGGCGGTCACGCCGTGGTACACGACGCGCACGCGCCGGGCATCGGCACCGAACATGGCCACCACCTCGTCGGCCACGAATTGCGAGGGCGTGTGCACCCAGGCCCCCTCCGCGATGGCCCGGCGGACCATGCGGGGGAACTCGAGCGAGGCACCGTCGCACAGCTCGGGGAAGCGCACGATGGTGAGATCGTGCACGGTGACGACCCGGGCGGCGCGCCGGCTCGGAGGGACGACGAAGTTGGTGCCGTGCACCACGTCGGCGGGCCCCACGAACCATTCGACAGAGGGGCCGCCGAGATGTGACCACGCGGCGTGCAACGGTCGCGCCGGCATGGCCCGCTGGCGGACCCTGACGCCGGGGGGCACGACGGGGGGCAACCATCGCCGCCGGCGCCACGTCACCGCGAAGGCGTCCACGTCGAGCTCGGGGTGCCCCGCCAGCGCCGCCAGGGCACCCTCGCAGAATCGACCGACGCCCGTTCTGGTGCCCAGCAGGGGCGTGGCGTCGATGGCCACCCGGAGGCGCTCGCTGTCGGGTCGCGCACTCGCCGGCACCGGCCGAGCCTTGCACACAGGGACCGGGGGGCCGTGCCCCGACCGTTAGCCTGGCGCCGTGATCACGGCTCTCGCCGGAGGAGTAGGCGCCGCCCGGCTCCTGCGCGGGCTGGTGCGCGTGGTGGCGCCCACCGACGTCACCGCCGTGGTCAACACGGCCGATGACACCGAGCTCCACGGCCTGCACATCTCGCCCGACCTCGACACCGTGACCTACACCCTGGCGGGGATGAACGACGACGAACGGGGCTGGGGCCTGGCCGGGGAGACCTGGACGGTCATGGAGAACCTGGAGCGGCTCGGAGGCGAAACCTGGTTCCGTCTCGGCGACCGGGACCTCGCCACCCATCTCTACCGCACCCAACGCCTGGCTGAGGGGGCGACGCTGTCGCAGGTGACGTCGGAGATCACCGGGGCCCTCGGCGTGTCCGTCGGTCTGTTGCCCATGTCCGACGACCCCGTGCGCACCCGCCTCACCCTGCTCGACGGGCCCGAGGTGTCGTTCCAGGAGTACTTCGTGGGCCGTCGCCACGCCGTGGCCGTGAAGTCGGTCCGCTTCGCCGGGGCCGAGAGCGCCACGGCCGCCCCGGGGGTTCTCACCGCCATCGCCGACGCCGAGGTCGTGGTGGTGTGCCCCTCCAACCCCATCGTGTCGATCGGCCCGGTGTTGGCGGTGCCCGGCGTCACCGAGGCCCTGGCGGGGCGGCGCCCGGAGGTGGTGGCGGTGTCCCCCATCATCGCCGGGGCCGCGCTGAAGGGGCCCGCTGATCGTCTGTTGGCCGAGCTCGGCCACGAGGCCACGGTGGTGGGTGTGGCCCGGCTCTACAGCGACATCGTCGGGACGCTGGTGATCGACGAAGCCGACTCGGCGTTGGCCGGTGCCGTGGAGGCCTGCGGGGTGCGCTGTGTCGTCGCTCCCACCGTCATGCACACCCCCGACCACGCCGCCGCGCTGGCCTCGGTGCTCCTCGACGCCGGTCGACCCTCGGGGGCGGCCCGGAGCCTGGCCCGTTGAGCACCACCGCGCTGTCCGTGATCCCGGTCACGGGCATGGGGGAGATCCGGCGGGGCGACGACCTGGCCACGCTCATCGCCGGCCTGGTCGACCTTGTCGACGGCGACGTGGTCGTCGTCACCCAGAAGATCGTGTCCAAGTCCGAAGGCGCCATGGTGCGGGTCGACCCCGACGACCCCGCCGACCGGCTGCGCGTCATCGAGTCGGAGTCGGTGCGCGTGCTGCGGCGCCGCGGCGACCTCGTCATCTCCGAGACGCGCCACGGGTTCGTGTGTGCCAATGCCGGCGTCGACCTGTCCAACGTGGAGCAGGGCTGGGCGGCGCTGCTCCCCGAGGACTCCGATCGCTCGGCGCGCCGGATTCGCGACGGCCTGCGCGCCGCCACGGGACGCGAGGTGGCCGTGGTGGTGTCCGACACCTTCGGCCGGCCCTGGCGCAAGGGCGTCGTCGACGTGGCCATCGGCTGCGCCGGGCTGGCGGCGGTGGTGGACCTGCGGGGCACCGCCGACGCCATGGGACGCTCCCTGGTGGCCACCGAGGTGTGCGTGGCCGACGAGGTGGCGTCCGCCGCCGAGCTCGTCATGGGAAAGGCCGCCTCGGTCCCGGTGGCCGTGGTGCGTGGCCTCGACCCCTCGTGGTTGCGACGGGGCTCGGTCGCCGAGGAGATCCTCCGGCCGCCGGCCGAGGACCTCTTTCGCTGAACCCTGCCGGCCGAAGGTGGCGCGCCCCCCTCAGGAGCGGGCGTGGCGCCGGGTGTGCTCGAGGACGCCGTCGACCCCCGTCTCGAGCGGGGTCCACGCCCGCCACCCCAGATGGATGGAGGCGCGCTCGGGGTCGAGGGCGCTGCGCTGGATCTCGCCCGCCCGGGGCGGGGCGTGCACCGGCGTGATCGTGGCCCCGGCGCGCTCCCCCATGACCCGGGCCAGCTCGTTCACCGACACCTCGATCCCCGTCCCGACGTTGAGCACCAGACCGCCCCCGCGCTCGCCGGCGCGGACGAAGGCGTCGACCACGTCGTCGACGTAGACGAAGTCGCGCGTCTGCTCGCCGTCGCCGAAGATCGTCACCGGAACGCCGCGCAGCAACCGGTCCGAGAAGATCGCCACCACGCCGGCCTCGCCGTGGGGGTCCTGGCGGGGTCCGTACACGTTGGCCAGCGCCAACGCGCAGAACTCGATGTCGTGCAACTCCCGGTAGGCCACCAGGTAGTCGATGGCCGCCATCTTCGACACGCCGTAGGGCGAGAGAGGACGGCGGGGGTGCGACTCCTTCACCGGCAGCTCCGAGGGATCACATTCCCCGTAGAGGGTGCCCCCGCTGGCGGCGAAGGCCACCCGCGCCGTTCCCGCCGCTCGGGCGCCTTCGAGGACGCGCAGGGTGCCCAGGATGTTGACATCGGCGTCGAACACCGGACGCTCGACCGATACCCGGACGTCGGCCTGGGCGGCGAGATGGAACACCACTTCGGGGCGCCGTCTCGCCATGACCTCGACCAGCTCGTCGGAGCGGATGTCGAGGTGATGGAAGGTGAGCCCGTGCGACCCCGACGCCCGGGCGTCGGCCAGGTTGGCCAGTGATCCGCTCGAGAGATCGTCCACCACGTCCACGGCGTGCCCCTCAGCCAGGAGGCGGTCCACGAGGTTGGACCCGATGAAGCCGGCGCCTCCGGTGACCATCACCTGCATGTCGACCCCCTCTGTCTGTGTGTGCCGGGCGCTCTCACGACGCCATCTCGGCGGGCATCCGGGCGTCGGCCAAGTGCGCCCCGGCGGGCACCACGAAGTCATCGCCCACCACCGTCACCGGGAGCAGCTCGCATCCCTCGTCCACCACGCAGTCCCGGCCCAGGATCGAGCCCACCACCCGGGCCCCCTCCCCCACCCGGGCGCCCGGCAGCAGGACCGATCCCTCGACCCGCGCCCCGCGCGCCACCACACTGCGCGCTCCCAGCACGCTGGCGCGCACCTTGGCGTCGCCGGCGACCTGTGCCCCCGTGCCGAGCAGGGTGGCGGGGAGCACCTCGCCTCGCACGCTCGGCGCGCCCAGCGTCCACACCCCGGCGGCCACCTGACGGGCCCCGGGGGCCGGAGGACCGGGCCTCACCCCGTCGAGGAGGTCGGCGTTCGCTCGGAGGAAGGCCTCCGGAGTCCCGGTGTCGAGCCAGTAGGCGTCGCTCGCCATGGCGAACACCGCGCCGCGCGCCGCCAGCTCCGGGAACGTCTCGCGCTCGACCGAGACGCGACGGCCGACGGGGATGCTCATCAGCACCTCGGGCTCGAGCACGTATGTCCCCGCATTGATCAGATTGGTGGGCACCCGGTCGGCCGGTGGCTTCTCGACGAACTCGATCACCCGGCCGTCGTCGTCGGTGGGGACCACCCCGAACCTCGACGGGTCGTCCACCGCCTTGAGGTGGATGGTGGCGGCCGCCCCGTGGGCGCGATGAAAGGCGATCAG
>Ga0209415_10012828_pt1 | contig 13910 bp, 10 predicted proteins | sample PeaSoiSIISIP2007_FD_187696 | JGI IMG/M metagenome (GOLD analysis project Ga0209415, IMG submission 187696) | Peat soil microbial communities from Weissenstadt, Germany - SII-SIP-2007 (SPAdes) (version 2) | ecosystem: Environmental > Terrestrial > Soil > Wetlands > Peat | place: Germany... | reverse complement strand
TCTTGTCCGCTTCTGGGGGCGACGCAATGCCAAAGCGGACAAGAATGTCCGCGCTCCGGAAAAATGTGAGATGCGCATGGCTCGATTGCAGGCCGGTCGCCGGAGGCTCGCCAACGTCCCCCCATGCCGCTCCTACGGAGCTTGAAGGTGGGTTTGTACGGCTGGCTTGCTATAAATATGTCGCTCCTGCCGGAGCTTCCCGCAATGGCTCCCGGGCCCTTGAAGATCCGTGTAAGGAGCAGTCGCTTGCCACCGCACTCCAAAGTGGTGTGCCCGAGACGGTTCGACAGACTTTGTCACCGGCCCTGCCCGGCCCCCGCGACGGCGTCAGCAAAGTCGTGACGCGGGCTGGGGTATGCCGTAGGCTGGCGCCATGTTTGGTCGGGGAACTTGTTATGGCGAGCCGGCAGTGGTTGCGGAGAGTCCTTCCCGCAGGATGTGGGCGCGCCGAAATCTTTGTGCGGGCTGCGGATGGCTTCTCGTTCTGCTCGTGGTGGCGGCTGATTCGAGGGGGCAGGCGCCGCTGCCGCTCTACACCGATCACCTGGTCAATGGCTTCCAGGATTGGAGTTGGGCGCAGCGCAATCTCGAGAACAGCGCTCCGGTTCATTCGGGGAGCAATTCCATCAGTGTGAGCGCGACGGCCTGGCAGGCGCTTTCCTTCGAGCATCCGGATTTCGATGCGACGCTTTACGCCAGCCTGGTTTTTTGGGCCCACGGGGGCGCCCATGGCGGGCAAGTCCTGCAGGTTACCGTCCAGCACGGCAGCAGCAACGGACCGGGCTACGAGCTGCCGGCCCTGGCTGCCAACACCTGGAAGGAGTGCGTGATTCCCCTGGGCACGCTTGGGGCGGGCGGCGCGACCAATCTCAATCGGCTCAATATCGCCTTGGCGTCGAGCGGCGCAGCCGGCACTTTTTATATCGATGATGTCCAGCTCACCGCCAAGCCGGCGCCGGCGCTGGCGCACCTGAGCGTCGATGCCGGGTCACCCATTCGCGCGGCGGAGGCGCGCTGGTTCGGGGTCAATACCGCCATCTGGGACAGCGATCTCGACACGGCGCAGACGGTCTCGCTGCTCGAGGAGATGGGCGCCTTGGTGCTGCGATTCCCGGGCGGCTCGGCTTCCGACGAGTATCATTGGGCCGCGAACCGGAGCGGGACCAACACCTGGTCGTGGGCCACTTCGTTTAGCGGGTTTGCGCGCGTGGCGACCAACGCCGGGGCGCAAGCGTTTATCACGGTCAATTATGGCACCGGCACCGCCGAGGAAGCCGCCAACTGGGTGCGTTGCGCCAACGTCACGAATCGTTACGGCTTCAAGTACTGGGAGATCGGCAACGAGGTTTACGGCACCTGGGAGACCGATGCGAATGTCCATCCGAACGACGCCTACAACTACGCTACGCGGGCCAAGGATTACCTGGCTCAGATGAAGGCTGCCGATCCGACGATCAACGGCTGGCGGACGATGGGGGACCTCGGCATGCTCGGCGGCTTGACCGAGCGCTATCCGGCTTTCTATGCGGCAAAACTCATGCACGACTTCGCCCGGCCCGGCGACGCCATCCTGGCGGCGGGCAGCGATTACAAGCTCCTGGCGGTCTATGATCGGGAGAAGTCTGCGCTACGCTCTCCGGCTTACTGGAACAGGGGTTCAATCGCCCTAGGCAGTTCGGCGCACAACTCGTCGAAGAGCGCGCGGCAGGTCCGCTCCGACAGACGCAGGGAGCGGGGAGCGGAGTAGATAAAGCCGCGTGTCGTCTGGTGTGCGTAACCGAGGAGGCCCTGGCGCAGCGGCAGCGAGTATATCGCCAGGGTCAACCCATAGACCACGGTATGCCAGCCCCGCGCCTCGCCGGCTTCCACGGCCCGCAAGTAGCGTTGGAGCACGCGCACGTCGCGCAGGGGCCGGAGCTTGCGCAATTGGCTTTGACCCACGCGGCGGCTGGCCTCGGCAAAGTATTGCAGAAGGGGTTCGCCAGCCAACCGGCGATCCAGGGCGACCAATTCCTGCACGCCGTGACAAGTCGCGTGAGTGTGCGCCGAACGAATGGCCGGCAACTCGAAAGGAAGCAGGACCCGCCCCTGGTAGGCCTGCAGAAAGCGTCGCAACGAGCCGACGTCCTGCACCGGCTCGAGGCGCAGCAGCGACGAGGCCGAGGCGAGGCTGGCCAGCACGCCGGTCGAGCCCAATTGCTCGGCCAGCGGATGCCAATCGCCCAGCCATTCGGCGGCGTCGCTCAGCGCCACTTGTGTTGTCTTGACCATGCCTCGAGGCGGCCCACCCGATCCCGGCTCAGGTGGCTCGCACCTCGGTTTTACGGTGCCCTCGACTCGGCGCGAAGGCCAGAAGTAAAAGTGCCCAAAGCGAAGATTAAAACCTTGCAGAAATGCCCGCCTCTGCTTACAGTCTCTTCCCTTCTGCTTGCGCTTGGTTCGTTTGCAAGCCCACACCAAGCGGGCTTTCAACCTTGCCGCTCGTGCCGTGTTCCTGCACGCTTGCGCGCATGAGTGACGTCACGCGCATCCTGGATCACGTGCAGTCGGGTGATCCGAGGGCCGCCGAAGAGTTGTTGCCGCTGGTCTATGAGGAATTGAGGAAGCTGGCGGCCATTCGGATGGCCAACGAGCCAGCGGGACAGACGCTTCAGGCGACGGCGTTGGTTCACGAAGCGTGGTTGCGTCTGGTCGGGCCGGAGGCGCAGGTTTGGAGCAATCGGCACCATTTCTTTGCGGCCGCCGCCGAGGCCATGCGCCGGATTCTGATTGATAACGCGCGTCGCAAGCAACGTCCCAAACACGGCCACGGCTGGCAACGCGTGGACCTCGACCAGGTGAACGTCGCGGTCCAGACCGATGACGATACGTTGCTGTTGGTGAACGAGGCGCTGACGCGCCTGGAGCAGGAAGACCCGCGGAAGGCGGAGCTGGTAAAGTTGCGGTATTTTACCGGGATGACGATTCCCGAAGCGGGCCAGGCGTTGGGTCTGTCCGAATCGACCGCCAAACGCATCTGGACTTACGCCCGCGCGTTTCTGCTGCGAGAAATCAAGCGCCTTCAAGCTTCCGACGAAGGTCCGGCTTAGAGAAAAATCCGTGGGGAATCGCTCCGGCAAAGAATTCTCCTCGGAAATCTCCACTTTTCTGAACCGATTTTTGTCCGAAACTCGCACTTAAGAATGAAGGCCGAGTTCGGCTCTCACGTGTTATGAATGCAACGACCGCAGAAAAGATTTTTGAGGTGGCGATCAAACTTCCGACCCCGCAGGAACGCGCGGCCTACGTCCGCGGCGCTTCCGGGGAAGATCAGGCTTTGCGACAACAGGTTGAATCGCTGATCCAGGCGCACGAGCAAGTCGCAGGGTTCATGCCGACGGACCCCGGCGAGGCAGGAATCACCATCCCCGACCGGCCTCTCTCGGAAAGCGAAGGAACCAGCGTCGGGAGATACAAACTGCTGCAAAAAATCGGTGAAGGCGGCATGGGCGTTATCTATATGGCCGAACAGACCGAGCCGGTCGTCCGCAAGGTCGCGCTCAAGATTATCAAATTGGGCCTGAACACCAAGAGTGTCATCGCCCGCTTCGAGGCGGAGCGACAGGCCCTGGCGATGATGGACCACCCCAACATCGCCAGAGTCTTGGATGCCGGTTCCACAGACACCGGCCGGCCCTACTTTGTCATGGAACTGGTCAAGGGCGTGCCCCTCAACCAGTACTGCGACAAGAATCACCTTTCCACCAGAGAGCGGCTGCAACTGTTCATTTCGGTCTGTCAGGCCATCCAGCACGCGCACCAGAAGGGCGTGATCCACCGGGACATCAAACCGTCGAACATCCTGGTGACCCTGCACGACGGCAAGCCGGTGCCCAAAGTGATCGACTTCGGTATTGCCAAGGCGACCAACCAGAAGCTCACGGAAAAAACCCTCTTCACCCAGTTCGCCCAAATGATCGGGACGCCGGCCTACATGAGTCCGGAGCAGGCGGAGATGAGCGGACTGGACGTGGATACCCGCACCGACGTGTATTCCCTGGGCGTGCTGCTTTACGAATTGCTGACCGGCACGACGCCGTTTTCTGAGCGGGAACTCCTGAGCAAAGGCTACGGCGCGATGCAGCGCATCATCGCGGAGCAGGAACCGGAGCGGCCGTCGTTGCGCGTGAGCACGCTCGAGGGCGAACAGCAGACCATCGTCGCAAAAAACCGGAGCACCGAACTGTTGACCCTGCGGCGCCAGATCAAAGGGGACTTGGACTGGATCGTGATGCGGGCACTGGAGAAGGACCGCACGCGGCGCTACGACACCCCGAACAATCTGGCCGCGGACATTGAGCGTCACCTCAGCGACGAGCCGGTCCTGGCCGCGCGGCCGACATCCCTTTACCAGTTGGGAAAGCTGTATCGCCGGCACAAGGTGGCTCTGGCCACCGCCGCATGCTTCGTCCTGTTGCTGGCTGTGAGTGCCGGCGTTTCCGCCGCCCAGGCCATCAGGAACAAGTCCCTCTTCACCGCCGCGGAAGAGGCCAGGCTGAAGGAGCTGAGCGCCAAGCAACGGGAAGCCGAGCTCCGGCGGATCGCCGAGACGGAACGCGGCAAAGCAGAGGTTGAACGTGATCGCAGTCAAGGCCTCCTCTATGGCGCCGACATGAACCTGGCGAAGGTGGCATGGGACGAAGCAGTGGTGAGCCGCGTGGTCGAGCTCCTCGACCAGCACCGGCCCCGAACGGGCCAACCGGACCTGCGGAATTTTGAATGGTTTTACTTGGATCGCCTTTGTCACAGTGAATTGCTCACCTTGAAAGGGCACACCAACCGTGTCTGGAGCGTGACATTTAGCCCGGACGGCAAACGGCTGGCTTCGGCCGGCGGGGATCATCTCAATCCCAACAAGCCAAGTGAGCTAAAGGTTTGGGATGGCTTGACCGGTCAGGAGTTGCTCACGTTGAAAGGGCACACCAGCGCGGTCTGGACCGTGGCGTTTAGCCCGGACGGGAAACAGTTGGCATCGGCCAGCGCTGACCGGACCGTGAAAGTTTGGGATGCCGCGAGCGGGCAGGAGACGCTCACCCTGAAAGGGCACAGCGGCCAGGTCTATTGCGTAGTGTTCAGCCCGGACGGAAAACGGCTAGCCTCGGCCAGCGGAGATCGGACGGTGAAGGTGTGGGACGCGGCGAGCGGTCAGGAGACGCTCACGTTGAGAGGGCATACCGCCAGGGTCTGGAGCGTGGCGTTTAGCGCGGACGGGAAACGGTTAGCGTCGGAAAGTGGCGATGCGACGGTGAAGGTGTGGGACGCCATCAGCGGTCAGGAGACACTCTCGCTCAAGGGGGACACTGGCTGGGTCTGGGGCGCGGTTTCGGGCGTGGCTTTCAGCCCAGACGGGAAACGGTTGGCGTCAGTCGGTAGCGATCGGATCGTGAATCGGACCGTGAAGGTGTGGGACACCACGAGCGGTAAGGAACTGCTCACGTTGAGGCATGACGGAATGGTCATGAGCGTGGCCTTCAGCCCGGACGGGAAACGGCTGGCGTCGGCCAGCCAAGGTTCGGGGTTGAAGGTATGGGACGCGGCCAGCGGTCAGGAGCTGCTCGCGCTAAAAGGGCACACCTGGATAATCAATAGCGTGGCCTTCAGCCCGGACGGGAAGCGGCTGGCGTCGGCAAGTTGGGATCAGACGGTGAAGGTGTGGGACGTCACGTGCGCTCAGGAATGGCTTGCGTTGAAGGGGCACACGAACGAGGTCTACAGCGTAGCGTTTAGCCCGGACGGGAAACGGCTGGCGTCGGCAGGCGCGGATCAGACGGTGAGGCTGTGGGACCCCTCGACCGGCCAGGAGACGCTTACCTTGAAAGGGCACACCGGCGCAGTCGCAAGCGTGGTGTTTAGCCCAGATGGGAAACGGCTAGCATCGGCGAGTGGACATTTCTACGATCAATCGACCAAGTCCAAGCCCGGAGACGTGAGAGTGTGGGACCTCACGAGCGGGCAGGAAATGCTCCTGTTGAAAGGGCACGCTCGCGGGGTCTTGAGCGTGGCGTTTAGCCCGGACGGCAAACGGCTGGCCTCGGCAAGCTGGGACCAGACGGTGAAAGTGTGGGACGCCACGAGTGGCCAGGAGATGCTTACGTTGAGAGGGCACACCAGCGGGGTCGCGGGTGTGGCGTTTAGCCCGGACGGGAACCGGCTGGCCTCGGCAAGCTGGGACCAGACGATCAAGGTTTGGGACACCACGAGCGGCCAAGAGGTGCTCGCGTTAAAGGGGCACACGGACGGTGTCTCAAGCGTGGCGTTCAGCCCGGACGGGAACCGGCTGGCGTCGGCAAGCATCGATGGGACAGTGAGGGTGTGGGACGCCACGAGCGGTCAGGGGCTGCTCACGTTGAGAGGGCACATAGGCGTGGTCTATAGCGTGGTGTTTAGCCCGGACGGGAACCGGCTGGCCTCGGTAGGCGACAGTGGGGCGGTGAAGGTATGGGACGCCATGAGCGGTCAGGAGTTGCTCACGTTGAAAGGGCACACCAGCGAGGCTTGGAGCGTGGCATTTAGCCCGGACGGGAACCGGCTGGCCTCGGCAGGCCTGGATCGGACAGTGAAGCTGTGGGATGCCCGGCCACGCTCGCAAGCAGGCACTCAAGACGCGAAAACGCGGTAAGAATTCAAAGCAGCGGTTTGACCTCGCTTCTTCCCCTCCGGTCACGGTGGATGAACGACGATGGGTGGTTGCAATGGCCCGGCTTCAGCCAATGCCTTTCGGGAGTTCGCCGGCTTTGCAAGTGCCTTGTACATCGGGCTTAGGGTGGGCTGGAATGCGGCGGGCAGCTTTAACCCCAAAGGGGTTGTGTAGCAAAGCCCAGGGTTGGCGCCGCGCCAACCCTGGGTGATTTCCGCGGCGATGCCCGTCAACCCCAACGGGGGTTGTGGCCGGAGGGGATCACCGACGACTGGTTTTCCGGCCGCCGGCCCACAACCCCGTTGGGGTTGACGCCCCCCACGTCCGACACCCAGGGTTGTCCCTTCGGTCCAACCCTGGGCTTCGTTCCACAACCGCGTTGCGGTTGAAGCGAGGCCTGCGCTCGCTTGCCAATGACCCTAACCAAAGGCCGGACGCTGTGCGCCGTTCCCCAGCGGGTCGGGACTATTCTGTGAAATTGACGCTACGCGGGTAACCGCCGGTAACTTGCGTCCTCGCGGGCATGTGCGATGTTTCGCAAAAGTTAGGCGGCGTTTGCCATGAGACGATTTATCATCACCGTCTTGATTGCGACCGTGCTCCATGCAGTGGCGTGTATTATCGCGCCGCCCTTCGAGTTTGGTCACAACCGGGCAGAGTGTTTCTTTTTCGCATCCGTTTCTGGCCTGCTTGGTTTCCCGGTTATGTTTGCGGTGGTGTTGTTGCCCTTGCGGTGGGGATTGCGCCGACTTATGCCGCAGAGGATGCAGCGCGCACAAGCCTCCGTTGCCGGGTTGGTGCTGTTGGGTTTGGCTGCGGCATGGGTTTTTACACATCCGACGTTTCCATTTCAGCATGGTCTTTACGTCCATTGGCTGTTTTGGTCCACCGTCGCTATTGCTGTCACGATTTCATTTTTCTGGCCTTTTGGCGCACGAGAGACGCCGCCTAACAAGGCGCTGCAGCCAACAGCCGCCTTGGACGCGACATGAAATTCGATTGGCAGATTCGCATTGGAGAGTCAGGCTCGGCGGCCGTGGCTGAGCAACAATCCCGGCATCACGTTGTCCCCGTTTTGCGCGTCGGCTCGTTAATTTGGAAATGGCCTGGCGCCCAGACCTGGGCTATTCTGAGCTATGGATAAGCCAATTCCGGGTGGGCCGCTCTCGCCCGAGGAATTTCAGAGGCAACTGTCGGGCCTGTTCCGGCAGCATCTTCAGGATTTACGCCCCGCGCCGCCGCCGGAACCGGCCGGCAGCGGCGGCGGCGCGCCCGAGGCCAAGGACACTCAGGCCAAGGCGGAGCAGTTCGAGTTCAAACACAAGCCGCGCGAGATCAAGGAGTACCTTGACCGCTTTGTGATCAAGCAGGACGAGGCCAAGAAGGTGCTGAGCGTGGCCTTGTGCGACCACTATCATCACGTGCGCCTGGCCCTCGAGGGAAAGGAATCGCCCAATTACGCCAAGCAGAATATCATCCTGATCGGGCCGACCGGCGTGGGCAAGACTTTCCTCATCCGCAACGCTGCCGACCTGGTTGGGGTGCCTTTCGTGAAGGCGGATGCCACGAAGTTCTCTGAAACCGGCTACGTTGGCGGCGACGTCGAAGATATGGTGCGCGACCTGCTGCGGCTGGCTGACGGAGACATCACCCGCGCCCAGTATGGCATTATCTACATCGACGAAATCGATAAGATTGCCTCCGCCGCGAACCTGGCCGGCCGGGATGTCAGCGGACGGGGCGTCCAAACCAATCTCCTCAAGCTCATGGAGGAGACGGAAGTTCCAGCCCGCTCGCCCAACGACATCGCCGGCCAGATCCAGGCGATGATGGATTTCACCCAGCGGGGGCGCAAGGCCCCGGGCGCCATCAACACCAAGCACATCCTCTTTATCGTGAGCGGGGCCTTCGATGGCCTGGAAAAGATCACGCGCAAACGCTGGCGCGAGGCCACCATTGGGTTTGCGGCCAAAGAGCGCCCGCCCGAGACTGCCGCCGAGGTGCTCGACCACGCCCAAACCCCGGATTTCATCGAGTTCGGTTTCGAGCCGGAGTTTATCGGCCGGCTTCCGGTGCGCGTCGTTTGCCATGCTCTGCAGGTCGATGACCTCTTCCAGATCCTGAAGAACTCCGAGGGCAGCCTTGTTCGCCAATACGAGCAGGACTTCGCGGCCTACGGCATCGAGGTGTTGTTTTCGGACCACGGGTTGCGCGCCATCGCGCAGCGCGCCGCCGAGGAACAGACCGGAGCCCGCGGGCTGATGACCGTTTGCGAGCGGGTGTTCCGGAACATCAAATTTGAATTGCCCTCGACCGGCGTCAAGCGGTTCGTCGTCACGGACCAACTCGTCAACGATCCCGCCGGGGAACTCAAGAAAATCCTCTCCGACCCCAGGCAGGAGGAGCGAATCGTCGCCCGCCAACTCGTGGACGAGTTCGCCCGGCGCTTTCAGGAAACTCACGGCATGACGATCCGCTTCACCGAAGCCGCGGCGGAGTTGCTGGTGAGTGAGGCGCTCGACAAGTCGCAATCGGTGCGCGACCTCTGCGCCACCCGGTTCAAGGACTTTCACTTCGGCCTTAAACTCATTGCCCAGAACTCCAGCCAGCGCGAGTTCGTCATCGACACCGACGCCATCGGCGCGCCCGACAAGGTGCTGAGCGATTGGGTGCTCGCCAGCTACCGGTCCGGCGAGGCGAAGACCTAGCGCTACGAGGGGGCCGTGGTGTAAGCGCGTTCCTGGGCCTGGTTGAAGCTGTGGAGGAAGAGGGTGTTTTCGGCGACCGCCTTCTCGATCAACTGGGCCAGCAAGAACAGCTCCGAGCTGTTGATCACCGCATGCACGCTCTGCTGGAAGGCCTCCATCGGCGCAAAGGTCATGAAGGAGTCGCCCAGCAGCAGCACCGTCGCATGACGGCGCTGGCCCATCGGCATGTTCTGCAGGGCGTGCAACGTCAGGTTCTCGCTGAGGTCGTTGGCGGCAAAGCGCTCTTCGAGGACGACGACTTGCGGGCGCGCCTGGGTGAAGCGGACCTGGAAATCGCTGTGCGTAGCGGCGGTATGGACCTGATAACCCAACCCCTTGAGCGCCTGCTTGGCCGTCTCGAGCCAGGCCGGCGTCGAGAAGGCCACCAGGGCCGGCTTGTCGCTGACGCCGATGAATTCGCCTTGCTCGGACATGACCTTCTGGCCGTTCATCTGAACTTGAGGGTGGCGAGCGGCTGAACGCCAGTTTGAGCCGGGTCGCGGCCGTTTTTCATGCGCAAGGCCTGCAGCTCCGTGGCGCGGTCGCCGCGGGCCTTCTTGAGGGCGTCCATGCCGCGCGCCACCGCCCCGCGTTTGGTGCAGTGGAGCAGGGCGGTTTCCTCCGTGATTTGGCCCTGCTCGAACGCTTCCAGGCACGAAAGATCAAAGGTGCGCCAGCCGAACGGCTGGCTGGCTTCGACGATTTCGTAGAAGCTCTTGCCCTCGGATTCGCCCAACCGGATGGTTTCCTGCGTGCGCAGGCTGGCACCCATGATCTCGAGCAGCGCATAGCGGCCGCCCCCTTGCTTGGGCACGAGCCGCTGGCTGACCACCCAGCGCAAGGCCTGCGCCAGGCGGGCCCGAAGCTGCTCCTGCTCTTCCACCTCGAACATGCCGAGCAAGCGGTTGATGGTCTGGCCGGCGTCGATGGTGTGCAGCGTGCTCAAGACCAGGTGTCCCGTCTCGGCCGCGCTCAGCGCGATCTTCACGGTCTCGCGGTCGCGCATCTCACCGACCAGTATCACCTTGGGCGCCTGCCGCAACGCCGCCCGCAGCCCGCCGGAAAAATTGTCGAAATCGGTTCCTAGCTCGCGCTGATTGAAGGTCGCCTTGCGATGCGTGTGAATGAATTCAACCGGGTCTTCCAGGGTCACGATGTGAACCGGTTCGCTCTCATTGATCTCGTTCAGTATCGCCGCCAGCGTCGTGGACTTGCCCGAACCGGTCGCGCCGGTGATTAGGATAAGCCCGGTTTTCTCCCGCGGAATCTCCTTGATGATGGCGGGAAACTTGAGCTGGTCCAGCGTGGGAATCGTGGTCTTGAGCCGGCGCAAAACCACCGAGTACGTTCCGCGCTGGGAGAAGATGTTGATGCGGAAACGGGCCTTGTCGCCCAGCGTGTAAGACGTATCGCAGGAACCGTGCCGCAGCAAATCGGCCACGTGCCACGGATTGTCCCCGATCAGGTTCAGGGCGACGGTCTCCGTCTGGAACGGCGTGAGCTTGGCGATCGGCGGCTCGCACGGCACCGCCTTGAGCGCCCCGAACGATTCCACCTGCAACGGCCGGTCCACCGTGAAAAGCAGGTCCGAAACCTCCGGCTCCGCCTCGAGCATGGAGGTCAGCAGTAAGTCCAGTTCGGGGCGGCGCATGGCTTACTCCTCATCCTCCGGCGGATGAGCCAGAAAAGGACGGAATTTCTTCTTGTCCAGGGCTTTGTCGTAGGCCTCCTCCGGCGAGATCCGCTTCATCCGCAGGTGTTCCATAATCGCGTCATCCAGCGGCTGGTTTCCGAACTTCTTGCCCACCTGGATCATGCCTGGGATTTGGTGCGTCTTGGACTCCCGGACGAGGTTGGCGATGGCCGTCGTGAAGACGAGGATCTCGAGGGCCGCCACCCGGCCCTTCATGTCAATCCGCTTGAAAAGATTCTGCGCCACCACCCCTTTGAGGCCCTCGGAGAGGGTGGCGCGCACTTTGTTCTGCTGGTCTGCCGGGAAGACGTCGATGATGCGGTCCACCGTCTTGGCGGCGCTCGGGGTGTGGAGCGTGCCCAGCACCAGGTGGCCGGTGCTGGCTGCGACCAGCGCCAGTTCGATGGTCTCGAGGTCGCGAAGTTCGCCCACCAGGATGATGTCCGGATCCTCGCGCAAGGCGCCGCGCAACGCCGACGCGAACGACTTGGTATTGAGCCCAACCTCCCGGTGGTTTACCAGGCAGTTCTTGCTCTCATGCACGAACTCGATCGGATCTTCGACGGTAAGGATGTGGCCCTGCCGGTTCTTGTTCGCATAATCCACCATCGCCGCCAGCGTGGTCGACTTGCCGGACCCGGTCGGGCCCGTCACCACTACCAGCCCGCGGTGGAGCATCACGAATTTCTTCAACACCGCCGGCAGCGGAGCGTTCATCTTCTCGAAGTCCTCGAACGACAGCACCCGGCTGGGAATCTGCCGGAACACGGCCGCCACGCCCTGCTTCTGATTGAAAAAATTGACCCTGAACCTGGATAAATTCGGGATCTCATACCCGAAATCAACGTCCCCCGTTTCCTCGAAGAGCTTGGTCTTGTACTCGGGCGCGATCTCGTAAAGCATCTTCTTGAGGTCGTCGTTCTCCAGCACCGAATAGTCCACCCGCTCCATCTCCCCGTTGATCCGCAGCATGGGCTGGTTGCCCGCGGACAGGTGGAGATCCGAGGCCTTTTGCTCGAACATCAGGTTGAAGAATGCGTCGATCTTCGCCATAGATTTTGCTACGGTTGCGTCCAACCGTCACTGAAAACACAGCATTCTTCGCGCCGTGAACGAGGTCGCCAAAAAAATCACCGAAGAAATCAGGGCGCGGGGGCCCATCTCGTTCGCCCGCTTTATGGAGTTGGCGCTTTATTGTCCCGTTTATGGATATTATGAGAGGGAACAAGACACTCCCGGCCGCGCCGGGGACTACTACACCAGCGTCAGTGTCGGCAGTTTATTCGGCGACTTGCTGGCCCTCCAATTTGCGGAATGGCTCGAGGAGATCTTGAGGCTCGACGCCCAAACGCCGCCCCCCGGGGCTCCGGGCAGGCCGGTGGGGATGATCGAGGGGGGGGCCCATGACGGGCAGTTGGCTCTCGACGTGCTGTCTTGCTTTCGGCAACGGCGGCCGGAGTTGTTGGCGCGCGTCGAGTACTGGATTGTCGAGCCGTCGCCGCGGCGCCGCGCCTGGCAGGAGCGCCGGCTTCTCGAGTTTGGCCCGAAGGTGCGGTGGGTCGCCCAGTTAGGCGAGTTGCCCCGCGGGCTTCTCGGGGTTCTGTTCTCGAACGAGTTGTTGGATGCCATGCCCGTGCGTCGGCTTTCCTGGGACGCCCGCGCCCGGCGTTGGTGCGAGTGGGGGGTGGGCCTCGACGGCGAGCGGTTCGCCTGGGCTAAGATGTTGGATAGCCCGACGGCCCCGGTGTTGCCCGGCCAATGGGAGCGCCTGCTCCGGGCCTTGCCCGACGGATTTACCCTGGACACGGCGCCGGCCGCGGAGGCCTGGTGGCGAGAGGCGGCCAACGTATTGGACCAGGGAAGGTTGCTGACGATTGACTATGGTTTGACCGCGGAAGAGTTGTTCGCGCCCGAACGGAAGGACGGCACGCTGCGGGCCTATTCACGCCATGCTCAGCGAGCCGACGTGCTGGCCCGCCCCGGAGCGCAGGACCTCACGGCCCATCTGAATTTCTCCGCCCTCCAAGCGGCTGGGGAAGCGGTGGGCCTCGAGACGGAAACCTTCACGACGCAGGAAGCGTTCCTGACGCGCATCGCGGCCCGGGTTTGGGAAGGGAAGGCCGCCTTGGGAGAGTGGACCCCGGCGCGCACCCGCCAGTTTCGCACGCTCACCCACCCCCAGCTTTTAGGCCGGGCGTTCCGGGTGCTGGTTCAGCGGCGAGTTCGTAGTTAAGGACCGAGAGGCAATAGACGGCGGCGGTCTCGACGCGAAGCACCCGCGGGCCTAGCGTGATCGGCAAGGCGCCGGCGGCCTTGATGGCCTCGGTTTCTGCGGGCGTGAAATCCCCTTCCGGCCCGACCCAGACACAGGCGGTGCGGGGCAGGCGCCCGTGTTTGGCGCGGAAGGCCTCGAAATATTGCCGTGGGTGACGGCTGCCGGACTCGAGGCAGGCCAGGAAAGGAAGCTCGAATGGTTCCTGCCGGGCGAGGCACTCCTTGAGGGTCGAAGGGGGCTCGACTTTTGGCAGCCAGGCCAGTCCGCACTGCTTGATTGCCTCGATGGCGACCCGCCGCCATTTCTCGGTCCGATGGACGGCCTCGCGTCCGCTCAAGTGTGTCACTACGCGTTCGGCCAGCAAGGGGACGATGCGCGAAGCGCCCAGTTCGGTTGCCTTTTGGATGATGGATTCGATGAGCTGTCCCTTGGGCAGGGCCTGCACTAAAGTAATCTGAGAGGGTGGAGGAGCAATCGTCTGCCGTTCGAGGATGGCCAGCCTGACTTTGCCGGGTTGCA
>Ga0209415_10012827_pt1 | contig 13911 bp, 14 predicted proteins | sample PeaSoiSIISIP2007_FD_187696 | JGI IMG/M metagenome (GOLD analysis project Ga0209415, IMG submission 187696) | Peat soil microbial communities from Weissenstadt, Germany - SII-SIP-2007 (SPAdes) (version 2) | ecosystem: Environmental > Terrestrial > Soil > Wetlands > Peat | place: Germany... | reverse complement strand
CCGACCAGCAGGTTGGTCGACAGGCCGAGCAGCACGTAGATCTCGGCGAGCGTGATGTAGCTGAACCAGAAATCCATTGCTCAGCGCTCCCCGTCTCGCCGTTCAATCATTTCAGCGCGCCGCGAACAGGCCGGTGGGGCGGAACAGCATGAAGATCACGAAGATGAAGAAGGTGATGCCGATGCTCCATTCGCCGGGCATCACCAGCAGCGACAGGTTCTGCAGCTCGGCGATCACGATCGACAGCGCGAAGGCGCCGGTGATGCTGCCGACGCCGCCGGCGATCATCGCGATGGTGGCGGTCAGCAGCGGCGTGATGCCGCCATAGGGCTGCAGCCCGAGGTCGAGCGGCACCAGCACGCCGGGCAGCGCCACGATCGCCGAGGCAATCGCCACCACGATCACGTAGACGGATTGCGGCTGCAGCCGGGTGATCTGCGCCAGGAACGGGTTCGATGCCACGGCACGGATGCGCTTGCCCAGGATGGTGTAGTGCGCGAACCACATCACCCCGGCATAGGCCGCCAGGCTGACCGCGATCGTCAGCATCTGCGCCCAGGTCAGCCGCACCTCACCGCCCAGCGCCATGACGTTGGCCGCCCACGGGATCGGGAATTGCAGGATGTTCGGCGTGAACACCGCCGCAATGATATTCTGCATCACCGCCAGCGTGCCGAGCGAGGCGATCAGGATCACCAGGTGCGTCGCCCGCCGTCGCTCCAGCCGCGCGTAGATCTGGCTTTGGATCATCGCCCCGCCGACGGTGCAGGCCGCCACCGCAAGCAGCAGCGCGACCGCCGACGGCGCGCCGTGCGTCACCAGCCACCACGCCAGGTAGCCGCCCATCGTGTAGATGCCGGCATGCGCGACATGGAAGATCTTCGTGGTGGCATAGACCAGCGAGAAGCTGATCGCCACCACGCCCAGCGCGCAGCCGGTCTCCAGGCCGTTGACCAGCAGTTGCAGCCACAGCATCCGGCGGGTTCCGCGGTGGCGAGACTACTGTGCCGTTACCTCGGTCAGCGTCACGTCCTTGCCGTCCTTCATCATGTTGATGCCGATCGGCACCGTCGCGGTGTTGCTGTTGAACGTCATCGGCAGCAGGCCCTGGAACGTCTTGATGGCGAACAGCGTGTCATGCAGGTTTTCGCCGGTAACCGGCTTGTTCTCCGCCAGCACCTTGTCGAGCGTGGTGAATATGATCTGCGCCGCGTTGTAGTACTGCCGCGCGAAGAAATCCATATCGTCGCCGTATTTCGCCTTGAATGCGGCCGCCAGTTCCGGCGGCGCATTGATCTGCGCCTGGGTGTGGATCAGGCCGGTGGAGGCCGGATCGGCGATCGCCGCGGGATCCGACATGAAGGTGGACCCGACGGTGGTGAAGTCCGGGTTCATCTGCTTGAGCTGCTGTGCCAACTGCACCATGCCGGCGGTGATCACCACATACATGACGTCGGGCTTGGCGGCGGCCAGCTTCAGCAGCGCCGGCCGGTAGTCCGTCTGGCCGAACTGCGTCGGCTCCTGCGCCAGGATGGTGCCGCCCGCCTTGACGAACAGATCCAGGAAGTCGTCGCGCCCGCCGATGCCGGCGGCGTCATTCTCGAACAGCACGACGGCCTTCTTCTTGCCCTGCTCGACCAGGTATTTGCTCATCACCTTCACCTCGTCGCCGGTGCTGGGGAGCGTGTTCACCAGATAGGGCGACGCGGTGCTGAGCTTGTCCGACTGCGCCCCGGCATTGACCATCAGGATCTTCTTGCGCGTGGCCAGCGGCGCCATCGCGAGTGTGGGGCCGGAATAGCCGGTGAAGATCATCTGCACATGCTGCAGGTCGACCAGCTTGTTGAAGCTGAGCACGGCGACGTCGGACTTGGCCTGATTGTCCTCGAACTGCACCTCGATCTTGTGGCCCCGCACACCGCCCTTGGCGTTGACCGCGTCGAGCGCGAACTGGATGCCGCGCATCTCCTGCGTGCCGACCACGGCGGCGGCGCCGGTCAATGGGATGATCGCACCGAACTGGATGGGGTCGGCCGCCATCGCCCGCGGTGCATCGCCGCCGATCCAGACGGTCGCCAGAACGGCGAGCGTGATTGCAACCTTCCGCAGCATGGACCGTCTCCTCAAACCTTGTTGCGCCGCATCGCGGCAGGGCCGCGCGGGCGCGGGACGCTATGCACACCGTTCCGGCGGGTCAACCCCGCGCGCGTACTCGGAAGCTGAGCATTTCCTGGGCACAAACTTGGCCGGTTGCCGTGGTCGGGCGCGGGCGATAGCGTCAGGCGATCGAGCACGGCAGGTCGTGACGCATGAGCAAGCACGTGGTGGCGACGGTGGCGGAGATCCCGCCGGGCGGGCGCAAGCTGGTCTCGGTGCGCGGCCGGCCGATCGCGATCTTCAACCTGCAAGGCAGTTTTCATGGGCTGTTGAACCGCTGCCCGCATCAGGGCGGCCCGATGTGCGAGGGCATTATCACCGGCCTGGTCGAAGCCACGATCCCGGGCGAGTACCGCTACACGCATCGGGGCGAGATCATCCGCTGCCCGTGGCACGGCTGGGAATTCGACATCCGCACCGGCCAATCCTGGTGCGACCCACAGAAGGTCAACCTGCGCCTCTATCCGATCGAGGTCGCGCCCGGGCAGACAGTGGTGAAGGGGCCGTACGTCGCCGAGACGATTCCGGTGTCGGTGGAGAACGACTACGTGGTCGTTGAGTTGTAGATGATCGACGGTCCCGCCAGGCGCCGCCGCGGGCCGCGATTGGTCTGATCCGTTTGCCCAGGAGCGGCCCTGCCGACGGGTCCGCATTGTTTGCCCGGGTGACGGATTTGCGACTTACTGGCCACCTGCCGTCGTGCGACGAGGAGACCCCCGGTGGCTTTCGAGGAACGCCCGAGTGTCTGCACCTTCGATTGTCCGGACACCTGCAGTCTGAGCGTGACGGTCAAGGACGAGCACATCGTCAAGGTGCGCGGCTCGCGGGCGATGCCGTTCACCGATGGCGTGATCTGCAACAAGGTCGCGCAGGACATGGGCGCCTTCGTGCACGGCCCGCAGCGGCTGCTGTTTCCGCTGCGCCGTATCGGCCCGAAGCGCACGGGACAGTTCGAACGCATCTCCTGGGAAGCGGCACTGGACGAGGTCCACGCGCGCGTCGGCGCGGTGATCGACCGCTGGGGACCGCAGGCGGTGACGCCGCTGAACTATGCCGGACCGCACGGGTTGCTGTCGTGCGACAGCATGTCGTTGCGGTTCTTTCACAAAATGGGCGCCAGCCAGGTGTATCGGCGCTCGATGTGCGGCGGCGTGCGCACCGAGGCCTGGGTCGGCACCTACGGCGCCGTGCCCGGTTGCCCGCCGGAACTGGCGGAGCACGCGCAACTGAATGTGGTCTGGGGCAACAACGCGACGGTCGCCAACCTGCATCTGGTGCGCTGCATTCGTCGGGCGAAACGCAAGGGCGGCAGGCTCGTCGTGGTCGATCCGCTGCGCACCAAGATCGCGGAGCAGGCGGATCTGCACCTGGCGTTGCTGCCCGGCACCGACACGCTGTTGGCGTGGTCGCTGGCGGCCGAGCTGGAACGCGCCGGCGCGTTGGACGCCGACTTCATCGCCGCGCACGTGCTGGGTGCCGACGCGTTCATGGCGCGTGCGCGCGAATGGCCGGCCGCGCGGGCGGCGGAGGCCTGCGGCGTGCCGCAAGCGCAGATCCTCACCCTGGCGCGCTGGCTGGCCGAAGCCGATCCGCTGGTGATGGCGCCGGGCAATGGTCTGGAACGCGGCCGCAACGGCGGCAGCGGCATCCGCGCGGCGATCGCGTTGCCGGCGCTGCTGGGCAAGCTGGGCAACGGCAGCGGCATCGCCCTCGGTGCCGGCAACTCGTTTCCGAAGACCATGGCGAAGCTGCAGCGGCCCGACCTGGCGCCGGCGGGCACGCGCACGCTCGACCTGGTCGATGTCGGCCGGCACCTGGACAGCGACGACATCGACCCGCCGCTGCGCGCGGTGTTCATCTACAACCACAACCCGATCGTCGTGCATCCGGACCAGAACCGCATGCGCCGCGGCCTGGCGCGCGACGAGGTGTTCGCGGTCTGCATCGACGTTTCGATGACCGAAAGCATGGCGCACTGCGACATCGTGCTGCCCGCGGCGACCAGTTTCGAGTGCGCCGATCTGTATCCGTCCTACGGCCATCACTGGCTGCAACGGGCGGAGCCGGTGATCGCGCCACAGGGCGAATCGCTGCCGAACACCGAGATCTTCCGGCGCCTGGCCGCCCGTTTCGGCTTCGAGGAGCCGTGCTTCAAGGCGACCGATGCCGAGTTGATGGACGATGCGATCAATCCGGATGATCCGCGGCTCGGCGGCGTGCGCCCGAGCGCGATACCCACGTCGCGGGCACATCAGATGCGCGGTCCGGATGGCGCCCCGTTGGCGCTGTTCGAGAATGTCTTGCCGGCCACGCCGTCCGGCAAGGTCGAGCTGGTGTCGGATACGCTTGCCCAGCGGTGGGGCGACGCAGCGCGAATCGCGGGCTGGCGGGAGCGGGATTCGGCGCTGCCGCTGATGCTGATTTCGCCGGCGTCGGACAAGCGGATCTCCTCGACGCTTGGTGGGCTCGATGGGTCGCTGCGGCCACCGAGACTGCTGATGCATCCCACGGATGCGGCGGCGCGCGGGTTGCGATCGGGCGTTGACGTGCGGCTGTGGAACGATCTGGGAGAGGTGATCCTGCCGCTCGAGATCACCGATGCCGTGCGCGCCGGTGTCGTCGCCAGCGAGAAGGGCGCATGGCTGTCCACCAGCCGCACCGGCCAGACGATTTCTGCCCTCGTATCCGCCGACATGCGTGCCGATCTGGCGAAAGGTGCCTGCTTCAACGACACGCAGGTGGAAGTGGAAAGCCTGTCCGGCGCGTAGGACGGGACAGGTCGACGCGCGCAGCCTCTTACCGTCATGGCCGGGCCTGACCCGGCCATCCGCCCACCACGGCCGAAGCGCAGATGGCCGGGCCGGTCCCGGCCATGACGATCGGGCAACGTCACCGCGTCAGAACGAGAACTGTTGCCGTCGAACACACGGCAATGCACGCCGATCCGGCGCTGACCCACCGACCCCGGCGCCGGCGATCCGAACGATCATCGATGCTCCGGGGCCTTGCGTGACTCGCATCCATCGCCGAATGCATCTATCGCATACCGGCCGGCGGCGGTTACGCTCGCGACCAGGCTCGTGACAGGAGTGCAACGCCTCAATGCCGCCCTACGATCAGTCCACCGGCGCCGCACCACTGCTGTTCACACCGCTCAAGCTGCGCGGCGTGACGGCGCGCAACCGGCTGGTGCTCTCGCCGATGGTGCAATACCGCGCCCGCGACGGCCGGCCGAACGATTTCCACCTGGTGCATCTGGGACGCTTCGCACAGGGGCGGATGGGGATCGTGTTCACCGAGTCCACCGCGGTGGAGCCGCGTGGCCGCGTCACGCACCGCGACTGCGGCATCTGGAACGACGAGCAGATGCACGCGTTCCGCCGCATCACCGACTACATCCGCACAGAGGGCAGCCTGTCGGCGATCCAGCTTGCCCATGCCGGCCGGAAGGGCTCCGCGGCACGCGCGATGGATGGCGGTGGCCCGCTGCCGGCGGCGGATATCGCCGCGGGCTTTACGCCGTGGCAGGTGGTGGGACCGACCGCGGAACCGGTCGGCGAGGGCTGGCTGGTGCCGCACGCGCTGTCGGTGCCGGAGATCGATGCGATCGTGCAAGCCTTTGCGGTGGCCGCGCAGCGGGCTGACGCCGCCGGCTTCGACATCGCCGAGGTGCATGGCGCACACGGCTATCTGATCGCGAGCTTCCTCTCGCCGGTCAGCAACACGCGAAACGACCTCTATGGCGGCGATCTGGCGGGGCGCATGCGCCTCGCGCTGGAGGTCACGCGCGCCGTGCGCGCGGTGTGGCCGGCGCACAAGCCGCTGTTTTTTCGCGTCTCGTCGGTGGACGGCGCGCCGGGCGGCTGGGGGATCGCGGATACCGTCGTGCTGGCGCAGGCGTTGGGGCGGCTTGGCGTGGATGTGGTGGATTGTTCCTCGGGCGGGTTGACCACGATCGGCACGGCGGCGGTGGTGCCGCGCGGACTGGGGTTCCAGGTGCCGTTCGCCGCGGCGGTGAAGCGGCAGGCGGGGGTCGGCAGCATGGCGGTTGGGTTGATCCTGGATGGTCCGCAGGCGGAAGGGATTCTGCGCGCGGGGGACGCCGACCTGATCGCGATCGGGCGGCAGGCGCTGGCGGACCCGTCCTTCGCGCTGCGGGCGGCGCACGCGCTGGGCTGCGATCCCGGCTACGAAATGTGGCCGGAAGGGACGGGGTGGTGGCTGGACAAGCGGGACAAGACGCTGGCGCTGACGGGGGACCGGGCGCCGATGTAATGTCGTGATCAACAACTTCTCCCCCCTCCCCTTGAGGGAGGGGGTGGGGGGAGGGGGGGAGAAGTGTTCTACGCCACGCGGCGGAAATACGTCCGGTCCGACGTTAGCTGGTTCTCATAGATCGAACCCTGCCGCAGCGCCGGCGGCAGTGGCATGCGCACCGGCACCGGGGTTAGGCGCGGCTCGATCGTCGGCGCGCCCTGGATCATGCGGCTGTTGAATTCGTCAAAATCCTTCACGCCCATCAGCGGCCAGGCATCGGCCGCGGCGACCTCATACAGCAGCAGATTGCGCGAGCGGTTCGAGGTGTTCAGCGCCGAGCCATGCAGCGCGCGCACATGGTGGAACGACATGCTGCCGGCGCGGCCCGTGCACGGCACCGCGCGTTCGATCTCGGCGCGGATCTCGCCCGGATCGATCATGCCGCAGAAGCGGCCGTCCTCGCCGTGATGATTCCAGACCGGGCCGGTGTGGGTGCCTGGCGTGACCAGCAGCGCGCCGTTCTCCAGGTCGGTATCGTCCAGCATCACGCCGATCGCCAGGATGTCGTCATTGGTGTGCGGGTAGAACGCCCAGTCCTGATGCCATTCCACCGGCGAACCATACTGCGCCGACTTCATGTTCAGCTTGGAGCCGTGCATGCGCAGCGCGGGCGCGATCAACGCCTGCAGGATCGCCAGCACCTTGGGCCGGCGCAGCACATCGTCGAAGATCGGATGCACCTTGGTCGGCGCCTTGATCCGCCGCACCCGCGGCATCGCCCGCGTATGGGTCGGTTCCAGGTCGTAGACTTCGTTGTTGGCGTCTACGGCGGCGGCGCCGGCGACGATCTCGCCGATCACCCGGCGCAGGTCGGCAAGCTCCTGCGCGTCCAGCACCTCGGGCACCACCAGCACGCCATCGCGGCGATAGGCGGCCACATCGGCTTCAGTCAGCATCGTTTCCCCTTCCGAGGGCGGACGGCACACCGATCGGGGTGCCAGGCGGTGACGTAGCACGCCAGACCTCGAAGCGCACGCAAGGTCGTGGTTGCCGAAATGGGCGCTCCTTGGCACGGTCGACACCGGCCGCCCCGGATCGGCATGACCTACACGTTCCGCTTTGCGCCGGTGTTCAGCCGGATCGACCAGATGCTGGATGGGCTGGTGCTCACCCTGTGGCTGACCGGCATCGTGATCATCGCGGGCTTCGTGTTGGGCGTCGCCGAAGCGCTGGCGGCCCGCGCCCACGCCGCCTGGTTGCGCGCGGCGGTGCGCGGCTATGTCGAGGCAATCCGCAACACGCCGCTGCTGGCGCAATTGTTCGAGCCACTTGCAAACTGTTGCCGCTTTCAAGCTGGCCGTGGGCATGCTGGTGCTGGGCCTGGCGGCCGGGCCGGCGCGGGCCGACATGCCGCAGGTTCTCGACAAGGGCGTGATCCGGATCGGCACGCAGATGGACAATCCGCCGTTTGGCTACATCGGCCCCGCCGGCAAGCCGGCCGGGTTCGATGTCGAGCTCGGGCAGATGATCGGCAAGGCGCTGGGTGTGAAGGTGGAGTTGGAGCAGATCATCGGCGCCAACCGCATTCCCTATCTGTTGACCAACAAGATCGACCTGGTGATCTCGGCGATGGGTGCCACGCCGGAGCGCGCGGTGCAGGTGATGTTCGCCACGCCCTACGCGGCGCTGTATATCGGCGTCTATGGCCCGAAGAGCGCAGCCGTGACCGGGCCGGACGGCCTGGGCAGCCTGAGGATCGCCGCGATCAAGGGTACGACGCAGGACCTGACGCTGACCCAGCTCGCGCCGCACGCCAATATCGTCCGTTTCGAGGACGACGCGACCTCCAATACCGCCTATCTGTCGGGGCAGACCGATCTGTGGGCCACGCTCAACACCATCGCGATCGACCTGTCGCGCAAGAATCCGCAGCGCGAGACCGAGCTGAAGTTCAAGCTGCGCAACTCGCCGGCGCACATGGCGGTGCGGCAGGGCGACTTCCAGTTGCTGCGCTGGCTGGACACCTACATCTTCTTCATCAAGGGCAACGGTGTGCTGAACCGGCTGCACAAGGCCTGGCTGGGCGAGTCGATGGGCGACGTCCCGGTGCTCTAGGCGGGCCGGTGCTTTAGGCGGGCGTCACCCGAACTGGCCCATATGCACCGCGAGGTCGGCGCACAGCATGGCGCCGACGAACGCGACATAGACCAGCACCGATCGGATCCAGATCGGCATGGTCACGCCGGCCATCTCGGACAGCACGTACGGGGCCGCCAGGCAGGCGGCGGCGACGCCCACGCCGAAATAGATCAAGATGAACCAGAACATCCCGTAGGTGAGAATGACCGAAACGACCAGCGGGACGAGGTAAAGCGGGTTGGAGTAGCCGTTCGGAATGCGCAGCACGGAAAACCCGATGAAGCCGAACAGCGACATCGCACTCGGATAGAGGAATCGATACCCTTCCGCGGGGAAGGTTTCCGGAACGGGGCCCAGATACACCATCACCGTTGTTCCCAGCCAATCGGTTGCAGCATGCCACCGAAGCGGCCGCCGCGCGAGAGGGGACGGACGCGATCCGGGGCGCGCTGTCTTGGGTCGCGGGGATTCAAGCAAGATCCACCGCGGAGCACGCGGAGAAGACTCAAGTGTGATCGCGCTTCGCGGCGGCCGTAATCGTTCACCTCCGCGGGCTCCGCGCGCTCCGTGGTGGATCTTGCTTGCGGCAGATCGCTCAACCTACCGCAGGAACGGGTTGCTCACACGCTCCGCCCCGATGCTGGATCCCGGGCCATGTCCGCACAGGAACACGAAATCATCAGGCAGCGTCAGTAGCTTCGTCTTGATCGCCGTGAGCAGCGCGGCATGGTCGCCATAGGGAAAGTCGGTGCGCCCGATCGAGCCCTGGAACAGCACGTCGCCCAGCACGGCGAAGCGCGCGGCGTGGTTGACGAAGACGATGTGGCCCGGCGTGTGGCCGGGGCAGTGCAGGATGTCGAAGCGGTGCTCGCCCAGGGTGATGGTATCACCCTCGGTCAGCCAGCGGTCGGGGTGGACGTTGCGAATGCCCTCGAACCCGTAGTTCGCCGCCTGGTCTGCCAGGCCGTCGAGCAGGAAGGCGTCGCGCCGGTCGGGTCCCTCGATCGGCGGCGCGGGGTTGGGGACGGCGCGGGCGGCGAGCTCGTCACGCAGCGCGGCGGCGCCGCCGGCATGGTCGATATGACCGTGCGTCAGCAGGATCTTCGTCACGCGCACGCCAAGCTGATCGATGGCGGCAAGGATACGCGGGACATCGCCACCCGGGTCGATGATCAGGGCATCCATGGTGCTCTCGTCCCACAGGAAGGCACAATTCTGCTGGAACGGCGTGACCGGCAGGACGGCGGCTTTCAGCTCGGGCATGGCGTTCGATGTCCTGATGGAAGTCCGAGGCTCGCACAGGCGGCGTGCGTGCTCAATCGGCGCGTCTGGGCGGCGCGTGAGCGCACCTGCGCCTCGGATCTCCTGGGACGGCTTGCCGATTTGTTAATGAGCATCCCGGTATCAGGCAGCCGGTTGGCGGCCGGCGGCGCGCGAAGTGGGAGCATCGCTTGTCCGGCCGATTTCGCTTGTGTTCCCTACTACTCGGTGATACAGAAATGCCTGTCCGCTTACTCAAGGACCCGGAATTCGCCCATTGGGCCCGAAAGGAGCGCCTCACCGACCGGATGCTGCAGAACGCCGCTGATGAGATCGAGCGTGGACTGGTCGATGCCCGTCTCGGCGGCTTCCTGTTGAAGAAGCGGGTCGCGCGCCCGGGCGGCGGCAAGCGCGGTGGCTACCGAACGATCGTGGCCTATCGTCAGGGCGTCGGACTGGTCTTCCCGTTCGGTTTCGCAAAGAACGAAACCGATAACATCACGCGGGCCGAGCAAGTCGCGCTCGGCAAACTTGGCGATGTTTATTTGGCCTATGACGAAGCCACCATCGACCGGATGGTGCGTGAGACACTGATGATCGAGGTGGCGCAATGAGCCGGATACGCAAGAACGTCCATGCGTCGGCCAGGCGCCTGCACCAGGCCGGGCTGCTGGCTGGCCTGACCATGCGCGAGTTCGATGCGCTGTGCCTGCCACCGCTGCGCGACTACACGGCGGCCGACATCCGTCGCGTGCGCGTAAAAACCAAGGCGAGCCAGGCGGTGTTCGCCGCGGTGCTGAATGTCGGGCCGACGACGGTTGCCGCATGGGAGCAGGGGACCAAGAAGCCGAGCGGCCCGGCGGTCAAGCTGCTCGACCTGGTCGAGCGCAAAGGGCTGGGGGTGCTCGCCTAGCGAGACCTGGCGCGCCTCGCCCGGGGCGGGACCATCCGGTTCCTGTTGTGCTTGCCGCGAAGTGGCACGCATGTGGCATCATGCGGGCCGCGCGCGGCCTATCCGCGCTACGGGAAAGGACACCGATGACCACGCAACGCCGCATGCGGCTCGGCCTGTCGATGCGCTATCACGGCTACCACGTCGCCGCCTGGCGCCACCCGGAGGTCCCGGCCGCCGGCACGCTCGACTACCGCTACTTCCTGCGCACCGCGCAGACCGCGGAGCGCGCCGGCTTCGACATGGTATTCCTGGCCGACGGCGTCGGCGTGCGCACCCGCGACGAACCGGAAGGCTCGCAGTCCGTCTCCGCGATGAACGCCGAGCTGGAACCGCTCACGCTGATGTCCGCGCTGGCCACGCACACCAGCCGCATCGGCCTCGTCGCCACCGCGTCGACCACCTACAACGAGCCGTTCCACATCGCCCGCAAATTCGCCTCCCTGGACCACATCAGCGCCGGGCGCGCCGGCTGGAACATCGTCACCTCCTGGTCGGACGAGGAGGCCCGCAACTTCAACCGCGACCAGCACCTGGACTACGACACCCGCTACGAACGCGCCGAGGAATTCGCCCGCGTCGTCACCGGATTGTGGGACAGTTGGGAGGCCGACGCCTTCGTCCGCGACAAGGCGAGCGGGCGTTATTACGATCCGGCAAAGCTGCATGTGCTGGACCACCAGGGCAAGCACTTCAAGGTGCGCGGCCCGTTGAACTCGGCGATGACGCCGCAGGGACGGCCGATCCTGGTGCAGGCCGGCGCCGCCGAGCAGGGCCAGGCGATTGCCGCCGCCTACGCCGATGTCGTGTATGCGATGCCGTTCGACCTGGTTTCGGCACAGAACTATTACGCCACGTTGAAGGGACGTCTGGCGGCGCATGGCCGCACGCCGGATGACCTGTTGATCCTGCCCGGGTTCACGCCCTATGTCGGGCGCACCGAGGCCGAGGCGCGCGACAAATACGACCAGATGCGCCGGTTGATCCACCCGAAGGCGGGGCTGGCGCTGCTCTACAACTATTGCGGCGATCTGTCGGGCTACGACCTTGACGGCCCGGTGCCCGATCCGCGCGATGATGCCCGGGTGCGCAGCATCGGCCACGGCCAGGTGCGCATGGCACAGCGCGAGGGACTGACCATCCGCCAGCTCTATGAACGCGTGGCCGCCGGCAATGCCGGTCGGGTGCTGATCGGCTCGGCCGAACAGATGGCGGACGACATGCAGCGCTGGTTCGAAAGCGGTGCCGCCGACGGCTTCAACATCTGTCCCTCGCACCTGCCCGGCGGCCTGGATGATTTTGCCACGCTGGTGGTGCCGGAGCTGCGGCGTCGCGGCCTGTTCCGCACCGAGTACGCGGGGACGACGCTGCGGGAGAATCTCGGCCTGCCGCCCTACGTGAACCGCCACCAGCGGACCGGCGCCGCGCGGGCCGCGGAGTAGCGGCGGAATGCGCTGCCCCCGGATCGAGACTCCGGGGCATGGCTTTTTCGCCCTACGGGTTTGGTGACGATGGTGTCGTGGGCGCCGTCGTGGTCGGATCGGGGGCGATTGGATCGGGGGCGGTCGGCGGCGGGGGCACCGGCGGGACCGGCGCGGCGGACGGAACCGCCGGCACGGCGACGACGGGCGGCTCCGCCGGCTTGTCGGTCTTCGCCGCCGCCACCGGCACGGTGTAGTCCGGCACGATCCGCGCCTGCTGCCCGGCGATCACCAGGACGTGCTGACCAACGGTCAGTGGCTGGTCGTTGGTCTGCGTCACGCTGATGAGATCGCCGTTGGCCTTGCGGACGATGTACTCGAACGCCTTGGTGTCGCCCTGCACATGCTCCGCGGCGCTGCCGGCGAGGCCGCCCAGCAGGCTGCCGCCGAGCGCGCCGAACGCGCTGGTCACGCCGCCGCCGACCTGCGAGCCGGCGATGCCGCCGGCCGCCGCGCCGGTCACTGTGCCGACCGTGGTGTTGGCGCTGACCGCGACATCGCGCACGCCGACCACGATGCCCTGGTCCACCTTGGCCGCCTGCTGCGCGGCGTTGCTGGCATAGGTATTCGGTGAATAGTTCGGCGCGCAGCCGGCCAGCCCGGCAAGCACGCCGACACTCAAAACAGAGGCACGCAACGCATATCTGACAACCACGGCGACCCGCCCCCTTCGCGGTTCGCCGCGTGTGTTAACGGAACCGGGCCGCGTGTGTCATCCGCTCGATGCGGCATGCCCGGCCCGCGCCAGCAGCGTTTCCTGCGCCACGCCGCGCAGGTCGATCACCGCCAGCAGCCGCTCCGACAGGAACGGCGTCGCGTCGCGCATCGCCTCGCACCAGGCGTCGGCCGAGGCGTGCCGCCGCAGATGCATCGTCGGCACCGGCCATTTGCCATGCAGCACGCCGGTGGCCACGTCGTAGCGGTGCTCCGGGCACAGCGCGCCGGCGATCTGGCGCGCCAGCGCCGCGGTGCGCAGCGCGACCACCGCCCCGGCCGGCGCGGGATGGAAGGCGGCGCCGGGCAGCTCCGTGGCGAAGTGGCGCAGCGCGCGAAACCACGACGGCATCGCGGTACGGGCCGCCAGGATATTGGCGTACCCCACCCGCTCGGCCGCCGCGCGCGCCAGCAGCCGTGACATCAGCCGCTGGCCGCGTGCCAGCGGCGCGACGCAGGCCATGTCCAGGCGCAGGAACGCCTGGCCGCCGGCGGTGTCGTCGCGCGCGCCGAGCAGGCCGAGATAGCGGCCCGCTCTTGCCCTCGACCTCGCCCCCGGCCTCGCAACCGTGGCAACCACGATCAGGTCCTGCACGCAGATCCGCTCGGGGGTGAGGAAGGCAGGCGGCGTGCCGTCCGCCAGATCATCGACCAGTTGGTCGATGTCCAGCGTCTCGATCATGTGCGGCTCGCTCAGGCAGGTCAGTCGGACCTGCTGCTCCGCCAGGACCACGTTCATCGCCGCGCCCTCGTCCTTGCCAACCGCGCTACGCTAGGGGCAGCGCGAGGGGTCGCGCGGTGACGCGGATCACAGGCGGTGGGCAGCGGTGCCGAAAAATTGCCGCTGCGGCGTCATGTGCCTAACATGCCGGCCATGACCCATCCCAGCTCCCGGCGCGGCCTCGCGCGCAACACCTCGAACTACGGCGACCGCGATTTCGCGCTGTATCT
>Ga0209415_10012826_pt1 | contig 13912 bp, 26 predicted proteins | sample PeaSoiSIISIP2007_FD_187696 | JGI IMG/M metagenome (GOLD analysis project Ga0209415, IMG submission 187696) | Peat soil microbial communities from Weissenstadt, Germany - SII-SIP-2007 (SPAdes) (version 2) | ecosystem: Environmental > Terrestrial > Soil > Wetlands > Peat | place: Germany... | reverse complement strand
GGGCCTAGAGGGACTGCCCCGCTCGCCCTCAGACCGGGAGACGCGCATGACCCACCTGATCCGCGTAGTCGCACTGTTCGACTTCCGAATGCACCACGAGCGCGCCAACCTGGGCGCCCAGATCCTCGGCCGCGCCATCGGCCACGAAGACACGCACCTGTTCGACGGGCCCGGCCGCGCGGTCATGAGCGGCTACGGCGACATCGTGGGCGCGGCGGGCATGTCCGCGGCGCACCTGAGCGGCGCACTCTGGAACGCCGCCTTCGACGCCCGCAATGAGGCACTGGTCCGCTGATGCCCCGCGGAGTCCACTTCACCGCCCAGACGGCCTTCCGGCTACCGGAGGGCCTTCTGGCGTCCCTCAAGGGCGCGGCGGCGGAGGACGAGCGCACGATGACAGACTGCGTGAGCGAGGCCATCGGCGAATGGCTGGACCGCCGCAACGGTATAACCACTCGCGTAACCACCGTGCCGGAACCGGCCGCTGCTGTATCACCACCACGCGCCCGGAAGCCCCGCGAGGACACCGCACCCCGCGCTACGTTCAAGTCCCCCGAACCCTCGCGCCGGGCTCACGCCGTCAACTGCAAGTGCGGGATGTGCAAGCCGACGAAGGGAAGCTAGCGATGAAGCGCGGAGACCAGGTGAAGGTGCCCGGGTTCGTCGTGTCGGTGACGGACGGCATTGCCGAGATCGAGTTCGCCGGGACCTACCCCGACAACGGGCAGCGGATCAGGATTGCCGTAGAGGCGATAGACCCGGAGGACGTCCGCGACATGTGGGCGGCCATTGAGAATATGGCCAGTCGTCCGCTGGTGATCAGTGACGCTACCCTGACTGACCTCGGCATCGTCTCCAGGACAGGAGGGAAGCAGCAGTGACCGACCGCGAGCCCGTGAAGGTCTACCTTGCCACGGCAGGCGAGTACTCCGACTACCGGGTGCGCCACGCGTTCAGCCGCCGCGAGGATGCCGAGGCATACCAGCTCGGCGATGACGTAGCCGAGTTCGAGGTGCACGACGGGCCGGTCGAAGTGCGGAACTGGCACTACCTGCACTGGAATCCGGCCCTGCCGGACCGGGAAGCGTCATGGCCCACTTCTGCAAACCCTTACCTGGAGTCGGAACTGCGCGACTTCGACGGGGACGAGCGGAACGTCCAGCATGAGTGGGTCGAATTCCCCGGCCGCAAATGGCTGCGCGTCAGCGGCTGGGACAGGCGGCGGGTGCTCAAGGTCTACTCTGAGCAGCGCGGGCAGTATCTCGCCAATCTCGCCCTCGCTGCCGGACCACCGGAAGGGACGGGGACGTAAGCGAGCCCGGCGCGGCCCGCAAGATCATGGCAGCGACCAGCAGCACCCTCAACGCGACCGAGCGGGCCGTATGGAACGTCTGGGGCCTGCTCTCCGATGATGACCCGGCCCCGCTCAAGCGGATCGCCCGCAGTCTCGGCATGACACCCGCTGATGTGGCGTTCATCGTCTACCCCGCGGAGACTTTCGGCCGGTGGGCTGACGACCAGGAGCCCGACCTGTAGCGGAACCCTCCGCCACGACGTAGCATCGGCTCAGCACGTCCGGTGCCCTGCGTGGATAAACCAAGTCGGCTCCCGTGCCCTCCCCAGCAGGAGGACTCAACGCCCCGGTCGGACAAGCCGGGGCACCTCCGCGCCGGCGCCTCTCTCGTCGCTGCTGCCCACGTAAGCTACCATCATCCCAGGACGCCCCAGCAGCGTCCGCCGCGCGCCGCAACGGCGCCCACCGATCCTCCCGCAACGGGCCCAGCTTCCAAGAGCAGGTGCCCCGTTGACCATGCCAGCCGCCACGGCGCGTAACGCGCACGCGTGCTGGCCGCCTGACCCTCTCGCCCGCCTAGGCGCACCGCGCCGCTCGCGGGAGAGGGGGTGATGTCCTGAGTGGGTACACCGTTTGTCCAGCCTTCAGCCGCAGGCGGCTACAACGTCGGCGCATCTATCGGGCTCGCGTCAACGCAGCCCATCGATGACCGCCAGATGAGCCGCCTGCCGGTCGAGTCGCAGCCCTGGCCTCCCGCCGAGCTGACCCCGGTCACATACCTCCATCGCATCCACGATGCATGGTGGGTCGGAGACCGCCAGAAGCTGGCCTGGGTGTACTACTTAGCCCCCTTAAAACCTCGGCGCCAACTCCCCCTACGGCAGGGCGTTCTTCGCGACCACGGGCGAGAAGGGGATGCCCGTCCCGCGTCCCGGCCAGTACCGCGGCGGCCTGCTGGGATCGATCGAGCACTCTTTCTGGGGTGAGCCGGTGCCCCCGGGAGAGAAGAGAAATCGTACGCACGTTCCCATTGCCGGCGATATCGCCCAGACGTCCGCGTCCCTGCTGTTCAGCACGCCGCCCGAGCTGAAGACGACGCTCGACGGCCCGGAAGGCCGCGCCAACCAGGCGTGGCTCGATGAGCTGATCGACGACGGATTCCACACCCGCCTGCTGGAGGGCGCGGAAATGTGCGCCGCGCTCGGCGGCGTCTTCCTCCGCATCGTCTGGGACAAGTCGGTCAGCGACCGCCCGTGGGTACAGCCGGTCCCGGCCGACGTCGGGGTGCCCGCGTTCGCGTACGACAAGCTGAAGGCCGTCACGTTCTGGAGGATTCTCGCCGACAACGGCACCGACGTAGTGCGGCACCTGGAAATGCACGCGACGAGCGAGAACAAGATCATCCACGGCGTCTACCAGGGCGACCAGACCGACCTCGGGGAGATCGTCCCGCTGTCCGACTTCCCGGCCACGGCGCGCGTCTTCAACGACCTGCAGGGCGACACGCTCAGCCTGCCCGACCTCCCATTCGACGCCAGCACCGTCGTTTACGTGCCGAACATGCGCCCGAACAAGGTGTGGCGCGACCTCGGCCCCGAACTGTGGCCGCTCGGCCGCTCCGATTACTGGGGCATCGAGCCGCTGATGGACAACCTCGACATGGCGATGAGCTCGTGGATGCGGGATATCGAGCTCGGCGTGTCGAGGCTGATCGTGCCCCCGGAGTACCTCGACAATATCGGCCGCGGTCAGGGCGCGGTCTTCGAGCCCGACCGGCGCGTGTTCACGCCGCTGAACATGCTCCACGACAGCACGGGTTCAGCGCCGTCCATCACGGAGAACCAGTTCAAGATCCGGTGGCAGGAGCACCAGAACAGCTGCCAGGAGCTGGCGAACCGGATCGTCCAGGAAGCCGGCTATTCCCCCCAGTCCTTCGGCGACTATGCGGGCGGGGCGCTGACGGCCACGGAGATCGAGGCCCGCGAGCGCACCTCCCTGATGACCCGGCAGAAGAAGATCCGGTACTGGCGGCCGTGCCTTCAGGACATCATCTACTCGCTGATGTGCGTCTCGAGGCTGTACTTCGGCGCGTCGGCTATCACCCCGGAACGGCCCGACCTGGTATTCCCGCCGGTCGCGCTGCCGGACGTGCAGGTGATGGCGCAGACCGTCGCGGCGCTGGCGGGTGCCGAGGCGGCGTCCAAGCGGACCCTGGTGATGATGGCTCACCCTGAATGGTCCGATGCCGAGGTGGACGCCGAGGTCCGGCAGATCATCTCCGAGATCGGCATGGACATGGCCGGCCGGGCCCGGATCGCCCTCGCCGCCCCGATGGGCGAGACCCTCTACCAGGCCGAGCAGGAACTGGCGACGCCGGTCAAGGCGGAACTGCCGGGGGCCGACGACGAAGACGCCGAAGACAATGCCGAGGAAGACGAGGCGCAGTGATGGCTGACAACGATGAGAAGCGGCGACTGCGTGACGAGGTGGCCGAGCTTGCCCGGACGGTTGACGGGCTGCGGCAGGAACTGGCGCTGAGCCGCGCGGGCCACGCCTGCCACGGGTCGCCGTGCTGCGTTGCCGCCATGTCCCACGTTCACTGCAACTGGGGTCACTGCTGGTGCTACACGGTTCACGTGTACTACCAGGCGTACCCGGTGCCCGGCTGCGCGGGCGGCGCGCTGCCGTTGATTTACACGACCAACATCGGCGCCGATGTCCCGTTCGTCACGACCAACGCGGCGGCGGGCGCGGCGGCTGGCGGCTTCACCACCTACATCCCCGCGCTCGGCAACTAGGGAGGTTCCGATGGCCAAGGCCAAGAGCGGCGGCAAGACGACGATCAGCGGCGGGAAAGGCACCTCGCCGGTCACGTTCAAGAAGGGCGCGCTGCACCAGCAGCTAGGCGTGCCCGCAGACGAGCCGATCCCCGCAGCCAAGATGGCGGCGGCCAAGGCAGGGAAGTTCGGGGCGCTGGCCCAGAAGCGCGCGAATTTCGCGACAGGAATGCTCGCCGCCGGCCGGAAGACCGCGGCGAAGAACCGAAAGGGGAAGTAGATGAGCAAGCACGTTCCCAGCGCAGCGGCGAACGGACCGCAGGGCCCCCAGGACGCGAGCGGCAAGGTAGGCGGCCACTTCCACGGCCGGGGCGGGGAGAACCTGCCGAAGCCGGGACCGGGAGACATGGACGGCGACGGAGACGACGACCGCAGCATGTCAGGGCAGCGGGACGACGAGAACCCGGTGGCCGGTGGCTGACAAGTCCGTCCCGTCCTCGGCTGGCGGTGGCCCGCGCGACTTCTCCGAGGCGGTGCATGCCAACTTCGCCCGGCCGCCGCGCCAGCCTGACATCACGGTGCAGGTCTGGCTCTCTGACGAGGAGGCGGCGAAGGTCATGCCGGCCGACGTGACCGCCGCGGTGTCCGAGTTGCTGGTGCGGCTCGGAGTCGAGCGGGGCAAGGTAGCCGTCAGCGCGCCGGGGCTCACGATCGGCTCTTTCCCGGCCTTCGGGCTGGAGCAGCCGTGAAGTCCGTCCTGCGCCCCTCCGCCGACTCGTCCGGCAACCTGCACCCTGACGGCGCTATCCGCTGCCCGTGGGGCTTCCACTCGCTCGTCACCGATGAGGACGACCGGGTGGAGGTCCGCGCGCAAGGGCTCGTCCGGGGCGACCAGGCCGCCAGGCTGATGACCGCCGCGCCCGGTGGCTACCTGGCGCTGCACGCCGTCCAGCGGGCATTCCAGGACGCGCTCAGCTACATAGGCGTAGAGGTCGCCGATGCGGAGGTCGTCGTCTTCCCGCCGCAGCACGACTGCAACGCCCTGATGAAAGCCGAGGACCAACTGTGACCACCACCCTCGAAGCGGCACGCCGCAGGCAGCAGGAGGACATCGACCGCCTCTCGGCCCTCGTCCCGCGCGCCGACGACCCGGAACTGGCCGAGCACGCGCTGTGGAACGACGAGTTGGCGGCCGACGCCGAAGCGGGGGCGAAGCGGACCGAGGCTGCTTACGCCAGCGTCCGCGAGTGCCCGTGCGGCATGGTCGGCCGCCTGCCCGGCGAGCTCTGCCCGTGCGGCAAGCCGCCGGTGTCCGAGGCCGAGGCCGGGCGGCGGCGCATCGCCAGGGCCATCCGGGGGCAGATCGTCCCGTGCCCCGAGCACCAGTCGCCCCCGCCGAAGGGGTCGTGCTGGAGGTGCGGCCGTAACGCCGCGTTCGAGCGGTCTGCCCGCATCGCGGAACGCGGGGTGCCGGGGTGATGAACCTCGAGGTGAGCAGCAGCGAGATAGCGGCCCGCGCGCGGGTAAACGCTGTGACCGAGGCCCTGGATGCGCTGGGCTTCGTGCTGCACGTACAGCGCAGCACCATCTCCGGTGACGAGTGGTTCGCCGCCGACCCCAAGGACGGCGGCGCTACGGGGCCACTGTTCGCCACCATCGGGGACGTCGAGCAGTTCATCGCCGACGAGACGGCCAACCGGGCTGCGGCGCTGACACCGCAGCCCGGCAAGTTCAGGGAGGCGCTGTTGCACGGAACCCCGAGCGTCGGCCGGATCGTCCACTACGTCAGCTACGGCACGCCGGGCGGCGAGTACGGCAAGGAATGCCGGGCCGCGATCATCACCGAAGTCCCGGCCCTCCTGTCCGAGCAGCCGAACGACGGAACGACCGCCGGCCTGTGCGTACTCAACCCCACGGGCCAGTTCTTCAACCGCGCGGTCCCCTACGACGGGGGCACGTGCAAGACGCTGCCGCATCAGGATGCGACGCGCACGGCCCTCGGTGATCCGGTCCTGTGCGGCGGCCAGTGCTACGAGGGCGGCACCTGGCACTGGCCGGAGCGCACGTCATGACCGCCCCCTACCCTGGCGCGCTTGTCCTGGTGAACGTGGACGCCGCCCACAATGGCGGCAGCCCGCACGCCCCCGCGGTCGTCACCGCCGTCCGCCCGGACGGCCGCGTCAACGTCCGCGTCACCTACGACGGGCCCCCCTCGGACCAGTACCCGGGCGCCCGTCACCGGCCCGAGTACCTCACCGGTGTGGAGTTCCACGACACCGCAGACCCGGCCGCAGCCAACCGGCACGGCCAGTACGGAGCGTTCTGGCCGCCCGGCCTGATGCTCGCCGCCGCAATCCTCCAGAACCAGGAGACCATCATGTCCGAACTGTCCCAGCAGCAGAGTGACGTCAACGCCGCCGCTGCCGCCCTCACGTCCGCCGCGACGACGATCAGCACCGTAGCCTCCGACCTGGGGAACGTGCTGTCGAGCATCAACGCCGAGCTTGCCAGCCTGAACGCCCAGATCGCCGCGCTGGGTACCCCGGTGGACACCTCGGCGCTGGACACCGCCGTGGCCGGGCTGGCCGCCCCGCTGGCCGCCCTCCAGGCCGCCGACGCCGCCCTCGACGCGATCGAGACCCCGGCGGCCACCACGACCCCGGCTCCCGCGGCCCCGGTCGCCTCCGGTGACAGCGGATCGGCTGCCTGAGCCGTGGCCACAGCGACCGCGCCGATTACCCGCGAGGAAGCGGCCACCCTGTACCGGCTGTACGCGCGCATCGTCCTGCGCCCGTCTGAGCAGGACAAGCTCAACGCCGGCGACCTGTTCGAGGCCGTCCAGGATCTCCTGGAGCGCAAGGGCGTCAACCGGGACGACTGCTTCGCTGAGGCGATGCGGACCGATCCCGGCAGCCGCTACGCGCCGGACCACACCCACGACGGCCCGGAGCCGTAGCCATGGCCAAGCACGTCCCCTCCGGTGCCGCGGCAGGCACCCGGGGGCCGCGGGACGCATCCGGGACGGTCGGCGGGCACTTCGCCGCGCCGGCCGCCTCCGGGGCGGACCGGACCGCTGACATGCGGGACGGGGACGATGACTCGGGGAGCACCGCCCCGCAGGAGCCGCAGACGACGGTCCCGGCCACTGCGGCGACGATGGCATACCGGGGCAGCGGCACGCCGTGACCGATCTCAGCGACCCGTCCCGCGAGGCCATCCACGACGCGATCCAGCGGCACGCCAGAGATGCCCTGGACACGCCGGGAGCCATCCTCACGGGCTGGGCGCTGGTCGCCGAGTGGATGGACGACAAGGGCGACCGCTGGCTGAGCAGGGCGCACGCCGCGTCTACCACGTCATGGTCGGCGAACGGCATGCACCACGAGGTGCTGTACGGCGACTGGGACCAGGACGAGGAGGACTGAGCGCCATGACCGGACCCGAGCACTACGCGGTGGCCGAATCGCTAGCTGAGCAGTGCGAGGGCCGCGAGATCGACGCCTTCGCGGCGTCGGCCATCGCGGCCATCGCGGCTGTCGCCCAGGTCCACGCCACCCTCTCCGTCGCTGCCTATCTAGCCGATCTCGCGCAGCAACGGGAGGTGATGCCCAGTGACCCCGGAAATCTACGTCGGTGACCCGCCAGGAACGGTCGGATCAGGATCCAGCACTTCGGGCCCCATGCAACCCGGCCCCGCTGCCTGACCACGGGACAGCGGGGCCGCGCACCGACCCATAGACCGTGATGCGCTGGCACTAGTCACGCATAGCCCGGCTCAATATCATCTCCGGGTAACTCCGGTTGACTCACATCCGCCGCAACGGCAGGCCACAACTACTCCACCTGAAACAGGAGCGGAACATGCAGTACAGCACGAACCGGCCGTTGATGCCCGGCGAGATCATCGGCTACCGCAAGGACGGGCGTCCTGTCCGCCTCCAGGCGGGAGGGTCTGAGGCCACACTAGAAGCCCCATCACCCTCTCCTGCTCCGCAGGCCCCGCCGGCTGCGCCCCCGGCGCAGCAAGCACCGCCGGCGTCAGCGGCCCCTGTCCAGCCTCCAGCGCAGCCCCAGCAGCCTCGCGAGCCCGACGGCAGGTACGCGCCCGCGCAGCCTGCCGCGCCGGCCCCGGCACAGCCCCAGGCCCCCCCGCCGCCTCAGCCCGCGGCGCCCCCCCATCCCGCGCCTGCGCGCCAGCAGCCGGGCCGCCCTCCCGCGTCGCTGAGGGAGATGCCCCCCCGCCCCGGTGAGGACGCCCCCGAGACTGAGCGCCTCGCATGGGACGCCCTGTACTGGAAGACGTCCTCCAGGCAGTGGGAGGGCCGCGTCAAGGCCAAGAACGAGGAACTGTCCAAGGATGAGGCGTTCAGGCGCCGCGTAGCCGAGGCCCTGAACATCGACTACGATGAGCGGCCCGACCCCGAGGAGATGGCCCGGAGGCTCGAGGCCGAGAAGCGGCGCAGCCGGCAGAGCGAGGTCAAGCTGGCGATCCTCACCGCCGCGACCGGATCGAGCGTGAACCCGGTCGCGCTGCTGGACTCCCTGGAGTTCATGAGCAGGACGGCCGAACTCGACCCCGAGTCGCCGGACTTCCAGGCTCACGTCGGCGACCTGGTGCGCGAGGCGGCCAGCCAGCCCCGCTACCAGTTCCGGCAGCCGCCGCAGCCCGCCGCCGCCCCGGAGCCGTCGCTCACCCCGCAGGTCACGCAGCCTCCGGCGCAGCAGCAGCCCGCGGCCCAGTTCCAGCAGCCACCCGCCCAGCCTCCCGCCGCGTCCTCCGGTGCCGACTTCTCCGGTGCTCCCGGCGGGAACCGGCTGTGGACCCAGGCCGACTACGACTACTGGACCGCTCCCGGCCGTGACCGTGACGGAAGCGTCATGGCGAAGGCCATCGCCGACGGGCTGCTGGTAGGGCTGGGGATCGGGAAGCCGTCGAGGAAGTCGCGGCGCTGATGCATGACCCCGACGTCGTAGCGTTCACCATCGTCCGCCCGTGGCCGAGCCGGTCGGGACTGCCTGCCGCGAACAACGGCAAGCGATGGGCGGTCCGGCTGCATCACGTCCACTTCGAGGACTGCGCGGCCAACGGCTGCAATCCGGCCCGCAACCCGTTCCCGTGGTGGAAGCCGCGCAGCTACGGCCGGTTCTGGCGGCTCGCCGGGCGCGAGTTCTACTGGCCGCCGCTGATCACGGTCTGGCACCGGGAGCCCGGCGGCCGGGACGCCCTGACCGTCTGCCGCCGCCGCTGGCAGGACAAGGACGGCCGGTGGCACTTCTCGCGCGGCTGGCACTGGCACGCCCACCACTGGCACCTGCAGCTGCACCCGTTCCAGCACCTCCGCCGGCGCCTCCTGACCCGCTGCGAGTACTGCGGCGGCCGGGACCGCAAGGGCGACCGGGTGAACTTCTCGTCAAGCTGGGATGCGCCGCGGGCCCGGTGGTGGCGCGGCGAGCAAGGGCTGCACCATCGCGACTGCGAGCGCGGGCGCGTGGCGGTGGCCCCGTGAAGGTCGCGGGCGGCGTGTCCGGCGACCGGCTCGCGGACATGTCCAAGCCGCCCGAGGAGCGCCGCCGGGCGGTACGGAAGGGGAAGACGCCCCGCCAGCGCAGGCGGATCCCGGCCCAGTTCGGCCACGGCCTGTCCCCGAAGGGGCGCAAGTGGGCCAGGGAAGGCGAGGCGCTGATGGCGAGGGAATCGGCGCGATGACCAGGGGGGCGCGCAGCCGGACCTCCTGCTGCCTTGGCCGGCGACCGGTCCTGAAGCCGGGCAGCGTCAGGGACCGGGCGCGCCTCCCTGCAAGGAGTTACCCGTGGCCGTGAAGCGCTACACCGTCGAGTGCGCCGAGCACGGTCCGATGGAACGTGATCAGGTCCGGTTCGGCTGGCTGTGCACGGCCGGGAACTGCCGGGCCGCTCTTCCTGACGAAGAGGTCATCCGCCTCGTTACCGCCGCGCCGGCCGACGCGCCCGACCCGCTGCCGCTGGTAGTGACGTGAGCGGCCGGTAGTAGAACATCCCGCGCAACACGGGTTACGATAGGCACGAACGCACCCCGCGTCCGCGTACAGGCCGCAGAGCCTCGCGGCGGGGAGCGGTGAGCCGCCGGAACGGCGAGCAGTCACCCGGAACGGGTAGCAGACCCCAGCACAGCAGCTACCCCTTGCACGTGATGCCCGCCCGCAACGGCGGCTTCGCTTTACCGGAATTGCCGTAACGGCCTTTCGCCAATTCACCCGGAACGGGTTTCTAAGGGAATCCAGAGAGGGTGAATCACCATTAGCGTGCTTAGCTTCAAGCCTTAAGCTTAGGGCCGCCGTCCCGCGAGGGGCGGATGAAAACCGCGAGAATTGCTGGGAAGCCCGAGCCACCTGGCCGCACCACAACGTGAGGCGAAAGCCTGAGCGTGACGGTCCGAAAAGCGGTCAGCCCCGGAAGGGGCCCGAGGGGTAATCAGCAGCCGAGCCGCCCTGGCGCAAGCCGAGCGGATGGTTCACAGACTAGGCACGTGGCACCCCTCGTGGGTGGTGGGATAGTCGGGACTTACGCGAGAGCGTAAGAGGCCGGCAGAAATGACCGGCCCCGCCGCGCAAGCGGCGAGTAACAACAATCGGAAGCATGGTCAAAGGTCATCCTCGCGGCCGAGAAGAAGGCACTCGTCTTCGGCGGCCCGGGGATCGTCAACGACGACTACGAGGGCGAGATCAGCGGCCCCGGGACAACGGTCCACATCACGCAGTTCGGTGACCCGGAAGTCTCCGACTACGCGCCGAACGAAAGCATCGCCTATCAGGAATTGGACGATGCGGGTCAAGAGCTTCTCATCGACCAGCGGAAGTATTTCGCGTTCACCATCGATGACGTGGACAAGCGCCAGGCCGCCGGGGACATGCAGTCCTACCTGGAAGACCGGGCGGCCTACAAGCTGGCAGACACGGCCGACCAGTTCATCGCCGGCCTGTACACCGGGTGCGCGTACGCGAACATCCTGCTGAACTCATCGGGGAACTCGACGCTGACCGCCGGCGACGAGCTGACCCCGGCCGTCTACGGCGGCTCGTCCAGCCACCCGGCGGACTTCTACCTGCAGGTCGTGCTACCGCTCAAGGTCAAGCTCGACGAGGCGTACGTGCCGAAGAAGGGCCGCTACCTGGTCGTCCCGCCGTGGGCCGAGGCGCTGCTGGAGCAGACCCAGGCATTCGTGTCCGTCGCCACTCCCGCACAGCAGGAGGTCTTCACCGAGGGCCTCATCGGCCGCGTCTCCGGATTCGACGTGTACACGTCCAACAACAGCATCGAATTCGACCAGACCAACAATGGCTGGATTGTCCAGGCCGGCCACCCCATGGCAATTACGTTCGCCGAGCAGATCGTCCAGACGGAAGCTCTCCGTTTGCAGACGACTTTCGCGGATGCGGTCCGCGGATTGCACGTCTACGGCGGCCGGCTGGTGCGCCCCGACCACATCGCAATCGCCGGCGTGATCCGGCCAGCAGGGATCTGACCTGTGACGATGGCCATGGCGCCCAGTCTCCCGGCAGCCGGTTCCCGGTTCCGGCCCGCATCCTTCGCGGTGCGGGCCGGCCGGGTGTACTGTGGTTCCATGGCGATAACAAAAGGGGTTTACACAATCACCTGCATTGCGACAGGGCGCGTGTACGCCGGCTCCTCATCGGCGGTGCGTCGCAGGTGGAACAGGCACAGGTGGGCTCTGCGGCACGGCAAGCACACCATCGCGGCGATGCAGGCCGACTGGGACGAGCACGGCGAGGAGTCGTTCAGGTTCGATCTCGTCGCCGAGATCGGGGACGCCGGGCAGCGGCGGCTCGTCGAGCAGGCCCTCATCGACGCCGGCTGGGCCGACGGGCGCGCCTACAACGTGTCGCCCGGCGTGGTCAGCAGTACCGGAGTTCCGCTCTCGCCGGAGCACAGGCAGGCGATCAGCGCGGCGAACAGGGGTGCGCCCAAGTCGGCCGCGCACCGCGCCAGGCTCAGCGCGGCGCACAGGGCGCTCTGGGCGGACCGTGAGATAACCCCCGAATACCGGGAGCGCATGGCGGAGATGGCCCGCTTGCGGACGGGCCATGCGGTCTCCGCCGAGACGCGCCGCAAGGTGAGCGCCGCGCAGAAGGGCAGGCCGCTCTCGCCGGAGCACCTGGCCGCCCTCCGCGCGGCGAAGGCGGGCGGCGGCAAGCCGCTCAAGCTCACCGCGGAGCAGATCCCGGAGATCCGCAGGCGCATCGCCGCCGGCGAGTCGATGCCGTCGATCGCGGCCGCCTTCGGCGTCAAGCCGGCATCCATCTCAGATATCAAGCACGGGCGCTCCTGGCGTCACGTCCCTGAAGATAAGGAGTGCCCCTGATGGCACGCACAACTCTCACCGCAACCCAGCTGCCGAACAGCGGCGGTGTCTCCGTCGGTGCCGGGGTGGAACCCGATCACACCAACGGCAACATCGTCGCCTCGCCGGGGCCGTTCAAGTCGGTGATCATCGTCGCGAACACCGGGTCGGCCATCAACCTGATCGTCCGCGCGTCCGGCTATCAGGGCGTCCCGACCGGGGCGGCGAACTCCGGGTACGTCACCGGCCAGTACCAGCCGCTCGCCACGGCGAGCATCGGCGACCTGACCGTCAGCTGCGCCGCGGACGCGACCACGGTCGTGGCCTTCTCGACCGACTGGGAGCGGTACACCCAGGCCGACGGGTCGATGTGGCTGGACTGGGGAACCGCGACCGACCTGCTGGTCTGGGTCGCCCAGCACCAGTACATGCCGTAACGGCATGCCGTGAGACCTGAGCGCGGCCCCGGTTCCCTTCCGGCGGCCGGGGCCGCGCCCAGCCGGAAGAGGCAAACGACGCCGAGGAGGCGATGATGGGGACGAAGACCGAGGACCTGCCGGTGATCCGGCTCGTGAACCCTGCGACCGGGGTCTCGTTCGACTACTGCGGGCGCTGGCTGCGCCCCGGCAAGGCCACCATGGCCGATGTCAAGCGCGGCTTCGCCCGGTATCCCGGCGACCAGGTGTGGCTCGCCTACCCGCCCGGCGTGCAGAAGCAACTCGACGCGGGGCGGCTCCAGGTCAAGGGCCAGTACCAGGCACGGGCGGACATCGAGGCATCCCAGACCCCGGAGTCGGCGATGCCGAAGGGCAACCAGTCCCACGAGACGTGGCTGGCCTACGCGGTCTCGCAGGGAATGCCGCGCGATGAGGCGGCCCAGCTGACCCGCGACCAGATCAAGGCCCGGTTCATGGCCCCGATATTCGACCCGGACGCGCCGCCGGCGGAAATCGGCGGCGACTGCGAGCTGCTGAACGGCAAGCCGTAGGCGATGTCCACGCCGACCCTTCCTCCGCTGCCAGCCGGGGTGACCGATCCGGTCACGGCGCAGATGTGCGCCGAGACCGGCCATTCGTGCATCGCCTGCCCGCGGGACGTCCGCAACCTCGCGGCAACGGCCCACAATGCCCACGGTGCCGTCATGGCTGCGCTGGCTGGCAGCGGGAGCTGGGAGCGGGCGCAGCGGAAGCTCGCCAGCCTGAAGAACGCCCTGGAAAACTTCGCGATGGCGTCGGATGCCCACTTCGCCGCGCTCAATGAGTGGCGGCGCTGATGCCCACCCTGGCTCCTTATTCAAATGCGAGTTCCGACGTCTTCCCCGGCGGCATCCTTGAGCTGATCGTCCAAATCGAGACGTCGGTTAACTCGGGCGTGGCGTGCGCGGCCAGCGACGTAACCATCGGCATCGCGGCCTCGGGCGCGCCGGACAGCGGCCAGGGGACCCCGGTAGCGATGACGAGCGCGGGCATCATCACGCTGGCGATGGGCCTGTGCCAGTACAAC
>Ga0209415_10012825_pt1 | contig 13914 bp, 11 predicted proteins | sample PeaSoiSIISIP2007_FD_187696 | JGI IMG/M metagenome (GOLD analysis project Ga0209415, IMG submission 187696) | Peat soil microbial communities from Weissenstadt, Germany - SII-SIP-2007 (SPAdes) (version 2) | ecosystem: Environmental > Terrestrial > Soil > Wetlands > Peat | place: Germany... | reverse complement strand
ACGACATGAGCATCCCGGGCAACCAGCGCAAGCTGGAGGTGGCCGAGGAGCTGGCCAAGCTGGCCGAGAGCTCGGGGATGAGCCTGGTCCACCTGGCCGTGGCGTTCGTTGTGAACCACCCCGGTGTGACCGCGGCGATCATCGGGCCCCGCACGATGGAGCAGCTGGAGACCCAGATGGGGGCGGCCAACGTGACACTGTCGTCGGACCTGCTCGATGCGATCGACGAGATCAACGCGCCCGGGCGGAACATGAACCGGGCCGACGGCGGCTACGTGCCCCCCTCGCTCACCGACAGCAGCCTGCGGCGCCGCTAACACCCTTGGCTAGGCGGGCCGGGTCCCGACCCGGTGCTCGTAGCCGGGCAACGGCGCCCGGTAGAGGCACCCGTCGCAGTTCATCGTGACCGGCGCGCCGAGGGCCTCGTCGTAGCGGGTCCAGGTGAGCTCGACCAGCCGGTCGTCGATGCCCAGGTGTGACCCCACTGCGACCTCGGCGTCGGGGTGCTCGCCCGCCCACGTGCGCGCGATCTCGCCGATGCGGTCGACCAGAAGGCCGGTGAACAAGAAGTAGGGCACCACCGCGATGCGCCGGGCGCCCAGGGCATGGCAGCGCTCGAGAGCGTCGCCAACGCTCGGACGGGCCAAAGAGACGAACGCCGGCTCGACGAACCCCAGTGGGGGAGTCGTCGTCGTCGCGGTGGCCCCGTGGCCGGTTGGGGCGTCGGCGGTGGCGCCGGTGGCCAGGCCGCGGCCGTCGGCCAGCAGCCGGGCCGCCTTCACCAGGTCGGCGTTGGCGTCGGGATCGGTCGAGCCCCGCCCGACCACCACCACCGCGTCGCAAGGGCCTTGCGGCCACCGGGCGCCCGCCGACTCGGGGAACGCCACCTCGCGGATCCGGTCCTCCATCGCCGACAGCACGAGCGGGTGGACGCCGAGCTCGCGCGCGTAGCTGAACGCGATCTCGGGGTACCGCGCTCTCGCCCGGGCCAAGGCGCTCGGCCCGTCGTCCTTCAGGTGCCCGGCACCGAGGAGCAGCAGGGGGACCGCGACCACGCGGGTCACCCCGGACTCGACCAGGGCCTCGATCGCCCGGTCCAAGGTGGGCTCGACGAACTCGATGAATCCGGCCCGGACCTCGACGGTCGGGCGCGCCTTGCCCAGCGCCGCCTCGAACCGGTGCAGCTCGTCGGCCCCGTCCGCCGACCGGGTGCCGTGCCCGATCAAGAGGAGGGAGGAGGGCGGAGAACGGCCGGACGCGCCGACACCGGAGAGCCGCACCAGCGCGTTCAGCATCGAGGCGGCCACCGCCGCGCCGCCCCGATCCCCCCGCAGCACGATCGACGGCACGCCGGTGCGCTCGCTGACCGAGAGCAGGGCCTCCTTGGCCTCGGCGGCGCCGACGTAGCCGACCGGGGTGCCGATGACGAGGGACGGCCGGAGCGCGCCCGAGTCGATCAGCCGGTTCACCTCGGCGAGCGCGGTGGGCGCGCAACCGACCACGATCACCGCGCCGTCGGGGTGCGACGCCGCCGCGCGGGCCATCGCGGCGGCGCTCCGGCTGGGATAGGGGCCCGCGTCGGCGACCTCGCCCAGCGTGCAGATCGCCCTGACCCCCGAGATCCCGGCCCGGACCATCTCGATGTCGCAGATGACCGGTGCGCCGGCCAGGATCGCCGCCGCCCCGGCGCTCACCGAGCGTTCGGGCACCACAAGCTGGTCCACCAGCGCCGGATCGGCCGTCGCGTGGACGACCCTCGCCGCCACCGCGGCCGGACCGGGGGGCCACCCGGAGAGATCGACCTTGGTGGCCAGCCTCCGGTAGCTCTCCTGCTCGATCGGGTGGATCGCCGGGCCGTCGTCGCCCGACACCTCAGGGCCATGGTCGCGCCGCGAGCTCACCGGCGTGGCTCTTCAATTGAGTCCCTGGGGCAGATCTCGATGCACTCGAGGCACAGGGTGCAGCGGGCCGCGTCGACGATCGGCCGGCGTGGCCCGGGCAACAGGGCCCGGGTGGGGCAGGTGGAGAGGCAGGCGCCGCACGCGGTGCACCGCTCCGTGACCCGGACCACCCCGGCCGCGGCGAGCCCGATCACCCCGAATACCCCCGGGGCGTGACCATCCGTCCCGACACCACCCGGGTCGTCGACGAGCCGATCACGAGGCACGTGGTCATGTTGACCGAGTCGCAGTCGAGCTCGCCAAGCGTGGTCAGCACCACCCGTTCTCCCGCGCGGGCGGCATCGGTCACCACCCCGACCGGGGTCCCGGCCGACCGGTGCTCCAAGAGCACCGACCGGGCCTTTTCGATCTGCCAGGTCCGACGCGGGGAGCGGGGGTTGTAGACGACCAGCACCAGGTCGCTCTCGGCGGCCGCCCGCACCCGGGCCTCGATGAGCTCCCACGGGGTCAGCAGGTCGGACAGGCTCACCACGAGATGGTCGTGGCCGAGGGGGGCGCCCAGGAGGGCGGCCGCGGCCAGCCCGGCCGTGACCCCCGGGACGACCGAGACCTCGACGCCGCGATAGCGCGGCGATCCGGCCAGCTCGAGCGCCGGGGAGGCCATGGCGTAGACGCCCGCGTCGCCAGAACAGACCAGGGCCACCCGCCGACCCCCGGCGGCCAGGTCCAGGGCCAGCCGGACCCGTTCGATCTCGGCGCCGATCGGGAACGGTCGGACGTCTTGGGCGGGTGTCAGCAGGTCCTCACACTGCGTGACGTAGGAGTCCAGCCCCACCACCACCTCGGCGTGGCGCACCGCCCGGGCGGCCTGGGCGGTCCGGTGGGCCACCGAGCCCGGGCCGAGGCCGACGATGCTGAGCGACCCCGGGGGCCCGGCCCGCCTGGCGATGGCCACGGTGACCCGGTCCCCGACCGACTTCGGGACGACGAGCTCGGCCCCGGGCCCGGCTGCGGCGAGCGCGGCCGCCTCGGCGACCGAGTGGGTGCCGACCGCCCGCGCCACCACGTCGCTCGGCGTGGGCACCGCGATCGCGTCCAGCCGGTCGGCATCGAAGGTGTGCACGGCCAGGCGCCACCGCCGGGCCACCGCCGCCACCGCCGGGTGGTCGGCCCGCCGATCGATCGTGGCCAGCGCGCCGAGGGAGAGCGGGGAGAGGCCGCCCGCCGACAGCGCCGCGGTGACCGCGTCACAGGCATCGTTCTCGGAGGCGTCGCTCGTGGTCCCGACCCCGACCACCAGTGACGGCGGCCGCAGCGCGACCACTCCCTTGCCGACCGGGCCCTCGGGCAGCTTCCGGTCGCTCACGACGATCCGGGTGGACGCCCGGCCGGACGACCAGGTGCGCCCCAGGTGGTCGGTCAATGCGGTGGGCAGCGGCCAATCGAGCTCCCGCTCGATCTCGATCGGCTCTTCGGCGAGCAGCGCCGCGGTGACCCCCGCCAGGTCACCCTGGGCGGAGAGCCCGACCAGCTGGTCGAGCGCCGGTACCTCCAACCGGTCGGTCGCGGTCGTGATCACGGGCTCTGCCCCGAGGAGCCGGGCCACCTCGTGGGCCAGGGCGTTGGCCCCGCCCACGTGGCCGCCGCACACCGAGATCGCGAACGCCCCGGCGTCGTCGACGCACACGACGGCCGGGTCCGACGCCTTGTCGGCGAGCAGCGGCGCCACGAGCCGCACCGTCGCGCCGAGCGCCAGCACCATCACGAACGCGTCGGCGTCCCCCCAGCGCGCCGACAGCGTGGCGGCCGGATGGCCGTGCACGTGCTCGTAGGGCAGTCGCTGCGCGATCCGCCGTCCCGGCTCGCTCACCGAGATCGTGACGACCTTCTTGTGCTCGCTCACGGGGCCGGATCCGGCTCGTCGGAGGGACCCCACGCGACGAACACCGGGTTCTGCGCGCTGAGACGCCAGGATCCGTCGGGAAGGCGCTCCCCCCGGTCGGCCCGGACCTGCACGAGGTGGCCGAGGAGGTGGGCCGCCGCGACCGCCCTGTCCAACGCCGCGAACGAGGCCACGACGTGGCCGCCGGGTGAGAGACGCCCGAGCACCGACTCGAGCACCTCGATCCCGCCGCCGCCGACGAAGGCCCGATCGGGGGCCGGCAGTGCGTCGAGTGCGGCCGGCGCGCTCCCGGTGATCACGTGCACGCCCACGCCGGCGCCGGTGGCGTTGGCGCTGATCCTCTGGGTGTCCTCGGGGTTCTCCTCGATGGCGAAGACGGTGAGGCCGGGGCTGCTCAGGGCGCACTCGATGGCCACGCTCCCGCTCCCGGCGCCGACGTCCCAGAGCACGCCCCGTTCAGGCAGGCACAGCTTGCCGAGGACGACCGACCGGGTCTCGCCCTTGGTGATCATGCCGTTGCGGTGTGCGTAGGTGGCCTCGTTGCGCCCCCAAGCGAGCACCCTCTCGGACCCCGGGCCCCGTTGCGTGGCGCCGGCTTCGCTCCATCCCGTGAGCGGGAGCCCACCGGGTCCGAGCAGTACCACGACCGACAAAGGGTCGAAGCGCCCCTCGGCCAGTTCGCCCAACGACAGCTCGCGGACCTCCTCGTCTCCGGACCCGAGGCGGCTGCACACCGCCACGACGTCGACCGAGCACCCGGCGGCGAGGAGGGCCTGGCCGAGCAGCTGGGGCGTCGCCTCGGGTGAGGTCAGCACGGCAACCTTGGCCGCCGTGCGGGCGGCCCGCACCGCCCAGTCGAGCGGCCGGCCGTGCGCCGAGACCACCACCGCGTCGTCCCAGGGCAGCCCGAGCCGCGCGAAGGCGACCGAGACCGACGACGGCGAGGGCAGCACACAGAGCTGGCGCCGGTGCAGGTGGCCGAGCAGCGTCCGCACGATCCCGAAGAACCCTGGGTCGCCGGACGCGAGCACGCACAGGGGGCCGTCCCCGGCCGAGAGCAGTGCCCGCACCCGGCCCATCAGGCCCTCGGTGTCTGCGCTGATCTCCACCAGCTCGGGTCCTCCGGCGTCGCGCTCGGGCTGGGTCTTGTCCCAGCGCGCAAAGAGGGCCAGGTGCCGCCGACCGCCGACCACGACCCGGGCGTCGCGTAACGCCACCTTGGCCTCGGGGGAGAGGAGATCGAGGCGATCGTCGGCGACGCCGATGACCGTCACCGTCTGGTCCTCCAACGGGCGCTCAGGCACGGGCGACGACGGCCTCCCCCTCGAAGTCGACCAGCAGCACCTCGATCGAGAGCTTGTCGTCCACGTGGGCCCGGCACGTGGAGACGGCCAGCTGGCACAGGCGCTCCAGCGGCGCGATGGCGCCGGCGGCGACGCAGACCTCGTAGAAGTGGCGGGCCGTCGCGGTCTCGGTGGCCGCCGCGACGACCTCGGGGGGTGCACCGGTCTCCCTGGCCACCCGTTCCAAGAGCTGGGTGTCGACGGCCGATCGGTGCCAGTGGGTCATCATCACGCCGTCGGCCAGCTTGGTGATCTTCCCGACCATCGCGACCACCACCGCGGCCCGCATCCCGGCGGCGGCGCAACGCCGCAGCGCGATGCCGGTGAAGTCGCCGACCTCGACGAAGCACACCTGGTCCAATGCTGGGAAGGTCGCCGTGGCGGCCTTCTCCGACCGCGCACCGGTGCACAGGACCATGGTGGCCTCGCCCTCCGCCGCCGCGACGTCGACCTGCTGGACCACGCTGGCCCGGTAGGCGGCCGTCGAGAACGGTCGCACGATGCCCGAGGTCCCGAGGATGGAGATCCCGCCCAGGATCCCCAGTCGCTCGTTGCTCGTCTTGGTCGCCATCTGCTCGCCGTCGGGCACCGAGAAGACCACCCGCACCGACCGGCCCCCGCCCGGCGACCCGGCGAGGCCGGGGACCTCGGACAGCGCGGCCAGGATCATCCGGCGCGGCACCGGGTTGATCGCCGGCGCGCCGACGGGCAGCCCGAGCCCCCGCTTGGTGATCGTCCCGATGCCGGTCCCTCCCGCGAGCTCGTGGAGCTCCTTGCCCGCGTCGGCGTCCAGCCAGCTGACCGAGGCGGTCATGCGCGCGCCGTCGGTGCAGTCCGGGTCGTCACCGGCGTCCTTCACCACGACCGCCACCGACGGCTCGCCGTCGGTGATCGGTCCGGAGCGGACCACCGGGAAGCTGACCCGCGTCCCGTTGGGCAGGCCGACCTCCACCTCGCCGGGAACCGCCCCCGTGGCGAGCCCGATCGCGGCCGCCTTGGCCGCCGCCGACGCGCAGGTGCCGGTGGTGAAGCCGGTCCGCAGGCCGCGGCGCCGAGCCGCGACCTCGTCGCTGAGCTCGGGCTCGACCGGGCGGGGGGTGTGGTCAACCACGCCGGCGGATCCGCCGGACCGGCCGGCCCGAGGTGGTGCCGGGAACCGAGCGGCGGCGATGGCCGTGTGCGAAGGCCGGCGAGTACAGGTGGCTCCGGGCTGCGGTGCCCGACAACGCATCTCCCACCAGGACGAGTGCCGTCGTGGTGGCGCCGGTCGACCGGAGGTCTTGGGCGAGCCGGCCGAGCACGGTCGACACGACCCGTTCGTCGGGCCAGCTGGCCCGGATCACGATGAAGGCCGGCGTGTCGGGGGAGTAGGCGCTCGGTGCCGCCAGCAGCTCGCGCTGGAGCGCCTCGGGCTGGGCCGCCGAGAGGAAGACCGCCATCGTGCAGCCGGTCGAGGCGAAGGTGGCGATCCGCTCCCCCTCGGGGACCGACGCCGCGGTGCGGGTGGCCAACCGGGTCACGACGACGCTCTGGCTGACCCGGGGAACGGTGAGCTCCCGACCGACTGCCGCGGCGGCCGCCGAGAGCGACGACACACCCGGGACGATCTCGAAGGACCGCTCCCGCTCGATGCACCAGTCGATCTGTTCCTGGATGGCTCCGTAGAGGGAGGGGTCGCCCGAGTGCAGCCGAACGATCGCGGCGTCGGGGTGGGCCTCGTAGACGGCGAGGACGTCCTCCAGGGTCATGCCCGCCGAATCGTGCACCGTGGCGTCGGGCGACGCGTGCGTGAGCACCTCGGCCGGCACCAGGGAGGAGGCCCACACGACGATGTCGGCCGACCCGAGACGCGCGGCGCCGCGCAACGTCATCAGGTCCGGCGCGCCCGGTCCGGCACCCACGAAACTGATCAAGGACCGAAGCGTCGTGTCACCTTGGCCGGTCAACGTCGGCGACCCTCTTCGCCGCGGCTGGCCGGGGGCACGACCACGGTGACCAGATACGAGGCCGGGCCGTCGCCGGCCTCTTGGAGGGGTCCCACCCGCTGGTCGTCGAGCCCGAGCCGCTCCCCGAAGACCGCACCGCGCAGCCGGTCGCGCTCGGCCAGGAGCCGGGCCACCGCCCCGATGTGCCGGCCGCCCTTGTAGACGACGATCGCTCGTTCGGGGTCCTCGAGCGCGGCGGCGACGTGGTCGGTCCCGTCGAGCGCCGTCACCAGCGACAGCGACTCGGTCCCGTCGAGAAGGACCGTCCCGGTCGCCGCGGCGAGCGCCTGAAAGGCGGTGATCCCGGGGACCGTGGCGACCTCGCCGTGCCAGCCGAGCCGGCCCAGCGCGGCGACCAGGGAGGGGAACGTGCTGTAGATGTTGGGATCGCCGAGGGTCACGAACGCCACCTGCTCGCCGTCGCCGAGCCAGGGGAGGAGGCGGCGAGCCGCCTCGAGATGCGACGCCGCCCGGGCCGCCTCTCCGCCCGAACCCTCGGGGCTCATGTCGAAGACCAGGCGGTCGACGGCTAGGTCGGGGAGGGCCGCCTTCACCACCGACTCGGCGCGCCCGGGAGTCCCGGGGTCGGTGGTCGGGGCGACGACCCGGTCGGCGCGGCGCAGCACGTCCAGCGCGCCCAACGTGAGAAGTGCCGGATCGCCGGGACCGACGCCGATGCCGGTGAGGCGGGCGGCCTTGGCGGTCCCTGCGGTGTGCTGGTCAGCCACCTGGCCAGGCTACGGCCCCGGCCAGCCCCGGGTTTCCTGTCCTATCGAGGGCCACGGCGCCCGGTTCGGCTCCCGGCGCGACCGCTCAATCGGCCCGGGCAGAACCGAGGTACGAGATCGCACCGCCCAACGACGCGATGACAATTGAAAGGAGAGCCGTCTCGACCCAGAACTGGAGCACGCCCTCGGACACCGCCCGGTGGTCCATCGCGCGGCGAACGACGTCGGCGACCAGAAGCGTCCCCGCGGCCGCCGTTCCCAAGGTGAGCCCCTGGAGGAGGGCCCGCCACAGCTGCGCCGACCGACGAGCGCCCACCGCGCCGCCCACCGCGAAGGCGGTGGCGACGACGAGCGTGGGGAGGACCCAGGCGTGTCCGGGTTGATCGATCATCGGCCGGCCGTGCCAGTCCTCCTCGAGGACCAGCGTCGGGCCGGCGACGCCGAGGGTGAGGACGAGTCCTTGGAGCATCGCCGAGCGTCGGGCCCGCTCGGCCGCCCTGCCGACCGACGCGACAGGGGAGCTCATCACCGAACGAGCCTACGGGTCCGGTGAGCTGGGTCCTTAGCAGGGCCGCGGCACGACTCGTTCACCCCCTACTGTTCGTGGCATGCCCACCAACTCGCAGTTGAACCTGATGAACGCCGTCCACCGGGGCGTGCTCAAGCTCAGCGGTGGCCGCCTCGGGTGGCGGATCATGGGAATGCCGGCACTCGAGCTCACGACGACCGGGCGTAGGAGCGGCCAGCCCCGCACGACCATGCTCACGTCGCCGACACAAGAGGGGGACACCATCGTGATCGTCGCATCGCGCGGTGGAGACGATCAGCACCCCGGCTGGTTCTTCAACCTGCGCGAGCACCCGGAGGTCACGGTGGCGTTCGCCGGGAAGCCCAAGCAGTCGATGCTGGCCCGGGTGGCGACCCCCGAGGAGCGGGCCTTGCTGTGGCCACGGGTCACCGCCGCGTACAGCGGCTACGCCGGCTATCAGAAGAGGACCGACCGCGAGATCCCGCTCGTCCTGCTCGAGCCTGTCGAAGGTACTCCCAGCTAGGCAACGGGAGCGTCGGCGTCATTGCGGTTCCCACAGGTCAGCCAAGTCAGCGTTGTCCTCCACCAGGACCCGTCGCCCCAAGGTGCGGGCAGTGTCTCTTTCGAGGGGATCGAAGTAGTCGACCGGGGACTTTCCGTCTACCCGGGCCAAGAGCAGGCCCCCGATTTGGCACACCAGGTCGTGCTTCTCGACCCCAACCCCGGACCGATCGAAATAGGTGGCCAGAAACGCGTCTGCGCAAGCGTGATAGCGAGCGGCGTCAGACGGGCGGTGAATCGCCTTGCAGGCAAGATGCGAAACAAGAAACGCCAGATCAAAGGTCGGGTCGCCGATGTGGGCGATCTCCCAGTCCAAGACCCAGAACGATCCCTGGTCGACCAGGACGTTCTTCGGGGAGAAGTCCCCGTGGACTAGGCAGATCGATCTGGCCATCATCCGATCGATCACGTCGCCGATCTTCGTGGCCAGGTCTTGGTGCACCTCGGCCACCCGCTGAAGGAACGGGGCGACTCGTAAGTCGAAGAAGTGTGTGCGATCGCCGAATCGACTCAACACCGCTGGATCGGAGCTGCTCTTCGTATGCCAGTCGGCGAGCGCCGCGCCGAGCGCCGCGCCGATGGTCGGGTCGATGATCCCCTCGAGCAGTCTGGCTTTCCAGTTCTGCATGCCCGGCGGCGCCGCTGTCATCACGATGACCAACCGCTCGTCGTCCACGTCGATGATCTCAGGGACGTTGCCGGGTCGGATTCGTCGGGCGAAGGCCATTGCGTCCGCCTCTACGAGGACCCTGGTCGGAGAGGAGAGCCACTCCTGCGCGACGCGAAGACGGGGGAGGGCGTGCTTCACCACTAGCCGTTGATCACCGAAGGACACCGCGAATACATCGGCCGAGACGCCCCCGCCCAACGCCTCCACCCTCAGCATGGCTTCGGACGGGACGACGCGCCGTTCGACAAGTCGGGCCAGTAGGCCGTCGACAACCGGGTCCTCAGACACGCGCCGTCCGACCGATTCCTGAGGTCCCGACCGATCGGCAGGTATCGAGACCAGGATCCACCAGCATCGAGGCCAAGCCCCCGTGTCGGCCCGAGTGGAGGTCATGCTGGTGTGGTGGCCCAGGGCAGAAGAACCGGTGCCGAAGCCTTGAGGCGGGCCAGGCTCGACGAGAGCGACGCGGTCGCCGAGCTCTGGCTCCGGTCAAGAAGCGCGTCGGTCCCGGCCAATCCGCCAACGATCCACACGGAGGAAGACGTTCGGGCGTTCTTCTCGACGGTGGTGCTGCCGAGCCAAGAGGTGTGGGTGATGGACCGTGCCCGGGCCGGGATCGTCGCCCTGCTCGTGCTCGACGATGGGTGGGTCGAACACCTCCATGTCGACCCCGAATGGACCGGCCACGGGCTGGGGTCACGGCTGGTCGATCTGGCCAAGGAGCGGCATCCCGGCGGCCTGGATCTCTGGACGTTTCAGAGCAACGTCGGCGCTCGTCGCTTCTACGAGCGCCATGGTTTCGTCAACGTCGCGATGACCGACGGTGACAACGAGGAAGGGGTGCCCGACGTCCATTACCGTTGGACGTCTTGAGGTGGTCAGGTTGGAGTTGACGTCGGCCATTGGCCCCCCTTCGGACTCCAAGTACACGAAACCTATGCGACCAGTCGTCGGCATCAGCATGGCGATCCCCGGCCCGGACTACGAGGCCCCGAAGCGGTACCGCACCGCGATCGACCGATACGGCCCAAGAGCGTGATCGAGCAGTAGCAACCGAGAGGGAGAGGCAATCGTGAAACTGGCCACCATTCGCACCGCCGGCACGACGGCCGCGGTCCGGATCGACGACGACCGCGCCGTGGAGGTCTCCGGTGCGGCCGACCTGGGGGAGCTGCTCGGGCGCCCGGACTGGCGCCAGATCGCGGAGTCGGCATCCGGCGCCAGCCACGACCTCGCCGGGATTGACTACGCGACCCTCGTGCCCAGGCCGGACAAGATCGTGTGTGTCGGTCTCAACTACCGCAGTCACATCCTCGAGACGGGCCGGGAGCCCCCCGAATACCCGACCCTTTTCGCCAAGTACCGCTCGGCGCTGATCGGTGCCCACGACGACATCGCGCTGGATACGTTGGTGACCCAGCTGGACTGGGAGGCCGAGTTGGCCGTGATCATCGGACGTCCGGTGCGCCACGCGTCGAAGGACGATGCCCTGGGCGTGATCGCCGGCTACAGCGTGCTCAACGACGTCACCGCGCGTGACTGGCAGAGCCGCACGTTGCAGTGGCTACAGGGCAAGACCTTCGAAGGCTCGACCCCCCTCGGCCCGTGGATGGTCACGAGAGACGAGGCCGACGGGGCAGCCGGGGAGATCACCTGCGAGGTGAATGGCGAGACCATGCAGAAGGCCGACATCGGCGACCTCGTGTTCGGGCCGGCCGCGCTGGTCGCCTACGTCTCGTCGATCGTCACCCTCCTACCGGGCGACGTGATCGCGTCGGGGACACCCGGAGGGGTGGGCGCGGCCAAGCAGCCCCCTCGGTTCCTCGCCGACGGCGACGTGGTGACCACGAGGATCCAAGGGATTGGGGAGTGCCGCAACGTCTGTCGCCGGGCGTGACGACCAAGGCGTCCGAGCAACGCCCGTCGGTCGGCCTGAACCACGACCAGCCAACCTTCGCCCTCCCGCCGTCGGTCTTGAAGTCCTCCCAGGCCAACGGGTCCGGGGTGCCGGGGTAGTTCTGGGACCGCCGCCGCGCGGTCCCCGCGATCACGCCCCGGCCCTAGTAGGAAATTCCGAGCTGATCGACACGACGTGGTCGGGGGTCGCCCGCAGGCGGGTCGACCGGTCGTGAACGGCGGGGCGTCTCGCCACAACGGGGCAGGGAGGAGGGCTCGGTGCACACGTTCATCAACTTCTTCCTCCTCGGCCTCGGGTCCGGGGCCGTCTACGTCTTGTCTGCGCAGGGCCTGGTGCTCATCCACCGCGGCTCGGGGGTCGTGAACTTCGCCAATGGCGGGTTCGCGATCATCGGGGCGTACGCCTACGCAGAGCTGCACTCCTCGGGTGTCCCCGAGGTGCCGGCGATCCTGCTGGCCCTCCTCGCCTCGGCGGCCACCGGCGCGCTCACCCATCTCGTGATCATGCGGCGGCTGAAGAACGCCGCCCAGCTGACCAGGGTCATCGCCACCTTGGGCCTGCTGGCGCTGATCGAGGGCCTGTTCATCGTGAAGTTCCAAACCGCACAGGCGTTCCCGGCGTTCCCGCTCCCGAACCCCTCGGTCCACCTGTTCGGCCAGATCATCGGTGGGTACTACCTGTACCTCCTGTTGATCGCGACGGTGCTGTCGGGGGTCCTGTACGTCGTCTACCGGTACACGGCCTTCGGCTTGAAGACGAGCGCGTCGGCGGAGAACGGCCGCGCCGTCGCCGCACTCGGCCATTCGCCCGACGTGCTGGCCACCTGGAACTGGTCCTTCGGCGCCGCGCTGGCCGGGCTCGGCGGGATCCTGGTCAGCCCGATCGTCGGGCTGTCGGTCGGGTCGATCGGCCTGCTCTTGATCCCGGCCCTGGCGTCGGCCCTGCTCGGCAGCTTCTCGTCCTTCTCATTGACGTTCCTCGGAGGCCTGATCGTCGGCGTGGGCGAGTCCGAGATCCAGAACGCCAACATCGGTGTCGGCTGGCCGCAGGTGGTGCCGCTCCTGATCGTGATCGTGGTCCTGGTGGTCCGTGGCTCCGCGCTGCCGTCGCGGAGCTTCGTCAACCTCCGGCTCCCCAAGGTCGGCTCGGGCCATATCTCGTGGCGGTTCGTGATGCCGGCGTTGGCGGCCGGTGTGGCCCTGTGCCTGCTCACCTCCAACGGCGCCGCGGGGGCACTCATCGGGTCGCTCGCCATCGCGATCATCTTGCTGTCGTCGGTGGTGGTGACCGGGTACGCGGGACAGCTGTCGCTGGCCCAGCTGGGGATCGCCGGCATGGGTGCGTTCGTGGCCGCCCGGGTCGGCCAGGCGCTGGGGCTCAACTTCTGGGAAGCCCTGCTGATCGGCCTGGTGGCGGTGATCCCGATCGGTGCCCTGCTCGGCCTCCCGGCGCTTCGCGCCCGCGGGGTGAACCTGGCCATCGTCACCCTCGGTTTCGGCGTGATCGTCGAGGACGCCATCTTTTCCAACCCGTCCTACACCGGTGGCCAGGCCGGCACGGTGGTCCAGACGCCCACCCTGTGGGGGTACGACCTCAACGCGGAGATCCACCCGCAGCGATACGCGGTGATGACCCTGATCGCGTTCTTTCTCTGTGCCGTCGCGGTGTGCAACCTGAGACGGGGACGGGTGGGGCGGCTCCTGGTGGCGGTGCGGGGGAACGAGCGGGCCGCGGCCACACTCGGGATCAACGTGGCCCGGGCCAAGCTGTACGCGTTCAGTATCGGCGCGGTCATCGCAACGGTCGGCGGCGTCCTGATCGTCTACGAGGCGCCCAACATCACCTGGACGAACGGTTGGGACATCTTCGTCGGGATCACGCTGCTGTCGTCGGTCGTGATCGGCGGCATCGGCTTCGCCGCTGGGTCGCTCTTCGGAGGCATCGTCGCCGCGGCCGGGATCGGGGCGTACGTCTTTTCGTATCTCGGTCTGGGCGTGCAGGACTGGATCGCGCCGGTGGCCGGACTGGGCACCATCCTGGTGGTCATCAAGTCGCCCGACGGGGTCCTGGCGTTCATGGCGGCGAAGCGACGGCGGAAGTCCGAGACGAAGCGGCCCGGCGTGCTCGCGAGAAAGGCCGCCGTGATAAGGGCCGAGCTGGAAGCGACACCGAGCGACGCGTCGGTCGACGCGATCTCCAAGCCCTCCCACGAGCTCGTGATCGACGGGCTCTCGGTGCGCTTCGGCGGCGTCGTCGCGTTGGACGGGGTCTCCTTCGCCGTCCGCTCGGGCGAGGTGGTGGGGCTCATCGGTCCGAACGGGGCCGGCAAGACCACCCTCATCGACGCGGTCACCGGCATCACCCGCCGTTACGGCG
>Ga0209415_10012824_pt1 | contig 13914 bp, 12 predicted proteins | sample PeaSoiSIISIP2007_FD_187696 | JGI IMG/M metagenome (GOLD analysis project Ga0209415, IMG submission 187696) | Peat soil microbial communities from Weissenstadt, Germany - SII-SIP-2007 (SPAdes) (version 2) | ecosystem: Environmental > Terrestrial > Soil > Wetlands > Peat | place: Germany... | reverse complement strand
GGGGCCCCAAACTTCGTGGGTCCCATGAACTTCCCCAACCTCGTGTTCAACGTGCACGTCTACTGCACCCAGCGCAGCGGCAAGACCGGCAACCCGACGAACATCGCCGCCTGTGCGAACCAAGAGGGGCGTTCCTTGCACACCCGTGCAGAAGACCGAACCGACATCGCATCTACGTCGCAACCATTGGGTCCGGCGTGGTTCTTGAGCGAGTTCGGCGCCAGCTCGAACCCCGCTCTGCTCAACCAGCTCGCCGGTGAGGCGGATCGGTCGCTCGTGGGCTGGACCTATTGGGCGTGGAAGTACTACGGCGATCCCACCGGAAGTGCTGACGAAGCATTGGTCACTGCCAAGGGACAGCTCCGGCCTACGGTCGAAGCATTATCCCGCACCTACCCCGAGGCGATCGCCGGTCAGCCACAATCGGTCTCGTTCGATCCAACGAGCGGAGCCTTTCATCTCGTCTACCTCCCCGATCACGCCGTGCATGCTCCGACCGTGATCTTCGTCCCCACGCCTATCCACTACCCCAACGGCTACTGCGCTCGGGTCTCCGGGGGCTCGGTGATCTCCCGGCCGGGTAGTGAGCTGCTCGAGGTGAGGAACGCATCTGCCGGAGGTTCCGTCAGGGTCAACGTCACGTCTGGTACTTGTCCGAGTGGGTGACGCGACGGGCGAGCCAGATCGAAGCGCAAATGACTTGGCCGCTCATGACCGGGGCGATCTCGACCCGTTCATACGTCGAGATTGCCCAGGCCGGACGTGCCGTTCCTGCTCGCCCTCTTCTTCGCCGGCGCGGACAGTTAGAACCATCCGACGCTCACCTCTATGTTTGGCAAGGGCTCTCTCGCGGGCGAGGGCAAGCTTTTATCAGGCCAAGCGCCGCTCATCACATGCCGGCAGACTTGGTCGTCGCCACTTCGACCTTCGCCGCGTATGCGGTGGCGCCGGCCGCACCGCATACATCGGCGACCGAGGCCCGCACGGTCGCCGCCATCGTCCTGCTCGTTGTGGTGCTGACTTACTTGGCCCGTCCGCTCGATCTCATCCGGGTGGGATCTCGTCATCGCCATGGCCGTCGGGGGTGCTCTCGCGCTGGCATTGCCCTTGTCGGAACGGGTCTTCGCGCTTGACGTACCGCCCTTCCCCGGCGCTCGCCAGCATCCTGGCGATGGCTGTGGGCTGGGCCGTGTTGATCTCGGTTGTGCTCAGGTGGGTCGGCAAGGCTGCGCCGTGATCGGCTTCTCCGCCTCGGGGGCCCGAGGCGTACTGATCTCCCAGATGGGCGACCCTGAAGCTGGCCACTCCCTGTCACCGATGCCCGAAGCGGCTATCCCAAAGCACGTCGCAAGCCCGCTCCCAAGGGGCTGGTGCCCCGGCTTCAACGGCACCGAGCCGGGTAGGGCGGACCTTCGGCCCTAGCGACGAGGTCGTCGCAGCGTGGACGATGGCTACGGTGCTCGCGAACCATGACGGTGACCCCAGGGCCTGGCGTGGCACGCCTTGGGAGGAGATATTTCTGACCGCGACCCTGGCCGGGTTGGCAGGCGGTGGTCTCGCACATGCCCTGGGCGCTCACCATGCGGCCACGCTGACGTGGGCGGTCACCACCGTCCTCGGCGGTGCAGGCGCGGCATGGTGGGTGCTCGATGGCTTGCGGCACCGACGGTTCGGCGTCGACGTGATCGCCCTGCTGGCGCTGTGCGGCGCCCTGGCCGTGCACGAGGAGCTGGCCGGGGCCGTCATCAGCGTCATGCTCGCGACGGGCCGAACCCTCGAGGCGTGGGCGGCTGGCCGTGCCCGTCGGGAGCTGCGATCGCTGCTCGAGCGTGCCCCGAGGGAAGCCCATCGGTACCAGGGCGACGGGCTCGAGACCGTCGGCCTCGCCGTGCTGGCCCCCGGCGACCTCATCCTGGTGCGATCGGGTGAGGTCGTGCCTGTCGACGGTACCGTCGTCGGCGCCACCGCCGTCATCGACGAGTCAGCACTGACCGGCGAGCCCCTGCCGGTCGAGCACCCGCCGGGAGACCCGGTGCGCAGTGGCGTCGTCAACGCCAGTGCCCCTTTCGACCTCCGCGTCACGACGACCGCCGCCGAAAGCACCTATGCCGGGATTGTCCGCTTGGTCAGGGAGTCTGAGCAGTCGCCGGCGCCGTTCGTCGGGCTGGCCGACCGCTACGCGCTTTGGTTCCTGGTCGTGACGCTGGCGGTAGCGACCCTGGCATGGGTGTTGTCGGGTGGGCTGGCCCGCGCTGTCGCTGTCCTCGTGGTGGCCACCCCCTGCCCGCTTATCCTGGCCGTGCCGGTGGCATTCGTGGCCGGCCTGTCGCGTGCCGCCAAGCGAGGTGTCATCGTGAAGGGCGGTGGAGCGCTCGAGCGATTGGCCAAGTGCCGAACCTTGTTGTTCGACAAGACGGGTACGCTCACCGCAGGGCGTCCGACCGTCACCGCCGTCGTGTCGGCGGACGGCATGACCCTTGACGAGATCCTCCGCTGGGCGGCCTCTCTCGATCAGGTGTCGCCCCACGTGCTCGCCGCCGCCGTCGTAAAGGCCGCCAGCCAGCGAAACCTGGCACTCGCCTTGCCGTCGGACGTCGAAGAGGTCCCTGGCCACGGAGTGCGCGGGAATGTGGAGGGCCGCGAGGTGACCGTGGGCAAGGCCGAGTGGGTGGGCGTGCCCGGAGGTGCCCCCTGGGCCCGTACCGCCAGGCGGCGTGCCGAGTTCGAGGGCGCGACAGCCGTCTTTGTTGGGATCGGCGGAGCACCCGTCGGGCTCCTCGTACTCGACGACCCCATCCGCACCGACGCCAGCCGGACTATCAGGGACCTGCGTCGAGGGGGCATCGACCGGATCGTCATGGTCACCGGCGACCGGGCTGTTGTGGCCGAGACCGTGGGGGCCGCCATCGGCGTGGACGAGGTCCTGGCCGAGCGTGCGCCGGCCGACAAGGTCGAGGCGGTGCGCATCGAACACATCCGAGCGCCCACGATCATGGTGGGCGACGGCATCAACGACGCGCCCGCCTTGGCGTTGGCCGACGTCGGCGTGGCCATCGGAGCTCGGGGTGCCACCGCATCCTCGGAGGCTGCCGATGCAGTGCTCGCCGTCGATCGATTGGATCGGCTGGGGGAGGCGGTCGCCATTGCCCGGCAGTCGCGTCGGATTGCGCTGCAGAGCGTGACCGCGGGCATGGGAATGTCGTTGATGGCGATGGGCGTGGCTGCGTTCGGCTATCTGCCCGCAGTCTGGGGCGCCCTGCTCCAGGAGGCCATCGACGTCGTCGTGATCCTCAATGCGCTCCGGGTGCTTCTACCCGAGGAGCAGACCCTGCGGCTCGTAGAGCACGACGCCGTCCTCGCTCACCGGTTCAGTGCCGAGCACCTTGCCATCCGGGCCGACCTCGACCAGCTCCGCCAGGCTGCTGACGCGCTCGGCATCGAAGGGTCACCGGACGCCATCGCACGCGTTCGCCGTGTACATCGGCTTCTTGTCGATGAGGTGCTGCCGCATGAGCAGGCCGAGGACGACGTCCTTTACCCGGCGTTGGCGAAGGTACTCGGGGGCACCGACCCCCTGGGTCCCATGAGCAGGGCGCACGCGGAGATCTCCCACCTCGTTCGGCGCCTCGGCCGACTCCTCGATGATTTGGACCCCGGAGGCCCCGACGAGGTGGACCTTGCGGAACTGCGGCGCCTTCTGTACGGGCTCCATGCCATCTTGCGCCTCCACACCGCCCAGGAGGAAGAGAGCTACTTGTCACTGGCTGATCCCGAACCGGTGACAGGGCCCGCGTGAGCCCCGAGCGCGACACTCGAGTCGGTCGGACATCAAGAGGCGCTCTCAGGTACCGCGCCGTCGCGTGACGTTCGTGGACAACTAAGGCCCCGCGGTCAGGGGGACATCGACCTCGTTGACGTGACTGCCGTCCTTGGCTGATATCGCGAAGACCACGACCTTGCCCGGGCCGGTCGCCGACGTCGAATACGGGCAGCTGGCATCGAAGGTGCCCTACGTACCCGTGCCCGCCGTCGCCATCACATAGTGGTCGACGACCATGCGTCCGGCGGCGTCTACCAAACGCACCTGACACGTCGCCTCGTACGTGTTGGCCAAGCCGGTCACGTGCAACGGGCTGTGCACGGTGTCACCCACGGCCGGGCTCTCGAGGAAGATCGGAGGAATGAAATGGCATACATACATGTGTGAAGTGGCTATCGCCGACTCCGGCTCCCTACGGAACACCGACCTCGTCGCGCTCAATCGATCTCTTCGTCGCAACATCAATAGCGCTCGCAGTTACGAGCGACCGATTGACCTCACGGTCAGACGCCTCGGAGCCCACTAGTCAAACAGCTTGAGGGAGGGAGGGCGTTGAGTCCAATAAATGCACCCGACACGACATCGTGCGGGATCTGGCCACCGAGGTGCATCGCATAGGTGGAGCAGAGTGGTAGCGAGAGAACGAATCTAGCTCGCGCTCTGTCCCAAGTCCGGACTGGGCCATACCATGAGCTTTCCGTCGCGCCAACTGGGCGTCACACCCGACTCTCGGTTTCGGTGCCATGCATCGATACCACCGGCTAGAGACCTGCCGGTACTTCTCTCATAGTCTGACCGATGCCGACGGTTCGAGGTCGGTGGGCGCGGCCCGCGACAATACGGTTACCCCGACGGCCATGGCGCAAAAGGCCACGGCCGCGACGGCCTTCTGGGTCAGGCTCACGGTGAATCGCTCGTCGAAGATCCAGACGCTCAACACAATGGCGACGGCAGGGTCGACCACGACCAGCAGCGGTTGGGAGACCCTCAGCGGGCCGACCTGCAACGCGGCCTGTTGGAGCGCGGATCCGACGATTCCGGAGACGACCAACGCGTAGATGGGCCAGTGGGCCAGCATGCCCACCGGGCCCGATGCCGCCAGCGCGTTGGTGGCCGCCTTGATGAACGTGGCCATCAGGGCCCAGGTGATCGAGGCCGCGGTGGCGTAGAGCGCGGCCCGGCGCACGGGAGATCCCCACCGCGCCATAACCGCCAACACGGCGACGGCCCCACCGAAGACGGCAAGCGAGAACGCCCAATCGGCCGCGTCCGGCCGCAGGTAGCCACCATGGGGCTCGGCCGCGGTCAGGAACACGGCCAGAGCAGCACAAGTGACCAGTGCCGCCGTCCACGCGGTCTTGGCGATGTCCTGGTGGACCCAGAACCGGCGCAGGACTAGGGCGAAGACCAACTCGGTGACGAGGACGGGCTGGACGATCGAAAGCTGCCCGCTGTGGAGTGCGATGGCCTGGAAGGCGAATCCCCCTGCTGCTGCCACCCAGCCCAGGAGCCATAGGGGCTGGCGGATCAGGAACGAGGCGAGCTTCCAGCCGCGGACCTTGCCGGTCACACCGGCACTGGCCGCGTGCTGGGTCATAAGGTGCACTGCGTTTGCCAGGGCAGCTGCCAGGGCGAAGATGATCGTGACGGTCACGTCACCGCTTCCGATCGTGCTCTGGGATCCAAACCCATTGCTGGATTCTGGGTCCTGGAGCCGGGATGGGCCAGCACCGTTTCACCCGAATCCTGGAAGAGAAGGGGACTCGGCTGCCTCACTACACGGGTGGATCGTCGTCCGGGCACGGCGCCTGCGCTCGTAGCCCGAAGCACAACCATTCACGGTCCAGGTTGTCCCGGCTCGGCATCAATCAATCCCATGCCGTGGCCCGGGCGCGTGGATCCACCGGGCGGCCGCCGGGCTTCTGCCAAGTCGGGCACGCTCCGTCAGAAAGATGTGAACGATTCTCATCTTCCTCTCACCGCCGCCACATGACCTATCGCGCATCATGGCAGCGTGGTCGAACCTCGCAGCGACGTGCAACAGAGGATGACTCATTCGTATGGAGTAAACACACCGTCGTCGAACCACCCATCGTCAAGGACGAAGACTCGACCGGAGGAAGCGTGACTAACGACCTAGACTGTGACCAGCGGGTCCTGGCGCTCCGCGACCAGGGTCGGTCCTTTCTTGACATCGCACGAATCCTCGACCTCGACGACCCTCGTGGGGCGCAGGCTGCGTTTGTGAAGGTGCTCCAGCAGCGCCCTCGAGCCGAACAGGCATGGCTGCGTAGTTGCGAGATGGCGCGTCTCGATGCCCTCGCCTCTCGCATGCGCGGGCGTGACGATCTCAGCGTGGAAGAGATCATCCGCCACCTGCGCGGCCTAAAGCACCAACGGGAGACGCTCTTCGTTGGCTGAGCGGCTCCAAGGGGCATCCGCGAACACCAATACTGACGAAAGGAAGCCGATCGATGGAGAACAACACAGTCGGGTGGATCGTGGGACGCCAAGGCGAACCCGCCGGGGCAACCGTCGAAGTTCGGACTCAGTATCTCGCCGGACAGTGGGCGCACGGCTACGAAGTAGCTGAGGTCCTGCCTGGCGGGTACCGAATCCGTCGCCGTGGAACACAAGAGGTCCTGTCTGAGGTGTTCCGCGCCGCGGACGTTCGACGGGACGGCAATTCGTAACGCCACACTGGGCTACCGATCAGTCCTCCCCCAAGCGCCTACCGGAGGTTCATGAGGCCGCCCACGAAGAACCAGTTGTCGATCCATGACGGGAGCCTGGCATCGTGGTAGCAATGCGTCGTCGCTGCTCCCACGGGCGACGTGCTCGGGTCGTCGGGCTCCGGAACCCTGGCGATCGACTCCCACCACTGGCCCGGGGAGTCGGATAACGAAAGATAATTGCTTGTCGTGCCGCGTAACCTCGTGGCGTGCGAGTGCTGGTCGTCGAGGACGAGGCCCGAATGGCAGGATTGCTCAAGCGCGGGCTCGAGGAGGAGGGCCATGCTGTCGACGTCGCCGGCACCGGCCCCGACGGCCTCTGGATGGCGACCGAGAACCCGTATGACGCGGTCGTCCTCGACGTGATGCTTCCCGGCTTCGACGGTTTCGAGCTTTGCCGGAGGCTCCGCCAACACGACATCTGGGCGCCCGTACTCATGTTGACGGCGCGCGACGAGATCGGGGACCGGGTTCGCGGTCTGGACGCCGGGGCGGATGATTATCTGGTCAAGCCATTCAGCCTGCTCGAGCTGGCCGCCCGACTCCGGGCGCTGACCAGGCGGGACGACCGCGCTCGGCCGACTCTCTTGGTCGCCGGGGACCTGCGTCTTGACCCAGCCACGAAGCGGGCGTGGCGCGCCGAGCAGCAGTTGGAGCTGTCGCCGAAGGAGTACTCGCTTCTCGAGCTGTTCCTCCGTCATCCCGGGGCGGTGCTCACCCGGTCCCAGATCATCGACGCCATCTGGGACTTCGCCTACGACGGCATGTCCAACGTCGTCGACCAGTACGTCAACTACCTGCGCCGTAAGATCGATAAACCGTTCGGCCGCCACGACCTCGAGACCGTCCGGGGCATGGGGTACCGCTTGCGCACCGACGAGGAGACCTAGCGGCGTGCCGATCCGTCTGCGCCTGGCCCTGGTGTTCGCAGCCCTGGCGGCGCTTGCCTTCTCGATCGGAGCGTATCTGTTCGCCGCCGGGCTCTCCTCGAAACTCTCGGGGCTCCTCGACTCGGAGCTCACCGTGCAGCTCGGTCAGGTCGGCCGCAACATCTCATCCCCCACAGGTGCACCCGAGCTCCCAGGACCGTCGGGACCCACGGCCGGCCCTGCACCGGGCGAATACCTCTACCAGGTCCTCGACCGGGCCGGTCACGTGCAGGGCTCGAGCTGGGACGCCGGGACGCGGCCAGTGCTCGGTCCGAGCGAGTTCCGACAGGCCCAGAAGAGGCAGGCGTTCTTCACGAAGCAGGTCGAGGGCGAGCGCACTCGGTTGACAGCGGCACCGGATCCAGGACACCCGGGGTGGGTCGCCGTGGCCGGGGCGTCCCTTGAGAGCATCGATCGCACTATGAGCGACGTGATTCTCGCGCTGGTCGTCGGCGGCGTGGTCGCCGTCGCCGTCGCCGGATTCGGTGCCTACTGGCTGGCCCGAATGGCGCTGCGCCCGGTCGAGCGGATGCGACGTGAGGTGGCGGACCTATCTGAGCGCGACCAGGAAGCCACGATTGACGTCCCGGCCACACGCGACGAGATCGCAGCGCTGGCGAAGACCATGAACGAGATCCTCCTGCGACTTCAGCGGGCACTCGCCCGCCAGCGCGCCTTCGTAGCTGACGCGAGCCACGAGCTGCGGACGCCGTTCGCCGTCTTGCAGGCCGAGCTCGAACTGGCGTCCAAACCAGGGAGGAGTCACGACGAGTTGACCGAGGCGATCCACAGCGCCGCCGACGAAACGGCGCGGTTGTCACGCCTCGCCAACGATCTGCTGCTGCTGACGCGTAGCGACGAGGAGCAGCTGGCCCTCCAGCGAGCGGACACGAACGTCGCATCCCTGTTCGATCGCAGCGTGGAGCGCGTCGGCTCGCGCGCCGAGGAAATCGGGGTCCGATATCGAGTCAAGGTCGTCCCTGAGCTGCGGGCCTATGTCGACCCGGACCGGATGCGCCAGGTCATCGACAACTTGATCGACAACGCCCTGCGCTTTGCACCGCCGGGCACCGAGATTGTGCTCTCGGCCCGGCCGGAGGGCACGAACCTGGTTATCGAGGTTGCCGATTCCGGGCCCGGGTTCCCCGACGATTTCCTCCCACACGCCTTCGAGCGTTTCCGCCGATCCGACCTCGACCGCGCCCGGAGTGCGGGGGGCGCCGGCCTCGGTTTGGCCATCGTTCACGCTGTCGTCGTCGCCCATGGTGGTCGAGCAATGGCGCGCAACCGACCGGAAGGTGGCGCCGCTGTCACACTCGACATGCCGGGGGTGGTGATCGGCGGTGCGAAGGATCAGGTGGCGACCCGAGGCCCCACGTGAACAATTCTCATCATTCAAGAACCATATCCATCACCTGGGTACGAGCCGCCACGGTGTTCTCGAGCTCCCTCGCAGTCATCTAGCCGCCATCGGCAATCGTGTGATGCAGCTCCGGCCTCGAGCCAGAGATCTCCGAACGTCAGACCTCGCTTAGCTGACCTCGACCCGAGCGCAGCGGACGCGTGTTTAGATCTTGGCGTCATTTGCCGGCCGCTGCTGATCGACTCGTCTGTCCGCCACCGACCGAGCCCTCGGACAGACAGGAGAGGATCAACGGACCGTCAGGAGGAGCCGCACCCCAAGAGACGGTGTTCGCTATGCGTGTGCCGTCGAGACCACGACGAAGATTGGGACGATTCTCATCTTCCTCTCATGGCTGTCACATGTCCGGTCGCGCATGATGGGACTTGCGGGTCGAACCTCGCAGCAACCCCCCAAAGCGACCGATCCCACCAGACGACCGGCCCTGGGGCAACCCGGGGCCGGTCGTTGTCGGATAGGAGGTGCCTACCATGGGCATTGAACAAGACGGCTTGTCGTCCCACCGCCGCAACGCCAGTATCGGCGACCGCCGATACAGCGGCGTGGGCAACGATTCTTTCTCCGCCCGCCAGCTTGCATATGCCCTCGCACGCCTCAGGGCCGCGTTGGCAGCTGTGGACGGCCTGTTGACCAGCGCCAGTGCCGGACCATCATCCGAGTGCAACGCGTATCAACTCGGAGAGGCCAGTCATGTCATGCATCATGCGCAACTCTTGCTGAGCGAATGCGCCAATCCCACAGGGGTAACGGGCGTAACGGTCGGCTTCTGATGATCGTCTCCTCAGAGCACGACGGATCGAGCACGATGGCATCAGGCTCGCACCTTGAGAGCTCGTCAGATCGGCATCGCCGGTGGGGCTCCCGCGATCGACCTTGCAAGAGCGGCACCAAGAAGAGGAGCTACCTCCGCTGGTTTCGCTCGTCCGAGGCAATGTCGGCGACTCTGAACGGGTCTCTCTTGTTCCCGCCACGTCCGCCGAAGGGAATGGTACAGATGGAACCACCGGCGGCCGGTCCTCGGACGCCCCGCGAGCACCACCGCCGTCGCCCTTGGGCGGTCGAAGCCACGCTCGGGAGTTCGCGTGCGCCTCGGTAACGCACGTCTCGGGCCCCGGGGACTGCTCCTCCTCGGAGCGACGAGCGTCCTCGCGACCGCTCTCGCCGTCCACGGCTACGGGCGGGGAACGCTCGTCGCCGCCGGGACCAACCCGGTGGCAGGCGTCGGGACCGGCCGGAGCCCACGTGCCGTGACGGTCCATTCATCGTCCGCGTCGGCGGCGACGTCGACCACTTCCCCGTCAACCTCGGGTTCCGCCGCACAGAAGCTCGGCCCCCTGCTCGGGTCGACGCCCTACGCCTCTTACACCTACCAGCTCTACCCCGGGCGGGAGAGCGGTCAAGCTCGCCTGGCCACGGCCGGATTCGACGTCTCGGTCCGACCGAGCGGTTCGGGCACCATGACGGTGAGCATCTCGGCCGCCGGTGGCACGCAGGGGGCCCAGACCACGACGTATCCGGCCAGCGATCGTGTGTACTTCATCGAGGCGAGCTTCGGTGACGATTCCGGGAACACCGAATACAACTTCGGCGATGACGGCGTGATCGTTACGAGCGCCCAGGGGCGGATTGTCCAATGACGACGGGGAGGGCTCCGGACACGACTGCTCGTGGAGAGCGGAGAATGACAGACCCCAAGCCAGAAGGCGGCGCGCAGCGAGCCCCGCTCCGCGTGCCTCGGGCATCGGGCCGCCCTCCATCTCGGCCATCACCCTCCGCTCCACCGCGGGTCCAACGACGGACCGACTACGTCCTGTCCGATGTCGCCACCACCGCCCAAACGTGGGCCCCCACCGTGGCCCGGGTCTCTCTGGGGCTCGTCCTGGGGTGGTTCGGGTACCACGAGCTCGTTGCCCCAGAGCTCTGGACAGGTTACGTCCCAATCTTGGCCGCCGGTTCGAGCGTCACCCAGGTACTCGTGCTCGCCCACGGATGGATTCTCCTAGTTCTAGCCGTCGCCCTCGTGGCGGGCATCGTTCCCCGATTCGCGGCGGCGATCGCCTGCCTGTTGCTGCTTGAGATCGTCATTTCTTTGACAGCCAGCGCCGGGCTGTCCGACCTCGTGCTGCGCGACCTAGGCGTGCTAGGGCTTGCCATCTCGCTGATCGGGCGTCAAGAGCAGCGCCTGGTTCTCAATCGATAACGACCGCAGATCGACACCACAGGTCCGACCGGGTGAATTGACCGATGGCGTCGTTACCCGAAGTGCAACCCTGTGGGTGCCGATAATCCCGTCCGGGCTCCTGACCTGGACCTTTCCAGGGGGCTGAAAGTCAGTCAGAAGTCCCGCCCGACCGGTTTTGCATCGTGAGCCGGGGGCCCATTGGCGGCCCCGGCAATACAGCAACGCGCGGCCCGAACGGCCCGAGCGTCGGCGAGGCGTTGCCCAAACGCATCGCCGTGCTGGCGATCGGCACCCAAGGGTATTCACAGCAGCCTCTCAGCCGCTACCAATGATGACCACAGACCGGTGGCTCACGGTGGTGGTATGACCAAGCACGTCGTCACCCGGAACCGTCTCAACCACCTCCCGCGTGGCCTTACAGGCGCACCTAGCAAAAGGGACGGCGCCTCGATGCGGATCCTCGTCCTCGGTGGGGACGGCTACCTCGGCTGGCCGACGGCACTGTCGCTCTCCGCCCAGGGGCACGAGGTCGGCATCGTCGACAACCTCGTCCGTCGCCACTACGACGACGAGATGGGCGTCAACAGTCTCGTGCCGATCCGCCAGCTCCAGCGCCGAGTGGCGACTTGGGAGGAGGTTTCGGGCCTCACCCTCTCCCCCTTCATCGGGGACCTTCAGGACTACCCCTTCGTGCTCGAGACCCTCCGCTCCTTCGAGCCCGACGCCGTGGTGCACTTCGCCGAGCAGCGATCGGCCCCGTACTCGATGATCGACCGCCAACACGCCGTCTACACCCAGGTGAACAACGTCGTCGGTACGCTCAACCTACTCTACGCCATCGCCGAAATCGATCCGAGCATCCACCTGGTGAAACTCGGCACGATGGGCGAGTACGGGGCGCCGAACATCGACATCGAAGAGGGCTTCATCGAGATCACCCACAAGGGGCGGACCGACGTGCTGCCCTTCCCCAAGCAGCCCGGCTCCTTCTACCACCTCTCGAAAGTCCACGACAGCCACAACATCATGTTCGCCTGCCGCACCTGGGGGCTGCGCTCGACCGACCTCAACCAGGGCATCGTCTACGGACAGCAGACCGAGGAGACCGCTCTACACCCCGACCTCGCCACTCGCTTTGACTACGACGCCGTCTTCGGCACCGTGCTCAACCGCTTCGCCGTCCAGGCCGCGGTGGACTATCCGCTGACCGTCTACGGCAAGGGGGGCCAGACCCGGGGCATGCTCGACATCCGCGACACCCTGGCGTGCATCGAGCTCGCCTGCACGAACCCCCCTGGGACCGGCGAGTACCGAGTCTTCAACCAGTTCACCGAGTCCTTCTCGGTCCGCGAGCTCGCGGAGCGCGTCCAGCGTGTCGCCCCCATGGAAGTGCGCATCGAGTCCGTTCCCGACCCAAGGGTCGAAAGCGAGGAGCACTATTTCCACGCGATCACGACGAAGCTCCCCGAGCTGGGGCTCCGTCCGCACTTGCTGTCAGACGAACTCGTCGCCTCCTTGATCGAGCTCGCCGGACGCTACAAGCGCCGGGTGAACGTCGAGGCGATCCACCCGATGGTGAACTGGCGTGCGACCCATTCCGCTGTGGGCGTCCCCGAGGCGGGTGGTCGCACCGCAAAGATCAATCTTCACAAGCCTGCATCCCGACAAGCCTCTTGACGCCGTCGCGAGCCCAACACGCCGGGCCCAAAGTCCCCCAACCGGGAGGCGGCGAGGCGACTCCGCGCCCCATCGCGAGTCCGAAGGCGATCCTCGCGAAGTCCCTGTGATGATCCGCAACTGCAGGTGGGGGGTGCTGTCCCACTCCCGTGGTCACCCGGAGGGGGCGAAAGCCCAGAGCAAGGAGTCCAGGATGGGGTCCCCAGTCGAAGTTCTTGAGGCGATCTTCATGTTCCGGTAAGGGGTCCTGCGCGCACATGGTCCCGAAGGTGACGCACTATGACGACCCACCGTTCCCGCAGAGGCATCGGTGACCGTCGCCAGTTCGCGTTCGGGGCTTTCTGGCAGGCGCTCTTCCTTGAGACCTCGCGGCCGCAAATCGCGACCGGCGATGGGCGTGCCAGGCGTCGAGGTTGACCAGGACCAGGGGCGCCACCGTACGGGTCCCGGTCGCCTCAGCCCCGTTGCGGCAACCGTTCTCCTGGCCATCGTGCTGACGGGATGCGCCGAGACTCCTGTCGCTCCTCGGGCGAAACCCAGCACGACGCCCGGGTCATCGCCATCCGTCCGGCACATCGTACGACCGACCACGACCACGTCCACGACCTGAAGGGTGCCACTCGAGGGTCCGCTCTCTACCAGGCACTTCTTCCGCCCCTGCGTTCCTCTGGTCGCGGCACGACAATGACTCCATGGCTTTCCGTATCGCCGCTATCAGTCTCCGACAGATCCTTCGCCTCCTCTTGCTCAGGTGTCGCTCCTCGCGGTCCAAAGACCTCGAGCTGTTGGTCTTGCGGCAAGAGCTCGACGTACTCAACCGTCAGGCGCCCCGGCCCAGGTTCCGACCCGAAGAGCGATGGGTGCTCTCCGTCCTCCAGCGCCTTCGACCAGTCCGGGATCGTGTGTCGTCCCTCGTCACGCCCGACACGATCCGCCGCTGGCATCGTGATCTGGCTCGCGCCAAGTGGCGCTACCGTCATCGGGTCGTTTCCCGGGGCCGGATCCCCGACCACGTGCGGCTTCTCGTCTGGCGTCTGGCCAGCGAGAACCCGACCTGGGGCTACTGCCGCCTGCGAGGAGAGCTCAAGAAGCTCGGTGCCGAGATCTCGACGACGAGCATCCGACGAATCGTGGCCGAGAAGCGTCGACCC
>Ga0209415_10012822_pt1 | contig 13915 bp, 8 predicted proteins | sample PeaSoiSIISIP2007_FD_187696 | JGI IMG/M metagenome (GOLD analysis project Ga0209415, IMG submission 187696) | Peat soil microbial communities from Weissenstadt, Germany - SII-SIP-2007 (SPAdes) (version 2) | ecosystem: Environmental > Terrestrial > Soil > Wetlands > Peat | place: Germany... | reverse complement strand
AGCGCCGAGTGCAGTCGGTTGTACTTGTCCGGACTCTGTTTCAGAGCCGCGAGCGACACTTGACTCGCGATCTTGGACTCCGGCCCGAGGATCGGAAATTCCTTGTAGACGAGTCGGATCTTGCCGTCCTCCTTGAGGAGCGCTTCCAGCGCGGGCTCCATCTGCTTGCAATAGGGGCAGCGGTAATCGAAGAACTCCACGATCGTGACGTCGCCATCGGGATTGCCGCCCACTGGCGAGGCGGGGTCATGCAGCAGCTCGTCTCTGTGCTTGAGGATCTCCGCCCGAGCCTGCTCTTCCTCCTGCGCCTTCTCCTTCGCCTCGGCCGCCTTGAGCGCCTCCGTCACCACCTCGGGATGGCTCAGGAGGTAGTCATGGATTACTTGCTCCAGCATCTGGCGCTCTGCGGGCGAGGGCGGCTCGGCGGCGGGCGCGGGCGCCGCCCAGAGGCCGGCGCTCACGAGCGCGGCGAGTGCAAGAGTAATGAGAGATCGATGCGTCATGGTCGATGCAAGTCCTGCTGGAGCGAGGGAGCGGATAGTGCGCCAGGATGGTCCGGACGGCAACGCAGGCGCCGGGGCGCGGCGCCGTACCGCGCCGGCGTCGGAATCCTCAGGGCTTCAGCTCGACCTCGACGAACACCATCTCATCGGGTCCGGCATTGAACACCTCGTGCTCGACGCCAGCCTGCCGGAAATAGCTAACTCCGCCCGTGAGGTCGGCGAAGACCTCCTTGCCTTGCGCCACCACGCGCAGCCGCCCGGTCCGCACCGGCACGATCACATAGTCGTACTCGTGCCGATGGTGGCCGGTGCTGGCCCCAGGCGCCAGGCGGTAGCGGGTGACGCGCGTGCGGACGTTATCGAGCTGACAATCACTCTCGGCCTTCATGGGATTGCTCCGGAAATCGAGGAATGTGCCTCGGCGTCGCGCTAGCTTTTCTTTTTTTCAGCTTCCATCTGAATGTCCTCGGCGCGCAGCCGTCCCGGCGAGCCCGCCGGCAGCAGCTTGATCGCTTGCGCGGCGAGGCCGCGCGCCATGGCCTTGTCGCCCGACGCCATCGCTTCCTCGGCATGCGCGAGCGCGCTGTTGCCCATGTCGCCACCGCGTCCGTAGGCAATCGTGAGGAAATGCCAAGCGTCGGGATTGCGGGCCTCGAATATGACGGCGCTCTTGAGCTGCGTCAGCGCGTCCGCGTTGAGCGAAAGGTCGCCGGTCTCGATCTCGACCTGGGCCAGCTCGACGTGCAGCAACGCGACGTCCGGTGCCAGCCGCACGGATTCCCGATAGGGCGCCACCGCCTCGGCGATGCGGCCATTCTCGAACAGCATCTGGCCCTTCAGCTCATGGAAATAGGGGTTGTTCGGCTCATCCCGGATCAGTCCGTCGATCTCCCCCAGCGCCTTCTTGAGCTCGGGTACTCGGTAATAGGCGACGGCGCGGGCGTAGCGCGCGGCCACGGACGTATCGCTCTCCGGATATTGCTGCATCGCCTGGGCGGGAGCGCTCAGGAAGGCGATGAGCTTCGCTTTCATGCGTTTGTGCAGTTCCACCCAGGCCGGCGGATCCGCCACGTTGGAGTAGGGCGAATGGTTTACGTGCTCGCGGACGTACTCGATGCGTTGGGATGTCAGGGGATGGGTTCGCAGGTATGGCGATTGCCGGGACCCCGACAGGATCTCCTGCCCCTCGAGGATCTGGAAGAACTCCAGCAGACCGCGAGCCGATTGATGAGTCGCGTCGAGAAACCGGAGCCCGGCCTGATCGGCGTTGGATTCTTGAGCGACCGAAAAATTGAGGAACGAGCGCATGCCGACACCCTCGCCGCCGGGAATGGCGGCGGCGGCGGCGCCGGCGTTGCCCGAGGCAGCCGCCGCGGCGGCACCGACCACCATGGCGATAATGGCTTTGATCGTGGCGTCCCTCATCGCCTGCTCGCTGCGGATGAGATGTCCGCCGGCGATGTGGCCGGTCTCATGCGCCACGATGCCGATCAGCTGGTTCGGACTCTCGCTCCGCATGATGGTGCCGGTATTGATGAAAATGTTCTGGCCGCCGGCCACGAAGGAGTTGAGCGTGGGATCGTTCACGAGGTAGATGTGCACCGCGCCCGGATCGAGACCGGCCGCCCTGAGGATGGGCGTGTAGAACGCGCGCAGCGTGCTCTCGATCTCGGCGTCGCGGATAAAGCCGGGCGTTTGATCGGCATGCGCGGTTCGCCCCATGATGAGGGCGACGAGCAGCGCGCAAAGGAACCGGCAGAGCATGCGACGCGCGGACTCCATCTCGATCGCTTTCATGGTCTTGTATATATAAGGCAAGCATGGGCCCGGCGCCCGCCTCGCGTCAATGCGCCACGTGCCGGCCTGCCGCTACGCTGAAAGGTTAGCCTGTGGTCCTCAAGGTCTCCGCGCGCGGCCAAGTGCCGCCCTTCATCGTCATGGACGTCATGCGCGCCGCCGCCGAGCGCGCCGCCGGCGGCGCCGACGTGCTTCATCTCGAGGTCGGGCAGCCCGCCACCGGCGCGCCCCAGGCCGTGATCGCGGCGGCGCAGGCCGCGCTCGCGCGGGACATCCTCGGATACACGGACGCGCTGGGCATTCCATCCCTCCGCCAGGCGATCGCGCGGCACTACCGCGATCGCCACGACATCGACCTCGATCCGGAGCGGGTTGTCGTGACCACAGGCTCCTCCGGTGCCTTCCTGCTCGCCTTTCTCGCCGCATTCGACGCGGGCGACCGGGTCGGTCTGGCGACACCCGCCTATCCCGCCTACCGCAACATCCTGTCGGCACTCGACCTGCGGCCCGTCGCGCTCGAGGCTGGCGCTGCCGATCGCTATCAGGCCACGCTCGACTTGGTGCGTCGCTCGCCGGAGCCCCTGGACGGTTTGATCGTCGCGAGTCCCGCCAATCCCACCGGCACGATGCTGCGACCGGAAGAACTCGCGGCCATCGCCACGCATTGCGAGGCCAGCGGCATTCGCCTGGTCTCGGACGAGATCTATCACGGCATCACCTATGGCGCTCTCGAGGCGACGGCGCTCGCCTCGAGCGACGAGGCGATCGTCATCAACAGTTTCTCCAAGTATTTCTCCATGACCGGCTGGCGGCTCGGCTGGATGGTCGTGCCCAAGCGCCTGCTGCGCGCCGTCGAATGCCTGGCTCAGAATTTTTTCATCTCGCCGCCGGCCTTGCCCCAGCACGCCGCCGTCGTGGCCTTTCAGTGCCGTGACGAGCTCGACCGGAATGTCGCGCGCTACCGCGAAAACCGTGCGCTCTTGCTAGAGAAATTGCCGGAGGCGGGCTTCGATCGCCTGGCGCCAGCGGACGGCGCGTTCTACCTCTATGCCGATATCGCGCACCTCACCAATGACAGCCAGGACTTCTGCCGACGCATGCTCGCGGACATCGGCGTGGCGGTGACGCCGGGGATCGATTTCGACCGGGCGCGAGGCCATCACACGCTGCGCATCAGTTTCGCCGGCTCGACCGACACGATGGCCGAGGCCGCGCGGCGCCTTAGGTCCTGGCGCCGCTGACGGAGCCGCGCGAGCCTCAGCTCAGGATTGCGTCAACCGGTGCCACCAGCCGCGCTTGGGATTCGCCGGCCGCTCGGTGATCGTGACCGGTGGCGGCACATTCGTGGATCCAGACGGCGCGGGCTCCGCCGGCGGTTCCTCCGACGCGGTCGCGTGTGTGCGCGCAGGCGGCGGTTCGGGCGCTGACGCCGGCGGCTCCGGAGCAGGTTCCGTCCGTTGCGCGCTTTCCTCGGCAGGGCCGGCGGTATCGGTTCGAACGGTCCAAGGCTCAGGCTGCCGCTCGTGCGTCCATGCGTGCGCCGGCGGGGTCTCCGGCTGAGGTCCAAGACCGTACTCGCCCGCGCCGCCCTCGGCCGCCATTGGCACGCGTTGGGAATCCGGAAGATCGCCAGGACCGCCACGCCGGCGTCGGCGGCCGCCCCGTCGGCCGCGGCGACGGCGCTTTCTCTGCTGCCCGTTGCCGTCGCCGCCAGGCGGCGCAGTGCCCGCGGCGCCGGACTCGGAAACAGCCTCGCTTGTCTCGCCGGTGTCCTCGACCGCCTCTCCAGCGGCGACCTCCTCCGCGACCAGCTCATGGGCCTCCGAGAAGGCGCGCTCTTCCGGCATTCCCGGCGAATGTGCCTGAGCATTGCGCGGTTCCTCGCCATCTCTCCGCCGCCGGCGCCGCCGACGCCGCCGGCGGCCGCCTCGGACATCTTCGCCCTCCGGCCGCGTCTCGCGCTCGTGGACGGCTTCCTCTGACTGAAGTGGCTCTGCCTCGCCTTCGACGGGGGCAAAGGCCTCGTCCACGGCCTCGACCTCGTCAACGACCTCGTCGACGACCTCGTCTTCGTCCTCGACGTAAGCCGGCGCTTGCATGACGACGGGCGGCAAGGCCGCGAGCTCCTCGGCGGTCAGCGCCCGCACCCGCTCGAGGCGCAGGTTCGGCGGGATCAGGGTGTCGTCGCGCGTGATGCTGACACGGAAGTGATAGCGCTGCTCCGCTGCGGCCAACATGGCGCGCTTCTGATTAAGGATGTAGAGCCCGACATTCGTGGGCACGGCCACCGAGATCTCCGCGGAGCGGCGGCGCATGCCCTCCTCCTCGATCGCACGCAGCACATGAAGCGCGGTCGATTCGGTCGATCGGATATGCCCGGTGCCGCCGCAGTGCGGGCAGGGCTGGGTCGAGGCCTCCATGATCGAGGGCCGCAGACGCTGCCGCGACATCTCCAGGAGGCCGAAGGCGCTGATGCGGCCGACTTGGATACGCGCGCGATCGTGCCGCATCGCGTCCTTGAGGCGCCGCTCCACCGTGACCTGATTGCGATGCTCCTCCATGTCGATGAAATCGATCACGATGAGGCCTGCGAGATCCCTGAGGCGCAACTGGCGCGCAATCTCGTCGGCGGCTTCGCAATTGGTCTTGAGCGCGGTCTCCTCGATGTTGCGCTCCTTGGTCGCGCGGCCGGAATTGACGTCGATCGCGACCAAGGCCTCGGCCTGGTTGATCACGATGTAGCCGCCGGATTTCAGCTGCACCACCGGCGAGTGGATGGCGTCGATCTGGGTCTCGACCTGGTGGCGCTGGAGCAGCGGAACCGTAGGATCGCGGTAGAGATGCACGTGCTTGGCGTGGCTCGGCATCAACATCTTCATGAAGGCCCGAGCGGTGCGGTAACCTTCCTCGCCCTCGACGATCACCTCGTCGATATCGCGGGCGTAGAGATCGCGGATCGAGCGCTTGATGAGGTTGCCCTCCTCGTAGATCAAGGACGGCGCGGTCGATTTGAGGGTGTGCTCTCGAATCTCGTCCCAGAGCCGGATCAGGTACTCGAAGTCGCGCTTGATCTCGGCCTTCGAGCGCTCGCTGCCGGCAGTGCGCACGATGACGCCCATGCCCTCGGGCACCTCGAGGTCCTCGACCAGGCCCTTGAGCCGCTTGCGGTCCGCCGCGTTGGTGATCTTCCGCGAGACACCGCCGCCGCGGTCGGTGTTCGGCATCAGCACGCAGTAGCGGCCGGCAAGCGAGAGGTAGGTTGTGAGCGCCGCGCCCTTGTTGCCGCGCTCCTCCTTCGTCACCTGCACCAGCAGGATCTGCCGCCGCTTGATGACCTCTTGGATCTTGTACGGACGGTAGCGCCGCGCGCGCTGGCGGCTGGCCTCCTCGATCTCGTCGCCGCCGATCGTCTCGACCGGCTCCGCCGGCGGCTGGTCGGCGGGGGCTTCGGCAGGAGACCCAGCCTCGCCAGTGCCGGAAACCGGCGGCGGCGCGATACCCTCCTCGGCGAAGGGCAGGCCGGGTTCGCCGGCGTCCTCGGCGGACGCTGGGCCCGACTGCTCGATGCTCACGGGCTCGTCGCGCAGCGTCGGCGCCTCGATGCGCGCCATGGCGACCGTGGGGAAGGTCGGCTCCTCGTCGGGCGAGATCAGGGGCAGGGCGGGTTCGTCAGTGGGCGTGCTCGGCTGGATCGTGATCGCCTCGCCGGCGCTCATATCTTGAGTGTCAGACGCGGGCTCCGCGGTCGGCTCGGCGCCAGATTGTGGTTCCGGCTCCGAACCGGCGTCGGATTCGGCCTCATCTTGCGCGTCGCTGGCGGTCTCCGACTCGTGATGGCGCCCGCGATCAGGCGGCCGGAAGCGGTCCGGCGGGCGGTCGCCGACAGGAATCCGATAGTAGTCGGAGTGGATCTCGCTGAAGGCGAGGAAGCCGTGGCGGTTACCGCCGTAGTCGACGAAGGCGGCTTGGAGGGAGGGCTCTACCCGCGTGATCTTGGCGAGGTAGATGTTCCCCTTGATCTGCTTCTTGGTGGACGTCTCGAAATCGAATTCCTCGAGACGGTTTCCACTAAGCACGACGACCCGGGTCTCCTCAGGGTGCGTCGAATCGATGAGCATGCGTTTGGCCATTGGGGCGTAACTCCGGAGCGCGCCTGTCGGTCCGCGCGAAGAACGGAGCGCGGCGCTCTCTCAATAAAGGCGAAGCCGGTGCAGCTTCCGGAGGTTCCGTCGAACGGCGCTGGTCTCTGATGAATGGCCATGGCGGACTCGGTGGGGCTGTTTTCTTGCCCGGATGCGCCGGGACTGGCTTCGGGGTTTCGTGACGACCGCTCGGTCGCAAACGCCCCGGACGGGAAGCGGTGACGCCCACCCGGGGCGCCAAACTCGGAAATCCCGCCGCGACGCCGTCCGGCAACCCAAGGGTTGGCCAAGACTGACCGCGGTATTTCGCGGACCCAAGATACAAGTGTGGCCCGATAACCACAATCGGTTCTTGTGGCGGGGATCGAGCCGGGCACTCAAGAGCTTACGGTCGAAGGGTAAAACGCTTGGTTTTCTCGCCCCAATGACGCCATAAAGGGACTACATTAATGGGCCGGGTGGCACGTTGGCGCCTTGGCAAGGTGCCGGGAATTCGGTACCGAAAGGCATGAGACTCCTTAAGTTCCTATTCGGACTCGGGCTGGCGGCCGGTGTCTTGGGCGTGGGATTCCTTGCGCTCACGCTCTGGTATTTCAACCGCGACCTCCCCGACTACAGCCAGCTCGCCGATTACCAGCCGCCGGTGGTGACCCGCATCCAGGCCGGTGACGGACGGCTGCTGGCGGAATATGCCACCGAGAAGCGCGTCTTTGTGCCCGTCAAGGCGATGCCGCCCATCGTCACCGAGGCGTTCCTCGCCGCCGAAGATAAGAACTTCTACAGCCATCCCGGCGTCGATTTCGAGGCCATGCTGCGGGCGGGCGTCATGGACGTGGTGCGCCATTTCGCGGGCCGCCGTCCGGTCGGCGCCTCAACCATCACCCAGCAAGTCGCCAAGAATTTCCTGGTCGGAAATGAGCTCTCGGTACAGCGCAAAATCCGCGAGGCGCTGCTAGCCCTCAAGATAGAGAAGGTGCTCTCCAAGGACCGTATCCTCGAGCTCTACCTCAACGAGATCTATCTCGGCGGCGGCAACTACGGCGTCGCCGCGGCGGCGCTCAACTATTTCAACAAATCCCTGGACGATCTCACTGTCGACGAGGCGGCCTATCTCGCGGCCTTGCCCAAGGCACCCAACAACTATAATCCCGCGCGCTACCCGGAGGCCGCGAAGGGTCGGCGCGACTGGGTGCTCGACCGCATGGCGGAGGCGGGATTTATCTCGAGCCGCGACGCGCAGTCGTTGCAGGCGCAGCCGCTGGTCACCCACAAGCGCGACGAGACCGAAGTCGTAAAGGCCGACTATTTCGCCGAGCAGGTTCGTCGCGAGCTGGTCGCCCGCTATGGCGACAAGGATCTCTATCAGGCCGGCTTCTCCGTCCGCACCAGCCTCGATCCGCGGCTCCAGGCGCTCGCCGACCAGGCGCTTCGGCAAGGTCTGATCGCCTTCGATCGACGCCACGGCTACCGCGGCCCGGTCGCGCACCTCGATATCCGCGGCGAGTGGTGGAACAAGTTGGCGGCCATGCCGCCAGTGCCCGGCGCCGACGAGGTGGGCTGGCGTCCCGCGGTCGTGCTCAACGTCGACAACGACGGTGCCACCGTCGGTTTCGCCGACCGCTCGACCGGCCGCATCCCGTTCGACGAGATGAAATGGGCGCGGAAGCCTCTGGATAGCGCCCGGGTCGGGCCGGCGCCGCGCAATCCCGGCGAGGTCGTCGCCGTCGAGGACGTCGTGCTCGTGGAGCCCCTCAAGGCCGAGGCTCCTGCCAAGGACGCCAAGCCCAAGGCCCAAACCGCCGCTGCGAGCACCGCCCCGGTGGCGGCCGCGCCGACGGCCCCGAAGGACCCGCTCCTCGGGCTTCGGCAGATCCCCTTGGTGTCCGGCGCTATCGTCGCCATGGATCCGCACACCGGCCGTGTGCTCGCGATGACCGGCGGCTTCAGCTACGAGATGAGCCAGTTCAACCGCGCGACCCAGGCCAAGCGGCAGACCGGCTCGGCGATCAAGCCGTTCGTCTACATGGCGGCGCTCGATCACGGCTACACGCCGTCGTCGATCGTGCTCGACGCGCCCTTGACGGTGGATCAAGGGCCGGGCCTGCCGCAATGGACGCCCGCGAACTACACCCACAAATTCTATGGGCCGCTGCCGCTGCGCGTCGGCATCGAGCAATCCCGCAATCTCATCACTGCGCGTCTCGGCATCGCTGTTGGGCTCGAGCCCGTCGCGAGCAACATCGAGCGCTTCGGCATCATGGATCACATGCCGAGGGAGTACTCGATGTTCCTGGGCGCCGGCGAGACCACGGTGCTGCGCCTCACCGCCGCCTACGCCATGATCGTCAACGGCGGCAAGCGGATCACGCCGACCTTCATCGATCGTATCCAGGATCGCAACGGCGCGACCGTCTATCGCGCGGACACGCGGGAGTGCAGCGGCTGCAGGAATGTCGCCTGGGATAATCAGGCGCCGCCGGAGCTGCCTGACCCGCGCGCCCAGATCATCGACGCCCGCACCGCCTACCAGATGGTTCACATTCTCGAGGGCGTCGTGGAGCGCGGCACCGGCCATATCATCGCCTCGCTCGGCAAGCCGCTCGCCGGCAAGACCGGCACCACAAACGACAGCTTCGACACGTGGTTCGAAGGCTTCTCGCCGGACCTCACGGCCGGCGTCTTCGTCGGCTACGACACGCCCGCGAGCCTGGGCCAGCACGAGACCGGAGCCTCGGCGGCGGCGCCAATCTTCAAGGAGTTCATGGCGGGCGCCCTCAAGGACACGCCGGGCGCGCCCTTCCGCGTGCCGCCGGGCATCCGCATGGTGCGCGTCAACGCCGCCACCGGCCAGCTCGCCAAGCCCGGCGACAAGCCCGTGATCTTCGAGGCCTTCAAGCCCGGTACCGAGCCCAATCCGGACGAGCCCTCCGTGGCCGTGGGGCAGGTCAACGAGGAGGACCCCGAGGAGTCCGTGCCCGTGGCGACCGCCAACGCAACCGATGCCCTCGCGCCCGGGTTGGTGATTCCCGCGCCGGGTGTCGCGCCCCAGCCGCCGCCGACCGGGTCCGCGGCAGCCGCCCCCGCGCTGCCAATGCCCGCGCCGACGCGGACCACTCCCGCCGCCGGCACTGGCGGTTTATACTGATCAGAGAACGCGAGCTCGTACGAGTTTTCCCGGGAGCAACCAGGCATGCGCGCTGAACACCAGGCGGCAGCCGACGACATCAAGAGGTCGTTGGCTCTGCTGAGGAGGCATCTTTGACTGGGATCAGTCGGTCCGGCGCCTAGCCGAACTCAACGCCCTCGTCGAGAACCCCAGTCTCTGGGAGAAGCCCGCGGAGGCGCAGAAGCTGCTGCGCGAGCGCTCGCGCCTCGAGCGCGGCATCGGGGGCTACCGGGCGATCGAGCGCGAGCTCGAGGATACGCTGGGCATGATCGAGCTCGCGGAGGCCGAGGGCGATCAGGCGATCCTCGCGGAGTCCGAGGCGACGCTGAAGCGCCTGCGCGAGGAGGCCGGCAAGCGCGAGCTCGAGAGCCTGCTCTCCGGTGAGGCCGACGCCAACGACGCTTACCTCGAGATCCACGCCGGCGCCGGCGGCACCGAGGCTCAGGATTGGGCCGAGATGCTCCTGCGCATGTACACGCGCTGGGCGGAGCAGCACGGCTACAAGGTCGAGTGGTTCGAGGAGAGCCCCGGCGAGGAAGCCGGCATCAAGTCCGCCACCATCCGGGTCATCGGCGAGAACGCCTATGGCTGGCTCAAGACCGAGAGCGGCGTGCACCGTCTGGTGCGCATTTCGCCCTTCGATTCGAACGCGCGGCGCCACACCAGCTTCGCCTCGGTCTGGGTCTATCCCGTGGTCGACGAGAAGATCGAGGTCGAGATCGAGGACAAGTATATGCGCGTCGACACCTATCGCTCCCAGGGTGCCGGCGGCCAGCACGTCAACAAGACCGACAGCGCCGTGCGCCTCACCTACACGCTACCGGGTAGCGAGCCCGTGGTGGTGGCCTGCCAGAGCGAGCGCTCCCAGCACCAGAATCGCGCCCACGCCATGGCGATGCTGAAGGCACGACTCTACGAGATCGAGCTCAAGAAGCGCGAGGCCGTGGTCGATGCCATGAACGCCACCAAGTCCGACATCGGCTGGGGCCACCAGATCCGCTCCTACGTGCTGCAGCCTTACCAGATCGTGAAGGACCTGCGCACGGGCGTGGAGACCAGCCAGAGCGACAAGGTCCTCGACGGCGACCTCGACCGCTTCCTCGAGGCCTCCCTCGCCCAGCGCATCAAGGGCGCCGACGCCACCGCGGCGGAGGCGGCGAAAAGTTAGAACGGATTGGCGCGTGCGATCCGCGTGTCCTGTGCCAACGGCGCATAGTATGCGGTCTTGAAGCCCGCCTCGGCGCGCGCGGCGTCATTGAAGGGCGGCTTAATGATGCCCTTGAAGTAGCGGCGCACCAGATCCTGATAGGTTTCCGCCGGCGGAGATCCCCGCCGTGCGCATTCCCACTCGAACCAGCGACGGCCCGCGGCGACGTGGGCGATCTCGTCACGGTAGATGGTTTTCAGCACGCCCGCGCTCGCGGCGTCGCCGACGCCCGCAAGCCGGGCGATCATGGGGGGCGTCACGTCGAGGCCGCGGGCCTCCAGTACCAAGGGCACCACCGCGAGGCGCGCGAGGAGATCGGCCGACGTCGCATCGGCGGCCTCCCAGAGCCCGTCATGGGCGGGGAGATCGCCATAGGCGGCGCCGAGGCCAGCGAGACGGTCCGCGAGGAGCCCGTGGTGCTTGGCCTCCTCGTCCGCCACTGTGACCCAGTCGTCGAAGAACGCGCGCGGGAGATCGTCGCCCGCGAAGCGCGCGATCAAATCCCAGGCGAGGTCGATGGCGTTGAGCTCGATGTGCGCGATCGCGTGGAGGAGCGCTACGCGGCTCTCCCGCTCGCCACCCGCTCGCCGCTTCGGCATCTCCCGCGGCGGCAGCAGCACCGGTCGCTCGGGCCGGGCGGGCCGGTCAGGCGGCCGAGTGTCGCCGATCTCGCTGATTTCGCCTGTGCGCCAGGCTCTAGCGGTCTCGTGCGAGCGCGCGACCTTCATCGCCGGCTCTGCCGCCGAGAGAACGGCGACCACGGCCGCGGTCAAAGTGTTCGGCATCGCCGCGTGCGACCTCAGAGCGCCTTCACCGCCTTCAGCACTTCCTCCACGTGACCCGGCACCTTCACCTTGCGCCAGAGGCCGCGGATCACGCCCTTGGCGTCGATCAGGAAGGTCGAGCGCTCCATGCCCATGTACTTGCGGCCGTACATGCTCTTCTCGACCCAGACGCCGTAGAGCTTGGCGACCGCGACGTCCTCGTCGGAGGCGAGCGTGAAGGGCAGCTTGTATTTCTTTTTGAACTTGTCGTGGGAAGCGGGGCTGTCTTTGGAGAGGCCAATCACGGTGGCGCCGGTCCTGGCGAAACTCGGCAGCGCGTCGCGGAAGCCGCAGGCCTCCGCCGTGCAGCCGGACGTATCGTCCTTCGGGTAGAAATAGAGGATCACGGTCTTGCCCTTGAGCGCCTTGAGCGCGACCGTGCCGTCGCCGTCGGTCGGCAGGGTGAAGTCGGGCGCTTTGTCGCCGATCTCGAGGCTCATGCGGTCTCTTCCTCCGTCATTGGCAGCTTGTTGGGCTCGGCGATACCGAGCCGCCGTCGCGCGCGGGACGCCGGCCGGGTCACCTGCGCCGAATAGCGCGCGCGAACCCGTGCCGCGGCGGCGCCCATATCGACCTTGAGGCGCTCGAAGTCAATCGCACCGGCGCCCCGCGTCAAGATCGAGCGCAGTGCCGGCGGCGCCGCCGCCTCGTTGAAGGGCTCCTCCACCGCGAGCTTGAGCAAGCCCTGGACGTTCCGCCAGAGGTGGAGAGCACCCTGGAGGTCCTCGACCGCGCCCTCCTCGAGGATACCGGCCCGCCCGAGCGCGTCGAGGGCAGCGCTCGTGTTCTGCCGGAGGAGGTGCGGGTGGGCGTGAGCCCAGCGGAGCTGGAGGTATTGCGCGATGAACTCGACATCGACCAGGCCGCCGCGCCGGTGCTTCACCTCCCAAATCGGCGGCCTGCGGTGCTGATCCGCGATCCGCCGGCGCATGTCCGCGACGTCGATGGCGAGGCGATCGGCGTCGCGGGGCTGCGTCAGGACGGCGCGGATCTCCGCCATCACGCGCTCCGCCAGCTTCCGCGAGCCCGCCACCGGTCGCGCGCGCGTCAGCGCCAGGTGCTCCCAGGTCCAGGCGGATTCGCGATGGTACCGGTGGAAGCTCGTGAAGCTGGTGGCGAGCGGCCCCTTGGTGCCGGAAGGTCTGAGCCGCATGTCGACCTCGTAGAGCGTGCCTTCCGCGGTGAGGGCGGTCAGCGCATTCACCATCCGCTGCCAGAGCCGCATGTAATATGTGGAGACCGGCAGGGGCCGCGGCCCGGTCGACGCCTCGACCGTCTCCGGCGCGTCGTAGATCAGGATCAGGTCGAGATCGGAGGTCACGGTCATCTCGCGACCGCCGAGCTTGCCGAGCCCGAGCACCGTCATCTCGCCGCCGGGCACGCTGCCGTGGCTCCGCGCGAGGTCCGCGGAGACGCGCGGCAGCAACTCCGAGATGACGCTTTCCGCGACGTCGGCGAAGGCCGCGCCGGCGCCGGTGCCGTCGAGCAAGCCGCGCAGGATCTGCGCACCGATCTGGAAGCGCTTGTCGTGGGCCCAGCGCCGGGCGAGATCGAGGAGATCCTCGAGATCGCGCGCGCCGTCGAGAAGTCGGCCGAACTCCGCGCCGAGCACAGGTTGCGACGGCATCGGGTCGAAGAACCCGGCGCCGAGCACGCCGTCGAGCAGGCTCGGCCGCCGCGCCAGCTGCTCTGCCAGACGCGGCACGCCGCCCATGATCTCCGCGACCGTATCGAGGAGGGTCGGGTTCGCATAGAAGAGCGAGAGGAGCTGCACGCCCGCCGGTAGGTGCTCCAGGAACTGGTCGAAGCGCACCATCGCGATGTCGGGATTGGGCGTGCGGCCGAAGGCGGCGAGCAGGCCCGGGATGAGCTCGGTCATGAGCTCGCGGGCGCGTTGGCTGCGCATGGCGTGATAGCGTCCGTGATGCCAGCCGCGCACCATTGCCGCCACCGCCGACGGATCGGCATAACCGAGACCGCGGAGCGTCGCGAGGGTGTCCGGGTCGTCCTCCGTCCCCGTGAACACGAGATTGCCAGGCGCGGAGAGCGAGGGCGCCTCCTCGAAGAGATGCGCGTAATGCCCCTCGACGACGCCCAGATGGTGCAGCAGCTCCGTTGTGAACGCGGCCGTGGACGCATACCCGAGGAAGATCGCGAGCCGCGCCAGGTCTGCTTCGTCTGCCGGGAGCGAATGCACCTGCTGGTCCTCCGCCATCTGCAGGCGATGCTCGACGCGGCGCAGGAACCGGTAGGCGCGGGTCATCTCCTCCGCGGCG
>Ga0209415_10012820_pt1 | contig 13916 bp, 16 predicted proteins | sample PeaSoiSIISIP2007_FD_187696 | JGI IMG/M metagenome (GOLD analysis project Ga0209415, IMG submission 187696) | Peat soil microbial communities from Weissenstadt, Germany - SII-SIP-2007 (SPAdes) (version 2) | ecosystem: Environmental > Terrestrial > Soil > Wetlands > Peat | place: Germany... | reverse complement strand
TCGCCAGTCTCCTCGCAATAGCCGTACGTGCCGCTTTCGATCCGCTGCAGCGCCTGATCGATCTTGCTGATGAGCTTGCGCGCCCGATCGCGGGTGCGCAGCTCGAGGGCCCGATCGGTCTCGACGCTGGCGCGGTCGGTGATGTCGGATTCGCGGATGCCACCCTCCGACAGGCTCGCCAGCGTACCATCGGCCTCGCGCAGCAGATCCGACCGCCAGCGGAGAAGCTTCTGGCGGAAATACTCCGACTGCATCGGATTCATGAACTCTTCGTCGTCCGACGGCCGGTAGTCCGGCGGTAATGTTACCATCATGCGCGCTGGTCCCACGATGCTCGGACCCCGGTGTTCCGGCGGATGCAAGATGGCATCGACGGCGCGCAGGGCCGGATAAGATTCGCGCGGGCTTATAGCGGCCGAAAACCGGGCCGCCAAGGCCATGTCGGCCGCTGACCCGCACGGCGCGCCGATGTCACGCGAAGCCGCGGCGCGCGAGCTCGACGCTGGCGCGCAACGCCACCGCCTGAGCCGCGGCGCGCAGGCCGGGATCGCTCGCCCGCGGCAAGGAACGGACCAGGCTCGCCAGCCGTTCCAGATTGGGCGGGTTGGCGCCTTCGCGCAGCAGCTCGCGCTGCAACTCTCCGAGCGCCGCGAGCAGTGCGTCGCTGTGCAGATAGGCCGCCCGGTCGCAGCGCGCGCGATCGTCGGCCTCCTGCAGCGCGAGCACCCCGTCGAGAGCGACGCCGGCGACCTCGGCCACGCAAGCGGCCTCGGCCGCCGCATGGGCGCCGTCCGCCTCCGCCGCGCGTTCCAGGCCGATCGCGAAGGCGCCGCTTCCGCTCGCCGCCCGCGCGGCCTGCGACCGACGCACCGCGCCGGGACCACGCACCCTATCCACGCCCGTCATGTCACCCGGCTCCTTTTGCCACCCCACGCCTTCGCTGAACCGGCAGGACCTGCCCACCGTCAGCCCACCGTCCGCCCTCGGGGGCCGCAGCCATCGGTTACCCATCTGGCACGGCTCTTGCGGAGAGCGTGCGCACACTGCGGTGGAAAACCTTTCCCGCGTGCTACCCGGTCGAGGCTCCGCATGATCTGGCTTCCTCGCACGTTCGCGCTCGCCGCCGCCCTGCTGGCGCTTGCCAGCGCGCCGGCGATCGGACAGGTGCGCATCAAGGACATCGCCGACGTCGAGGGCATCCGCGAAAATCAGCTCGTCGGCTACGGCCTGGTCGTCGGGCTGAACGGCACCGGCGACAAGCTCGATACCTCACCCTTCACCCGCCAGTCCCTCGTCGGCATGCTGGAGCGGCTCGGCGTCAACACGCGCGACCAGGTCACGACGCTGAAGACCAAGAACGTCGCCGCAGTGATGGTGACGGCCACCCTGCCGGCGTTCGCCCGCGCCGGCAGCCGCATCGACGTCGCGGTCTCCGCGCTGGGCGACGCCTCCGACCTCAGCGGCGGGATGCTGCTGGTCACCCCGATGCTGGGCGCCGACGGCGAGGTCTACGGCGTGGCGCAAGGTTCGCTGACGACGGGGGCCATCTCGGCGAAGGGCGCGGCCCAGAGCGTCACGCGCAACGTGCCGACGGCGGCGCACGTCGCCAACGGCGCGACCGTCGAACGCGAGATCGCCTTCGTGCTCGACGCCCACCCGTCGCTGCGGCTGGCATTGCGCAATCCCGATCTGACCACCGCCCGCCGCATCGCCGAGGCGATCAATCGCGCCTTCGGCGGTGCCGCGACCGCGAAGGCGACCGATCCGCGCACCGTCGCGCTGGAACTCGGCGGCCATGAGGTCGTGGACGCGCTGGCCCGCATCGAAGAGCTGCGCGTCGATCCAGACACCGCCGCGATCGTCGTCATCGACGAGGCGAGCGGCACGATCGTCATGGGCGCCAATGTCCGTATCAGCACGGTCGCGATCGCGCAGGGCAATCTCACCATCCGGGTCACCGACACACCGCAGGTGAGCCAGCCGGGACCGCTGTCCAACGGCCAGACCACGACGGTCCCTCGCACCAGTGTGCAGATCGACGACCAGAACGACCGCAAGCTCGGCATCCTTCCCGCCGGCACGACGCTGCGCGATCTCGTCGCCAGCCTCAACGCCCTCGGCGTCGGACCGCGGGACATGATCAGCATCCTGCAGGCGATCAAGGCCGCCGGCGCGCTGCAGGCGGATCTGGTGGTCCGCTGATGCAATCCGCCCAGAGCCCGCCGCAGGTCACACCACAGACGACCGCCGCGCCGGCGCCGCGCGACGAGACGCTGTGGCAGAAGGCCTGCGATTTCGAGGCGATGACGCTCGGCGAGCTGCTCAAGCCGATGTTCGCCACGGTCGACACGGCGCACGGGCCGTTCGGCGGCGGCGAGGGCGAGGCGGCCTGGCAACCGATGATGATCGACGCGATCGCGAAGCGGCTCGCCGCCCGGGGCGGGATCGGTCTCGCCGGGCACGTCTACGCCGAGCTGCTGCATCGCCAGGAGGCGGCCGGCGGACCACTGGGCCGAACGCCGGCCGGATCGCTCGGCCGATCGCTGGGCCCATCGCTGGGCGCACCACGAACTGGAATGAGGCAAAATGGGCTCTGATCTGATCGCCGCCGCCGTGCGGCTCGCCGATGCGCTGGCGAAGGAGAATGCCGCCCTGAGCGTGCATAATCTGCCCGCGGCGGCGGCCATGCTGGCCGAGAAGCGCGCCGCCCTCGCGGCCTTCGACGCCGCCGGCGGCGCGGAGGCCGAGGGCCCGGCCCGACCACCGGCGACGGATGCCGCCGCGGGGACACTCGCCGCCAAACTCCGCGAGCTGGCGGAGACGAACCGCCGCCTGCTCGAGCGCGCGATCGCCGTGCAGGGTCGCGTCGTCGCGATCGTTGCCGAGGCCGCGGGCGGCCGCGGGCCGGCGCGGGCGAGCGGCTACACCGCGCGCGGCACGATCCGACGCCCGCCCGAGCCGCTGGCCATCGCCGTCACCGAACGCGTCTGAGGCGGCGCGGACGGCCGACGTCCAACGGCCCGGCTGCCGCTCCTGCAGGCCCGTCTTCCCGCGGACCGCCTGACCACGCATATGCAGGGAGGAGGCAAACGAAGGGACCGGCATGGACGTACTGGCCGAAGAAAGCTGGCGGCAACTATTGCTGCGGCGGCCGGCCGACGCCGAGATGTCCCCACTGTACGGGCCGCTGATCGCGCCGCTGCCCGGTAACGACACGAGCTTCGTGCTCGGCCGCCTCGCCCAGTCGCTCGACGGCTTCATCGCCAGCCGCTCCGGGGCGTCCCGCTGGATCAGCGGCGGCGCCGATCTGCTCCACACCCACCGGCTGCGCGCACTGTCCGATGCGGTCGTCGTCGGCGCCTCGACGATCCGCGCCGACGACCCGCAACTCACCACGCGCCGGGTCGCGGGCGCCTCGCCGGTGCGGGTCGTGATCGACGCCGATCGCCGGCTCCGCCCCGACTATGTCGTCTTCACATCGACGCCGCCGGCGACGCTGCTGGTCTGCGGCGACGACGCCGACGGCCCCGCCCGCCTCGGCACCGCGGATGTCGTCAGGGTTCCGCGCGCGGGTAGCGGGCTCGACGTCGAGGCCGTTTTGGCCGCCCTGCGCGCTCGAGGCCTGCGGCGCGTGTTCGTCGAGGGCGGCGGCGTGACCGTGTCGCGTTTCCTGGCGGCGGGCGTGCTCGACCGGCTTCACATCACGTTGGCGCCCATGCTGCTCGGCGAGGGCATCCGAGGCTTGGCGGTACCCGCCGCGCCATCGCCCGACCAGGCATTGCGGCTGGGCTGGACCGTGCATCGTCTCGGCGACGATCTGCTGCTCGACGTGAAGCTGCGCCGTGCCGGTCCGGTTCAGTCGGCATGATCGAGGCACGGGCGTTCTGGACCACTGGCCCGGGGCACGGCGAGATCCGTCGCGAAGCTTTGGCCCCGCCAGGACCGGACGGAACCCTGGTCCGCGCCATCGCGAGCGGCGTGTCGCGCGGCACCGAGGCGCTGATCTTCGCCGGGCGTGTACCGCCCGGCCAGTATGACGCGATGCGCGCGCCCCTGATGGCCGGGACATTCCCGTTCCCGGTCAAGTACGGCTACAGCACGGTCGGTGCAACCGCCGAAGGCGGGCGGGTTTTCGTGCTGCATCCGCATCAGGACGTCTTCGTCGCCCCAGCCGCGATGTGCGTTCCGCTGCCGCCACACCTGCCGAGCGGTCGCGCGGTTCTGGCCGCCAACATGGAGACGGCGCTGAACATCGTCTGGGATGCGGCCCCGCTCGCCGGCGAGCGCATCATGGTCGTGGGCGCGGGCGTCGTCGGGCTGCTCGTCGCGGCGCTGCTGGCGCGCGTTCCTGCCGCGCGGGTCAGCGTAATCGATACCGATCCGCGCCGACGCCCGCTCGCCGAACGTCTCGGTTGCGCCTTCGCCGATCCATCCGGGGCGGCGCGCGAGCAGGAGCTGATCGTGCATGCATCCGCCAGCGAGGCCGGTCTGCGGCTGGCGCTGGCCGCGGCGTCGTTCGAGGCACGGATCGTCGAGGCCAGCTGGTTCGGCGACGCAACGCCCGCGCTGCCCCTCGGCGAGGCCTTCCACGCCCGCCGTCTGCGCCTAATCTCCTCGCAGGTCGGCGCGGTCGCGGCGCCGATGCGCGGCCGGCGCAGCCATCGCGAGCGGCTCGAGATGGCCCTTGCGCTGCTTTGCGATCCGGTCTTCGACTTGCTGCTTGAGGGACCGACGCCGTTCGCCGCGCTGCCCGACCGGATGGCCGCCATCCTCGCCCCCGGCGGGCTCTGTCACGTCGTCACGTATGGGAATGAATGATGTACAGCCTGACCGTCGCCGACCACATCATGATCGCGCATTCGTTCCAGGGCGCCGAATTCGGACCGGCGCAGAAACTGCACGGCGCGACCTTCGTCGTCGAGGCGGAATTTCGCGCCGAACGGCTCGATCATTTGAACCTGCTGGTCGACATCGGCCTGGCGCGAAACGAATTGCGCAGGGTCCTCGATGGCGTCGATTACGCCAATCTCGACGACAAGCCGGAATTCGCCGGGCAGAACACAACCACCGAATTCATGGCGTTCCACATCCACGGGCGGCTGTCGGCCGCCTGCGGCGCCGGATCGCTCGGCCCCGGCGGCCGCCACGTCGTTTCGATCAAGGTGCTGCTGCGCGAAAGCCCCCTCGCCTGGGCCGCCTATGAGGGGCCGGTGCCGGCGAGCCGCGCCTGATGCGCCTCGCATTGCTCGTACCGGCGCCTTTCACAACCGTCTCCGGCGGTTACGCCTACGACCGCCGCATCGTCGCCGGGCTGCGCGAGGCCGGTCATAACGTCGCCGTAATTGAGCTCGCCGGCCGTCACCCGCTGCCCGACGCGCTGGCGCGGCAGGCCGCGGATGCAGCGCTCGACGGAATCGACGCCGATACGCGCGTCATTATCGACGGTCTGGGACTGCCGAGCTTCGAGGCGCTGGCCGACAGCCTCGCCGCGCGCGGCGCTTCCGTGTTGGTGCATCATCCGACGGCGATCGAGACCGGTCGCGGCGACGCCGAACGCGAGGAACTTCGCCGGATCGAGCGGGCCATGCTGCCGCGATGCCGGCGACTGATAGCGACCAGCGCGCCGACCGCGCACCAACTCGCCGACGATTTCGCCGTCGCGGCCGACAAGATCGCGATCGTCGTCCCCGGCACCGAGGACGCGCCGCGCTCGCGCGGATCGCTCGACGGCACCTGCCGTATTCTCTCGGTGGGCACGCTCATTCCGCGCAAAGGCCATGATGTGCTGCTGCGCGCGCTGGCCCGGCTGACCGATCTCGACTGGCATCTGACGATCGCCGGCAGCGCCGAACGCGATACGGCGCACGCCGCGACGTTGCTGGCGCTCGCCGACGAGCTTGGCCTCGCCCGGCGCGTTCGGTTCGCGGGCGAGGCGGCTGACGCCGAACTGGAACAGCTGTGGCGCTCCGCCGACATGTTCGCATCGGCGACGTATTGGGAAGGTTACGGCATGGCGATCGCGGAGGCGATCAAGCGCGGCCTGCCGGTCGCCGTCACCGCCGGCGGAGCGGCAACGGATCTCATCGTGCCCGACATCGGCGTCACGGCGCCCCCCGGCGAGCCCGATATCCTTTCGAAAGCGATGCGCCGGCTGATCTTCGACACCGATCTGCGGCGTGAGATGGCGGAGGCCGCCCGGGGCGTCGGCGCGACGTTGCCCGACTGGCGCGGCCAGTCAGCGCGCTTCGCCGAGGCGCTGATGTGAACGGGTCGTTCTCTCCGGACTGGCTCGGTCGGCGCGAACCATTCGATGCGACCGCCCGCAGTGGCGACCTCGCCCGACGCTTCGCCGCCACGCTGCCGGCACGTCCCATGCTGATCGATCTCGGCGCCGGAAGCGGCAGCATGTTCCGCTACCTCGCGCCATTGATCGGCGGGCCGCAATCCTGGCTGCTGGTCGATCACGATATCGCCAACCTGGAAGATGCGGTCGTCCGTATTGCCCGATGGGCGGGCAGCAACGGCTGGGCCGTCACGATGCCACGGCGGGCGATGATCCTGCATACTGGGACAGGCGCCTGGCGCGTGGCCATCGAGCGCCGCGATCTCGCTGACCGGCACGGCGCCGTGCCGTTCGACGAGGCCGACGGCGTCGTTTGCAGTGCGCTGCTCGATCTCGTCTCGGCCGCCTGGATCGGCTGGTTCGTTCGACGCCTGCGGTCCCCGTTTCTCGCCAGCCTCAACGTCGACCGACGGCGGCTCTGGTTGCCGCCCCACCCGCTCGATCGTCTGGTCGCGCGCGGCTTCCAGCGCAGTCAGACGCGCGACAAAGGCTTCGGCGCCGCGCTCGGAGCGCGCGCATCCGACGTGACCGCGTCGGCGCTGCGGCAGGCCGGGTTCAGTGTCAGCACGGCGAGCGCCGAATGGCGCGTGCGCGCGAGCGCGGGCTCGTTCTGCTACGCGCTGATCGCCGGGGAGGCCGAGGCGGCGCTGCGCGAACTGCGCGGCGCGCATGCGCGGATCGGCGCCTGGCAACGCTTGCGGTTCGATCAGCTTCGCGACGGCCGCCTTGCCATCCGGATCGGCCACCGCGACATTCTCGCCCTGCCTCGGGAGGACCACGACCATGCCGTTGCTCGGCGCCGTCGCCGATGATTTCACCGGCGCAACCGATCTGGCTTCGATGCTCGTCAAGAACGGGATGCGCGCCGTCCAGTTGATCGGCGTGCCTGGTCCCGGCGACACCGTACCGGACGTCGATGCCGTGATCGTTGCGATCAAGTCGCGAACCGCGCCGGTGGGCGCGGCCGTCGCCGGCAGCCTCGCCGCGCTGCGCTGGCTGCGCGATGCCGGCTGCCGGCAATACCTGTTCAAGTATTGCTCCACCTTCGACAGCACGGACGCGGGCAATATCGGCCCGGTCGCGGATGCGATGCTCGACGCGCTCGGAAGCCGCTTCGCCATTGCGTGCCCGGCGTTTCCGCTGAACGGCCGCAGCATATACCAGGGCCATCTGTTCGTCGGCGCCGCGCTGCTGAACGAGAGCGGGATGGAAAACCACCCGCTCACACCGATGAAGGACGCCAATCTCGTCCGCGTGCTCGACCGCCAGACCCGGGGCGGCGTCGGCCTGGTGCCGTATGCGGTGGTGGAACAAGGCCCCGACGCGATCCGCGCCGCCTTCGCCGCGCTGCAGCGCGAGGGGAAGCGCTACGCCATCGTCGATGCGGTGAGCGATCGGCATCTGCTGGCGATCGACGAGGCGCTGTCGGATCACGTGCTGATCACCGGCGGATCGGGGATCGCGATGGGACTGCCGGAAAATTTCCGCCGTGCCGGGCTGCTCCCGCTGCGCGATGATCCTGGCGCGCTGCCATCGGTCGCCGGCCATGCGGCGGTGCTGGCCGGATCATGCTCGCGCGCGACGCTCGGGCAGATCGAGGCGGCGCGCGGGCAGGTCCCGACATTGCAGCTGGATCCGCTGGCGACGAGCGACCCGCGCGCGCTCGCGGCGCAGGCGCTGTCCTGGGCGCGTCCGCAGCTCGGCGTGCGCCCGCTGGTGATCGCGGCCTCCTCGACGCCCGACCGTGTCGGCGCACTCCAGGACAAGCTCGGACGCGAGCAGGCGGGCGCGCTCGTCGAGGCGGCGCTGGCGGAGGTCGCGGCAGGTCTCGCCGAGGCGGGTGTCCGTCGCCTCGTCGTCGCCGGCGGTGAAACGTCGGGTGCCGTCGTCTCGCGCCTCGGCGTGCGCTCGCTCCGCATCGGCGCCGAAATAGACCCGGGCGTGCCGTGGACCTACGCCGAAGGCTCGGGAGCGCCGATGCTGCTGGCGCTCAAATCCGGCAATTTCGGTGCCCCTGATTTTTTCCTGAAGGCGTTCGCCACATGAGCGAGGCGGAACTGCGCGACCAGATGGTGGCACTCGCGGCCAGCCTCTTCGCACGCGGCTTCTCGGTCGGCAGCGCCGGCAACATCAGCGCCCGCCTTGACGACGGTTACCTGATAACGCCGACGAATTCCTGTCTCGGCCGGCTCGACCCCGCGCGGCTCGCCAGGCTCGACGCGGCATTCAACCATGTCTCCGGGGACAGGCCGTCGAAGGAGGTGTTCATGCACCGGGCGTTCTATCGCGCCCGCGAGGACGCCGGCGCCGTCGTGCATCTTCATTCAACGATGGCAACGGCAATCGCTTGCCTGCCCGATGTCGACGCCAGCAACCCCATTCCGCCCCTGACGCCATATTTCGTGATGCGCGTCGGGCGGACGATGCCGGTCGTGCCGTACTACCGGCCCGGCGATCCGGCGATGGAACCGGCGATCGGCGATGCCGCCGCGACGGCGCGCGCCGTGCTGCTCGCAAACCATGGCCCTGTCGTTTCGGGAAAGACATTGGTCGACGCGGCTTACGCAGCCGAGGAACTCGAGGAGGCCGCGAAGCTGTTCCTGTTGCTGCGCGGAGCGACACCAAGGCTCTTGTCGGCCGCGAACGTCGATGACCTGCTGGCGACGTTTGGCTGAGGAACCGACCGGCGCAACCCGGTAGCCGCCGCGCGGATTCGACCGCACGGGCTGTTCGGCGGGCGCCCGGGAGCGGCCGGAGCGCGCGCCCCGACCGCTGCTGACGTCAGGCCAGGCCTTCGTTGGTGGCGTTGTCCTGCTCGACCGTTTCAGACGCGGGCTGCGGCGGAGCCGACGCCTTGCGACCGCGACGCGCGGACGCGGCGGCAACGGGCTTCGTCGCCTGTTTCGTGCTCGCCTTGGCTGCCTTGGGTTTGGCCGCCGCCGGCCGGCCGGCCGGCTTGTGTTCGGCGCCATTGCGCGAAGCGGCTGCCTTGCCGGTCCGTAATGCGGCGGTCTGGCGCGCGGCGGTGACCGGTGCGGCGGCCTTTGCCTTGGCCAAACGACCGCCCGCAGCCTTGGCCGGCGCGGACTTTCCGATCGGCGACTTTGCTGCTCCGGCCTTTGCCATCGCTGACTTGGATGCTGCCTTGGGCGCCCCTGATTTCGCCGCCACCGACTTCGCTCCGGCAGACTTCGTCGCCGTCTTGCCTGTCGCCGTCCCGGCGATCGCGGCCTTGCCCGTCGCCACTTTCGACGCCTTACCGGCGGCCGCTTTGCCTGTCGGCTTGCTTGCTGCCTTGCCGGCGGTTTTGCTCGACCCACGGGCCGGCGCCTTCACGGCCTTCGCCGCGGCCTTGTTGGCCGGCGCGGCCACCGCCGCCGCCTTTGTCGCCGCGGGCCGGCCACGCGCCCTGACAGCGGCCGCCGACGCGGTTTTCCGGCCGCCCACGCGCGCGGCGAGCGTCTGTGCGTCGCGCCGGCTTTCGGTTTCGTCGTTCATCTGCATTCTCCTTGGCTGGACTGGTTGTCGGCACGGGTGGCGAGCGGCGCAGGGAGGCTGGCAGTGCAACAACGACCGCTGCGCGAGGTTTCAGATGCTCCAAGACACGGGATCGATCCGGCAGACGCGCGAGCAGGCCCGGCACCGAGGTCGCGACCATGTTTCGCTAATGACGCGCTGCGGCAGGCAGGATCGGCGTCGGCGCGAGCCGCTTTCGCACCATTGGCGCGACAAACTTCTTTCATCGCTCGCGTCGGGATTGATCGAGCGACAATGCCTTGGCACAACGTCGGTGTGCTCATCCCGCACGGGTAGCGACCCGTCACGCATCTCTCCTTCGACGTGGCACATCCTCGCAGCGTACATCAGCCTCGCGAATCGGGTACAAGCCACCTGCTTGCTCAATCTAATGATCCTGGGTCGCTGTCAACGAAAAGCAACCATTACTTTCAGATTTTGTCACTTTTTCGCAGCCACGGCACCGCCGCACCATGCCGCCGCACCCCGGATTGGCACCCAGGACCACGATGGATAGTATCGCGTCGATCCTGTGCATCACGCGAGAGATGCGAAGCGCCGAGCGGCGAGCCGAGAAGGATACGATCGTCGATGCCGACAAAGTTGCAGATCATCACGTCCAGCGAAGTCGGCGGACTCCGCAGTTGACGACCGATCGAACGCTTCGCTGCGCGGCGGCGCAAATGGGCCCCACGCAGCGACATGACGATCGCGGACAAACGCTGGACCGTCTGATCGCGCTGCTCGAGCAAGCCGCGGCTGCGGGCGCGCGCCTCGTCGTGTTCCCCGAACTGGCGCTGACGACGTTCTTCCCGCGCTGGCTTATCTCCGATCAGACGGAGCTGGATGGGTATTTCGAGAGCGAAATGCCAAGCCCGCGCGTCGCGCCGCTGTTCGAACGGGCACGGGCGCTGGGCGTCGGCTTTTATCTCGGCTATGCTGAACGCGACCGCACAGGCAGACGATATAACGCCGCTATTCTCATCGCACCCGATGGGGAACCCATCGGACGATACCGCAAGGTGCATCTGCCAGGATCGGTCGAACCTCGACCGGACGCGACATTCCAGCAGCTCGAAAAGCGATACTTCGCATACGGCGATGGAGGGTTCCCGGCATTCCGGGCGTCGGACGCGCTCGGGGGCGCGGTCATCGGCATGATGATCTGCAACGACCGCCGCTGGCCGGAGGCATGGCGCGTGCTCGGGCTGCAGGGCGTGGAGCTCGTATGTCTCGGCTACAACTCCGCCGCTTATGATCCGAACGGCGGAACGACGGAGACCGCCGAACTTCGGACGTTCCATTCGCAGCTGGTCGTGCGCGCCAACGCCTACATGAACGCGACATGGGCCATCGCCACGGCCAAGGCGGGCAGCGAGGATGGTTCGGCGCTGATCGGCGGTTCCTGCATCGTCGATCCCAACGGCATGATCGTTGCCGAGGCGCGGACGCTCGCGGATGAAGTGATCGTCGCCGACTGCGATCTCGATCTATGCCGACAGGGAAAGGAAAAGATGTTCAACTTCGCCGCCCACCGACGCCCGCAGCACTATGGTCCGATCACGGCCCAGATTGGCGCCATGCCGCCACCCTTGCCGGGCACCGCGCGCCGATCGCCCGCAGATGACGCCGAGGCCGGCCTGTGAGCCGCGTCATCACCGTCGCCGCGGCGCAACTCGGCCCAATCCAGCGTGCCGAGCCGCGGCAGATCGCCGTTGCGCGCATGGTGCGGTTGATGGAACGGGCGCATGCGCGCGGGGTGCAACTCGTTGTCTTTCCCGAGCTGGCGCTGACGACGTTCTTTCCCCGCCACTACCACGAGAACATCGCCGAGGCCGATGTGTGGTTCGAGACCGCGATGCCCTCGAACGAGACCGCGCCGCTGTTCGATGCTGCGAGGCGGTTCGGCATCGGCTTTCATCTCGGCTACGCCGAACTGGTCGACACGCGCGATGATCGAGGCCGCGACCGGCGCCGCCGGTTCAACACCGCGATCCTGGTCAGCCCGCACGGCGACGTCATGCTCAAATACCGCAAGGTGCATCTGCCCGGGCACGCCGAATTCGATCCGCGCCGGCGGGTTCAGCATCTCGAGAAGCGCTATTTCGAAGTCGGCGATCTCGGCTTTCCCGTCGTGCGCGCGCCGATGGGCGACGTCGAGGGCATCAACATGGGGATGATGATCTGCAACGATCGCCGCTGGCCGGAGGCTTGGCGCGTGCTCGGGCTGCAATCAGTCGAGTTGGTCATGCTCGGCTACAACACGCCCAGCATCAATCAGGAAGCCGGCGGTTTCGAGGCGCATCATTTGCGCGTATTTCACAGCCATTTGTCGATCCAGGCCGGCTGCTATCAGAATGCGTGCTTCGCCGTGGCCACCGCGAAAGCGGGCATCGAGGACGGTTGCGAGCTGTTCGGTCACTCGATCATCGTCAATCCGCAGGGCGAGATCGTCGCTCAAGCAACGAGCTGGGACGACGAACTGATCACCGCGGATTGCGACCTCGATCGGTGCACGCTCGGGCGCACGACGATCTTCGACTTCGAAAAGCATCGCCAGCCGGTCCACTACGCCCGCATCACCGCCCAGACCGGCGCGGTCGCGCCGCCGATCTGGACCAAGCCGGGCGGAACGGAACCGGCGCGCTGACGCGCGACCCATCATCCAAAGCCGGCCGCCGGTCGTCGTCGGGACCGGAACAGACCGCGGGCGCGCGGTGCCGCCCGGTCGAACCCGCTCAGTCCGCGGCCAACACCGCCGGGTCGGACGCCCGTCTCGCGCCCGTCGTCGCCGCGACCGCCGCCAGCGCGAGCGCCACTGCCGACTGGCACGGCTCGATCACGGGTCGCGCGGACGCGGCCTCGATCGCGTCGCGATGGTGCGCCATGCCGGTGCACCCGAGGATGAGCGTCTCCGATCCGGCATCGGCCAGCCGCGTCGCCGCCGCGATCAGCGCGGCGCGGGCGGCGTCCGGATCGAGCAGGGCTTCCATCGACACGTTGAGCGCGATTTCGCCTGCAAGACGGTGCTCCAGACCGAGCGCGCGCAGGGCCGCGAGATGGCGTTGCTTCGACGAATCGACCATGGCGATGATGCCGAAGCGCTCGGCGCGCGCGACGGCGGCGGCGACCGCCGAACGGAAGATGCCGTAGACGGGCCTCTTGGTTAACGCGCGGACGGCCTCGATCCCAGGGTCCGAACCGCACGCGATGATGTAGGCGCCGGCCGGCGAGGCGGTCTCGCGCGCTTCGACCCAGGCGCAAAGCGGCTCGATCACGGCGTGCCAGTGGCGCCAGGTAACAATCGCCGGCGGTCCGGCGGCGAGCGTCACCACCTGGATGTCAGGCCGCCCGGGCGCGCGAAAGGGGGCGACCGCGGCTTCGATGCCGGCGCTGCATGCGGAGGAGGAGTTCGGATTGATAACCAGAATGTCGGCCATGCGGCGCGTTCCCGAAGCCGCTCGGAGCATCCCCGCGCCGCCCGCAGCGTGCAATCGCAAATTCGTCCGGCCGGCTGCCGCCCGGGCGGGCGCGGCGCGATGCGTGCGGCAGCCATGCGCACGACATCATTGATTGATTGTGTATCAGCCTTGACCCATGTTGCAGCACGGCAAAGCTCATGGACATGATGATCAGCCCCCCCACCGTGATCCGCTGGGAGCCCGACCGCCTCGCGGTCACGGCGCCTCCCCTCACGCCGCCGATGGCGGTCGTGCTTCGCCGCGGCCTCCGCTGCCGCTGTCCGAGCTGCGGCGACGGGAAGCTGTTCGATGGGTATCTGAGCGTCGTCCCGGTCTGCCGATCCTGTGGCGCGCCACTCGGGCTCGCGCGCGCCGACGACCTCCCGCCCTATCTCACCATCCTGCTCGTCGGCCACATCATCGTGCCGCTACTGTTCCTGCTCGAGACGCAGGTGCAGTTGCCGCTGTGGCAGGTCGCGGCGATCTTCCTCCCGCTGACGCTGTTTCTCACCCTCGGTCTGCTGCGCCCGATCAAGGGCGCGACCGTCGGGCTGATGCTGCGTCTCGGGCTGCTGAAATCGACGCCCGATGCCTGA
>Ga0209415_10012818_pt1 | contig 13917 bp, 9 predicted proteins | sample PeaSoiSIISIP2007_FD_187696 | JGI IMG/M metagenome (GOLD analysis project Ga0209415, IMG submission 187696) | Peat soil microbial communities from Weissenstadt, Germany - SII-SIP-2007 (SPAdes) (version 2) | ecosystem: Environmental > Terrestrial > Soil > Wetlands > Peat | place: Germany... | reverse complement strand
GACACCGCGTGCGTCCACCTCGCGATCTTCCCCGTCCCGGCGACGAGCGCGGCCGTGGTCGCGCCTCACATCCAGAGCGTCGGTGCGACCCCCAATGATCTCGTCGGCATCGCGAGCGCCCTCGCGGCGGGGGGCGCAGCCGACGTGCTCCACCTCGCGTACGTCGACGAGGGGGTCGAGCAGATGACTTATCAAGAGGTCGTCGGCGCGACGGGCTTGCTGTCCGCCCCCGAGCTCGTCGCGAGCGGGATCGGAGCCGGGGCGTACGTGGCGCTCGCCGTGTCTGGGTCGGGGCTCATCCGCGCGTCGTACTACTTGCCGTCGACCAGCGCCGTACGCTCGGCCGCGCGCATGGCGGGCGGGGGGTTCTTTCCGTCGAGCGAGATCGTGACCGGGCTCGACCCGAACGCGCCGGGGACGGGCCAGTCGTCCCTCGTCTTCGACGACGCGGACACGCCGAACCTCCTCTACCAGAACTGCCAGGTCGACAACTTCTCGACCCCCGTCTATCAGACGTTCGACGGGACGAGCTGGTCGGCCGGCAAGACGCTCGACAACGCCGACCTCAACGGATACGCGGGCTACAGCCCGTCACTCGCGGTGAGCGGTTCCCTCAAGTACGCGGCCTACTTCTTCATCGCGGCCGGACAGTCCGCGCCCGCGACCGCCGAGCTCCACCTCGCACAGTGGCAGCTCTTCACGGACTCGCCAGAGCTCGCGATCCTCGACAGCGTCATCCCCGCGAACGATCCGAGCGGGAGCGGCGAGCTCTTCCGCTTCCAGGTCGCCATCGCTGTCGACAAGTTCGGCCTCGTCCATATGGCGATCGTCCGCCCGGAGGAGGGCAACCAGAGCGGGATCGTGGAGTACGTGCGCCAGGCTCTGGTAGGCGGCGTCACGAAGTGGCTCACCGACGTCGTCGACGGCGACGTGTTCGCGCCGAGCGAGGCGGATCTCTCGCCGGACGCGTTCGTGGCCATCACGGTCGACGACGCCGCGCGGCCGCATATCGCCTATCGGTCGGGGAAGAACGGCGGCGTGTACTACGCGACGCGCTTCGACCGCTGACGAGGGATCAGCCGCCGGGCCCACCACCCGAGCACGCGATCCCCTCGCCCGGTGGCAGCTCGACGGTGCCGTTCGTGCAAACGCATGCGGTCAGTTCCCCCTGCCCGTCGCCGCATGGGTCCAGGTTGATGGTGCACGTCCCCGAGAAGCTGCACGCGGCGCCGAGCGGGGTGAGCGTCGTCGACGACGGGCACCCTCCCGCGTCCGCGCAGTCCCCGGACATCGTGCAGACCTCGGACCCGTTCGTGCAGGTGCACGACTGCGTGCACGCGCCGGCCGTTCCGCAGCCGGACCCTTCGTCCGTGCACGGATAGCCGGTCACGTGAAACACGCCGTCCGAACCGCACGTGAGGGCCTCGTCGCTCCCGCACGGACCGCCGCCCGCGAGCGTGCATGAGTAGCCGGCAGTGGGGCACGGGCCGGCCGGGACGCACTCGACCGGCGGGACCGCGCAGTGGGCGGACGGGCAGAGCCACGCGCCTTGGTTGCAGGTGCAGGACTCGAGCGTCGACTGCCCGTTGCACGTGACCGTCCCCTGGCACGTCTGCCCGTCGCCGGCGCACGAGGCTCCGGTGACGACGGCCGACGCGATCGGACAGCCCGTAGGCGGTCCGACGATGCAGCCCGTCGGTCCGAGCTGCACGATGGCGCCGCCCGTGCACGTACAGCTCGTGAGCGATCCCTGTCCAGTGCCGCACACGTCGAGGTCGATCGTGCACGGGCCCACCCAGTCGCACGCCTCCCCGACCGAGAGGAGCTCGGTCTCGGAGGGGCACCCAGGGGAAGAGCCGTCGGGGCTCGTGCCGCCGTCGGCGCCCGGTCCCGTGCCCTTGCCGTCGCCCGTGGCAAGGACGGTGCGTCCGCCGCAATGGGCAGAGACGAGGGCGAGGAGGACGGCCGCGAGGGAAGGTACGAGACGACGGGAAGGCGACATGGGTCGAGCGTAGCGTGGAACGCGCGACTCTGCCCGTCAGTCACGAGATTCCGTCGCGCGTCGCGAGGCGATCAGGGCGATGAGCCGGCCGGCGGCCGCGCCGTCGCGTCGGTAGGAGTGGTAGCGCTCCGCGTCGTGCTTCGTGCACCCGCCGACGCGCTGGACGTGCGCCGCCGGGACGCCGCACGCCTCGAGCTGCGCGCGCACCGCGACGACGAGGTCGACCCACGCCTTGCCCCCACCGCGGCGCAGGACGACGCCTGGGGCAGGGACGGCGTCGGCGATCGCGTCGGCCACGTCGTCGCCGACCTCGAAACAGCACGACTCGATGCACGGCCCGATCGCCGCGACGAGATCGGTCGGCCGCCCGCGCATCGTCGCGAGCGCCGCCGGCACGACCCCCGAGACGACGCCTCGCCAGCCCGCGTGGATCGCCGCCGCTCGTCCGGTCGCCGCGTCGCCAACCAGCACCGGCACGCAGTCGGCCACGCGCACCGCGCCCGCGCGACCGTCCGTGAGCACGAGGGCGTCCGCCCGCTCCGTTCGCAGCGCGTCGGGCGTGCCCGTCGCCACGACGACGCCGGACCCGTGCACCTGCGTCACCGTGAAGACGCTGGCCGCGTCGACACCGAGGTCCGCGAGGTCGCCGTGACGTGTCGTGAAGCCGTGGACGAAGCCGTGCTCGCGCAAAATCGCGCTGCGAAGAACCCGGTCCAGAGCGCCCTCCTTCGCCTCCGCCGTGGCCATGATGAATCGTGTTATCACGGACGGGATGGCAGCTCCCGACCCGTTCATCGGTCGCGAGATCTTGGACGGCCAGTTCAAGATCCTGCAGAAGATCGGTTCGGGGGGGATGGGCTCCGTCTACAAGGCGTCGCAGCCCGCGATGAACCGCATGGTGGGGGTGAAGATCCTCCACCCGAAGCTCAACACGCGGAAGGATCTCGTCTCTCGCTTCCGGCGCGAGGCGCGCGCGATGAGCCACCTCACGCACCCCAACTCGACCAAGGTCTACCTGTACGGCGAGCTCGACGACGGCTCGCTCTACATCGTCATGGAGTTCCTCGAGGGGAAGAACCTGAACCAGACCGTTCGCGCGGACGGTCCGTTCCCCGTCGGCCGCGCGCTGCCCATCCTCATCCAGGTCTGCGGCGCGCTCGACGAGGCGCACAAGCAGGGGATCATCCATCGCGACCTCAAGCCGGAGAACATCTTCATCTGCCAGCAGGGAACGCTGAAGGACTACCCGAAGGTGCTCGATTTCGGGCTCGCCAAGGTGACCGAGCGCGAGATGCGGCCCGGCTCGATCATCCTCACGCAGGAGGGGATGGTCTTCGGTACCCCCGAGTTCATGAGCCCGGAGCAGGCGCAGGGGAACGCGCTGACCCCCGCGAGCGACATCTACTCCCTGGCGGTGATCCTCTACGAGGTGCTGACGGGCAAGCTCCCCTTCGACGCGAAGGGGGCGCTCGAGTTCATCCAGCTGCACGTCCACGGCAAGCCCATTCCGATCAACGAGCGCGTGCCCGGGCTCAAGTTTCCGCCGCTCCTCTGGCAAGTGATCGCTCGCGCGCTCGAGAAGAAGCCGGAGGACCGGTTTGCCACGGCGGCCGATTTCGCGGCCGCGATGAAGGCCGTGGCCGACGGCAAGACGGTGCTCCCGCGCGAGCTCCAGCCGCGCGCGCCTCTGCCGGACGTCGCCCCCGCGATGCCAGACGCGCCCGGCAAGGGCTCGAAGGTCCCGGCGCCGTCCCCCTCGGCCCCCGCCGTGCGAACGCCGAAGCCTGCGACCGTCCGCGGCGGAGCGGTGCAGGCGCTAGGGTCTCTCCCGCCGCCGCGAAAGCAGAGCCTGGGGATGCTCGCCGTCGTCGCGCTCCTGTGCCTCGCGATCGGCGCCGGCGCGATGATCGGCGTCATGAAGCTCCTGGGGCACTGACGAGGCGTCGCGGTGCGCGAACCGCTGCGCGACGAGGGGAATCCTCGGACGAAGGACGCCGCGTCGGGCGTTCCCACGCTCGTGAGCGCACGGTCGCCGTCCCGGGGACGCAGGCTCGGACGCTGGGCGATCGCGCTCCTCGCGACCGTCTTCGTCACGGGCGCGGCGGCGGCGACGGTCCTGGTGCTCGCCGTCCGTCACTTCGAGGCGGGCCTCCCCGACGTCCACGACCTGCGCGGCAACTATCACCCGCCCCAGGTGACGCGGGTGCTCGCGCGCGACGGGACGGTCCTCGCGGAGCTCTTCACCGAGCGCCGGACGGTCGTGTCGATCGCGACCCTGCCTCCCCAGGTGAAGCTCGCGGTCCTCGCCGCCGAGGACGCCGGGTTCTACGAGCACGAGGGGCTCAACTACTACGGCATCCTCCGCGCGTTCCTCGTGAACCTGCGCGCTGGACGCACGCGCCAGGGGGGCTCGACGATCACGCAGCAGGTCGTGAAGAACCTCCTCCTCGACCCGGAGCGAACGTACAGGCGAAAGATCCGCGAGGCGCTGCTCGCGCGCCGCCTCGAGCAGGAGCTCAAGAAGGACGAGATCCTCGAGCTCTACTTGAACCACATCTACTTCGGTCACGGCCGCTACGGCATCGAGGAGGCGGCGCGCGACAACTTCGCGAAGGCGGCGAAGGACGTGACTGTCGCCGAGGCCGCGCTGCTCGCCGGGCTCGTCGCCGGGCCCGAGGTCTACTCGCCGCGCAAGGACGTCGCCAAGGCCCTCGCGCGTCGCGCGTACGTGCTCACGCAGATGCACGAGAAGGGGTTCCTGAGCGACGCCCAGTTCGTGGCCGCGAACAAGGAGTCTTTCACGCTCGCGCCCGAGATCGAGTCGAGCAACGACCTCGCGCCCGAGGTCGTCGAGATCGCGCGGCGAACGCTCCACGACCGCGAGAAGGACCGCGCCGCCCGTGGTGGCTACACGATCACGACGACCATCGATCCGCACCTCGAAGCGGCGGCGCGCAAGGCGCTCCGCGGCGACCTCGACGCGTATGACAAGCGCCACGCCGTAGAAGGGCCCCTCCTCGGCCCGACGCTCGACGCGCGCCGCCAGGTGATCCGTCGGACCGGGAAGGGGCTCGTGCCGTTCGACGGGACGCCGTCGTTCGAGGCGCACAAGGTGCTGGTCGGCGAGGTGCTCGGGGCGAGCGACGCGCAGGGGACGTTCGACGTGCGGGTCGGCACCGTGACCGGGACGGTGAAGCTCGCGGACTACGAGCGCTACAACCCGGCGAAGCTCTCGCCGAGCCGGTTCGCCGAAGTCGGCGCGTACGTCCGCGTGAGCCTGCTCGCGCCGGCGCCCCGAGGAGCGACGTTCACGAACGCGGACGGAAGGGCGGACGCGGTCGCGAAGGTCCCGCTGCGGCTCGAGATGGGGCCCGAGGGCGCGCTCGTCGCGATCGACGCTCGCTCGCGCGAGGTGCTCGCGCTCGTCGGGAGCTACGAGGCGGCCAGCGGCGGGCTCGACCGCGCGACGCAGGCGAAGCGGCAGCCGGGCTCCACGTTCAAACCCATCGTCTACTCGTATGCCATTCACTCGCGGAGGTTCACGCCTGCTTCGCTCCTCGACGTGCGCCCCGCGGCGTTCGAGGGGGGGTACCGTCCGTCGAACTACGAAGGATGGACGGCGACCGACCCGCTGAGGCTCCGCGAGGCGCTCGCCAACTCGGTCAACGTCGTCGCCGTGCGCGTCCTCGCGGAGGTCGGCCCGGCGAACGTCGTCGAGTGGGGGCACGCCCTCGGCATCCGCTCGGTGATGAAGCCGGACCTCTCGCTCGCGCTCGGCAGCTACGAGGTGCTCCCGATCGAGCTATGCGGCGCGTATGTCACGTTCGCCGCAGGGGGGATGTACGAGGAGCCGTCGCTCATCACGCGGATCGTCGGACCGGACGGCAAAGAAGTGCCGCTCGATCCGCCCGTCCCGCCGCGCCGCGTGCTCGACGCGGCGGAGGCGTACGTGACCACGAGCTTGCTCGAGAGCGTGGTCGACCACGGGACGGGCGTCGGCGCGAAGCGGGTCGGGCGTCCGCTCGCGGGGAAGACGGGGACGAGCAACCAGTCGAAGGACGCGTGGTTCGCAGGCTACTCGACGGATCTCGCGGCGGTGGTGTGGGTCGGGTACGACGACGGCAAGCCGCTGGGCGTGTCAGAGACGGGCGCCACCGCGGCGCTGCCGGCGTGGACGGAGTTCATGAAGGTGGCCGTCGAGCACCGGCCGGCGAGCGAGTTCCCGCGGCCGCCGGGTGTGGCGACCGTCGTGATCGACACGCACACGGGCGCGCTCCCCGCGCCCGGGGATACCGATACGATGGACGAGGTGTTCCTCGTGGGGACGGAGCCCACGTCGACGGAGGCGGGGGACGCGGGGGGCTCGGGGGACACCGGTGCGCCCGCGGACTGAGGGCGGGGCCGATGGAGACGACAGGGAACGAAGCCCATACTTCGCCGCCGACGTGTCCATTCCACACACATCGTGCGCTCTACATTGAACTGGCGTGGTGGGGTCGCACACCTCAAGATATTAAGAGACCCGAGTCACCTCGGCGACGCTCGCGCCCATGCCGAAGCCCATCACATCGCGACCCCCTGAGCCGCTTGCGACGGGGACGCTCGCGAACAAACCGCTGGCTCACCTCCTCGTCTACGCGCTCGAGCGGCGACTGACGGGGACCTTCGAGCTGTCGGACGAGCCGAGCGAGCGGGTCCTCGTCTCCGTCCGCAACGGCCTCGTGGCGCGCGTGTCGAGCCGGGCGCCCGTGATCTTTCTCGGGCACGTATTGTTCGAGAGCGGCGTCATCGACGGCGCGCAGCTGAGCGCGTCGCTCGCGGAGGTCGCGTCGTCGAACCGGCTCCACGGTCAGGTCCTGCTGGAGCGAGGTCTCGTCAGGAGAGACCAGCTCGCCGAGGCGCTTCGCCAGCAGCGCGCCCGGAAGCTCCACCACGCGTTCGGGCTCGGGCCATGCGCGACGTTCGCGTTCTATCCCCGCGTGGACCTCGTCGGGCAGCGGCCCGATGACGTCGAGCCGACCGACCCGCTGCCTTTGGTCTGGCGCGGCGTCTCTCTCTGCCCCTCGTGGGAGCACGTTCGCTCGGCGATCTTGACCGTCGGGCCTCGCCGGATCCGCGTCACCGGCGAGCTCGAACGGATCGGGCTCAGGGCCGGCGAGCGAGTCGCCGCGGAGCTCCTCCGGCAGGTCCCGTCGACGATCGACCAGTTCACCGCCCGCGCCGGGCTCGAGACCCGCGCTGCCGAGCTCCTCGCCTACTTTCTCGTGATCACCAAGCTCGTCGAGATGGTCGATCCCGTCCTGCCTGCCCAGTCCCGGCCGACCCCACCGGCGGGGCTCGGGGCGGTCCTCGACAGCGGCGAGTACCTCCGGAACATTTCTTTCACGATGCGCGCCGCGGCGCGCGACGGCGACCCGCTGCGCATTCCGTCCCCGATGGCCGGGCAGATCAAGGCGACGCGCGCCCGGACCCAGCCCGCGCCGCCGAACGATGCGCCGAGCCCCGCGAGCGATCGCGAGGCCGACGGGCTCCTCGCGCAAGCCGAGATGCACCTCGTGCTCGGGGAGCGTGAGGTCGCCATCGGGTTCGTCCGGCAGGCGCTCGCGATGTCGCCGGAGATGCCGGAGGCGCTGGCGCTGCTCGCATACCTCGAGGCGATGGGGCTCCCGGAAGGCGAGGAAACCTATCTCAGGGATCTCATCCGGATGCTCGACGCCGCGCTCGGCAAGGATGACGCGTGTAGGCACGGGCACTTCTATCGCGCGGAGCTCAAGAGGCGACTCGGGGACCACGAAGGTGCCGTCCGCGACCTCCGGCAGGCGGTGATGCAGGATCCCGACGACCCCGCGCCCAAGCGAGAGCTCCGGGCGTACGAGCAAAAGGTCCGAGACGGCTCGATCGTGCTGCGCGCGACGTCGGGAGGGGCGTCGAGGCCCCCCTCCTTCCTCGACCGGCTCCGCGGCAAGTAGGCTACGATTCGCGCGTCGGGGCCGGTGCCTCGTGGCACTCTCACCACCTTCGCCGGCCTGCGTGAACGGAATGTCGATGGGTCCCCTTCACCCAGCTTCGCGGATCGCGATGACCCTCATCGCCCCGTAGCACGTGCGTCTCCCCTGGCTCTCCCGAGTGGGCGCGCGCGTGCCACGGTGCGCGCTCCTCGCGCTCCTCGTCTTGCTCTCGGCTCGCCCCGCGCGGGCCGAGAGCGCGCTCCTCGCGTCGGCGCGCGGCGTCGCCCACGACCTCGGCTCGGTGCCGCGGTCTGCTCTGGTCGTCGCGGCGCCCCTCGCGAGCGACGTGGCCGCGCCGCGCGGGGACGCGCTCGCGGTGCGCATCGCGTCCCTCGTCGCGAGCGCGGTCGGCAGCGACGCCGTCGCGAGCGAGCGTCCGGCGACCCTCGCGATCGCGCGCGCGCGTGCCAGCGCGGCGAAGGCGGGAGCGCTGGTCTTCCTGGACGTTCGCGTCGACACCGGCGAGCTTCGCGTCACGGCCGACGTCTATCCGGTGACGACCAACGCCTGGGATCGGCTGCGGACGCCGCCCCTGCCGCCGAGCGCGCACGCGTACGTGCACGCTCCCGTCGCAGCGGAGGTGCGTTCCTACCTCTCCCCGCTCCATCTCGAGCGAGCGCGTGTCACGAAGTTCGCGCAGGACGCCGGCGTCGTGCTCGCGATGGCGTGTGGCGATGTCGACGGGCGCGGAGGGAACGACCTCGTGCTCGTGACCGAGCGTGAGGTCCTCTGGGGGTACCTCTCGGAGCGGCGGTTCGTCGTCGCCCGGCGCGCGCCCGCCTCCGCCATCGGGCACCGCGCGCCCGTACCGCTGCGTGAGCCGTTCGCGACGGCCGTCATCGCGGGAGGGGAGGGGACCGTCGCCGTCGCGTGGGGCGACCGGCTCGGTGCTCGGATGGGCCCCGACCTCGCGCCGCGCGAGGTCCTCGCGGGCTTCCCCGTCGCGTCCGAGCACGGGCTCGCGTGTGCGCTCTCCGACGCGGCGCACGGGGGTTTCACCGACGCACGCGTCCGCTGCAGTGACGGCCGTTCGCTCATGGAGCCTCCGAGCACGTCCGCCGCGCGAGCGACCCTCGACGCCTGGGCTTCGGTCGACCTCGGCGTGGGCGCGCCGGTGCTCGCCGCGCGTGACGTCTCGGGTCCGTTGCGCCTCTCCCGCGAGGGGCTCCCGGACGTCCTCATCGTGAACGACGTGGGCGCGCAGGTGGTGGTGGGCGATCTCGATCAGGACGGCGTGCCCGAGGTCGTCACCACGCTGGCGCGCGGCGAGGACGCCCTCGTCGTGTCGAGCTGGACGAAAGAGGGGCTCGCCCCGCGGCAGAGGTGGGCTGCGCCCGCGGGGGTCGACGCCGTCGCCGTGTGCCCCGCCGAGGTCGACGACGCGCCGTCGGTCGTCGCGGCGGTCGGCGGGGAGATCTGGGTTGTCCGCTGACGGACGCTCTGGCCGGACGACACGGCGCGGCGCGCTCTACGCCGCGGCCGCGCTCGCGTCGCACGCCCTCGTCTCTCGCGCGAGCTGGGGGCGCGCGCGTGTCCCGCTCGGTGGGCGCATCTCGCTCCGCGCCCCATGGCCGGTCGGCTCGGTCGATCCCCACCGACAGGACGACGCCGCGGCGCTCTTCTTCGGCGCTTGCCTCTTCGAGTCGCTCTACGCGATCGACGCCGCCGGCTCGCCCATCGCGGCGCTCGCCGAGGCGATGCCCGAGCCGTCGCCGGCGGGGACGCGCGTGACGCTTCGCGAGGGCGTCCGCTTCGCGTCGGGCAGGCCGGTCACCGCGCGCGACGTCGCGGCCTCGCTCGCGAGGGCCGATCGACTCGCCGGTCGCGCGTGGACGGAGCCGCTCGGCGCGGTGCGAGTGGTCGGTCGGTCCGAGCTCGTCTTCGCCGCGCGCGCCCACGAGCGGGTCGCGCGCACCCTGGCCTCTCCGCTCGTCGCGGTCGTGCCGGAAGGCTTCGTCCCCGAGCGGCCCGACGGCACGGGTCCGTTCGCCGCCGAGGTCCGCGCGGGCTCGCTCCTTCTCTCCCGCAACCCGTTCGCGGCGGGGGGGCCGTCCTTCCTCGACGGCGTCTCCATCGCGGCGGCCGCCGATCTCGCCGCGTCGCTCCGCGCGTTCGAGAGCGGCGAGGACGACGTGGGCTGGCTCGGCCTCGGTCTCCACGAGCCGAGGCGGGGCGCGGTCCCGTTCGACGCCGGGGCGCTCGGCTGGGCGATCCTCCGCATCGGTGACCAGGCCGGTCGGTGGAACCTTCCAGGCGTCGCGCAGCGGCTCGCAGACGGCATCGACCCTTCCCGGCTCGCCCACCTCGGGATCGCGTCGGAGCGCGCCGTCGAGCCCGACGACGGTTGGGGAGGGCCCCCCTCCGCGCTCCTGGTTCGCGACGACTCTCCCTGGCTCGTCGAGCTCGCTCGCGCCGTCGCCGCCGCGCTCTCGCGGCCGGACCACGAAGTCAGAGCCCAGCCGCTCCCCGCGCCGGACTTCGCGCGGGCGCGCGCGTCGCACGCGTACACGCTCGCGCTCGATCTCGTCCGACCTTTCGACCGCACGCCCCTCGGCACCTACGTCACCCTCGCCACCGCCGACGACCCCGCGCGCGGCGCCGAGCTCGCCCGCCACCCCCCGCTCGGCAGCGCGGACCCTCGCGTGATCGGGCGCGTCCTCCGCGTCGGCGTCGTCGCCGACGTCCGCTTCGCCGGGGGCCGAATGGCCGAGCTCACCTTGCCGCGAGGCCCGGGCGGCGTCGGCGTCGATTTCGGCGCGATCATCCACCCCGGCCCGCGCGTTCCATGAGCGTGTCCGCATGCGCCTAGCGCCCCGACTCGTCCTCGCCTTCGGTGGGCTCACGGTCCTCTCGACCGCCGGGCTCGGCCTCACGCTCCGCGAGGAGCTCCGCCGCGACGGCAGCGAGCGCTTCGGCCGCGACGTCGCCGCGGCCTGCGAGAGCGTCAAGACCGAGGTCGCGCGCCAGGCGGAGAGCGACAGGAAGCTCGTGGCGGCGGCGTGCCAGTCGGGGGAGCTCGTCGATCGGGTCATCACGTGGATGGAGAGCGGGGAGCTCGCGAGCCAGCGCGTCTCGCTCGGCACGACGCTCGTGCCCAACGAGCGCGCGGCGTTCGATCAGGATGAGCTCACGCTGGTCACCGGCGCGGGCGACATTCTCGGCGCCGACCCGCTCGAGCTCCTCTCGCGCCCCAAGAGCGAGCTCCTGGCTTCGCTCCACGGCGGCATCGGCCGGTTCGATCTCCGCGCCACCGCGCCCGTCGCCACGGTTACGCGCTGCTCGCGGTCGCGTTCCGGGCGCACCGTCGGCCTGGTCGCCGCGCGCCACATGGTCCCTCTCCTCGACCGCCTCCGGGCCACCCTCAAGGTGACGAGCATCGCGATCGGCAGCCCGAAGGGCGAGGCGCCTCCGTCGCTCGCACGGGCGTCGTGCGTGATCGCGGACGGGTCGGGGGTGGGGGTGCCGATCGTCGTCACGAAGAGCAAGGAAGAGCTGTACGCCACGTGGGCGTACATCGATCGGACCGTGCTTCTCGCGTCGGCCGTCCTGACCGCGGTCGCGTTCCTCATCGCGGTGCTCGTCGCGCGGAGCCTCGGACGGCCGATCGCGGAGCTCGCCGCCGAGGCGCGGAAGGTCGCGTCGGAGGAGGCCCGTCCGCTGCGCGTGCGCGGATCGGGGGAGATCGCGGAGCTCGTCCAGGCCTTCGACCGCATGCTCGAGGACCTCGCCTCGACGCGCCTTCGCCTCGCGGCCACGACCCGGGTCGCCGCATGGCGCGAGGTCGCCCGTCGCGTCGCCCACGAGGTGAAGAACCCCCTCGCCCCCATCCGCGCCGCCGTCGAGACGCTGCGCCGCCTCCGGGCGCGTGACGACCCTGCCTTCGACGAGTACTTCGACGAGGCCACGCGGACGGTGCTCGACGAGGTCCACCGCATCGCGAACATCGTGACCGAGTTCACCCGCTTCGCGCGCCTCCCCTCGCCGCGGCCGGAGGAGGTCGATCTCGTGCAGGTCGCCCACGACGTCGTGCAGCTCCAGAGGCCGCTCGCCGGCGCCTCCGTCCTCGAGGAGGTCGTCGTAGGCGACGTCCCGCGCGTGTGGGCCGACAAGGACCAGGTCGTGCAGGTCCTCGTCAACCTCGTCAAGAACGCCGTCGAGGCGACGCGGGACGCACCGGGGGCCGTCGTGCGCGTCACGGTCGCCGCGTCGGAGGCCGGGTCGGTCGACGTCACGGTGGCGGACAACGGGCCAGGCATCTCGAAGGACATCGAGGCTCGCCTCTTCGAGCCGTACGCCACGACGAAGGCGGAGGGGACGGGCCTCGGTCTCGCCATCGCGCAGCGGATCGCGATCGAGCACGAGGGCGAGCTCGCGCTGCTCCCGCCCGAGCCAGGCGTCCTCAAAGGCGCGCGCTTCCGGCTGCGCCTCCCGAGAGGCCGGCCCGCCGAGGCCGCCAAGGCGTGACGGCCCGTCGCGCGCTTGACCGCGCGGTCGCGCGTGGCCTACGTGAAGGTCTCCCATGCGCGTGCGGCCCCTCCTCGGTGTCACCCTGTTCGGCGCGGCGCTCGCCGTGTGGCCCGCGCGCTCGCTCTTCGCGGGGATGACGCCCGAGGAGCAAGCCCATCGTCAGGCCGTCGCCGCCCGGATCGGCCCGACGCCGGTCACCGTCGGCGAGCTCGAGGACAGGCTGGGGGCCGTCCCGCGCTTCCAGCTCAAGGCGTTCGGCGACACCGCCGACGCCATCCGGCGGAAGTTCTTCGACCAGGTCGTGCTTCAGGAGGTGCTCTACGCGCTCGGCGCGGCGAAGCTCCACCTCGCGGACGTCCTCCCCACGTCCTACAAGGTCCTCCGCGCCCAGAGCGGGGCCGCCATGAAGGCGATCATGCGCGCGGCCACTCCGCCCGGGAGCCTCTCGCAGGAGGACGTCCGTCGCTACTTCGAGGCGAACCGCTCGAAGTACGACACGCCCGAGCGGCTGTACCTCTTCCGCATCCTCTGCTCGACCCGGCAAGAGGCGCTCGAGGTGCTCGCCGCCGCACGGAAGGATCCCACGCTCGAGACGTTCGCGAAGCTCGCGCGCGACCGCTCGATCGACAAGGCCACCAACCTGCGCGGCGGCAATCTCGGCTACCTGACCCCCGACGGCGTCTCGAGCGAGGCGGGGCTCTCGGTCGACCCGGCCATCGTGAAGGCTGCCGCGGCGGTGAAGGACGGCGAGTTCGCGGCGGAGCCCGTCGTCGAGCACGCCGGTGCGACGAACGTGGGCTTCGCGGTCGTCTGGCGTCGCGGCACCGTCCCCGCCAACCACCGGACCGTCGAGGGAGCGGCCAGCCAGATCCGCGAGGCGATCTGGAAAGAGTCGTCGGACGCCCTCGTGAAGAAGCGCCTGGAAGAGCTGCGGGCGGCCCACGTGACCGAGCTGAACGAGTCGCTGCTGAACGGGATCGAGATCACCCCCTCCGAAGGGGACGTCGTCACGCGGCGTCGCCCGGGGGAAATCGCCCCGCTCTCGCAGACAGGGCGCAGCGCCCCCCACCCGACCAACTAGAGCGCGCGTCCGCGGTCGGGTCCGCGTGCCCGCGCCCGTGCCCGCGCCCGCGCCCGCGCCCGTGCCCGTGCCCGCGCCCGCGCCCGCGCCCGCGCCCGTGCCCGTGCCCGTGCCCGTGCCCGTGAGGTCCATTAGACGACCACCCGCACGAACACACCCGCGCACCCGCACGAACACACCCGCGCACCCTCACGATCACACCCGCCCACCCGCACGACCGCACGCGACGACCCGCGCGACCGCACCCGACGACCCGCGTGACCGCACCCGACGACCCGCGCATCCCCACCTCACCACGCCCGCATCCCCACCTCACCACGCCCGCGACCCCACCTCACCACGCCCGCGTCCCCACCTCA
>Ga0209415_10012817_pt1 | contig 13918 bp, 10 predicted proteins | sample PeaSoiSIISIP2007_FD_187696 | JGI IMG/M metagenome (GOLD analysis project Ga0209415, IMG submission 187696) | Peat soil microbial communities from Weissenstadt, Germany - SII-SIP-2007 (SPAdes) (version 2) | ecosystem: Environmental > Terrestrial > Soil > Wetlands > Peat | place: Germany... | reverse complement strand
TTCACCGCCTCCCAGGGGCTCCTGCTGATGATCCCCAACATGTACAAGATCGCCGGCGAGCTGACCCCGGCGGTCTTTCACGTAGCCGCGCGCTCGCTGGCCGCCCAGGCGCTGTCGATCTTCGGCGACCACTCCGACGTGATGGCGGTGCGCCAGACCGGCTTCGCGCTGCTGGCGTCGGCGTCGGTGCAGGAGTGCCATGACCTCGCGGTGATCGCCCAGGTGGCGACCCTCCGCACCCGGGTCCCGTTCGTCCACTTCTTCGACGGCTTCCGGACCTCGCATGAGCTGAACACCGTCGAGACCCTCTCCGACGACGACCTCCGCGCCCTGGTCCCCGCCGATCTCATCCGGGCGCATCGCAACCGGGCACTCTCGCCGGACCGTCCCTTCATCCGCGGCACGGCCCAGAACCCGGACGTCTACTTCCAGGCGCGCGAGACGGTCAACCCGTTCTACGCGCGCGTCCCCGCCACCGTGCAGGCGGCGATGGACGCGATGGCGGAGCGCACCGGCCGCCGCTACCACCTGGTCGAGTACCACGGGGATCCGGACGCCGAGCGCGTGATCGTCGCCATGGGCTCGGGTGCCGAGACCGCCGCCGAGACCGCGGCGCATCTCGCCGCCCGCGGCGAGAAGGTGGGGGTGGTGCAGCTTCGCCTGTACCGGCCCTTCCCCGCCGAGGCGCTGCTCGCGGCGATCCCGGCCAGCGCGCGGAGGGTGGCCGTGCTCGACCGCACCAAGGAGCCCGGGTCGCTCGGCGAGCCGCTCTTCCTGGATGTGCTGGGCGCGCTGGCCGAGGCGCACGGCGCCGGCACCCGGGGGACCATGCCGATGGTCATCGGCGGCCGCTACGGGCTCTCGTCGAAGGAGATGACCCCCGGGATGGTGGCCGGGGTCTTCGCCGAGCTCAGCCGCGATCAGCCGCGACCCCGTTTCACCGTCGGCATCAACGACGACGTCAGCGGGACCAGCCTCCCGTACGACCGGAGCCTGGACATCGAGTCGCCGCGGACCCTCCGAGCCCTCTTCTTCGGGCTCGGCTCGGACGGGACCGTCAGCGCCAACAAGAACACCATCAAGATCCTCGGCGAGGACCCGGGCCGCAACGCCCAGGGGTACTTCGTCTACGACTCCAAGAAATCGGGCTCGCAGACGGTCTCTCACCTCCGCTTCGGGCCGGACCCGATCCGGGCCCCGTACCTGATCGACACGGCGGGGTTCATCGGCTGCCACCACACCCCGCTGATCGAGCGAGCCGAGGTGCTGGAGCGGGCGAAACCCGGCGCGACCCTGCTGCTCAACACCTCGACGCCGGCCGGCGAGGTCTGGGACTCGCTGGCCAAGGAGGTCCAGGAGCGGATCCTCGCCAAGCGGATCACCCTCTATGCGATCGACGCCAACCGCGTCGCCGGTGAGGCCGGTCTCGCCAACCGGGTCAACACCGTGCTCCAGACCTGCTTCTTCGCCATCTCCGGGGTGATGCCCCAGGAGGAGGCGATCGCGGCCATCAAGAAGGCGATCACCAAGAGCTACGCGCGGCGCGGGCGCGAGGTGGTCGCCCGCAACCACGCCGCCGTGGACGCGGCCGTGGCCTCGCTGCATCGGGTCGAGATCCCCGACCAGGTCACCGCCAGTCGCAGGGTGCGCCCCGCGGTCGCCGCGGACGCCCCGGAATTCGTCCGCTCGGTGATCGCCGCGATGATGGAGGGACACGGCGACGACCTGCCGGTGAGCGTCTTCCCCGTCGACGGCACCTACCCGAGCGGGACCGCGGCCTATGAGAAGCGCAACATCTCCGACGAGGTCGCCGCCTGGGACCCGGATCTCTGCATCCAGTGCGGCAACTGCAGCTTCGTTTGTCCGCACAGCGTCATCCGATCCAAGCTCTACGACCAGTCGCTGCTGGCCGCGGCTCCGGACGGCTTCGCCTCCATGCCGCTCACCGCGCGCGGGCTGCCCGGTTCCCGATTCTCCCTGATGGTCTACCTCGAGGACTGCACCGGATGCGGCCTCTGCGTCGAGACCTGCCCGATCTCGGCGCCCTCCGACCCCCAGCACAAGGCGATCAACCTCGCCCGGCGCGAGCCGCGGCTCGACACCGAACGCCGCAACATCGCGTTCTTCGAGACCCTGCCCACCCCCGACCGCTCCCGGGTGGACTTCGAGACGGTCCGCGGAACCCAGTTCCTGCAGCCGCTCTTCGAGTTCTCCGGTGCCTGCGCGGGCTGCGGGGAGACTCCCTACCTCAAGCTCCTCTCGCAGCTCTTCGGCGACCGGCTGATGGTCGCCAACGCCACCGGCTGCTCCTCGATCTACGGCGGCAACCTGCCGACCACCCCGTGGGCGGTCAACGCCGCGGGCCGGGGGCCGGCCTGGTCCAACTCGCTCTTCGAGGACAACGCCGAGTTCGGCCTCGGGTTCCGGCTCGCCGCCGACCAGCACGGGGCGCTGGCCCGGGAGCGCCTCGCCGGGCTGCGCGAGCAGATCGGGGCGGAGCTGGTCGACGAGATCCTCGAGGCGTCCCAGCGCCGGGAGTCGGAGTACACCGCTCAGCGGGAGCGGGTCGGCGAGCTGCGCCGCCGTCTGGACGCCCTGGAGGACCAGGATGATCCGGCCGTCGTCGACCTGCGCAGCGTGATCGACCAGCTGGTGCGGCGCAGCGTCTGGATCGTCGGCGGCGACGGCTGGGCCTACGACATCGGAGCCGGCGGCCTGGACCACGTGCTGGCGAGCGGCCGCGACGTCAACGTGCTGGTCCTCGACACCGAGGTCTACTCCAACACCGGGGGGCAGGCATCCAAGTCGACGCCGCTCGGCGCGGTGGCCAAGTTTGCCGCCGCCGGCAAGCGGGTGCCCAAGAAGGACCTCGCCCTGCAGGCCATCGCCTACGGCAATGTCTACGTGGCCCGGGTGGCGATGGGCGCCGACCCCGAGCAGACCCTGCGCGCGCTGCGCGAGGCGGAGGCCTACGAGGGACCGTCGCTGGTCATCGCCTACAGCCACTGCATCGCTCACGGCATCGACAAGGACGGGGTGCTGCTGCGCAACGGGCTCGACCAGCAGTACCGGGCCGTGGCCAGCGCCTACTGGCCGCTGGTCCGCTACGACCCGGCGCGGCGCGCCGGCGGGGGCAACCCGTTCCTGCTCGACTCGTCGCGGGCGCGGATGCCGCTGACCGAATACACCGGCCGGGAGCTGCGCTACCGGAGCCTCGCCCAGACCCACCCGGCGGTGGCGGAGCACCTCACCGAGCTGGCCCAGCAGGAGGTCGACCGGCGCTGGACCGTGTACGAAGAGATGGCCTCCCAGGGAGCCGAGAGATTCGCACCCGCCGACGGCGCCGCCGCCGTGCGCGACGCGTAGGAGCAGGCGATGGATTTGCGCACGTCCTATCTGGGCCTGGAGCTCTCCAACCCGCTGGTCGCCTCGCCCGGTCCGCTGACCCGCAGTGTGACCGGAATCAGGCGGCTGGCCGCCGCCGGGGTCGGCGCGGTGGTGCTGCCCTCGCTCTTCGAAGAGCAGATCCGGCGCGAGACCGAGAGGGACCTGGACCTCGCCGAGGCGGGTTCCGAGAGCTTCGGAGAGGCGCTCTCGTACCTGCCCGTCCCGGTCGCCGACGGCCGGCCCCGCCAGTACCTGAGCCTGATCGAGCGAGCCCGGGCGGCGGTGGCGATCCCGGTGATCGCCAGCCTGAACGGCGCCACCAGCGGGGGGTGGGCCGACTACGCCCGCTCCATGCAGGAGGCCGGCGCCTCCGCCATCGAGCTCAACGTCTACTACCTCCAGGGCGACCCGTTGACGCCGGGCCGCGACGTCGAGGCGCGCTACCTCGAGATCCTGCGCACTGTGGGCGCGGCGGTGAGGATCCCGATCGCCGTCAAGCTGGGTCCCTACCTCAGCTCGGTGGGCGAGATGGCGATCCGTCTTCACGAGGCCGGCGCCGCCGGGCTCGTGCTCTTCAACCGCTTCATGCAGAACGACATCGATCCCGACACCCTGACCGTCGGCTCGGACCTCTCCCTCTCCAGCCCGGTCGAGGCGGGACTGCCCCGCTCCTGGATCGCCCGCCTGCGCGGGAGGGTCCCGATCTCGCTGGCCGCCACCACCGGGGTGGAGAGCGCCCGGGACGTGGCCGCCTACCTGCTCGCCGGCGCCGACGTGGTGATGACCACGTCGTCCCTGCTGCGCCACGGCGCCGAGCACGCCGTGGAGCTGCTCGATGGCCTGCAGGCCTGGATGGAGCGCAAGGGCTTCGAGAGCGTCGAGCAGGTGCGCGGGAGGTTGGCGACCGCGGCCGGAGTGGATCCGTCGGAGTATGGGCGACCCAGCTACCTCACCACCATCGAGGAGGCGACTCGGACCTACTCACCCGCCTGACGGCCGTCGCGCCGGCCGCACGGGCGCCTTTCCGGCACGCTTTCCACGGGCGCCTCTCCGGTGCGGTGCCTGCGCGTGCCGCTCCGGGGACGTCCCCGTAGGCGCCTCTCCGGCGCGGTCCTCACGGGCGCCTCTCCGGCGCGGTCCTCACGGGCGCCTCTCCGGCGCGGTCCCTACGGACGCCTCTTCGACACGGTCCCCTACGGGCGCCTCTCCGACACAGTCCCCTACGATCGGCCGGTGGACGAGAGTGCGGCACCTCACGCGGATGGCACCCTGCGCGGCGAGGCCGTGGTGCTGGTCCCGGTCGGCGCCGACCACGTGGCGGCGCTCCACCGGATCCTGGCCACCGAGCCGGAGCGACGCCGCTGGGGTGAGGAGGCCTCGTCACCCCGCTGGCCCTTCGACGATCCGTCCTCCGTCCGCTTCGCGGTGCTGGCCGGCGGTGCCGTCCGCGGCATGGTCCAGTACGCCGAGGAGAACGAGCCCGCCTACCGGCACGCGTCCATCGACATCTTCCTGGACCCCCCGGTGCACAACCACGGCCTGGGCCGCGACGCGGTGCGCACCCTCGCCCGCCACCTGGTCCGAGATCGCGGGCATCACCGGATCACCAGCGACCCCGCCGTCGACAATCCGACGGCCATCCGCTGCTATGCGGCGGTCGGCTTCCGGCCGGTCGGGGTGATGCGCCGGTACGAGCGTGACCCCGACGGGCGTGGTTGGCACGACGCCCTGCTCATGGACCTGCTCGCCGAGGAGCTGGGCGCCGCCCCGGCCGAGCCGGCGTAGGCGGGGCGGATGGGCGCGATCGCCCGCGGGGCGGCCACCCAGCCGCCCGCCGAGACGGGGCGGGCGCCGGCCTCCCTGCAGGGGACCGGTGCGCTGGCCGCGCTCGTGGCCCTCGGCGGTGCCGCGCTCTGCTTCGTGACTGGCGAGAGCCTGCCGGTGGGGTTGCTGCCCCAGCTCTCCTCCGGCCTGGGGGTCTCGCTCTCCACCGCGGGCTTGCTCGTCACGATCTACGCGGTGGTGGTGATCACCGTGTCGGCGCCGCTGACCCGCCTGACCCGGGGCATCCCGCGCCGGCCCCTCCTCGCCGGTCTGCTCGGGACCTTCGCGCTGGCGACGCTGGCGGCGGCGGCCGCCCCGAGCTACGCCTGGCTGGTGGCGGCGCGCGTGGTGATCGCGCTCGCCCAGGCGATCTTTTGGTCCATCGTGGCGGTGGTGGCGGTCGGGCTGGTGCCCGCGCAGTACCGGGGGCGGGCGGTCGCGCTGGTCTTTGCCGGCAGCTCGATCGCCCTGATCCTGGGCATCCCGGCCGCAACCTGGCTCGGCCAGCAGGTGGGCTGGCGGCTCGCCTTCGTGGGCGTCGCCGGCCTCGGTCTGGTCGACCTCGCCGCCCTGGCGGTTCTCCTGCCCTCGACCGGATCGGCGCAGCCGCACGCGGCCGCGGGGACGCACCCGGATGCCCGCCGCTACCGGCTGACCGTGCTGACCACCATCCTCTGCGTGGGCGGCTCCTTCACCGCCTACACCTACGTCACCGCCTTCCTGACCCGGGTGAGCGGCCTGCCGCTCCGGGCGGTGGCCCCGGTGCTGCTGATCACCGGGCTCGCCGACGCGGCGGGGGTCGTTATCACCGGGCTCCTGCTCGACCGCCATCCGGTGATCGCGAGGGTGGGGCCGGTGGCGGTGCTGTGTGCCGCGCTCTTCGCGCTCTTTGCCCTCGGCCCGTCGGCCCTCGCCACCATCGTCCTCCAGGCCTGCGCCGGGATCGGCCTGTCCGGCGTCGCCATCTCGCTGCAGAGCCACGTGCTGGTGGTGGCCCCGGCGCGCACCGACATCGCCTCGGCGTGGTACTCGGCCTCCTTCAACGTCGGGATCGCGGGCGGCCCGCTGGTGGGGGGAGTGGTGCTCTCCACCCTCGGGGTGCGCTTCAACCCGCTGGTCGGCGGCGTGCTGGTGCTGCTGGGTCTGGTCACCGTGATCGTGGAAGCGCGGCCGGCCCGGCCCTCGCTCGCGGCGGGGTGAGGCTTCCCGGCCGCGCCCTCTCCGCTACGCCGTCTGGGCGATAACCGGCTCGACGATCTCGCTGGCCAGCCACTCGGCGGCGGGCGCCGCGGCTGCAGCGGCGGGAGCCGGGGGCCGCGCGGCCAGCACCAGGTGGGTCGCCCCAGCGGCGACGAAGCTGAGGATCAGCTCGCGCGCGCGGGCGGCGTCGTCGCGGGCGACGATGAACTGTGCCGACCGGGCGATCTCGGACGGATCGCGGCCCACCGCGGCGCAGTGCTCGTCGAGGACGGCGCTCCTCCGGGTGAAGTCCTCCGGCGCCGTCGCCGGGCAGTTCCAGATGTCGGCGTGCTCCGCGACCACCCGCAAGGACAGGCGCTCGCCGGCTGCGCCGATGAGGATCGGCGGTCCCGGCCGCTGCACCGGCTTGGGTTCGCCGATCGCGCCGTGCAGCCGATACCACCGCCCCTCGAAGTCGAAGGGCTCGGTCTCGGTCCAGAGACGGCGGGTGATGGTGAGCGCCTCACCGAGAGCGGCGATCGCCTCCGGCGTGGGCACCAATGCCACGCCGTATGCCTCGAACTCGCGGCGGACGATGGCCACCACGGCCGGGTCGAGGGAGCGGGTGAGGCTCCCGCCGACGCCGATCCCGAAGACCAGCCGCCCCCCGGAGACGATGTCCACGGTGGCGGCCATCTTGGCCAGCAGGGTGGGGAGACGGATCCGGTTGTCGGTGACCATCACCCCGAGGCGCAGCCGGTTGGTCTGAGCCGCCAGGGCGGCGAGCAGCGTCCAGGCCTCCAGGGCGGCCCCGCGCACGTCTCCGCGCAGGGGCACCATGTGGTCCCACAGCCAGGCGTGCTCGAAGAGCGGGATGCGGTCGGCGTCGCGCCAGGTGGAGAGGATCTCCTCGTAGCCGATCCCCATCTGGCTGGTCTTGATCCCGAAGCTCAGGGGACGCTGGGGCGCCGTGGCGGCGGGTGTGGTGGGCATGGGCCTCCCTCCTGCGGCGGGCGCCGCGACGGGCCGGGACGGACGGTGGGGCCCGGGCTCTCGGGGCCGCTCCGGACGAAATCGCTAGCCGGCTAATGCAATTCTGACGGGGGGTTCCGCGCTTGGCAAGCGTCCTGGGAAGAGCCAGCCGTCCGTGAACTGGTAGCGGCCCGATGACAGCTCGGCCATGGCGCGATCCGGCCCCTGCATCTCGGCGATCTTCGCGAGCACCTCGGCTTCCCCGTCCGCCCCTCCGGTGCGCCGGGGGCTGCGCGCGGCCGCCCTCAGCTCGTGGGCGCGCTCCTTCATCGGACGTTTCCTCCCCTGCCGGCAACTTGGCGAAACGACTCTCATGCCAGGGGTCCTCCGACTCCTCGCTGATGATGCGGTGGCTGCCGCGGGAGTGGGGTCGATCCTCACCGGTCCTGGAGCAGCCCGAGCACGTTGCCGTCGGGGTCGGTGAAGCTGGCCACCAGGCGGCCACCACCGACATCGCGCGGCGGCTCCTTCACGGTGGCACCCGCGGCGGTCACCTCGGCCAGCTTCGCCTCGATGTCCGAGACGTGCCAGTAGGCCACCGGCGAGGTCATGCCCTGCGGCCCACCGCCCGGCACCAGCCCGATGTGCTGCCCGACCGCATCGAAACCGACGTAATAGGGCGCGTCGGCACTTGGTGGGACGCCGAGCAGGGCGGTGTACACCGCCTTGGCCTTGGCCAGGTCGGACACGGGATGCAGCACGGTCTTGATTCCCTCTGTGGAAGAGGCGCTCATGTTCGACTCCTCAGTACGTGGCGGTGATCTCCCTGCGGTCATGCTAGTCGGGGGTCCCGACGGGCGCTTCTCGATTCCTGATCGGTCTGCTCACGTGCTTCGCCATGCACGGCGCGTTCCCCGCCCAGGCGACGGGACCTTGCCGTCAGTGCGTGGCCCTGGGCGTGGAGGCGAGGTCAGCTGGCGCGACGGGTGCGAAGGATGAGCCGCGAGGGACGCTCGCGGCTGTGCCAGAGCGTGTTGGTTGCGGGCACCCCACTGGTCTCGGTGATGACGTCGCCGCCGGTGCCGAGGTTGACCTCGTGTTTGGGGAAGGCGGCCGAGGCGATGTCGAGGCGGAGGCGCTGTCCGGGGAAGACCCTCTGGGCGGTGTCCCACATCGCCACCTCGATCTCGTAGACCTCGCCGGTGACGGCACGCAACCCGCGGGCGAAGCCCTCGCGGTAGCGCAGCCGGATCATGCCGTCGCAGAGGCGCTGGGCGCGCTCGCCCGAGCTGACCAGGCTGAGCCGGGCGATCACATCGGTGTCCGCGGCCGAGGTGCTCACATGGGCGATCAACCGCACCGGACCGATGACGTCGAGAGGTTCACTGAGAGGTGCGGTGGTGTAGACGAGCACGTCGCTCCGTCCCTGGACGCCGGCGCAGTCGTCGGGACCGCCGATCTGACGGGAGGAGGCACCGGTCGGGAAGGGCACCGGGTCGGCGGGATCGTGGACCCACTGGTCCGGCGGCTCGTCGCCGGGGGGATCGGGGCTCAGGGTGCCGTCGCCATACCGGCTGTTGGCCCGGCCACCCCCGTGGAGGTGGAGGGTGGTCTCGGTCACGTCGGGGGGAGGCCAGGCGTCCTCGTCCCGCCACTCATTGGCACCCATCAGGAAGATCCGCACCGGCCTCGATGCCGCCGGCGCTCCGCCGCGCAGATGCTCGTCGAGGAAGCGCAGCACGTGACCGTGGAGGTCGATCACCGCCTCCGGTCCGAAGTCGACGTCGTCGAGGGTCCGTGACTCGTTCACGTGGTGTCCCCACGGACCCATGAGCAGCTGCTGGCCAGGGTGGCCCGCGGCGCTCAGGGCCGCGAAGTTCGCCAGGGTGCCGATCTCCTCGTCGTCGTACCAGCCGGAGATGTGCAGCACGGGGACGTTGACCTCGCCGATGCGATCCTGGTAGCGATGGGGGGCCCAGAAGTCGTCGAGCGGTCGGTGGCGCAGTGCCTCGCGCCAGTTCTCCGAGACGAAGCCGGCAGCCTCGTCCATGGTCAGCAGCGGCCGGTGACGGTAGACGCTCAGCCAGTCCACCCCTCCCTGGTACTGGGGGACCCGGCCGTCGACGAGACGAAACCACTCGACGTGCATCGGCGAGAGCACGCCGGTCGGATCCTCGACGAAGGGGTCGCTCGGCGTCACCATCACCACCATCGCTCGCAGCGACGGCGGTCGCTCGAGGGCGGTCAGATACTGGATCTGGCCCGGGTAGCTGCCCCCGTAGCTCGCCACGGCCCCGGTGCACCACTCCTGGGCGGCGAGCCATTCGATCACGTCACGGCCATCCGGGCCGTCGTTCCGGTAGGGGACGAAGGCGCCCCCGGAGTCCCCCCGCCCGCGCACGTCGGCGGTGACGAAGACGTAGCCGCCGGCGGCAAACTCCTCGGCCCGCCGGGACGGAACCTCGCCACCCTTGCCGTACGGCGTGCGCATCACCACCGCGGGGGCGGGCAGCACCTCGGGGAAGGCGATGTCGGCGGCCAGGTCGACCCCGTCGCGCAGGGGGATGGGGACGTTGAAGCGGCGTCGCGGCGCGGGAACGAGCGGGGGCACCGCGTCGAGTATGCCAGCACGTGACCAATTGCAAGGTCGGAGCGGCCACTTCCTCCGCGCGCCCGGCCGCCGCCGGGTGAGCCCGGCGGCGATCGGCTACGCTCGCGGGGTGGGCGAGCTCCTCACGCTCTGGACCCGGGCGTCCAAGCTGACCCGGGTCGCCACCGATCAGGCCATGGGCCGTCACGGCGTGCGCGTGGGCCAGAACCTGGTTCTCGAGGTGCTCTGGGATGACGACGGGCTCACCCCGGGCGAGCTGGCGGAGCGCCTCCACCTGGCGACCCCCACGGTGGTGAAGTCGGCCACCCGGATGGAGGCGGCCGGGCTGCTGGAGCGGCGTGCGCACGAGCGCGACGCCCGCCTGGTGCGCCTCTGGCTGACGGAGCGGGGACGGACCGTCCGCGCCGACGTCGAGAGGGCGAGGGATGAGCTGGAGCTCAGGGTCACCGCCCCGCTCACCGCCGACGAGCGGGTGCACCTCCAGAGCGCGCTGGCCAAGATCGTGGCCGAATTCGCTGACCTGGCACCCGAGGCCGATCCCGCCGCCGAGATCCGCTGAGGGACGGGCTGCCGGCCGAGCCCGGGACTCGCCGGCCGCTTGGGGCGGAGCTGCCCCCGATCACCGATCGCCGGTCGCCCGGCGATCGGGATCAGGAGGGCGAGGAGGTGACCGGCCTGGTGAGGTCGTAGAGGGTGGTCCCGCCGACCGTGGTGGTCGAGAAGTGGCTCTCGACCCACGAGGTGATCGCGGTGGACTCGGCGGACCCGCCGACGCCGGTGCCGCCGCCCGACCCGGCGGCGATGAAGTAGTGGATCCGGTGCTCGCTGACCAGCTTCTCGAAGGCGGCGAGGGTGGGCCAGGGGTCGGTGCCGTTGAAGCCGCCGATGGCCATCACCGGGTCGCCGGTGGCGAGCTGGTATCCCGCGGCATCGTTGGCGCCGACCGTGGCCGCGACCCAGCCGTAGTCGCCCGCGTCCTTCTCGAGGACGGCGGTCAGCGCCCGCGACGGAGTGCTGGAGTTGAGCAGTCCCCCGCCGCCGGTCCCCGCGCCGCCGGAGACGCCTGCCTGGCTCTGCGAGCTGCCCGTGCGACTGGGCAGGCCGCCTCCGGGCAGGGTTCCGCCGGTGCGGTTGGGGACGGTCCCCTGGGGTGGGGTGGTGCCGGTGCCGCTGGAGCCTCCCGGTGGAAGACCGCCGCCGAAGCCGGACGGTGCGCCTCCTTCCACGAAGGCGCCGCCGCCCGGGCCACCGGCCGGCGCTGTCCCGCTGCTCCCACCGGTCGGACCCCCGCTCCCACCGGTCACTCCGCCGGCGCTCCCGGGAAGGCCGGCCCCTGACCCCGCGGTGGCCCCAGCGCCGGGCGTGCCAGCAACGCCGGCCCCACCTCCCGGCCCCCCGCTCGCGTCGGCGACCGCCGGCCCCGCCGAGGGGATGGCGCCGGTGTGCGGGGTGGCCGCGGTGTCGATGGCGTAGGCGGTGGGCCCGACGAGTGCGGTCGCCAGCACGCAGCCGGCCAGCGCCGCCGTGACCAGGCGCCACCGGACCGGGGGCGCCAGCAGCGCGAGCGCGGCGGCGAGGCCGGCGACCAGGATGGCGGGCCCCAGCCAGGGCAGCCAGTCCGGGCTGCGTCCGAGCAGCGCGTCGGCCCAGAGGACGGTGCCCGCCAGGGCGACGGCCAGCACGGCGCGGACGGCGAGCCGATGCCGCTGCCGCCAGAGCTCGACCCCGCCCATCCCGACCAGCGCACCGATGGCCGGAGCCAGGGCGACCGTGTAGTAGGGGTGGATGATCCCCTGGGCGAGGCTGAAGACCAGCGCCGTGATGACCAGCCAGCTCCCCCACAGCAGCGCCGCGGCACGCCTGCCGTCGGTCCGCGGCGCCCGGCCGCGCAACCAGATGAGGCCCGCGCAGAGGATGAGCGCCGCTGGGATCAGCCAGCTTGCCTGGCCGCCGAAGGTGTCGTTGAACATCCGGAGCAGACCCGTGGGGCCCCATCCGCCACCCCCGCCCACGCTCCCCGTCTCGCTGCCGGTGAGCCTGCCGAAGCCGTTGTATCCGAAGATGAGGTTGAGCTCGCTGTTGCCCGTCGAGCCACCGATGTAGGGACGGTCGGCGGCGGGCCAGAGGGTGACCAGGGCCACCCACCAGCCGGCCGAGACCAGCACCGAGAGCCCGGCCGCGAGCAGCTGGACGATCCGCCGCCGCACGCCCACCGGAGCGGCCACCAGGTAAACGGCGGCGAAGCCCGGCAGCACCAGGAAGGCGCCCAGCATCTTGGTCAGGAAGCCGAAGCCCACCAGAGCTCCGGCGAGCAGCAGCCACCGGGTCCGCCCGCCCTCGAGAGCGCGGGTCAGCGCGTAGGCGCTGCCGACCAGCAGCAGTACCAGCAGCGAGTCGGGGTTGTCGTAGCGGAACATGAGGACCGCCACCGGGGTGAGCGCGAGCACGGCCCCGGCGATCAGCCCCGCGGCGTGGCCGAAGCGCCGGCGCACCGTCGCATAGAGGATGCCGACGGCGGCGACGCCCTCCAGGGCCTGGGGGACCAGGATGCTCCACGCGTTCACCCCGAAGAGCCGCGCGGAGAGGTCCATCACCCAGAGCGAGGCGGGCGGCTTGTCCACGGTGATGAAGTTCGAGGCGTCGAAGGAGCCGAAGAGGAACGCCTTCCAGCTCTTGGTGCCCGCCAGCACCGCCGCCGAATAGAAGCTGTTGGCCCAGCCGGAGGCGCCCAGGCCCCAGAGGTAGAGCGCGGCGGTGAGCACGAGCAGGCCCAGCAGCGAGGCCCTCGTCCAGTTGACGAGACGCAACAGGTCGAGGACGGCGGGACGGCGTCGTCCGCGGGCCGTCAGGCGGGGGCCGGCGAGGTCGGGGGCGGTCGCTGCCTGATCTGTCATGCGCTCAACAATGCCGATCGGGACAGAGAGCAGCCTGGGAGGGACCTGGGAGGTTCCTGTGACCCGCTCCTCCACACCGTGATTCCCAGACACCTCCCAGGCCCCTCGCAGGTGGGGCCGAGGTGGGGCGCGGATCGTGGTCGTCATGAAGAGCTCCGCTGCCACCCCATCCGCTCCCCCGCTGGTCGACGTCGTGCTCCCTGTCCACAACGAGGAGCGGGACCTGGAACCCAGCGTGCTCCGCCTTCGGACCCACCTCGACGAGCGGTTTCCGTTCCGAGCCGTGGTCACCATCGCCGACAACGCCAGCACCGACGCCACCCGAATCATCGGGACCCGACTCGCCGCCGCGCTGCCCGGCGTCCGCTACCTGCGGCTCGATCAGAAGGGACGCGGTCGCGCCCTCGCCGCGGCCTGGTCGCGCAGCCGCGCCGGGGTGGTTGCCTACATGGACGTCGACCTCTCCACCGGGCTCGACGCGCTGCTGCCCCTGGTGGCGCCGCTCGTCAGCGGTGACTGCGACCTGGCCATCGGCAGTCGCTTGGCGCCCGGGTCGCACGTGCGGCGTGGCATCAAGCGGGAGCTCCTCTCGCGCTCGTACAACCGCCTGCTGCGGCTGGCCCTCGGCGTCCGGTTCTCGGACGCCCAGTGCGGCTTCAAGGCGCTGCGTGGCGACGTCGCCGGGCGGCTGGTGCCGCAGGTGGAGAACCGGTCCTGGTTCTTCGACACCGAGCTGCTGGTGCTCGCCGAGCGGGCGGGGCTGCGCATCCACGAGGTGCCGGTGGAGTGGATCGACGACCCCGACTCGAGAGTCGAGATCGCGGCGACCATCCTCGAGGACCTGCGAGGCGTCTGGCGGCTGCGGCGCTCGTGGCCGTCCCGCACCCAGAGTCTCCCGGCGCACGACGGCGGCCTCCGCAACGCTCACCAGCGGGGTGGGGCCCCCCGTGCGCACCCGCAGCGCGTTAAGGACATCCGCGTCCTTAACTAAGTCCTGAGTGGGGTGGGTCCCCGGCCTCGGTCCACTACGGCCAGGCTGCGGCGATCCGGG
>Ga0209415_10012816_pt1 | contig 13918 bp, 10 predicted proteins | sample PeaSoiSIISIP2007_FD_187696 | JGI IMG/M metagenome (GOLD analysis project Ga0209415, IMG submission 187696) | Peat soil microbial communities from Weissenstadt, Germany - SII-SIP-2007 (SPAdes) (version 2) | ecosystem: Environmental > Terrestrial > Soil > Wetlands > Peat | place: Germany... | reverse complement strand
ACGCGCGCCGGAACCTCGTCTCGGAGACCAACCTCGGCGTGGACGGCAAGCCGGTGGTCGCGGCCTCCGGGTGGGCGACGAAGAAGATCGCGTACGACGCGCGCGACCAGGTGATCGAGGAGTCGCTCTGGGGCGCGTCCGGGGAGCGCTGCGTCGGCTCGGGGGGATGGTCGGTCCACCAGCTCCGCCGCGACGACTTCGGCGACGTCGTCGAGGAAGCGTTCTTCGACGCTCTGCACCAGGCGATCCCGCTGCCGGGCGCGACGTTCGCTTCGGAGCGCAGTCGGTTCGACGAGCGCCACGAGCTCGTCGAGATCGCGTACCTCGACGCGGGAGGTGCGCCCGCGAAGGGGCCCGACGGGGTCGCCGTCGTGCGCTACGAGCGCGACGCCTACGGGCACGCGGTCGTCACGGCTTATCTGGACGGCGCGGGGGTGCCGGCGCGATCCAACGAGGGGAAGACCACGGTCCACACGCGCTACGACGACGCGGGGCGCGCGGTCGAGGAGCTCTTCAAGGACGGCGCCGGTGCGCTGCAGGCCGCGGAGGATGGGTGCGCGGGGTTTCGCACGCGCTACGACCCGCAGGGGCACGAGGTCGAGCGGGCCTGCGTCGGCGTCCACGGGGTGACCGCCGCCGGCGCCGCGGGCTGGGCGATCCGGCGCACGCTCCACGACGCGCGTGGAAACGTCGTCCTCGAGGCCATCTACGACGCCTCGGGCGCCCCCTCCGCCGACACCCTCGGCGTCGCGGAGACCCGGCGGCGGTACGACGAACGCGACCGGCTCCTCGAGGTCGCGGTGTTCGGCCGCGACGGCAAGCCGACGCACGACCGGCGCGGCGTCCACGTGACGCGCTACTCCTACGACGAGGGCCGCCGGCAGACCGGCGAGTCGGCGTTCGACGAGCGCGGCCGCCCGGTCGCGACGCGCACCGGCCCCTGACCGTCACGCCCGTTGCCGCCAGACGCGACGCGTCTTACCTTCCCACCGCCCATGGCCGAGGATCTCTACGCCGTGCTCGGAGTCCCGAAGGGGGCGGACGAGGCGGCCATCAAGAAGTCGTACCGCAAGCTCGCCAAGACCTTGCACCCGGACCGAAACCCGGGCGACCCGAAGGCCGAGGCCCGCTTCAAGACCGTGAACCACGCGTTCGACGTCCTGTCCGACGCGAAGAAGCGGAAGCTCTACGACGAGTTCGGCGAGGAGGGGCTGCGCGAGGGGTTCGACCCGGAAAAGGTGAGGGCCTACCAGCAGTGGTCTTCGCAGCAGGGGGCGCGCGCGGGCGGCGGCGGGCGGAGCTACGGCGGCGGCGTGCGCATCGAGGACCTCTTCAGCGGCGGCGTCGCGCAAGGGGGCGGCGACTTCAGCGAGATCCTGGGCGACATCTTCTCTCGAACGACGCGCAAGCCTCGCGGGCCCACGCCCGGGAGCGACCTGCAGGCGAGCGTGACGATCGACTTCGCGTCGGCGGTGCGCGGGACGATGGTCGAGCTCCACGCCCACGGCTCCGCCGAGCCGATCAAGGTGCGCATCCCGCAAGGGGCCGCCGACGGCAGCCGCGTGCGCATCGCCGGCCACGGCACCCCGTCGCCGAACGGCGGGCCGCCGGGGGACCTCCTCCTCGACATCCACGTCGAGGCTCACAAGTTCTTCAAGCGCGAGGGGGACGACCTGCACCTCGATCTGCCCATCACCGTCCTGGAGGCCGTCCGCGGCGGCAAGGTGCGCGTGCCGACGGTCGACGGTTCGGTGACGCTGAAGGTGACGCCGGGCACGCAGACGGGGGCGACGGCTCGCCTCAAAGGCAAAGGGGTCACGCGGAAGGGCCACACGGGGGACCTCTACGTCCACTACCAGGTGCACGTGCCCACGAAGCCGAGCCCCGAGGTCGACGCGCTCCTGAGCGCGCTCGAGAAGCTCCCCGCGGAGGACCCGCGCGAGGGAATCACGCTCTAGCGGCCTCTGGCGCTACCGCCCGTCGCGCTCGCTCGCGGACGCGCCGAGGCGCTGGATGTGCCCCCCCTTCCAGAGGTATCGCCTCGCGGGCGGCGCGTTGAGCGTGATGTGCATCGTCGTCCCCTCCGGATCGACGCTGAGGAACGGTGACTCGAAGTAGGTGATCCAGCCTCGGTCCGCCGTGAACGGCCCCTCCGCGGGGACGGGCACCTCGACCACGGCGCCGTCCCGGATGCGGTAGACGCCGACGATGCGGTCGTTGTGGAGGCCGGTCGAATTCCGGTCCGTGAGGACGTAGTCGGCGGACGTGTCGTTGTCGATGTCGGCGACGTAGAGCGACGGGATGTCGGTGTAGGGCGCCTTGACCTTCTCGCGGAATGCGTCCGAGAGGCGACCCGTCCGCAGGAGGTCGGCGATCTCGCGCTCCACCTCGCCGGCGCCGACCGTGACCGCATGCGTCTTCGCGAAGGCCGAGTAGAGCGCGACCCAGTCGGTCGCACCCGCCGCCGGCACGGGTCTCCCCGTCGGCGGAGCCACGTTGACCCGATCGGGAGGCGGCGGGGACGCCCACGCGAGCCCCGGTGCCGAACCGCACGTCGCGAGCGCGCACGCGAGCCAGGTGAGCGCCGACGTCACCGTTCGAAAGGCCATCGCTACCTCCTTCCCATCTTCTTCTTCCGCCCTTGGCCGGGCTTCTTCGGGCCGCGGCCGCCCCCGCCGTGGCTCGACGCGAGCTTCGTCTTCTTCGTCTTCCCGACCGCTCGCACCTGCACGACCCGCCCCTTGTGCGCGCCGCGCCGCTTGCTCGCCTGGTCGCCATCGCCGACGACTCGCCTGCCGTAGACCGTCCGCCTCAGGATCTGCACGTCGATGACGTCGACGGTCATCCGGTCGCCGAGCTGGATCATCTCCCCCGACCGCTTCGCCACGGCGCGGAGCCCCTCGTCGTCGAGCTCGAAGCGCTCGGCGCCGCAGTCCTCGTAGCGCACGAGGACGTCGACGAACGGCGCGTCGAGCGCCACGAAAACCCCCGTCCCCACCATCGCGGTCACGCTCCCCTCGAAGCGCTGGCCGACGCGGTCCTTCATGAGCACGGCCCGGTAGAGGTCGACGACCTCGCGCTCGACTTCCATCGCCTTTCGCTCGGCGACCGAAGCCGCGAGGGCCGCGTCGGCGAGCTTCCCGATGTCCTCCGGGGAGCGCCGCGGCCTCTCGTCCTGGACGACCGCGTGGACGGCGCGGTGCGCGACGATGTCCGGGTACCTGCGGATGGGGGAGGTGAAGTGGAGGTACGCCTTCGACGCGAGACCGAAGTGGCCGACGTTGCCGACGTCGTAGGTCGCCTGCTTCATCGAGCGAAGGAGCAGCATGTTGAGGACGTCCGCGAGCGAGTGGTCGGCGAACGACTTCAGGAGGTCGGCCATCGCCTTCGGGTCCTTCGTCGACTCCACGTCGAACGGGATCCCGAGCTCCTTCGTCAGCGCCGCGAACCTCACGAGCTTCTTCTCGTCGGGGGCCTGGTGGATGCGGAAGATCGTCGGGATCTCGCGCTCGAGGAGGTGCTGGGCGACGACCTCGTTGCCGAGCAGCATCAGCTCCTCGATGAGCTGGTAGGCCTTCTTCGTCCCAGGGTCCTTGTCGCGGCGCTGCACGTCGAGCGGCCTCCCCGTCTCCGGGTCGAGCACCACCTTCGCCTCCGGCAGGTCGAAGTCGAGGGCCCCCCGCTTCATCCGCCGGTTGCGGAGCAGGCGCGACAGCTCGAACGCGACCCGCAGCCCGTCGACCATCTCGTCGGCCTTCGCCTCTCGCGGGGGGACGTCCGTGAAGCCGAGCGCGCGCGCGACGCCGCCGTAGCTCAGCTTCGCGCGGCTGATCATGAAGCCGCGGAGCAGGCGCGCCTTCTTCACGGCGCCCCCGGCGTCCAAGAGGACGTCGGCGCACAGGCAAAGGCGGGTGACGTCCGGCAGGAGCGAGCAGAGGTTGGACGACAGGGGCCGCGGGAGCATCGGGATCGCGCGGTCGGGCAGGTAGACGCTGCACCCGCGGTCCTTCGCCTCGGCGTCGAGGTGCGTGCCCGGGGTCACGTAGGCGCTCACGTCGGCGATGGCGACGTAGGCGTGGTAGCCGCCGTCGTCCGTGCGCTCGACCCAGACCGCGTCGTCGTGGTCGCGCGCGTCCTCCGGGTCGATGGTAGGCAGGGGGAGGTGCGTGAGGTCGACGCGCCCCTCGAGCATCGTCGCGGGGACGGTCGCGCCGAACGCGTCGGCCTCGGCGAACGCCTCGGGGGAGTGGAGCTCTGCGATCTGCTTCGAGACGAGCACCTTCGCGATCTCGACGCTGATCTCGCCGGGCTTCCCCAGCACCGCGACCAGCTTCCCCTCCGCGTTCTCCTCGGGAAAATCGGGGTAGCGCGTGATCGCGACGACCGCGGCGTCGCCGTCCCGCCCGCTGTTCCCCTCGGGCCCCTTCGCGTCCACCTCGCCGCCGAGCACGATCGGCCCGCGGATGCGCGTGTCGTCCGGCTCGAGCCACGCGCTCTTCCCGCGGCGGCGGAGCACCCCGGCCACGCGGACGACCGCCCGCTGCATGACCCCCACGATGTCCCCCTCGGGGCCGCGCGGCCCTCGCCCCTTCACCGCCACCACGACCTTGTCGCCGTGCATGGCCCCCATGAGCCCCTCCTTCGCGACGAAGACGTCGTCGCCCGACGCGTCCGCGCTCGCGACGAAGCCGAACCCGCGTGGGTTGAGGGACAGGAACCCCTCCCGGCGCTGCGCGCCCCGGCTCGGGGTCGTCTGGGTCTCTGGGCGTTTCGGCATGCGAGTTGATTACGCGCTTTCGCGGGCCGTGTCGCGCGGAAGCGCGGGCTTCTCGCCCCCCCGCATCGGGGCGCGGACGCGGCGGCGCACGGGCCGGATCGGGGTCGCACGCCAGACTTGACCTTCGGCTCCCCCTGGGTCACGCGGAGGTATGCGCTCCCGGGCCTTCTCGTTCGCCGCGGTCCTCGCCCTGCTCGCGATCGGTCTCGCCGCGAGCGCGGCGCTGCTGGTCGACTACGCCGGGCGGGCGGCCGTCTTTTGCGCCGAAGGCGGCGGCTGCGACGCGCTCCGCCAGACCTCGCTCTCCCACCCGTTCGGCCTCCCGCTGCCGCTCGCGGGCGTCGCCGGCTTCCTCGTCCTCGGCATCCTCTCCCTGGCACGGGGGCGCCCCGTCCGCGTCGCCAACGTGATCGTCGCCTCGATCGGCGGGCTCGCGGGCGCGGGCTTGCTCGCGGCCCAGGCCGTCCTCGGTCACTTCTGTCCTTACTGCGCCGCCGCGGACACGAGCGCCGTGCTCCTCGCCGCGCTGTCTGTCGCCCGTGTGAATCACGCCTCCGATCCGCCGTCCGGTTTCGTCGTCTCCCTCGCGACATCCCTCGGCCTCACGGCGACCCTCGCCGCGCCGATCGTGTGGGCGCAGCATCACCCCGCGCCCGTCCCACGCGTCATCGCCGAGGAGCTCGCCCAGACGCCGAAGGGGGCGGTCACGATCGTGGACTTCGTCGACTTCGAGTGCCCGTTCTGCCGGCAGATGCAGGAGCGCCTGGCGCCGAAGCTGACGGCGCAGCGGGACAGGCTCCGGCTCGTGCGGAAGCTCGTGCCGCTCACGCGCATCCACCCTCACGCGCTCGACGCCGCGAAGGCCGCCTGCTGCGCGGAGGCGCTCGGCAAAGGGGACGCGATGGCGGACGCGCTCTTTCAGACGAAGGTGGAGGACCTCACGCCGGACGGTTGCGCCCGCGTAGCCGAGTCGCTGGGCCTGCCCCTCGACGCCTACAACGCGTGCCTCACGAGCCCGGAGACGACGGCGCGGCTCGCGAAGGATCGCCACGAGTTCGACCAGGCGGCGGCCAAGGGGGACGGCCTCCCGCTGATGTGGGTCGGCCCGCGGAAGGTCATGGGCGCGCAGGACGACGAGACGATCTCCGAGGTGCTGAGCGAGGCGCTGGCCCGCGCGGGCTCGTGAAGCGCGCGGCGTGGGTGGTCCCCTTCGCGGTGACCGCCGGCCTCGTCGTCGCGTGCAGCGCCCCGCGCTCCGCCGAGCGCCCGGACGACGCGTGCGCCGCCGAGTGCCAGCGCCGCATCGCGAGGTGCGGCGCGACGGCGTGCGTGCGCGGCTGCCAGCTCTCGCTCGATCGCCTCGTCGAGCACGAAGGGGAGGCGGTGCTCGCGTGCGTGGAGCGCAGCGCGGCCCCCTGCGACGACTGGCTCTGGGCCGAGTGCGCGGCGCGCGTCGGCATCCACGCGGACGGCGGCCCTCCGGCGCCCGAGCCGGGCCCCCGGCGGTAGGCATGGCGTTCACGCTCTTCGACGACCGCGGGCGATCGATCGCCTTCCCAAGGCCCCCCGTCCGCGTCGTGTCCCTCGTCCCGAGCGACACGCTGAACGTCGCCGCGATCGGCTGCGGCGGCGCGCTCGTCGGGCGCACGGACTACTGCGAGCTCCCGGTCGAGCTCGTCGGCGACCTCCCGAGCGTCGGCGGGACGAAGAACCCGAGCGTCGAGAAGATCCTCGCGCTCTCCCCCGACCTCGTCCTCGCCAATCAGGAGGAGAACACGAGGTCCGACCTCGAGAAGCTGGCCCAGGCCGGCGTGAGGGTCTTCGTCGCGTTCCCGAAGCGCGTCGCCGAAGGGTTGGCCCACCTCGCTCGCCTCGCGCGCATCTTCGGGGTCGCACGGGACGACGCGGTGCGGTCGCTCTGCCGCGCGGGCTACGAGGCCGTCCGGGAGGCGGAGGCGGCGCGGTCGCGTACCCCGCCTTTGCCCACGTTCTGCCCCATCTGGATGAGCCCGCTCATGACCATCCACGGCGACACCTTCCTCTCCGACATGCTCGACCTCGCGGGCGCCGCCAACGTCTTCGCCGATCGCGAGCGACGTTATCCCCTCGCGGCCGACCTCGGCGCCGGCCCGGCCTGGACCGCCGAGAAGGTCGGCGCGCGCGACGTCCGCTACCCGCGCGTGACGATGGACGAGGTGAACGCGCGCCGACCCCGCCTCGTCCTCCTCCCCGACGAGCCCCACCCGTTCAGCGAAGCCGACGCCGCGGTCTTTCGCGCCCAGCCGACGCCCGCCGCCGAGCGCGGCGCCGTCGTCCGGACGAGCGGCAAGGACCTCTGCTGGTACGGCGAGCGGAGCGTCCTCGGGCTCCCGCGCGTCAGGGCGCTGGTCGACTCGCTCCGCGACGTGCCGTGAGCCGCGTCACTTCGGCGGAGGGGCGGCGCAGAAGTCGTTGATGCACTCGACGCCCGCGCTCGCGTTGCAGCACTGTGCGCTCGTCATGCACTTCTCGTAGATGTTCGAGCACGCGCCGGCAGGAGCCGGGACGCACGAGTACGCCCCCCCTTCGCCGTCGGGGCGGCAGAACCCCGTGCAGCACTCGTCGCCGGAGCTGCAGGTGTTGCCGTCCTGCTTGCACGGCGGGAGGACCCAGAAGCCGCGCAAGTTGTCCGCGCCGGACTCCTGCCCGTCCAGGTAGAACGCGGGGTGGCTGGAGTCGTGGCCGGGCGTCGGGTTCTCGTCGAGCGCCGCGACCCAGAGCTTGCCGTTCTGGTCGCTGTTGTCCTGCGAAGGGAGCGTGTTGCCGTAGGAGCGGTGGGTCGTGAACACGACCCAGTAGTACCCGCCGACCGCCTCGGGGAGCACCGTCGGGGCGAAGTTCAGGTCGGGATCGTTGTCGGGGAGGGTGCTCGTGCCGCCTGCGCCGTATCCGTCGAGCGAGTCGAGGCGCGCCGCCGTCTTGGTCGCGACGTCGATGCGGTAGAGGTTCCCCGTCGCGCCGTTGTCCGTCTCGTAGCCCGAGCCCGCCCCGCCGTCGGCCGCGCCGCCGGTGGCCGAGTGGAAGACGACCGACGCGTCGTCGGGGGTGAAGGCGGGCCAGGCGAGCGTGTGCTGGATGTCGGTCGTGAGGTTCACGGCGTTCGAGAACGTCTTGGTCGCCACCGCGAAGTCGGCGATGGCGAGCGTGTGACCGGCGCCGTTGTCGAGGTCGTTCCGGTTGAAGACGAAGTGCTGGCCGTCGGGTGAGAACGCGGTCATGCCCCCGCGGGTGAACTTGCCGTCCCAGCCGGGCGCCGCGATCTGGGTGCCCGTCTTCGTGTCGTAGAGGTGAGAGTCGGCGCTGGCGCCGAACGGGAGCCACGTGCGGTAGTCGGTCGCCGACATCAGGAACGTCCCGTCGGGGTAGAGCCCGCCGTACGTGAACGCCTGCGCCGAGTCGGTGTAGATCGTCGCGACAGGGTTGACCCTGAGGTCGTAGCTGATGCTGCTCAGGAAATCGAGGCCGGTCGCGGAGACGAGCGTCGAGCCGTCCGCGCTCGCCGTGTGGCAGACGTTCCCGCAGCCGGACGCGACGGGGGTGGGCGCCGTCGCCCCCGGCGCGATCGTCATGATGCCGACCGAGCCGATGCCGCCGAGGATCTGTGAGCCGTACGTCTCGTAGTAGATCTGCCCTCGCACGTTCCCCTGCGCGACCGACCACGACTCGGTGATCGGCCCGCTCACCTGGCCGCTGGAGATCTTGGTCACCGAGACCACGACGTCGTCGGTCGCGGCGGCGTTCTGCATGATGGCCGTCCAGGTCGGGTTCGAGAGCTGGACCCGACCGGGGCTCGAGGCGCCGAAGTACCCCGTGTAGCTCATCGACGAGTAGGTGATGCGGACGAGCAGGGCGTCGGGCGCCGTGCCCGCGAACTGCAGCGTCGGGGGGATGAGCCCGCGCGGGAAGACCGTCCCGTCGTACGGGTAGAGCCACTTGAACGAGGCGTCCGCGCTGCCGCCTGACGTCAGCATGGCCTCCTGGGACGCGGTCAGCGCGCCCGTATTCTCCTTCAGCGTGCACGCGTTGTTCGCGCACGTCCCCCCGGCCGCCATGCACGACACGTCGCACCCGTGAGGCGCGCCAGGCCCGCTGTCGTGCCCGAGCCCCTGACCCGCGTCCGGCATCCGGAGGAGGTGGCCCGCGTCCCCTTGGACGGCCGTCCCGTCGTGACCGCCGTCGCCGGGCCCGCCTCCGAACTGGCTCGACCCGTTCGACGCGCACGCCGAACCGACCACCACCGCGCCGAGTACGACGCTCGCCATCGCCCAGTTTGCCTGTCTCATCGCCACCTCGCGCCGTGCGGAACATTGCCATGCGGGCCTTCGCCGCGCACCACGATCGTCACAGCCGCCCCGCGTCGCCCCGCCTCCGGAGCTCCTCGACCACCGCGCGCACGTCCTGGGCGCGTGACCGCGGGATCACGAGCACGGCGTCGTCCGTCTCCACCACGACGAGGTCCTCCACGCCCACGAGCGCCATCACCCGCTTCGCGCCCCCCGTCGTCCGGTCGCACACGTAGTTCCTCCGCGCGTCGACCGCGATCGCCCCCGCGGGGAGCGCGTTCCCGTCGCCGTCCTTCGGCGCGAGCTCCCAGGCGCTCTCCCAGCTCCCCACGTCGTTCCACCCGAAATCCCCCTTCACGACCGCCAGACCGCTCGCCTTCTCCATCACGCCGTTGTCGATAGAGATCGACGGCAGCGTCGGGAAGACCTCCGCGAGCACCCGGGCCTCCTCGCCCCGCCGGGCGCCCTCCTCGATGAGCATGAGGCCGCGGTAGAGGTCCGGCATGTGCGCCTCGATGGCGCGCATCATCACGCGCCCCTCGTAGAAGAACATCCCCGCGTTCCAGAGGTGCCTCCCCCCCTTCAGGAACTCGACGGCGCGCTCGCGGTTCGGCTTCTCGACGAAGCGCTCGACGCGGAAGAGGCCGCGCGCGTCGATCTCGGCGCCGACCTCGATGTAGCCGTAGCCCGTCTCCGGTCTCGTCGGCACGATGCCGATCGTCGTGAGGTAGCCCGCCCTCGCGCCGTCGAAGGCGTCACCGACGACCCTGAGGAACGCCGCCTCGTCCGGGATGTAGTGGTCGGCCGGCAGGACGCCGATGAGCGCCTCCGGGTCGCGGCGGAGGATGGTCGCGGTCGCCCAGCCGATGCAGGGCGCCGTGTTGCGCGGGACGGGCTCGGCGAGCAGCTGCGCGCGCGGGACGGCCGGGAGGACCTTCGCGGTCGCGTCGAGTAGGGACGCGGTCGTCGCGACGGTGACGCTCTCGGGGGGAGTGATCGGGGCGAGCCTCCGGACGGCCGCGGCGAGGAGCGGCTCGACAGGGTCGGCCCCGAGCGGGAGGAGCTGCTTCGGGTGCTTCGCGCGGGAGGCCGGCCAGAACCGCGTACCCGCGCCGCCGGCCATGATCACGGAGTGGATCGCCATGGGACCGCCTTAGCACGGCGGCGTCATCGCCTCACGGCCGGGCGTACCCCCAGGCGAGTGTCGCGAACCCGAGCGGGACGAGGTACGCGGAGAACGCCGGGAGGAGGCGGCGTGCGACGAGGCGCCGCAAGAGGAGGAGCGCGAGCAGGCCGGCGGTGCACGTGACGGCGAGGAGCGCGAGGGCGGCGCCGGGGCCGAGGTGCGCGTGCGGCGGGAGGCGGGGCCAGAAGTTGGCGAGCAGCCCCGCGGGGATCGGCAGGACGAACGCCAGCTCGAACGCGCATGCGTCGGTCATGCCGAGCCAGAGGAGCGCGGCGAGCGCGAGCCCGGGCCGGCTGAGGCCGGGGAGCGCGGCGACCCCTTCCAGCGCCCCGACCAGCGCCGCCGCCCACAGCGTCGGCGTGGGGCGCGTCCCGCGCGGCGCCCAGAAGGTCGACATGAGCGCCGCGCCCGAGAGCAAGAACCCCCCGCCGACCAGGGCCGGCTCGGCCCCCCACGCCGCGGCGCCGTCGCGGACCGCCAGATCGACGACGAGCATCGCGGCGGCCCCCGCCGCGAGCGTCGCCCTGCGGTGAGGCGACGGGCGGATGACGACGGGGCGCCTCCGTACGACATCGGCCCAGATTCGCACGGTTCCGGCGATGCCCCGCCCGAGGAACCCGAAGAAGAGGACCGCCGACGTCCACGTCCCGGTCGCGATCAGCTTCGCGACGGCCGGGTCGACCGTGACCCCGAAGAGCGACTCGAGGAGCGCCACGTGACCGCCGTCCCCGAGCGGCAGGACGCGGATCACGGCCGCGGAGATCGCGAGGGCCGCTGTCTCGAGGAACGGCCGCGACATCGTGCCGGCGGCGTATCACGACGAACCTGGCACTCGGGCACTTTTTCGCCCTCCTGGCCGGCGCGGTCTACAAGTCGAGACGAGATGCCTCTCCGCTCGTGGCTCACCCTCCTGGCCTCGCTCCTCCTCCTCGGCCTCGCGAGCTGCCAGCGCGAGACGACCCCCCCGCTCATCCAGGTGACCCAGCTCTCGCCGCGCGAGATCGAGGCCGGCGACCGCGTCGTCATCGAGGGGATCGGCTTCCCCGAAGGGAAGACGGCCCACGTCGCCTTCCGCGGCGATCTCCACCGCCCGGGCGTGGAGCCCGTGCGCGGGGTCGAGATCGACGTGGACGCCGTCGTGGGGAGCGGGACGGAGATCGAGATCCCCGTGACCGAAGGGCTCTTGCGGCTCTTCGCGGGCGCGGGCGACCACGCGGCGCATACGACCTTCTCCGGCGAGCTCTCGGTCGCGTTCGCCGCGCGGAGCCCCGCCGCCCCTCCCGTCGAGGGGATCCTCGGCGACGCGTGGCTCGACGTGCGCCCGCCGACTCCGCACCGCGCGGTCGCCGAGGCGGAGGCCGCGGAAGGCGCCCGGACGCTCGCCTTCCTGGGCATCGTCGTCGATCCGACGCCGCTGCGTTCCGGCGGCCTCCTCATCCAGTCGATCGCCCCCGGCCTCCCCGCCGACGCCGCCCGCCTCCTCGCCGGGGACGTCCTGACCGAGCTCGACGGCGTCCGCGTCCTGTCCACGCGCGATCTCGTCGCCGTCCCGGGGGAGCGCATCGCGACCCTCAAGATTCGCCGCGACGGCAGCGCACGCGAGGCGATCGCCGACGTGTCGCTCGCCGGGCTCGCCCCCCCGACGGCCGCCTCGCTCCTCGGCCCGGTCCTCATCCTCGGCCTCGCGACGGTGCTCCTCCTCCTCTTCTACGGCCCCACGCCCATGTGCGTGACCTGGATCGAGCGACGTCTCGCCGAGCGCCTCCGCGACGGATTCCGGGTGCGGGCCCGCGCGATCCTCGGCTTCGACAGGCCGGGGACGCTCGCGTCGTCCCTCCTCATGCTCGGCGCAGCGTCGGTGACCCTCGCCCTCCTCCCGCTCGCGCGCCCGTTCGGCGGCGCCGAGATCGACGTCGGCCTCCTGTTCGTCGCGACCGAGACCGGGCTCGCGACCATGGCGTTGCTCGGCGGCGGAGCCCGGGCAGGGCGCCCGTACTCGCTCGCCTTGGCCTTGCGCGCCGTCGGCAGGGTCGTGAGCCTCGCGATCGTCCCCGCCGCGGGCATCGTCGCGGTCGTGATGATGAACGGCTCGCTCCGGCTCGAGGAGCTCGTCGGAGCGCAGGGCGGGGCCCCGTGGCGCTGGACGGCGTTCGCGAGCCCGCACGCCGCAGGCCTCGCGTGCCTGTGGTTCGTGGCCGAGTGGGTGCACACGGAGGAGGAGGATGGCGCGCTCCCCGACGCCGACCCTTGCGCCGTCGCGCGTCCCGTGAGCCAGGGATCGCGCCTCTACGCCCTCGCGCGCTCCGTGTCGCGGTTCGTGATGTGCGGGCTCGCCGCGGCGATCTTTCTCGGGGGATGGCAGCTCCCGGGGCTCGCCCCGGAGCACCTCGAGGCGCACCTCGCGTGGACCCTGCTCGGTGCCGCGCTGTTCGTCGTCAAGGCGTGGCTCCTCGTGGCGGCGGTCCTCGTCGCGCGCTGGGCGCTCCCCCTCGTCCCGACGTCGCGCATCGCGTCGCTGTGCTGGCGCTGGCTGGTGCCGGTGTCGCTCCTGCTCGTCGGGGTGGCCGCGTTGTGGACGACCGGAGCGCCAGGACCGAGCGCCCAGACGCTGATCGGAGCCGTCATGGTCGGGGTCGCGTGCGCCGCGGCAGCGCACGTCGTCCTGGCGGTGAGGTACTTCCAGGGGGAAGGGGCGGCGAAGCCGGGGCTGGACCCGTTCCTGTGACGAGCGAGCGGGGGATCGTGGCCCCGCAACCGGCCCGCGGAGCTGAAGTCGTCTCGAAGCACCGACACGACGGATCGTTCCAACCGAGACGTCACGAGAAGCACGGTTTCGTCTTCTCGGAAGTACCGACACGACGGCTCGAAGAGCCGAGACGTCGCCTCGTTTCGACGAGCGAGCGTCTCGCTTCAATCAGACGACGGCTCGCTTCTCCGAGACGCTCTCTTGAAGGACCGAGACGACCGCTCGGCTTGCCGAGCCACCTGGCTCGAAGCACCGACACGACGTCTCGTTCTTCGGACGCGACGTCTTCGTGCTCCGAGGCGACCGCTCGGCGTTCGAGGACGACCGCTCGGCGTTCGAGGACGACCGCTCGGCGTTCGAAGACGACCGCTCGGCGTTCGAAGACGACCGCTCGGCGTTCGAAGACGACCGCTCGGTGTTCCAAGACGACCGCTCGGCATTCCAAGACGACGTCTCGGTGTACCGACAGTGCAGTCATTACACACCAACGCGACGGCTCGGCATTCCAAGACGACGCCAACTCGCACCTCGGCGACCGCTGATCACTTCTTGCCGTCGTCTCGGCATTCCAAGGCGACGGCTCGGCACTCCGAGACGACCGCTCGGCACTCCGAGACGACCGCTCGGCACTCCGAGACGACCGCTCGGCACTCCAAGCCGACCGCTCGGCACTCCAAGACGACCGCTCGGCACTCCAAGGCGACGGCTCGGCATTCCAAGCCAACCGCTCGGCAATCCAACGCGACCGCTCGGCATTCCAAGCCGACCGCTTGGCAGTCCAAGCCGACCGCTTGGCAGTCCAAGCCGACCGCTCGGCACTCCAAGGCGACCGCTCGGCGCTCCAAGGCGACCGCTCGGCGCTCCAAGGCGACCGCTCGGCCATCCAA
>Ga0209415_10012814_pt1 | contig 13922 bp, 12 predicted proteins | sample PeaSoiSIISIP2007_FD_187696 | JGI IMG/M metagenome (GOLD analysis project Ga0209415, IMG submission 187696) | Peat soil microbial communities from Weissenstadt, Germany - SII-SIP-2007 (SPAdes) (version 2) | ecosystem: Environmental > Terrestrial > Soil > Wetlands > Peat | place: Germany... | reverse complement strand
CGCACTCGCGGGATCTCGGCAAATCGCACAGATAAAGCGCCTTGGTCTTGGCCACCACGCCCCAACGACGGCGCGTAGTTCACCCTCCAGGTTGATGATTAAGCAACCTCGACGTGTGGATTCTTAATTATTAGCACCGACCACCGTTAGCGTCCACTGCGAGAACAGTGTCCTGGCAAAAAGTTACCCCTGACAATAGTTAACGAGACGGGCGGGGCGGGCCGCGAAGGGTCGCGCCTCACCTGTGGGCTCGGCGCTCCGAGGTGGCGAAGCGCATCTTAACTAATGGGAAGTCTGAAACCTCCACCCTTAACGCACCTCGCAGACTCGTTAGCTCGGCTCGCAAAGCTCGCCTAGTGATGAGGTTTCAGAAAGAAGCTTTAGTTTTGTGTTTTGTGACAACCGGAGCGCGCGCGATAGCGCGCGCTCCGGGGACGGCGGGATGCCGATCGGATACGCGAAGCGTATGCGGCCGGCATCCCCGCGATGTCGTCGGGGATGGACGCGCGGCAGCGCGGCTATCGCCCACGGCGCGGGGCGACGAACACGCGGTGGCCCACTTTTCGGGGGAAAAGTGGGGCGGGGCGGGTGAGCAGCAAACGAGCATCGCGAGTGACGCTGCGAGCGCCGGAGATAGATGCGCGGCAGCGCCTTATCGCCGCCGGCGTGACGAGCTACCGAACCTGCAGTACGGACCCTATCGAGTGGGGCCGCGGAAGGTCGCGCCTTACCTATAGGCTCGGCGCTCCAAGGTAGCGAAGCGTATCTTACTAACGGAAAGTCTGAAACCTCATCGAGGTTTCAGAAAGCAGCTATGGTTTTGCGTTCCGCGACCACTGGAGGCGCGCTCCGGAAGTGGCGGATGGCGAGGGCGCGTTCGCCGACCAAGGCGAACGCGCCCTCGCCACAGCAGGGGTGGGGGGTGGATGTCGAATGCGTACGCGAAGCGTATGCATTCGGCATCGGCCGCGCCCACCGTCACAGGATGGCGGGGCGGCGCGGGGCCGCGCCGGTGCGCTCGAAGGCATCGCCAGCGCGCAAGATCGCCTCTTCGCCGAACGGCGGGCCGATCAACTGCAAGCCGATCGGCAGCCCGCTCGCGTCGAAGCCGCACGGCACCGACATCCCAGGGAGGCCGGCGAGGTTGACCGAGATCGTAAAGATGTCCGACAGGTACATCTGAAGCGGGTCGGACATTTTTTCGCCGAGCTTGAAGGCAGTGGTCGGCGCGACCGGCGTCGCGATGATGTCGCAAGATTCGAAGGCGCGCTCGAAGTCGCGGCGGATCAGCGTGCGGACCTTCTGACCCTTGAGGTAATAGGCGTCGTAGTAGCCGGCCGAGAGTACGAAGGTGCCGAGCATGATGCGCCGCTTGACCTCTGCGCCGAAGCCGCGCGCCCGCGTGCGATTGTAGATTTCGATGCTGTTGTCGCCCGCCACGCGCAGGCCGTAGCGGATGCCGTCGTAGCGTGCGAGATTGGCGCTGGCCTCGGCCGTCGCGACGATGTAGTAGGCCGCGATCGCATAGCTGGTGTGAGGCAGCGAGATGTCGATGATTCGCGCACCCATCGACTTGTAGGCGTTGAGCGCGGAGCGCACCGCCTTCTCGACCTCGGGCGCGATGCCCTCGACGAAGAACTCCTTTGGCACGCCGACGCGGATACCCGTCATGTCGCCGGTCAAGGCGGCCTCGTAATCGGGCACGGGGCGCGCGGAACAGGTCGAATCGCGGGGGTCGGCGCCGGCCAGATCGCGGAGCATGATGGCGGCGTCGCGCACGGTCTTGGCGAAGGGGCCGACCTGGTCGAGCGACGAGGCGTAGGCGATGACGCCGTAGCGGCTGACGCGGCTGTAGGTCGGCTTGAGGCCCACGACGCCGCAGAACGAGGCCGGCTCGCGAATCGAGCCGCCGGTATCGGTGCCGAGCGCGCCGAGACATTGGTCGGCTGCGACGGCAGCCGCCGAGCCGCCGGAAGAGCCGCCAGCGACGCGTTCGACCTGATGCGGATTGCGGGTCGGGCCGAAGGCGGAGTTCTCGGTCGATGAGCCCATCGCGAATTCGTCCATGTTGGCCTTGCCGACGAAGACCGCGCCGTTGGCGCGCAGGGTCGCGATGACGGTCGCGTCGTAAGGCGGGACGAAGTTCTCGAGGATTTTCGAGGCAGCCGTCGTGCGCACGCCGCGGGTCGCGTAGATGTCCTTGATGGCGAGCGGAATGCCGCATAGCGAGGGCGCGTCGCCGGCGGCGAGCCGGGCGTCGGCGGCGTCGGCCTGCTCGTGAGCCTCGCGGGCACATACGGTGATGAAGGCGTTGAGCTTGGGGTCGACCAGCGCAATCTGCTCGAGGCAGGCGCGGGTGAGTTCGCGCGCGGAGATTTCGCGCTTGCGCAGGAGGTCACGGGCTGCGGTGATGGTGAGTCGATTAAGATCCACGGTTATACCAAGAGTCTAAAAGTGCGCACCTCGCAGACTCGTTAGCTCGGCTCGCAAGCTCGCCTAGTGGCAAGGTTTAAGACTTCCCATTTGAAAGATGCGGGCTACGCCCTTTGAAAAAGTTCGTCAAGCTAGACGCCTAGGTGAATCAGCTTTCGATTATTCTTCGATCAGCCTTCGATGATTTTGGGCACTTTGAAGAAATGGCCTTCGCGCGCGGGCGCATTGGCGACCATCTGATCGGGTGCGGGACGATTGGTGACGACGTCCTCGCGCATCGGCGTGCCAGCCTCGCCGACCTGCGCGGTCGGCGGGACCATCGAGGTATCCAGTTGGTTGAGTTGGTCGATATAGCTCAGGATTTCACTCAGGTTGGCCTGCAGGCTTTGCTCCTCGGCGGGTTCGAGTTCGAGCCGCGCGAGGCGGGCGACATGGCGGACCTGTTCGAGGCTGATTTTGCTAGCGGACGTGGTCTTCTGATCGGGCATGGCGGGGGCAATCGTAACATCTGCGGGGCGGCAAGTCAGGGTCTTGGGGGTTGGCCGGGTTTGCCGCGCGTCAGCGCGGCAAACCCGGCCTGCGCCGCTGCGGGTCCGCGCCGCGCATCGCGGACCCGCAGCGGGGCGGAGGGGCGCAGGCGCTCGCTATGTTACACATAACGAGCGCGTTGGCGCTGGCGGCGCGGGACGACGGCAGCTCGAAGGCTGAGCCTGGCGACGCCTTGCGGATAGCCCAGCACGTCCCGGCGCCGAGATCGATTACCTTGCCCCGCACGCTCGGCTCAAGCATCGCGCACCGACCGCAGCGGTTCCATTCGATATATCAGCGGAACGCAGCGCGTCAGGTCTTTTTCTTGGCGGCGACGCGCGGACGCCATTGATAGAACGAGCGCAGATCGACGGCGAAGGTCCAGGCGTTGCGCGGCTGATTGATGACGTGGACGATCTCGCCGCAGATGGCGTCGGTCGAGACGAAATGATCGGGATCCTCGTCGTGGGCGGCGTCGGTCACGCGCGGCAATCCGACCGCGCCGTCAACGTCGAGGGCGACCGCATGGACGCCGCGATGCATGAACTCGTAGGCGACCGATTCGGCCAGCGCGCGTTGTGCGACCTTCGAGGCATTGTAGGCGGCGTACTGCAGCGGGCCGCTGCGTGATTCGGAACCGAGCACGAAGATGATGGTGCCGGCGCCGCGCTCCGCCATCCCGGCGACCACCGCCTGCGTGCAGAAGAACGGCCCGTAGCAATTGACCTTCATCTGGAAGTCGAAATCCTCTTCGCTGATTTCGACGAACGGCTTGCGCAAGTAAGCGCCGGCATTGTTGATCAGGACCGCGATGGGCCCGAGTTCGCGCTCGACGGTGGCGACCGCGGCGGCGACCTGATCGCGCTTCGACACGTCAGTCGGCGTAACGACCGCCTTGCCGCCCGCCTTGCGGATGAGGTCGGCGGTTTCGTCGAGCTGCGACTTGGTGCGCGCGATCAGTCCACAGGCATATCCCTCGCGCGCCATCCTGAGCGCTATATCGCGGCCGATGCCGCGTCCGGCGCCCGTAATCAATGCGACTTTCGCTTCTGACATGGGGCGCATCTTAGCTTGGCGGCGAATTTCTGCAAAGCTGCAGTTGCATTCGGCCGGCGAAAAAGTGCGCTTGGCGAGGACCCTCGGCGGTGTTACCGTTTTAGTGCAGCGCGATCGCAGGAGTGCGACAGTGATGAAAGCTAAATTGCAGTTTGCTTTACGTCGCAAATTCGGCGCAGCGGGATTTATCAGAATAGCACCGGCGATGTTTGCGATTGCGGCGCTCGCGTTGGCCACACCGCCGGTCTTCGCTCAAGCGTCGCTCGACGCGGTGTCGGCCTCCGCTCCAGCGGCTGACGCTGTAAGTGCATCAGATACGTTTGCGCCCGCTGCAGGCGCGGCGATTGTCGCGCCAGACAGCGGTTACGCGTTGCCGCCACCTGACGATGGTTCGCTGGCCGTTCCGACATTGTCCAGTGGCGATTTGGGCACCGGCGATTCGGGCACCGACGATGCGGCCATCAAGGCGGCCCCGGCCGCAGACGGGACACCGGGCGATGCGCTTCCGGGTGGTGCGCCGCCGATCGATCTAGCCTCGCCACTCGGAGGGATCGCCCCAGTCGCGGCGGCCGATGGAGGTCCCAGCCCTTCGTCGCATTCGGGATGGGATCGCGTCGGCGACAGCGAGAGTTATGATGATAGCGGCGATTCCGGGAGCCAGGTGCTCGAGCTTCCACGGGCGGTACCGCCGGATGCGTCCCCCGCCAGCGGGAACGGCGAAGCAGCTCAAGGTGGCGATTCGTCGTCGCCGGACGAAGTCGGCAGCGTCAATGATTATCAGGACGCGCAGGATGACAGCGTGATCGGGGTATATATAGCTCCGCCGAACGGTCCGCCGGTGCTGAATCCGCCGTTTGGGGTGGGCACGTTTGGAAATCAGGCGCCGGCCAATGCGCCCGTTCAACCGAACAACGGGCCGATGCTCCCCTCCGGCGTCGGCGGGATAAGGCCGTTTGCGGGCGGGATGAATTCGGCGATCATGCCGACCAGTCCGATGTATCCACGCGGCATGCCGATGGTGCAGAGCTATGGGCCGATGGTCCTGCACAATTCCGCGCCGATTCCGGGCGGGTGGTGGAACCGCGCACGTTAATAGTTTCCATGCAGCATGCCATCGCCGGCCGCAGATGAGCGGGAGGCGGACCCAAACTATCATCGACTAACAGAACGATTCAGCGCTGGCCTACAGCCACAATCCTCGGCGGCGGCCCGGGGCTTTCCATCGGCGGCGTAATCGGTATATCTAAAGATCCCGCGCGGCGATTCGAGCGCGTCTATCCCCTGAGCAATTGAGCTTCGCAGAGGCTGAACCCGAATATGCTGATAACGATTGATGTGGGTAACAGCCACACGGTGATCGGGATTTACGAGGGCGAACGCCTGATGCAGCACTGGCGCATCTCGACCGAAGCCGAACGCACCACCGATGAGCATGGGGTGATGCTCAACGCGCTGCTGCAAGGCGCGGGGCTGGCGACACCGCTGAAGCCGGAGGGCGTGGTGGTCGCGTGCGTGGTGCCGCCGCTCAACCAGACGATCGAGATGTTGTGCGAGCGCTACTTCAATTGCCAACCGCTGATGGTCGGGCCGGGAATCAAAACCGGGATGCCGATCCTGTACGAGAATCCCAAGGAAGTCGGCGCCGATCGGATCGTCAACGCGGTGGCGGCGTTCGAGCGTTATAGCAGCGCTACGATCGTGGTCGATTTCGGCACGGCGACGACCTTCGATTACGTGACCGGACGGGGCGAATACGTCGGTGGGGCGATAGCGCCTGGGTTGGGCATCTCGATGAACGCCCTGGTCGAGCATGCGGCGAAGCTCTATCGCGTCGAGCTGGCGCGGCCGCGCGACGTCGTCGGCCGCACGACCGTCGGCGCGATCCAGTCGGGACTCATTTTCGGGTACACCGCGCTGGTTGACGGGCTGGTCGAACGTATCGTACGAGAGCGAGGAGAGAAGACCCGCGTGATCGCCACTGGCGGCTGGGCCGATCTGATTGCGCCCGAGTCGGAAACGATCGAAGAAGTGGATGAGTTCCTGACACTGAAGGGTCTGCGACTGATTTTCGAACGCAACCGGCGCCTCTGAAGGGAATGAAACCTCGGAAGGAGAGCTATGGAACAGGCTAAGCGCGTTGTCACCGATAACATGATGGGACTCAAGCTCCCGGACCATGCGCGGCTTTCACCGCGGGTGGCGACGGTGCTCGGGCATAACCCGGGGCCGTTCACGGGACCGGGCACGAACACCTATCTGATCGGCACGGGAACGCGGCCGATTCTGCTCGACACGGGCATCGGCGTGGCGAAATGGGCGGAGAATCTGCCGGCGGGGATGCGCGAGCATTGCCATGCAGACGAACTCGATCGGATCGTCGTGACGCATGCGCATCGCGATCACATCGGCGGTGTCAAGGACGCGCATCGGCTATTCGGCGAGGTCGCAGTGCTCAAGCGGCCGTGGCCCGGTCAGGACGATCCGGCGGGCATCCCGGTGACGGCGATCGATCAGGGCGCGGAGGTGACGACCGAGGGTGCGACGTTGCGCGCGGTGTTCACGCCCGGCCATGCGCCCGACCATCTGTGCTACGTGCTGGTCGAGGAGAAGGCGCTGTTCACCGGCGACGTGGTGCTCGGTGCGGGCACGACGATCATACCGGACGGGACCGGCGACCTCGGGCAATATATGGACTCGTTGCGGCGTTTGCTGGAACTTGATGTGGAGACGATTTACCCGGCGCACGGGCCGGTGATTCGCGACGCGAAGAAGAAGCTGCGCGAATATATTGCGCATCGCGAACTGCGCGAGCGGCAGGTGATCGCGGCGCTGCAGGACGGTCCGCGCGAGGTGATCGAGATAGTGAAGTTGATTTATACCGACGTGCCCGAGTTCCTGCATCCGGCGGCGGCGCAATCGATGCGGTCGCATCTGCGTAAGCTGCACAAAGATGGCCGGGTCGTGGAAGATGAGAATCGTTGGAGGCTCAATTAGGCGGCGCACGGCGTATCGGGTAATCGCGGCAGGGGCCGCTATCCTGATCGTGACGCGCACGGGACCCGCCGCGGCGATCGCGGCGGACGCGAGACCCGCCGATAGCGCGGCGGCCGCCGCACTCTATGAGCGGGAGGCGCCGGATGCCGCCGCCGCGTCATCGGCGGCGAAAGCCGCTACCACGACCGCATCCGCATCGAGCGATTCCAGTTCGAGCGATTCATCTGCTGATGCTCCGTCAGCCGACGACACCGCGCCGACGCCCTCGAAGTCGCCGCCGCTCGCGTCGGTAACTACCGAGACGGTGATCGTTCCCGCTTCGATGCCTGCGCCGACCTACGTGAAGCAGGATGCCGGAATGCCGCCGTCCACCACCGAGATCCCGCAATACGACGCGGGTCCGCAGCCTGGGACCGCGGAAATCGAGAGTAGCGCGCCGGACACCCAGTCGGCCGATTACGCCGCGCAGCATCCGGAGCAGATCGATCCGCAACTGCATTCGCTGCAGGAGTTCATGAACGAGGACGATCAAATGTCGCCGCTCGGGATGCAGTTGCGCGAAGATCAGCGCAAGCTCAACTCTGGCGAAGTCGCCACCGGCCTGTTGGTCGTCGCGATACAACAGCATAGTGCCGCAGCCCTCGCAGGCCTGCACGCCATCAACCGCACCCCGCACGACGTCGTGAACGGCCTTGCCGTGGCGGCGGCGCTATTTTTTCCGCCGGCAGTGCTCGTGATTCCGATAGCCGAACAGGTCAGCCTCGGCGAAAGCTACGACTTGATCATCGGCGTGGATGGGACGCGCGTCACCAACTACCTGGACTTCGAAGACCGCCTGCGCGACCTCCAGCCGGGCGAAATCGTTTACCTGAGCATCGTTCGCGACGGTAAACGGGTGCAGGTGCCGGTCCACGTTCAAGCGCTGCCGCAAGCGGTTTTTTGACATCTGCGCAGATTTGCGCTTTACCTCTTGATCGGTTCGCGCTACAAGGATTCGTCCGTCGAGACAGTAATTCCGGCGAGATGACCTGACGAGGCGATTTCGGGCGACAGCGCCGTAGCGAGAGACATAAGGTTGGGCTCCAAGCCTGGATCCGAATGAGGACCGGGACCCCCGAGCGGAACTTGAGCGCGTAGGTGAATTGGCGCTTTGGATGCGGGGTTGCCGGTTAGTGGCGGCTCCGCATTTCGCATTGTTAGAGATGGGTGGGCGACATCATGGCAAAAGATAAAGTCCGCGTTACCGATCTGAGCCGTATGAAAGCCGAAGGCATGCCGATCGCGATGCTGACGGCCTACGACTTCCCGTTCGCGCGCATTTTCGACAATGCGGGCGTGGACGTGATGCTCGTTGGCGATAGCCTCGGGATGGTCGTGCAGGGCGCCGACAGCACGCTGCCGGTCACGCTCGACGAGATCATCTACCACACGCGGATGGTCGTGCGGGGACGTCGCCGCGCGCTGGTCGTCGCCGACCTGCCGTTCCTCACCTACCAGGTGAGCGTCGAGCAGGCGTTGAACAACTCCGGCCGCTTGATCAAAGAGGGCGGGGCGGAGGCGGTGAAGCTCGAAGGCGGCATCACGATGGCCGAAACCATTCGCCGCGTGGTCGATATCGATATCCCGGTGATGGGCCATATCGGCCTGACGCCACAATCGATCCATCGGATGGGCGGCCATCGCGTGCAGGGACGCCGCTCCGGCAAGAGCGCCGGATGCCGTGAACGGTTGCTCGAAGATGCCGCCGCGATCGAGCAGGCGGGCGCCTTCGCTATGGTGCTCGAAGGCATCCCCGCGGAACTCGCGCGCGAGATTACCCAGCACGCTTCGATCCCCACGATCGGCATCGGCGCCGGCGTCGGCTGCGACGGCCAAGTGCTCGTGATGCACGACGTCCTCGGCCTCAGCGAATCGTTCCTGCCGCGCTTCGCCAAGCCCTACGCCAACCTGTGGCAAGACGCGTCGGCAGCAGCCACCAGTTATATCCGCGAGGTTCGCGAGCGCTCGTTCCCCACGCCCGAGCATAGCTACGGCATGAAGGGAGCCTGAGTGGCGTGGAAATTATCGCTTCGCCCACCGCGATGCAGCGCTGGTCCGAGGAGGCTCGGCGGCGCGGCGAAACGATCGCGTTCGTGCCGACGATGGGCTTTCTGCACGAGGGCCATCTGACACTGATGCGCGAGGGTCGCGCGCGCGCCACGCGGCTCGCCAGTTCGCTCTTCGTCAACCCGACGCAGTTTGGACCGAACGAGGATTTCTCGCGCTACCCGCGCAATTTCGACGGCGATTGCGAGTTGATGCGCAAGGTCCCGGTCGATGTGCTGTTCGCGCCCGGGCCCGAAGCGATGTTCCCGGCGGGCTCGCAGACCTGGGTCGAGGCGACCGAAGTGACGCAGGGGCTGTGCGGCGACCATCGCCCCGGCCATTTTCGAGGAGTGACCACGGTCGTCGCCAAGCTCTTCAATATCGTCAAGCCGCATCTCGCGCTCTTCGGCGAGAAGGACTTCCAGCAGTTGCGCGCGATTCAGCGGATGGTCGCCGATTTGAATTTCGATCTTGAAATTGTGCCGGTGGCGACGGTGCGCGAGCTTGACGGCCTCGCGATGAGTTCTCGCAACGCTTACCTTTCGCCGGAAGAACGCCAGCGCGCGCTCGCGTTGAGCCGCGCGTTGCGCAGTGCGCGCGAGGCCGCGGCGAGCGGCGCTCGCACTACGGCACAGCTCGCATGCGCGGCGCGTGCGGTGCTCGAACGGACGCCCGGCCTCGAAATCGAATACGTCGAGGCGGTCGATTCCGAAACGCTCAAGCCGCTCGACGGATTCGATCGCGCGGTGGTCGTCGCGATCGCGGCGCGCGTCGGCAAAACCCGCCTCATCGACAACGCCGTCCTGACACCGGCGCTTCCCCAAGTGCCGAACGCTCGCCACGATATTCGCCGGACTTAGCCACCTATTCGAGCATCGCGAGCGTCAATCGATGAAAAAGGAGTAGTTCTTGGCCATGAGAATCATGCTTCGCGCGAAGCTTCATCGCTTGCATTTGACCGGTGCCGACCCGGATTACGAGGGCAGCATCGCGATCGATACCAACCTGCTCGCCGCCGCGGGAATTATCGAGAACGAGATGGTTCACGTATGGAACGTAACTAACGGCGAGCGTCTCAAGACTTATGCGATCAAGGCGCCGGCCGGCTCGGGCGAGGTTTCGCTCAACGGTGCGGCAGCGTTGCGCGGATCACCGGGGGACATCATCATCGTGGCGACCTTCGCGCCGATGGACGAGGTCCGCGCGCGCCGTCATGTGCCGACCGTGATTCACGTTGACCAGCACAATCGTCCACGCGAACTGGGCCTCGCGAACGCCCGCTAGAATCTCGTTGTACGATCGACGTTGACTAATTGAAATTTTAGTTTATTCGTGCCGCCGATACGGGCGGAGATCAGCTTGGAGATCTCCGCCCGCATCGTCGATCTTTTGCAGAATGAATCGATTCATAAAGGGAGGAAGAAAAACGATGAGCTTCATGTTTGATCAGCGGCGTCTGGGGGAGCGAATTGTGTGCGCGGGAATTTTCTCTGCGCTCGCAATTGCGGCTCTAATCGTATTTGGCGCGTCGAGCGCAGTTGCTGCCAACTCGTGCGTCGATGCACACGGTAAGCACGGCTGTGCGACGACGATTCAAGCGGCGATCGACGCGGTCAGTTCGCCCAATACTACGATCACGGTCGATCCGGGAAGTTACACCGCGACGTGCGGTGGTCCTGGTTGCTCGGTCGCGGTAATTAACGGGGCGGCGTCGAACGGCGCTTCGCTCGCCGGGCTCACTCTGCAGTGCGTCAATGGCAAAGGTTCGCGTGCCGTTATCCTCGACGCGACCGGCCTTAACCATGCGGTCACGGTGAGCGGCGTCAACGGCGTGAAGATTGCCGGTTGTCTGGCCGAAAACGCGGCGCGTGAAGGAATCCTGGTCGAGAATAGCGACAGCGCCGATATCGCCAATAATGAAGTCGCCAATAACGATCTGGCGATGGGTCCGCAGGTCGGTATGGGGACGCCGCCATGTCCAACCTTCCGGTCGCCCGGCAGTGGCGTACTGCAATGCTGCCCCGACGCGTTCGCAAGTGGTCCGGGAAATTTCCCCAATGACAACGACGACTGTGGCGAAGGCATTCACTTTCGCAGCGTGACCAACTCGGTGATCGAGGGCAATCTCGTCCACGACAACATCGGCGGCATCTTGTTGACCGACGAGACCGGCGCCAATGCCACCAACCTCGTGACCAATAACACCTCGCGGGACAATACGAAGTTTGGCGGCGACTGCGGCGTGACGCTCGCTTCGCATATCGCCTGCGCACCGGGTTCCAACGATTTCACTGGCTGTACGCTCGCACCAATGGGTACGCCCGGTGGCGTCTCCCATAATGTGGTGGACGGCAACCTGACGCAGAACAATGGAGCGTCGGGGGTCGGGGTATTCGCCAATCCCGGGATCCCGCCCGGCTCGGCTACCACCGCTGATGGCAATCTGATTTCAAACAATACCGTGACGAATAACGGCCAGCCGGGCATCGCAATCCACGTTCATGCGCAAAACGGCAGCGCCGATAACAACGTCATCGTTGGCAATACCGTCAGCCACAACGGGGGCGATGCCGAGGCCACTCCCGGCGGCGGCTCGCTGCCGGGGCTGGGTATCGAGGTCTTGAGCAACGGCGATTTCGGCGTTCCATTCGGCGCCGCCGCGCCGATCGTCGGCACGACGATTTCGCACAATAACGTGTCGAATCAGACCATCGACATCTGGGTGGGCAATACCGCCACCGATACGATCGCGTCGCTCAATAACCTGAAGGGCAAGGGCGAAACCGGCGTGACCAATGGCGGCACCGGCACGGTGACGGCGACCGATAACTACTGGGGCTGTCCGCAGGGACCCAACACCGCGAAATGCGCGAGCACCTCGGGCACGGTTCTCAGCAGCCCGTTCCTGTCGAAGCCCGCGAAGTGATCTGAGTCCCGCCAGCGGTGGCACTAGCGCGCCGTTGAGCGACTTCCTGCCGGCGGTTGCGTGCGAAGATTAGATCTTCGCGCGCAACCGCCGCCGCATTCAAGCTCGATTGTTTGGAGCGACGGTATCCGCTGCGCCAGCGCCACGGTCGATTTCACGCGACCATCGATTGAATTGGGGCTGAATTGGACGGACCATATTGTGATGAGAAATGCAGTCCCCTTATTCCCGGATTCACCTTGATGAGCGCAATCGTCCACGCGAATTGGGCCTCTCCAATGGCGGGGACCACGCGCTGTTCGACATGAATTCCGCCTTCAGGATCTTGGCGCGCGTTGCTTTGATCCTGATCCTGTTCGTAAAAGCGGCGGGCGCGCAGGAAGGCGCGGGCGGCATACAATCTTAGCAACAGCCTCCGTCGATGCCATCGGCCCAGCCGAACGTGTCGCAACCAACTCTGGAGCTCCCAAGCTCGCCTTCAAATCCGGTTCTGGAAATCCCCGGAAGATCCCCCGAGCCAACCTTGTCGGTCATACTGCCGTCGCGTTTCGTTGGATGCTGGGAGGGCACCATCAACGGATTCGATTCGCTCACGTCGATTGGCTTTCTCTCCTCGTTCGCCAGGGGGACGCATGTAACCTACCGGTTCTGCTATATCCCGAATCAGGACGGCAAAACCTATCGTCTGGAACTGCGCAAGCTAGTCATCGATGAAAAGGAAATGGCGGCGACGAGCTTCGAGAATCAGGTGATCTGGGTCGATGACCCTCATGGCAGCGGCTATCTCCGCAACCATGTGACGGTAATCCAGACTTCGTGGCTGCTATTTATCCCGCTGCGAGTGCGCGAGGATTACTTCGCCGAGGAGATCGTCGTGCTGGACAATCAGGATTTGCTCACGATGCACGGCGCGGAGCTGGTCAAGCTCGAGGATTAGGACTACCTGAGGGCCACCTTCCACGCGGATTTCAACCGCGTTCCCGATGAACTCGGCGTCACGCCTGCGCCGGCTCCTACCGCATTACCGCCGCAACGCACCGAAGCCTCTCCCGGGGTTCCCTGAAGAAACATCGGATGGACACGCTGCGGCTGCCCCCCATCGAGCGCGCCGCACCGCTTAAGCTCTAAGAATAATCGACCAGCCTAATAGTAATCGACCGGATCGATTTGCCGCTTCGCGCCGTACCAGAACAGCATGTTCTCGGTCAGCCCCTGCCAGGTGAATTTTCCCGGCGGCAGCAGCAGCCGCTTGAACATCGATTTGAACGAGTAGAACTCCTTGGTGCAGCGCCACACGCCCTCTTCGACCTGCTGCGGCGACAGATTCTTGGGCACGAACATGCACCGGAAATTATTCGTGTACATGTCGGCGTCCGGGATAATCACCCGGCCTTCGTCCTCGAGCTGCGTGCGCATCGGCGTGCCCCTGCGCGGCGTCACCGTATTGAAGAACGCCTCGGGCGCCTTGACCTCGTGCAGAAACTTGAGCGTGTCCTCGAAGATCTGCGGATGGTCATCCTCGAGCCCGAACAGGAAATTGAGCGAATAGTAAATCCCGTAATGTTCGAGCCGCTTGAGCAGCTTCTTATAATCCTTGGTGTGATTCTGAATCTTGTTCATCGACAGCAGGCTGTCCTGGCTGATCGATTCGACGCCGATATTGACGTGGAACACGCCGGCCTTCGCCGCCAGTTCGAGCATCTCCTCGTCGTGATTCGAATTCACCGTCCACAGGCACGAGAAGCGGATATTGAGTGGGGCGAGCGCGCGGAACAGTTCCTTCGCAAACTTATGCTTGCCGGTGATCTGGTCGTCGATAAACTGGAAGCGGCGGAACCCCGTCACTGCCATCACCTGCTTGATCTCCTCGACGATCTCCTCGACCGGCCGCGTCCGATAG
>Ga0209415_10012813_pt1 | contig 13922 bp, 10 predicted proteins | sample PeaSoiSIISIP2007_FD_187696 | JGI IMG/M metagenome (GOLD analysis project Ga0209415, IMG submission 187696) | Peat soil microbial communities from Weissenstadt, Germany - SII-SIP-2007 (SPAdes) (version 2) | ecosystem: Environmental > Terrestrial > Soil > Wetlands > Peat | place: Germany... | reverse complement strand
CTGATCGCCTTTCATCGCGCCCACGGGGCGGCCGCCACCATCCACCTCAAGGCGGTGGACGACCCGTCGAGGTTCGGCGTGGTCCCCACCGATGCCGATGGCCGCGTCACCGAGTTCGTCGAGAAGCCCCCCGCCGACCAGGTGCCCACCAACCTGATCAATGCGGGAACCTACGTGCTCGAGCCCGAGGTGTTGGCGCACATCCCCGCCGACCGTCGTGTCTCGATCGAGCGCGAGACGTTCCCCGAGCTGGCCGCGCGGGGAGCCGTGTTCGCCATGGCGAGCGACGCCTACTGGCTCGACACCGGGACCCCGGCGGCCTACCTGCAAGCGAACGCGGACATGCTCGACGGAGTGAGGCCGGGCCCTCCGGCCCCGGGGGCCCTCCAGGTCTCCGAAGGGGTGTGGACCATGGGCGCGCCCAGTGTCCGGGGCACGGTGGGCCCCGCCAGCCTGCTCGGGGTGGGAGCACACGTCGCCGGCGGCGCCGCGGTGTGTGCCAGCGTGCTCGGGGCCCGGAGCGTGGTCGCACGCGGGGCGCGAGTCGAAGGCTCGGTGCTCCTGCCCGGCGCCCGCGTGGGGGAGGGGGCGCGGGTGGTGGGCTCGATCCTGGGCCGGGACTGCGTGGTGGCCGAGGGATGTGAGCTCCTGCCGGTGACGGTGGTGGGCGACGAGTACGTGGTGCCCGCCGGGGCGCACCTCGCCGATGCCCGCATGCCGGAGGAGATGGCCTCGTGAGGTGGCGTCGCACGCACGGAGAAGGGGGCTCGACATGCGGGTGATGGTGACCGGGGGCGCGGGGTTCATCGGTTCCAACCTCGTGGACCGCCTCCTGGCCGAGGGCCACGCCGTCGACGTCGTGGACGATCTGTCGTCCGGCTCGCTCGCCAACCTGGCCGACGCCCGGGCCGCGGTCGCTCACGGGCTCACGTTCCATCAACTCGACATCCGCTCCGACGAGCTGATCGAGGTCATGGCGAGACGGCGGCCCGAAGTGGTGTTCCACCTCGCCGCCCAGGCCGACGTCCGGGTGTCGGTCGATCGGCCGGTGTTCGACGCCGATGTCAACATCCTGGGCACCCTGCGCGTCCTCGAAGGCGCCCGGGCGGCGGGAACGGCGCGGGTGGCCTTCGCCGCGAGCGGTGGCACCCTCTACGGCGAATGTGATCCATCGGAGCTGCCGGTTACGGAGTCCCAGCCCCGTCGGCCGCTCTCTCCCTACGGTGTGTCGAAGATGGCGGCCATCGATTATCTGGTGGCATACCGGGAGTTGCACGACCTCGAGTTCTGCGCGCTGGCGCTGGCCAATGTGTACGGGCCACGCCAGGACCCCCACGGCGAGGCCGGCGTGGTGGCGATCTTCTCGAACCGGTTGCTGCGCGGCGTGCCCGTGACGATCTTCGGAGACGGGGAGCAAACGCGCGACTTCGTCTACGTCGACGACGTCGTCGACGCCTTTGTGCGCGCCGGCGAGCGGGGTGGCGGCCTGGTGCTCAACATCGGGACCGGGATCGAGGTGTCGGTCAACGAGCTGGCCCGCGTCATGGGCGAGCGCGCCGGAGTTGCCAGCACCCCGGTGCACGCCCCGCCCCGGGTGGGCGAGATCCAGCGCAGCTCCCTCGACCCTGCTCGTGCCGCCATCCATCTGGGATGGCGGGCATGGACTCCGCTCGAGAACGGGGTCCAGGGTGTCCTCGAGCACACGCGGCGCCACGCCCGCCCCTGAGCCCGGGCGGCCCGGCCCGGGGAAGATCAGCGCAGGAAGGCCCGGCGCAAGGAGATCAGAGCAACCCCGGTCAGCGAAAGAGGTCCTCGGCCGGTGGCCGCAGGATCTCCTCGGCGACCGAGCCCGTGCGCAGCCAGGAGGGGTCGAGGCCTCGGACCACGGCCACCGGGACCGACGTGGCCTTGCCCATGACGAGCTCTGCGGCCGACGCCACCTCGTCGGCCACGCACACCTCGGTGGCCACCAAGGAGCGTCCGAGGGCGTCGGCGGTGCCCCGCAGGTCCACCACGGCGGCCAGGCCGGCACACCCGATGGCCACGTCGACGACGCCCTTGCGCCAGGGCCGCCCGAAGGTGTCGGACACCACCACCGCCACCTCGCGTCCCGTGGCGGCGCGCAGGCCGTCGCGGATCCGTCTCGCCGAGCGATCGGAGTCCTCGGGCAGCAACGCCGCCCAGCCCTGCTCGACGTTGGACAGGTCGACGCCGGCATTGGCACAGACGAACCCGTGGCGCGTCTCGGAGATGACGAGGTCGCCCCGACGCCGCAGCACGCGCACCGACTCCGACTCGATGACCCGGAGCCGGTCGGCGGGGTCGTCAGGATCGACCCGCACCATGGCGCCCTCGGACTTGGACACGATCTTCTGGGTGACGACGACCACGTCGCCGTCGAGGAGTTCGACGAGGCCGGCGATGATGGAGGCGAGGTCGTCGCCCCGCCGGATCTCCCCCAGGCCCGTGACCGGGATGACGGCCAGGGCGGCGGTGCTCAACGGGCCCTGCGGCGCGCCGCGCCAGACGGTCGGACGGCGTCGAGGAGCACCGAGGCCAAAGCGGCAGCGTGGTCAGGGGTGTGCATGACGGTGGGGGCGACTACACAGCGCACACCGCAGGCCTCGATGGCATCGGCCAACGTCGAGTCGGCTTCATCGATCACGAGTGTCCCGACGACGTCCTTGTAGATCTTCGCCACTCCGACCGCGCTCACCTCGTGGCCGAGCTCGGCCAGCAGACGATCGGCAGGGCCCTTCAACGCTGCCCCGGCGATGATGGGCGAGACCGCCACCACCTCGGGGCGCCGTGCCGCCAGGGCCTCGGTGATGCCGGCCACGGCGAGCAACGGGCCGATCGAGACGATGGGGTTCGACGGGCACACCACCACGACCTCGGCGTCGGCGATGGCGGCCAGGACACCCGGAGCGGCGCGTGCGCGCTCGGCGCCGGCGAAGCGAACCGACTCGACGGCCACCGCGTGGTGGCGGCCGACGAAGTACTCCTGGAACGACACCTCGGGACCCTCGCGCAGGGTGAGGCGGGTGCGCACGGGGTCGTCGGACATGGGCAGGAGACCGACGGCCACGCCGAGGGACCGGGTGATCTCCGCCGTCACGTGCGAAAGGGTCGCCCCCTCCGAAAGGCGTTGGGTGCGGTAGAGGTGGGTGGCGAGGTCCTGGTCACCGAGGCGGAACCAGGTCTCGCCCCCGAGCCGCTGCAGGCTCTCCATGACCCTCCAGGTCTCCCCGGCCAGGCCCCATCCCCGTTCGTCGTCGCTCATCCCCGCCAGGGTGTAGGTCACCGTGTCGAGGTCGGGCGAGATGTGCAGACCGTGGAGCTCGGTGTCATCGGCGGTGTTGACCACGGCGCTCACGTCGGAGGGTGCCACCACACGGACCAGGCCCCGGAGGAGGCGAGCGGCGCCTACGCCTCCTGCGAGAGCCGTGATCACGGCGCAAGGCTAACGGTCGGAGCGCGGGCCCCCGGTCCCTGTGTGCAAGGCTCGGCCGGTGCCGGCGAGAGCGCGACCCGACAGCGAGCGCCTGCGGGTGGCCGTCGACGCCACGCCCCTGCTCGGCACGAGGACGGGAGTGGGTCGATTCTGCGAGGGCGCCCTGGCCGCCCTGGCGAAGCACCCCGAGCTGGACGTGGACGCCTTCGCGGTGACGTGGCGCCGCCGGCGGCGGCTGCCTCCTCTCGTCCCCCCGGGAGTCGCCGTGCGTCAGCGGGCCATGCCGGCGCGCCCGTTGCACGCGGTGTGGTCCCACCTCGCGTTCCCCCCGGTGGAATGGTTCGTGGGGGCCGCCGACGTGGTGCACGGCACGAACTTCGTCGTTCCCCCGAGCCGGCGCGCCGCCCGGGTCGTCACCGTCCACGATCTCACCATCGTGCGGTTCCCGGAGCTCTGTGACGGCGCCTCGCTCGAATTCCCCCGCCTGGTCCGCCGGGCCATCGATGAAGGTGCCTGGGTGCACACCCCGTCGAAGTTCGTGGCCGAGGAAGTGGTGGCGCTGTTGGGCGCCGATGCCGGGCGCGTGCGCGTCGTGCACCCCGGCGTGACCGGGACCGACGGGAGCGTGGCCGACGGGAGCGTGCCCGCACCGAGCCTGCCGCCGGGGACGTCGCGCTACGTCCTGGCGGTGGGCACCGTCGAGCCTCGCAAGGACTACCCCGGGCTGGTGCGTGCCTTCGACCTCGTGGCCGATTCGCACGACGACGTCGCCCTCGTGATCGCCGGTGCCGACGGATGGGGCGCCGAGGCCTTCCACGCCGCGGTCGAGGCGGCGCGGTGCAAGGACCGGGTCGTGCAGCTGGGGTACGTGGGCGAGGGGGCGCTGGCGCGCTGGCAGAAAGACGCCGAGGTGTCGGCGTCGTCGTCGGTGTACGAGGGATTCGGATTCCCTGCGCTCGAGGCGATGGCCGCCGGCGTGCCCGTGGTGGCCACGGCGGCGGGCGCGGTGCCCGAGATCGTGGGCGACGGGGCCGTGCTGGTGGCGCCGGGCGACGACGAGGCTCTGGCGGGGGCGCTGGTGTCGGTGCTGGACGGCTCCGAGGTCAGGGCGGAGCTCGTGCACAGGGGACGGTGCCGAGCGGCGCGCTTCACCTGGGAGGCGTGCGGGGACGGGCTGGCCGCGCTGTACGCCGACGCCGTCGGCGCGCGCTGACGATGGGCGGCGACGTCGGAGCGTCCCGGCGCGCCGACGTGCTGCTGGTGGCCGAACAGCTGCGTCGCCGCGTGCCGGGGGGGATCGGCACGTACGTACGCGGTCTGCTGAGCGGTTTGGCCACCATGCAGGGCGCGCACGACGAGGTGCCGGCCGTCACGCTGTACGCCAGTCGCGCCGGCAGCGGTGCGGACCCGCTGGCGTCGCTCGGTCACCCGCTCATTGCGTCAGTGCTGCCGGGACCGGTGCTCACGCGGCTGTGGGACCGGTCCATCGTGCACGCCCCGGGTGGTTTCGACCTCGTGCACGCCGTGTCGCTGGCCGTCCCGCCGGTGCGGAGGTCCATCGAGGTCGTGGCCATCCACGACGTGGCATGGCGACACCGTCCCGAGGACTACCCGCGCCGGGGCCGGAGGTGGCACGAGGCGTCGTTGCAGCGGGCGTTGCGCCAGGCGTCGCACTTCGTGGTGCCCGCCGAGTCCGTGGCAGCCGACCTCATCTCGGCGGGTGCACCCGAGGGCAGTGTCTCGGTCATCGCACTCGGCTCCGACCTCCTGCCCGACCCTGACGCCGCCGCCGCCACGGCTCTGCTCGAGCGCCTCGGGGTTCGTGGCCAGTTCCTCCTGTCGGTGGGCACCCTCGAGCCGCGCAAGAACCTCTCCCGTCTGTTCCGTGCCTACGGCATCGCCCGGGCACTGCTCCCCGAGCCCTGGCCGCTGGTGGTCGTCGGCCCTCCGGGATGGGGCCCGGAGCCCGAGCACGGTGAGGGCATCGTCTTCACCGGCCGCGTCGGTGACGGCACGTTGGCCTCGTTGTACGCCCGGGCGCGCCTGCTCGCCTACGTGCCTTTCGAAGAAGGCTTCGGGTTGCCTCCGGTGGAGGCCATGCGCTACGGCACCCCGGTGGTGGCGAGCCCGTTGCCGACCACCGGGGGGGCCAGCTTGGAGGTGGACCCGACCCGGGTGCACGACATCGCCGAAGCCCTGGTGCACGTGGCCGTCGACGAGGCGCTGCGGGCGCGCCTGACGAGCACCGGCATGGAGCGTGCCGGCGCACTCACGTGGGAGCGAGCTGCTCGGGCCCACGTGGCGTTGTGGAGCTCACTCGTATGAGCGCGCCCCCGTTCCCTGCCCACGAGCCGCTGGCGCTCTCGCTCGACGTGAGCGCGGTCCCGGCGCACCCCGTAGGCGCGGGGCGCTACACCATCGACCTGGCGACGGCTCTGGCCGCTCGCCCCGACGTGAGGCTCACGATGTGGTGCCGACGCGACGACGCCTCACGCTGGCGACAGCAGGGCGCGTCGGCCGCCTCGCTCGAGCCGGCCGACGTCCGCGCCAGGGTCCCGGTCTCACGCCCCATGCGCCTGGTGTGGGAACAGGTCCGGTTCCCGGGTCTGCTCGCCTCGGAGCCGATCGACGTGCATCACAGCCCGCACTACACGATGCCCGAGCGCGCCCGGGTGCCGCGTGTGGTCACGATCCACGACCTCACCTTCATCGACCACCCCGAATGGCACGAGAAGAGCAAGGTCGTGGTGTTCCGCCGGGCCATCCGCGTGGCGGCTCGTCGCGCCGAGGCCATCGTGTGCGTGAGCGGCGCGACCGCCGATCGGCTCCACGAGCTGTGTGATCCCGTCGGTCGGGTGTTCGTAGTGCCCCACGGCGTCGACCACCGGCGCTTCGGTCCCGAGCCGGCCTCGATGACCCCACCCGGGCGCGGGGGCGAGGCCGACGACGTGGTCCTCGGTCGGCTCGGGGTACGCGCTCCCTATGTGGTGTTCGTGGGGACGCTCGAGCCCCGCAAGGCGGTTCCCAACCTGGTGGCCGCCTTCGACCGCGTGGCGCCATCGCATCCGGAGCTGTCGTTGGTGCTCGCCGGAGCGCCCGGGTGGGGCGCCGAGGCCGTGGCCCGGGCCATCGGGCGGGCGCGCTTCGGCCATCGCATCGTGCGCCCCGGATACGTCCCCGACGACGTCGTGCCGGCGTTGTTGCGGCGGGCGGCGGCGGCGGCCTATCCCGCCCTGGAGGAGGGGTTCGGGCTCCCGGCGCTCGAAGCCCTGGCCTGTGGGACCCCGCTGGTCACCACGGCGGGGACCGCCATGGCGGAGCTGGCGCAGGGAGCGGCCGTCCTGGTGAGCCCGGGGTCGGTCCCCGAGCTCGCCGATGCGCTCGAAGAGGTCCTCGATGGTGGCGACGCCGGTGGCCGACGGCGACGGCTGGGTCTGGAAGTGGCCGCCGGTCACACGTGGGAGGCAAGCGCCGACGGTCACGTGTCGGCCTACCGGTGGGCGACGGCGCAGCGCGCCGCGTCACCCCGGGGTCCGCGCCGCGGTCCCCGATAAGGTTCGGCGCGTGCGTGCCCTGGTGACCGGCGGGAAAGGCTTCGTCGGTTCGTGGCTGAGCGCCCATCTCATCGAGAGCGGCGACGACGTGCTGTCCATCGATCACGAGGTGGAGATCACCGACGCCGATGCCGTGCGCGCCGCCGTGGTCGAAGCCGCCCCCGATGTCGTGTACCACCTCGCCGCGCTCACGAGCGTGGGCCGGTCGTGGACGGACCCCGCCGAGGTCCTGCTGGTCAACGCCACGGGGACGTTGCGCGTGCTGGAGGCGGCCCGGGCGTGCCCCCATCCCCCCCGGGTCCTTGTGACCAGCTCCGCCGAGGTCTACGGCGCGGTCCCGCCAGAGCTGCTGCCAGTGACCGAGGACGCGGCGCTGGCCCCCGTCACGCCGTACGCGGCGTCCAAGGTGGCCGCTGAATTCCTCGGGGTCCAGGCCCATCTGGCCTACGGGTTGCCGGTACTGCGCACGCGACCGTTCAACCACGTAGGCCCGGGCCAGTCGGCGGCCTTCGTGGTGTCCGCCCTGGCCCAGCGCATCGTCGAGGCCCGCCAACGCGGCGCCGACAGCATGGTGGTGGGGAACCTGACGGCCCGGCGCGACCTCACCGACGTGCGCGACGTGGTGCGGGCGTACCGCCTCCTGGCCGAGCGCGGTGAGGCCGGGGAGGTCTACAACGTGTGCAGCGGGCGCGACGTCGCCATCGCCGATGTCGCCATGGAGCTGCAGAGGCTGGCGGGCACCGAGCTGCGATTCGAGCTCGACCCCGCGCTGGCCCGGCCCGTCGACGTTCCCGTGGTGCGCGGCGACTACACCAAGCTGCACGCCGCCACGGGATGGGAGCCGAGCATCAGTCTCGAACGCACACTGCAGGACGTGCTCGAGCAGTGGGGCAGTCGCCTGCCCTAACCGGCCTCGGACGCGGCACGCGGGCGCCCCGGCAGTGCGGGACGCCCGCGTGCGACGAGCGCGACGGATGGGTTCGTCAGGCTGCCTGCAGAATCAGCTTGCGGATCTGCTGGCGTACCTCGCGGGCCTGGGCGTGCGCCTGCTTGACCAGGTCGCGAGCCGGCACCGGGAGCCGGTCCTCGATGGGGACCAAGGTCGCCTCGATGCGGCCGATGACCTGCTCCACGGCCTCGTCCACGTCCTTGACGCGCTTGGTGACCTCCCCGCGCACGTCGCCGAGGTGGCTGGGGACCAGGTTCCGGTCGATGATCCGCTTCTGGAGCTCCTGGCGCCGGACCTGGGCGCGCTGGAAGCCCAGGACTCCCAGGCCGACCACCACATAGGCGGCGTCTCGGGCGGTCTTGGTGATCTCGTCGGTGACGTCTTTGAATTCGGGCATCTGCATGTCCTTCCCTGTCGAAGAGCCGGGGGGCGTGTGCTAACTATTGTACAGGAGCGCGCTAACAGTTGCAAGCACTTGAGGGGCGGCTGCCGAGTCCCGGGGCGTCGGGACCCCCGGGGGCCCCGAGAGAGTGCCGGTAGCCTTTGGCCCCTGATGGAGACCATCGCCCCGCCGGTCGTGGCAGTGATCGTCACGTGTAATCCCGGGGAGTGGTTCGAAGAGACCCTGCGGGCCTTGGCCTCGCAGGACTATCCCGAGTTGTCGATCCTCGTGCTCGATGCCGCCAGCGAGGTCGACCCCACGCCGCGGGTAGCGGCGGTGCTTCCCGAGGCCTTCGTCCGCCGCCTGCCGACCAACAAGGGCTTCGGAGCGACCGCCAACGAGGCCCTGTCGATGGTGCAGGGTGCGTCGCTGTTGCTGTTGTGCCATGACGACGTGGCGCCGGATCCCGATGCCGTCCACATCCTGGTGGAGGAGTCGTTCCGGTCCAACGCCGGCGTGGTGGCACCGAAGCTGGTGAGTTGGGACGATCCCACACGGTTGTTGCACGTGGGCATGGCGGTGGACAAGGGAGGAGCCGTCGTCGACCGGATGGCGCCCGGTGAGATCGACCACGGACAACACGATGCCGTGCGCGACGTGTTCCTGGCGCCCGGTGGTTGCACCTTGGTCCGCTTCGACCTGTTCGCCGAGCTCGGAGGGTTCGACCCCGACATCTTCGCCATGGGGGAGGACCTCGACCTGTGCTGGCGCGCGCAGATCTACGGTGCCCGGGTGGTGGTGGCGCCCGGGGCGCGCGTCCGGCACCTCGAGATGCTCGCCAGCGGGCGCCGGAGCCTGCCCCCCCGGCTCCAGGGCCCGGCGAGCGGGGACACCGGGAACACCGGGAGCGCCGAGGAGCACGGGGACAACGAGACACACGAGGCCGAAGGGGCGCTGAGCACGCCGCGGCGACGCCCCCCGGTTGGCGGTGCCCACGGACGGCGACCCCAGGTGACCCTGCAGTCGCTGCAACGTCGCCACGAGCTCCACGCCGCGTTGAAAGCGTACGGACCGTTCCACCTCGCGCGCGTCCTCCCGCAGATGGCCCTGCTGGCCGTGGCCGAGGCCTTCGTCGCCCTGGTGGCCGGCCATCGCGACCGAGCCACCGCGGTGGCGCACGCCTGGCAGTGGAATCTGGCCCACCGTCGCACGCTGCGCGCCGCGCGGGCGGCGGTGCGCGCCCATCGCCGTCTCGACGACACCACCGTTCGCCGCCTGCAGTTGCACGGCAGCGCCCGCCTCAACGCCTATGTGCGGCGGGCGGTGACCCACGGAGTGCAGGCCGCCAATCTCGGGGCCGTGCCGGCCGAGCGCGACGCATCGGCATCGTTGGGCGTAGGGGCGCCGGAGACGGGCCTGGTGTCATCGGAAGCGACGGCGGGGACCGGGGACGGCCCGGCCACCATGACCCGCTGGATGGTGTGGTTGGTGGTGGCGCTCGTGGTGGTGTTCGGGACGCGACAGCTGTTCGGGTCGGGTTTCCCGGTGGTGGGGCAGCTGTTGCGCATGCCGTCGTGGACGACGCTCGTGCACCGCTTCGTGTCGGGGTGGCAGCCCACCGGCGTGGGCACCACCGCTCCGACCTCGCCGGCCACGGGCATCCTCGGCGTCGCCGGCATGGTGTTGTTCGGGAGCATGGGCCTGCTCGACAAGCTCGTGGTGCTCGGGTGCATTCCGGTCGGAGCCATGGGGATGGCCCGGCTCACCCGACCGCTCGGCACGCCGTGGGCTCGGGTCACCGCCACCGTCATCTACGTCGCCATCCCCGTCCCCTACGACGCCTTGGCCACGGCCCACTGGGATGCCCTGGTCATGTACGGCGCCTGTCCCTGGATCCTCCACCTGCTGGGCCAGGCGTCGCGCGTCGACCCCCACGGGGACGCGCCCGCTCCGGCGCGGGCGTGGCGGCATTCGCTGTGGGGGTCGATCCTCGCACTCGGCCTCTTGGACGCCTTCGTCACCTCGATGGCACCGCCCGCCGCCCTGGTGACGTTGGTGGTGGCCATCGCACTGGCCCTGGGCAACGTGGTGGCCCAGGGCTCAGCGGGCCTGGAGGCCGCTCGCAGGGTGGCGGTCACGGCCCTGGGGGCAACCGCCGTGGCCATCGTGCTCCTGGCCCCGTGGTCCCTGTCGGTGCTGGCGGGCCCGGACCGCTGGCAGACGTTGGCCGGAGTGGCGGTGCCGTCGTCGACGGGGGCGGGATGGGGCGAGCTGTTGCGGTTGGCGGCGGGGCCCATCGGGGACGCCGCCTTGGCGTGGGCCTTCCTGGCCGCGGCGGCGCTGCCCTTGCTCATCGGGGCCCGGTCCCGCCTGGCATGGGCCAGCCGGGCGTGGTCCATCGCCGTGGTCTCGTGGGCCCTCGCCTGGCTGGCGGGACGAGGGGGGCTCGGCCCCCTTGCCCTGGCGCCCCAGGTGCTCCTGGTGCCGGCGGGGATGGGGATCGCCCTGGCCGTCGGCCTGGGGGTGGCCGCCTTCCAACTCGACCTGCCCGGCTACCGGTTCGGGTGGCGCCAGGCGGCGGCCGTGACGGCTGCGGCCGCCGCCGTGGTGGGCATGCTGCCGGTGCTGGTGGGCAGCCTGGGCGGGCGATGGGGCCTGGTGCCGTCGGGTTACGCCGAGGCCACCACCTGGATGGCCCCGTCGAAGACCGTGGGCGACTTCCGGGTGCTGTGGCTGGGGGACCCCCGGGTCCTGCCGGGCAACGGCTGGGGGCTGGCGCCCGGTCTGGCCTACACCCTGAGCGAGGACGGCTTGCCCGACCTGACCGGGCTGTGGCCGGGCTCGTCGCCGGGAACCGCCGCCGCCGTCGGCGACGGGATCCGACTGGCGCGTCGCCACGGGACCGTCCGCCTGGGTCGGCTCCTGGCGCCCTACGCGGTGCGCTACGTGGTGGTGGTGGACACCCTGGCGCCCTCCATCCCCGGGCTGCAGGCCCCGATCTCGCATCCCGCCCCTGCCGACCTGGTCACCGCCCTGGCCAGCCAGGTCGACCTGCGCGAGGTCATCTCCCAGGGAGGGTTCGACGTCTTCGAGGACGCCGCGGCGTTGCCCCTCCGGGCGCAGCGCCGCGCGCCGGGGACACCGGTGTCGCCCGCCGCCGCCGTCACGGGCGCCGACCCGGCATTGTCGGGCTGGCGCCCGGCCCTGGTGGGTGGGCCCGACGGCACCAGCTCCTCGGGGCGCGTCGGGGCGGGGACCGTCCTGGCGGCGGTGGCCCCCTCCACCTCGTGGCAGCTCGTCGAGAGGGGAGGTCGCGTCGAACGTGGCTCCATCGCGTTCGGCTACGCGGCCACGTTCCCCGTGGCGCGACCGGGCCCGGTGTCGGTGCGCTTCCGCGGGTCGTGGGCGCATGGCGTGTCGGCCGGAGGCGAGGTGGCCGCCTGGGTGGTGGTGGCCGGGGCGCTGGCGGGGCGGCGCCGGTGGCTCGACTGGTGGTGGGGACCCGTCGGCCACCGCCGCGCCCGACGACGACGGCGGTGGGGGAGGGTGGCCCCGACCGCCGTGGTGCCCGGGCCGCTCGGGGTGCCCGACGGCGTCGACGACCCCATGACGCAGGCGGTGCCGTGAGCGGACCGCGGCGGCGCGTCCTGGCCATCGCCGTCCTGCTCGCCATCCTGGTGGGCACGGGCGTCCTCGACCGGGTCGTGGCCCGCCCGGCGCCCAAAGCCGCCCCCGTGGTGCGCGCCCTGTCGGCGCTCGAGATACCACCCGCCGCCGGCACCGAGTCGTCGGCCTGGTTCTGCGCCGGGGGCAGCGGCGTCCAGGGCGGCGCCCCCGCCACCATCGTGCTGACGAACGCCGGGCGCCACCCGGTGCACGGCACCCTGAGCGCCATCTCGGCGCTGGCCGCCGGAGCCGCCCAGCCGGCTCCGTGGGCAGGGGCCCGCACCGTGGCGCTGACCGTGCCCGCCGACGGCCAGGTGACGGTGGGCGCGGCGCAGCTCGGGTCGAGCGCCCTGGTGGCCGCAGCCGTGGTGCTCGACGGCGGTGGGGTGGCGGTGTCCGAGGCTGTGCAGAGCCCGCTCGGGTGGAGCATGGCGCCGTGCTCGCCTTCGACCGCCGCCAACTGGTACTTCGCCCAGGGCGCCACGGCCCAGGGCGGTGGCCTCATCCTGTCGCTGTTCAATCCCACCGCCACCGACGCCGTGGTCAACATCTCGCTGGTGTCGTCCACCGCGGGCTTCCTGGCCCCCGCCGCCTACCAGGGCATCGACGTCGCCCCGGGTTCGCTCGTGACCGAGAACATCGGTGACCACGCACCCCAGGACGGGGACGTGGCCGTGGAGGTGGCCGCGCTGTCGGGGTCCCTGGTGGCCACGGAGCTGGAGTCCGTGGGGACGTCCGGAAACGGGGGGATCTCTCTCACCTTGGGGAGTCCCGCCCCGGCGTGGCAATGGGTCTTCCCCCAGAGCACCGGGATCCCCGGGGGCACGGTGGCGTTCTCGGTCCTCAACCCCAGCACCATGGCGGCGATGGTGTCGGTCGCCGTCGGGCTGTCGGCGGGAGCGGGGGCCGAGCCGTTGACCCTGCGAGTGCCAGCGCAGTCCCTGGTGACCCTGAGCGCCGGGAGCCAGACCCGCATCCCCATCGGCGTGTCCTATGCGCTCACCTTCTCGAGCACGGTTACGGCCGTGGTGGTGAGCCGGCAGGTACGGGCCCCGGCCGGCAGCCCGGTCCCGGTCCCCGAAGCCGGAGACGTGTCGGGTGTGCCCGGGGGCAGCCGGCGTTGGCTGCTACCCGCCGCCGTGGCGCCCGGCAGCGGCGCCTGGGCCCTGGCCGTGGTCGACCTCGGAGCCCGTGTGGCCACGGTCAGGATCACCACCCCCGGCGGGAGGGCCGTGGCCGGCCAGCCCGCTCGCCGGGTCACGCCGGGCTCGCCGCTCGTGGTCGGGCCCAATCCGGGACCGCCCTTCGGGACCGTCCCCTTCGAGGTGAGCGCCGACCAGCCGGTGGCGGTCGAGCTCGATGCGCTGCCCGTGGCCCAGCCCGGCGTGGTCGTGGTCCCCTCGTTCGCCCCGTCGCCCTAGTGCGAGGCGTCTCCGGGCTCCGGACGGCCTGGTTGAGACCCGTCTAGTCGGTGGGTGTGGCCGTCGAGGAACCGGTCGGCTCGGCCACCGGGACGTCGGTCTCGGCCCCGTTGCCCGAGGCGCCGTCGTCGGGCTTGAGCCCCGAGCCGTTGGCCGTCGTGAAGTGGGCCTTGAGGGCATCGGCGTCGTGGACGGGCCGGCCGTAGGCGGTGTCGACCAACCTGCCCACCTCGCTCCCGTCGAGCGTCTCTCGTTCGAGCAGTGCCCGGGCCACGGCGTCGAGGCCGGCGCGGTGCCGGCTCAACAGCTCGATGGCGCGCTCTTCTTGTTGGCGGAGGATCCGGGCGATCTCGGCGTCGACCACCCGGGCGGTGTCCTCCGAGTAGTCGCGCGAGTGCAAGAGGTCCTCGCCGAGGAAGACCATGCCCTGCGATCCCCACGCCATGGGCCCGAGCTCCTCGCTCATGCCCCACTCGCGCACCATCTTGCGGGCCAG
>Ga0209415_10012810_pt1 | contig 13923 bp, 10 predicted proteins | sample PeaSoiSIISIP2007_FD_187696 | JGI IMG/M metagenome (GOLD analysis project Ga0209415, IMG submission 187696) | Peat soil microbial communities from Weissenstadt, Germany - SII-SIP-2007 (SPAdes) (version 2) | ecosystem: Environmental > Terrestrial > Soil > Wetlands > Peat | place: Germany... | reverse complement strand
CGCCATGCTGTCGCTTATCTGGCTCTGTATCCCAATGCTCACGCCATCCTCGCCAAGGTCATAGAAGGCGCTGTTCTCCACCACATTGTTCGCGGTCACCCCTGACACATTCACGATGTCGCCCAGGCACCTGATTGTGTTTGCGTTCGGGCTTGGGTTTTGATATTCCTTTTTCAACACATCAGCCGTGCACGGAAGGAATTCCAGTCCCGCGCCGGAGGTTTGTGTGACGATGTCGGAATCGAAAGTGATGTTCTGGGAATTCTGGAAGGATACAGCCGCGCTGATTTGAAGAGGAATTTCCGTGTCCGGAAGCCCCAGGTTCGGCACAACGTAGTTGTCGTGTTCAAACGTAAGCCCCCGGAAGGTCATGTATTGCAGATCGGATGCCTCCAGAACCGGAGAGATTTGAGGAATAATCACAGTATTGGTGTTCGGATTTTCGCCTTTCTTGGCCAGATACGTGAGTACCCACTGAGTTGCGGACCGGTCCAGGAACCACTGCCCCGGGCGCTTGAGCTTATCTTGAACGTTCTCGATCAGATAGCGATGATATTGAATGAATCCGTGAGCGGCGGGCTGGGTCGTAAACGACGTCGGCCCCGTCAGGTAAATCACGTCATGCGTCGTGTCCACGCAACTGATGCGCAGCTTGGACGCGGTATATTTCTCAAAGTCCAGCAGTTCGATATCGCCGACCGGCGCGGTACTTCCATTGGGCGCATCGCAGTTCGGGTTAGGGGGAGGCGACGGGGGGTTGAGGTTCTTCCACTTGCTGGTAATCAGAGGGCTCGGTTCGTATTGGAATCGGTCAAAACATTCCCAGGTGGTGCCCTCGAGAGGACAGTTGTCTGCGTCAATTGAACCCGCCGCAGGCGCCGACGTTAAAATGACCGGGTTAAGGATTCGGAAATACTCACCCAGGTCGCGGCACTTATTGGGTCCCGTGTCGTCCGGCGCGCCGTCGACTACCTGATCGCAGTCGTCTCGCTCTGTAAGGCCAAGGCGCGGGCGCAGCCGCCGTTCGCCGTTATAAAACAATTGCTCGAAGTACTGAGTGGACGCGGGTAACATCATTTGCCATACGTTCCCGCTCACATTGGTCCAGCTTTGAAGTTGTACCCCACCGCTGATCACCGGCGATTCGCCCGGATAGTTTTGATAAACGATTTCCGTGCTTGCGGTGCCCGAGTCCAACGTCGTAAAAGTTAGGGTATGTAGGACAAAGTACGTTCCAGCGCGAACGTCGACATCCACCTCGCTCAGCCCTGTCTTATTGAGCGCCTCAAGGACCGTGCGCGTATGTTCGAACGTCAAAAATGGCCCATCTGTGCCCGTGGCGTTGGGACTAGGGAGCGTTCCGCTCCAGGAATCATTGCCGTCGAGCGCGATGTAATAGGTGATCACTTGTGCGCGCGCCGCCGGTCCAAAGACCGTCAAGGCCAGAGTCAGCGCAAAGATCGTTGTAATTGAAGTCCGCTTCGCGAATGCCACTTTCACGATTGTCATTTCAATCGGCTCCTTCCCTCGGGCGGGGAAGTGATTGTGTGTTAGGTGGGATAATCATATGTAACGCCACTTCGAGTGGTATCTCTGGGTTTTACACTTCACTCCCATGCAGTTTGCAAAAAATTTAACCTGCGACTTCCAGACTGGAACCCCGGAGGCACACGCTATACCCGACTCCCTAGCGTTTGCAAGCACCAAATGCAATTTGCTGTTGCTGCTTCGCGTGTTCCAACCGTAAAGGCCGGAACGAGCTTTGTATCTGCGTCAATCGCCACCCACGTCCAGACATCAGCATTCCCATAAGAAGGTGAATCGCCGCTGTGAATACGATCAACCACGTCGAAATGGCGGGATGATGAAACCAGATCAAGAGAACGTTGACCACCACCAGTAGAACAAGAACGGGGCCAAAGAACGGGAGGATCCGCTTAGAGACTGAAGAATGTACAGCTGCGAAATCTTCCTCACCGACCAGTTTCCAGGATTGGTAATACGCAAGTGTGCTCATCACGCCGCCGCCGTACATGTAGATTGCCAGGACAAAATACGCTACAGTCACGATGATTCGTATCTCCATGCTGCCCTCCTCCCGCTGTAGATTTGGTACTCGCTACCTCCTGTGCAGCAGGCGCCGCCACGGGATCACCCCCACAAAGATCTAGCGCTGAGCCGGTAGTGTGTAGTCGAACTCGTAGGAATGCTTGCCCTCGGCGCCGACGATGATCTTCAGCGTGCCACGAAGACCATCGAGTTGGTCCGTGCCGGTGCCCGGCACGACGACAATGGAAATCTGCTGGGCGCCATGATCCAAGGTGGCGCTGTGCTGCAAAACGAAGGTGCCGGTGCGGCCCTGGAGTGAGCCGGTGACTTTTTCGATGGCCACGTAGCCAGCAGTGCCTTTCGCATAGTCGCCGGCGGCGAGCATCAAGAGCTTCGCCGTGGCTTCGAGGTCGCCATGGTATTGTTTCTCACCGCCGAAGCGGACGAGGCCGGCCTCTTGATCCTTGGAATCGGCTGGCAGCGGAATCGTCTTCACGTCGAAGCTTCCCTTGGCTTGGCTGGACACAGTGGCTCCAAGTGTTTGTGTGTCTTGCGATGGCGCGGCGAATCCTGAGGGCAACAGGGCTGCGCCGAGCGCGAAGATTACGGCTGCGATTCTTCTCATGGCGAATCGTTTCATGGCGATACCTTTTCTGGGGATGGCAGGCGAAGCCGCATCAGCAGGTAGTAGTCGAAATTTCCATTTTGACTGCTGGACTGACCGGTAACGTACACCCACTCCCGTCAACGTGCAATGCTCCCCAATGCTCAAGCTAGGTTCTTGACTGCGGAGCCTTTCTAAAGGCTGCGGCACAATCTCAAAGTCACAAACTGACGCTTCTCCACTCATTCCTCAAACACTTCTCCTTCTCCAGTATCGCTCAGCACCGATCTGTTTTGGCCCACGGCTCGCTTACGGCAACAAGTTCTAAAGTGAAATCACCGTCCTCGAAAAGAAATGATTTCCTGATATAAAACGCGAACCCGCAAATTAAGGACACCTGCCCTTTGTGTCCAGTACTGCGAATTGGACGTGTACCGAATCTGTCCTTGAGGCCAGTCGAGGCTTTCTTCCTAACCGATTAATCTGAGTTTGTCGCTGCAGATCCCCTCTCCTGCAACTTCCAAGGATTTTTGTGCGATCCGGAGCGAATCGGCGCGCCTGATTTGCATTTCAAACGGGGGATCAAATGCACGATTCGTTTCTAGCGACAGGAAACTTTTCACGCAGGTCGCGCGCGTCCAGGATAGCAGTCCTACTGTTCATCGCTGAGCTGGTCGTCCTTTGCAGCGCGGCTGCGCCCGCAAACGCGCAGACCAATTACGTTGTTTACTCGAACCCGACGTCCCTCGTCTTCTCTTACACCATCGGAGGGTCTGCTCCCGCGGCGCAGAACGTCACGATCAATGACACCACGCCGAATGCGCTGCCCTTCACCGTCTCCGCCGATCAATCGTGGATTACGACTAGTGCGACGGCCAGCAAGACCAAAGCTGTTCTCCAATTCGGCGTGAACCCCTCAGGTTTGTCCCCGGGCGTTCACACCGGACACATCTTCATCACTGCCGGAATTGTGGTGAACTCTCCGCTCGCAATTCCCGTGTCCCTGACGGTAACCGCAGCAAGCGGGATGCCGGTGATTTCAGCGACTCCGAACTCGGCAAGCTTCGGGGATGTGATCATGGGCCAGAGTAGCACGCAGACGATTAATCTGACCAACACCGGAAGCGCGACCCTGACGATTTCCCAAGTGACTGCCACTGGCGCTGGAATGAGCGTGAGCATCGCGAATTCAAGCGCGTCCGCGAACGTCGGCGTGCAGCAGACCATCACGCTGGCCATCAAGTTCGCACCAACCAGTCTAGGCGCCGTCACCGGAAATGTTTCGGTGATGAGCAACGCAACGAATTCGCCCGCCATGATTCCTGTCAGCGGGACCGGAGTACAGAGCGCCACGAATTACACCATAAGCGTAAAGCCATCTTCCTTCGTCTTCTCCTACAAGATCGGTGCGGTCGCTCCCCCCACTCAGAGCGCAACGATTAATGACACCACGCCGCACGCCTTGCCATTCACAGTGTCCACCGATCAGCCATGGATTACGACCAGCGCAACCGCGAGCAAGACGAAGGCGGTGCTGCAGTTCGGTGTGAATCCGACAGGTTTGGCTGCGGGGATTTATAGCGGGCACATCATCATCACGGCCGGGATCGTGTCCAATTCTCCCCTGGGCGTGCCAATCGTGTTGACGGTCACGGGAGGAGCAAGTTCGCCGGGCACGCTCAGCGCGAATCCGGCGATCCTGGCATTCGGCAATGTCAATGTCGGGAATAGCGCAACCGAGACTACCTTGATTACCAACACCGGCGGCTCGGCCGTAACCATTTCTCAGCTCGGTGTTACCGGCGCGGGGATTACCGCCAGCGGAATCCCTCCGCAATTGACCTTGAACGCCGGACAAACAACCGTGCTGTCGGTGATGTTCACGCCGCCAGGTCCCGGCGCTTTGAATGGAAGCGCGTCCGTCATGAGCGACGCTACGAATCCAACCTTGACGATAGCGGCCACCGGGACAGGCGTGCAACCGCAGCTCACCGCCAACCCCACATCCTTCAACTTCGGGAACGTGAATGTGAACAGCACGGGATCGAAGACCTTCACGGTCTCCAACTCAGGCAGCTCGAGCTTGACGATCACCCAATCCGGTATTTCGGGGAACGGCTTCACGATGACCGGTATGGCCGCTCCGATGACATTGGCCGCCGGCGCAACTACCAGTTTCAGCGTCCAATTTGCGCCGCTGATCCCGGGCAGCACTTCCGGAACCGTAACGCTGACCAGCAACAGCCCCAATTCGCCGACGATGATCGGGCTCACGGGGACGGGCGTATCCCTGGTCTCGCATTCCGTGGCCTTGTCTTGGACCGCAAGCAGTTCGACCGTGTCCGGCTACAACGTTTATGTGAGCAGCACATCCGGTGGCCCCTACACACTGCTCAATTCCGGCCTGGTCGCAGGCACAAGCTTCACGGATTCGACCGTGCAATCTGGAAACACTTATTTTTATGTTGTGACGGCGGTGGACGCGAATGGAGTGGAGAGTATTTTCTCCAATGAATTCACGGCCGTCGTTCCTTAGGACTTACTTCGCAACCGATTACTCCCGAGTGAAGACCCGTGGTGGTATCATCTGTCCGTGATGGGGGAAAGCATACCCAGATGCGCGGCGAGGCGGCCCCGTCCGCCGATGGTAACTATGGGTCAACAGCCGCCGGTAAGAAATAAACTTAGCCGTCGAAAGGTGAATTCGGCGTGAATTGGCCCCAGCAATTCCGTGCCATTGGCTGCCTTGTTGCCGCGGTCCTCTCTGCGAATGTGTTCCATTCCCTGGAAGCCGCCATGCACCAGCAGCCTCCGCGCGAAGCTCCCAAGGGCACTGCCCAGCAGCGATATGATGATGAAGAGAAAAACCTAATCGCCGCCGTCGATGAAGCTGAATCCGAGCCGGATAGTCCGCAGAACTTTGCCAAAAGCCTTGAGGCCCTCGGCCTCTTCTATCAAAGGCACAATCGCAGAGTCGAACTCAGCGCGACGCTCAAGCGCGAGCTCCCTGCCGTCGAAAAAGCCTATCCGGAAGACAGCGTTGAATTCTCAAGAGCTCTCCACCAAATTGCCATGGGCTACCGGATCTGCAATGACAAAGTTCAAGCGGAGGCGACCCTCCGGCGCGTTCTGGCGCTTGACACAAAGCAGAACGGATTGAAGAGCAATGCCGTGGCATCGGACCTCGTGAGTCTAGGTCACTTATTCATAAGCAAACAGGATTTTCCCGACGCGCAAGACTCCTTCCTGCAGGCGCTCACCATCTACCAACTCCTGAACGAGGACCACCTGATTCCCCAAGTCGTTCGAAGCCTTTCCACGGTGGCCAGGCTCGAAAATAATCCCGATCTCGCCGACTCCTTGCTTGCGCACGCGATCGAATCCTTGCAGGCCACTCCAGATCGCTACGCAGCCCAAATCGGAATGCTCTTGGATGACCGCTCAAACCTCGCTGCTTCCCGTGGTGATTTCATGTCGGCAATCAACTACTTGCAGGAGGTTGTTGCCATTGATGAACGCCTCCTCGGTCAAGACAGTCCGTCGGTTGTTGCCAACCTTTCTGACTTAAGCAATCTCTCCATTCAGGAGGGGGATATCGGACAGGCAGAGCACTTCGCTCAGAGAGCCCTCGAAATCGTTCAAACTTCCAACAAGGATTCAGCAAGACACATGGAGAGCGGGACACTCGCCACAGTCGCGCGCGTGTATGAGAAACAAAAGAGATTTCCAGAGGCAGAAGCTGCCCTATTGCGTGCGATCGACGCAATCAATAAGGAGCGCGGCGAGGATTACCCTTCAATTGCCAATTACACGCTGCAACTGGCGGAACTCTTCGAGACGGAACAAAAATACCCGGATGCAGAAGTTCAATTCCACAGGACTATCGCTCTTGCGGAAAAAGATCAGGGCGTTGTCGGCCACGAACTACCCAGATATCTTGCCGAATACGCTTTCATGTTGCGCAAACTGAATCGTACCGCGGAAGCCGACCAGCTGCTCCAGCGAGCAAGAGACCTTCAGGCCAAATTTCGAGCTCCCACCGACCCGCAGAACTAGCGATCCCCTCGCAATTTAAAGTGGGTGGCCCGCAGATGATTCGCGAGAGAGTTGTGGAGGTTGGTGGCACCACCTTTGTTCGTCGAGAGGTGAGCGCAACCATCATGGCCTGCGCTACTCCACGCAGGCCGGTGCTACTTCCATCGTGCCCAACCAGAGAGAGTTTGCCGTCCTCTTTGGAGCACCATGCTTGGGACTGTACTTCGCCTTACTCATCAGTCTCCACCGCCTGCGAAGAAAGTTGAAAGCCGAGCTGCCAACCGTGCCGGACCATCCTGAAGCCTCGCAGGTGCTTCGTAACCGTGAGGGCTCTTTCTTCTGACGGGAGAGAAAGCGCTGTAAGTGCTTCGGACCCTTCAACAAGTACATTACTAATTGAGTGCTTCGGTTCCATCTCCTTCATTCTAAATCGGGGAAAGGTCCCACTATTCGGCGTAATTTGGGCAAAGTTTGCAACGTAACTTGCAACGGAGTTTTGGGCGGACAACGCAATCTGCGCGGTGCAATTCACACTCGATTTCGGTAGAATCGCGCATCCATGCGCGTGAAGACGATTCTGCTGCTCGGTTCTCTTTTTCTGCTCCTTCAGTTTACTCTGCGCGCGCAGATGCTCGATCCCGCGATTGATCGCGCCGGCGAACCGTTCTCCTATTTCAGCAAGCCGACCGACGTGCTCGGCGTGATGGACGGCCGCTGGGGCACTCTCGTCTCACCGGAGGGGTTTCTCTATACCGGCTATGGCGAGCTCATGTTTTTTGCGGGGAATCCCCCACAGCCCATCGAGCAGCGCGTGAAAACCTTGCTTCGCGGCTATCTTCCTGTGATCCAGTACAGCTACGCAGACGTCGGCATTCGTTATTCCTTCACGATGTTTGCGGCGACGCTCGATGGGAATCCGGATAGTCCGCTTGTCAATTTTGTCCGCGTCACCGTGAGCAACACGAACACCACTCGTCGAGTCGCTTACCTTTCGGTGGGAGCGCGCTATCAGCCCGAATCAAATCTCTCTGGCGGTACCGGCGATAATCGATTCCGCCGTCCTGCCAAATCTTCACATCCCGGCGGCTACGAACAAGCGGGCGTGGAGTTCAATCCTGAATGGACTTACGGGTTCTCGAACGACGCATTCCTGCGCGACTCCAAAGTTTTCTATCTCTATCCTTCCTTTCCCGAACCGGCCCGGTTCGCCACGCTCAAAGCCGAAGACCCCACGCAACCCAATTCAGTGCCCCACAAGCTGCACGTCCTTCCCACAACTCCCACCGGAATCGCTCAGTACAAATTGCCCCTCGCAGGCGGCGAAGAAACTACTCTCATTTTCAAAATGCCCTATGCGCCGCTCGATGAGGACGATCCGTACCTCGCGCAATTGCGGACCGCGAAATTCGATGACTATCTCCAGCGCACCACGGATTTCTGGGACAAGATCTTCGCGCAAGGCATCGACATCTCTGTGCCCGAAAGCAAAGTCACCGACTCCTTCAAAGCGAACCTCATCTACGACCTGATCGCTCGTGACAAAGTCGGCGAAGACTATATCCAGACCGTCAACAAATTTCACTATCACGCCTTCTGGTTGCGCGACTCTTCCTACATCGTTCGCATGTATGACTTGAGCGGCTATCACGACATTGCGCGCCAGGCTCTCGACTTCTTCGCTCGCTGGCAGCAGCCCGATGGCAATTTCGTATCGCAGGGCGGCCAGTTCGACGGCTGGGGCCAAACGATGTGGGCGTACGGCGAGCACTACCGCATCACACACGACGCCGCGTTCGCCGCACACGTCTATCCGGCTGTGCAGCGAGCGGTCGCATGGCTGATCGCCGCGCGGCGCAGCGATCCGCTCAACCTGGTTCCCGCAACGACGCCCGGCGACAACGAAGACATCTCCGGCCACGTTACCGGCCACAATTTCTGGGCGCTCGCGGGATTGAAGAATGCCATCGCCATCGCCGATGGTCTGGGACATAAGGTTGACGCAGATGCCTGGCGCGGTGAATACAGCGATTTCCTCGCTGCTCTCGTGAGCCAACTCGACAAAATCACTTCGTCAACCGGCGGATACATTCCTCCCGGTCTCGACGCTTCCGGCGGGCAGGATTGGGGCAACATGCTGAGTGTTTATCCGGAGGAAGTCCTCGATCCGCACGATCCAAAGGTCACGGCAACGCTCCGCGCCACGCGGTCCAAGTACCGGGAAGGCATCATGACGTACGGCGACGGCCGCTGGCTGCACCATTACCTCACCATGAAAAATACGGAGACGGAAGTGATCCGAGGCGACGACCAAACCGCTCTTGAAGAACTCTACGCCATTCTCCTGCACACAAGTTCCACGCACGCGGGATTTGAATATGACGTGATTCCCTGGGGGACGCGGGACTTCGGCCAGAATCTCGCGCCGCATGGTTGGTTCGCGGCGAAGTATCGCGCGCTGCTGCGCAACATGTTGGTCCGCGAGGAGGGCGACGATTTGCACTTGCTCTCGGTAATTTCACCCGCGTGGGTCGTTGCCGGAAAAGAGATCTCAGTTCGGCGTGCGCCCACTAATTTCGGGCAGGTGAATTTCTCACTGCGTTTCGTGTCAGCGAATCACGCCACGCTCAGTTTGGAAGATTATTTCAGGGATGGCCCGGCGAAGCTCGTGCTCCATTTGCCTTGGTTCATGAACGTCACCAACATCACTGCCGACGGCAAGCCGCTTCAGATCGTCGGCGATCAAGTCGGGCTTCCCATTTCAACGCGCGACGTCCAAATTACCTGGTCCAAGAAGCCCAATATTTCGCCGTTCAGCTTCGACCACACCATCGCCGTCTACAAAGCCGAATACCGCCGCCGCTACGAATCCTTTCTCCGGGACGGCAACAATGTTGTGCACTGAGCACGTATGCTGGGATTCTAGCTACACCAGGCTCCGGTCACCTGTGCTCCGCAAAAATTCGATTCAAGGTGCAGGATCGCTCATTCTTGAAGGATCACTTCTCCGCAACATCTGCACCAGGGCGTCTGGGGATTTCAATTGTGCCCAAAATCTACTACTCTTCGAGTCCCGCGGTGTGAAGCTGACTCCAGGTCGGCCAAGTCCTCCTCCGTAAAACTCATCCCATTATGGGCGCGATCCTGGTGATCCAGATCATTCGTTGACAGACCCAATTGCACGCACTTTGCACTGCGCGAAAAAGGACAAGTTATTGAAGGCAATGGGGTTCAGGGAGTTCGTTTTGCAGAATTGGCCTCATCACAGTTTCAGATCGCAGGTCTGGGTGGGTATGGGGGGATCTCAGCAGGCAGTTCCCTTCCCTTGTATTTTCCCGTGCCCTAATCGGCGCCTGCTACAGAAACGAGGATGCGCTCGGGGTGTATACAACATATCTGCAATGAGAGCCGCGCCTTTGGTCCCATCGCAATGCGTTGCGGTGTCAATCTTGCCGCTGCTCGTAACCCTGGTAAGTTCCTCGCTGCCGAAAACTAACCCATTGGTTTTCTTAGTGTTAGCTGAGTTCGTTTTTGCATTTTGACTTTTGTCTGCGGAGGTCCGGCAGTATCACCCAAGGTACACCTCAATGCTGAACAGGAGAAAAGGATGAGCATCTTAAAAAGTGGATATCTATCTCTTATCAAAGTTGAACGAAGACACCAGTGGCGGGCCACTTTCTCGCAAAGACTCTCCTAGTCCTTTTTCGTCGATTTTTCGATGATCGCCTTCATGATCCGATCGACTTCAGCTGAATCAGCTGTCGAACTTGCACGTACATGCTTGATCCATTCGGCTATGGCTTGAATCGTGATTGCCCCCTGCCCGCCAAGACAATCGATATACATGTCGATCGCCCTGAGAATTGTGCCCTGGATTCTGCCAGTCATTCGCATCAGGCATCTCAATCGACGGATCCTCTCCTGAGGCGAGCACTCCTCCACGAGAAGCTGGAATGCAAGCTCGTCAACGAGCCTTAGCAACTGGAAACTGCTGGCGATTACATCGACCTGCAGGGCAGCGATAGAGCGCGCCGCCGAATGCAAATCTGCTCCCGTCTTAGCCGTTTTACGCAAGACTCGCAGGCAATTATTCACGTCAGTCATTGCCGTGGCGAACTCGCCGCATTTGGGGAATGGATTTGCCTTACCCTTATTCTTCGGATCTTTGTGCATGTGGTCGAGATTTCTCCTAGTGGCTCAGGAGTGCTCCGAGGCACCTGTTGCCGGTTTGAGTTGTTCCAAAGTCCGAGCGATCTGTCGCTCGAGGTTGCTCTCGTATTTGAGAAGCAGCTCGGGCGAGGGGCCTCTCGGAACCACTACAACTTGATATTTCTTGGGCGCGTCAATAAATTCCGTTTCGACCCTCGGCTCGTCGCTCTCTATCGACTCCTTCACTTTCGAGAAGAGGATCGGCGCAGTCTGCAGGTCGCATCTATAGAGGCGTGAAAGCCGCACATACAACATCGTTAACTTCTCAACTAATAATTTAGTGAAAGGATTTGCCGGCCGAAACGCCTTGCGCAAACCCGCAAGCAGCATGAGATAATCCTGCTTGGTCTCCCCACACACTTCGCCGCTCAGCAAAATGTTCCCGAAGATCCCGGACTTCAGCGAATTGCAGCTTGAACCCTTCTTTTCCGATGTCATTTGTTTGTCTCCCGAAATGAGTTTGCGTGCGCTTCAGTCCAATCGTCAAACTTCCCATCATTGGCGATAGCGTCGCTTGACTTCGCAGCTAGAGGTGGGCAGTATAGGTGCGTATATGCAAGAGGTCAACGCATTGATGAACTCTAGCGCAGTTACGACCGATCAAGCTCTAGCACGAATCTCTCCTGCAGAGGCGAAACGCTTCTTGATTGAACTCGTCAATCTTGCTGATGACACTGACGCGGCGAATCGCTTCGAAAGACTATTTGGCAGATTCCTCCCCTGGAATCGTCCCGAGTCAAACACGACAACCATTAATGAGATTGATTTTGGGGGAGACCCATCGAACACGGTAAGTATTGACCTGAGATTCATGCAATTATTCAAATTGCGGGATGCGCTTCGTTCGATTTGGACTACGACAGATATGACGACCAAAGAGTGGCGAATCTTCCTGTTGCAAGCCGATTCCACAATGACCGCTTCCTTTTTATCTATTAGTGGGCCTCCGCCCCCAAGCCCTTTTCAACAGGCGGTGCTCTATCTTTTCAGACGGGCGACCAAGACGCGAGGCTGTTGCAATCGCGATTGCCCTTCACCATATTTCTTTGCCCAACGCAGCAGTCAAAAGTACTGTTCACAAGATTGCGCTCTACCCATTCAGCGCGACTATAAGCGCAGATGGTGGCGGAGGCATGGCAGCGAGTGGAGGAAGCGCAGAAAAAACATATCAAGACATAAGGTCAAACAATGAAAGCTAGGTTCAACTGCCTCCCCGACTATTCAGTCGGCTAGGCTTCCCTCTTATGTCTCCCCTAGTCGTTACCGCCGAGAAGTAGATCCGATGGAAGCTGTGAAAGTGTATAAGCGTGGTGAAATGAACTTTTTTGTTAAACTGCGGAACTCATCTTCCTAGACGAGAGCTGCCATCCCCAACAATCGATCCTATTCGCCCTTCTGTGTCGGCTTCCGTCGAGCAACGAAACGCTGAAAAAGTTTAGTGCCTTCTTGCCTGTAAATCTCGCAGCTCGCCTTCAGAAATACTTCACAGACTTGTGCCAAGCTGCGACCTTCCGCGGCAGCTATGCCTTCGAGGGTTTTCTTAAGATCTGATCCAGTTCGAAATGAAAGCCTATTATCTTTCCGCATCGAAACGGGATTCTACCATCCTTTCTAACGCATCGCCTCTGTGCCAATGAACTTGACAACGCTGGGGCTCTATGACAGTATGTGGGTGCCAATGGGGTTCATTCACGGAGGGGCGCCATGAGACAACCGCTTAACTCATTTCGATCAAATGCTAGGCTTGCCCGAGCTACCTGGGGTGGCCTTTCAAGAATCGCAGTTTACAGTCTTAAAGAACTCACTAGGAAATATGGCCTATCGGTCGCCCTAGGAGACGTCTTGCTTCTGGAGAACCGTTGGTACATCACCCATGCTGGCCTTCTGCGAATTGCTGAACGGCGTCGGTGCGACGGAATTAGGACGTCGGTCGACCGTCGATTGTCTGACTCAGGCGTTTGCCGCTGGGTCTTCAAGGCGACCGTCTATAAGTCCCTCTGCTCGAAAGGTTTCGTCGGTTACGGAGACGCCGACCCCTCCAATGTTTCTCCCCTGGTTCGCGGCGCCGAGATGCGCGTCGCCGAGACCCGTGCCGTCAACCGCGCCCTCCGCAAGGCCTATTGCATCGGCCTCTGTTCGGTCGAGGAACTCGGTTGGTCTCCGCGCGCGGCGGAGCCCGTCACTCCCAAACAGCACAATCCCATCCCCACCGGAAATAACGGTCACCGCAATGGTGAGCCCCGCCTCCGCGACCGTCTCTGCCTGCTGATCCGCCAGCACAGGCTCGATGCCTCCCTCGTCAAGGCCTACGCGGCCGATTACTGCGGGACCGCCGTTTTGAAGGAAGCCAAACGGGACCTGGTCGAAGCCTTCGTCAACGATCTGGAGGAGCGGGCCACCAAAGACCGTGAGGGGCTCGTTTGCCACCTCAATACCTATTCAACTTCTTCGCAGGAGGCAACCCCATGAAACGTCAAATCCCAGGCTTGCATCGCGAGTCCAGCAATGGAGACGGCATCCTGGAAGGCACTTTCCTGGTCCGCGTGGAACGTGCATTTTACCGCTGGCATCCCCAACGGCCCTTCTTTGTCGTGCGGTTTGCTGTTGTTGAGCCCAAAGAGAACCAGCGTGATTCCATCAGCGGAAGGCTGTACTGCTCACCCAGAGCGCTGTGGAAACTCAATTGGTTCCTACGGGAGTTTGGCTATGACCAGGATCTTCTGGGGCGTGACGAAGTGGACGAAAAGGCTTTGGTGGGGCTCCGGGGAATCCTGCGCGTGTCCCGCACCACACTGAACGGCCACTGCTACCCGAATCTCGAAGGATTCGCTTCGGCAGAGGAATGGGAAGAGCTTTCCCTGCCATCAGCAAACAGCGAGGAGGCCAGCCGTGACTTATAGCTACTCGCAAATCTCTCAATACTTTGGTTGCCCCAGGCGCTATCGATACCGGTATCTCGATGGCTGGAGAGAGAAGGAAACCCGGGCATCGATGGTGTTTGGCCGTTGTTTTGAAAAGGCCCTGGCTGC
>Ga0209415_10012809_pt1 | contig 13925 bp, 17 predicted proteins | sample PeaSoiSIISIP2007_FD_187696 | JGI IMG/M metagenome (GOLD analysis project Ga0209415, IMG submission 187696) | Peat soil microbial communities from Weissenstadt, Germany - SII-SIP-2007 (SPAdes) (version 2) | ecosystem: Environmental > Terrestrial > Soil > Wetlands > Peat | place: Germany... | reverse complement strand
AGAGCGGCCGCCGCCAGTTCCCGTGCGCCGTTTGGCGCCTCCGCCACAAAACGGCGAACGACACAAAAGGCCGCCAGCTTCAAGACGCAAGGAATTCCGGCCCCTCTTCTGGTACGAGAACTGGAGGGAAGCAAATACGTACCTCACTTCCAGTTGTCCCGTAACTATTTTCTGGCAGGTATGCAGGACTTTTCATCCGCGGGCCGGCTGTGTGCAAGAGACTCCACATGTTCTTGGAGATGGAAAATGTCCCGCCCGTTTTCCAGAATCAAACCGGGTTACTACCTAGAGGGCTGACTCATTCGATGCCGATGCCGCTCAACGCTTCCAGCCGCGGCGCTAGCTGCGGATCACTGTAGCATCTGCGTAGCCGTATCGCCGGGCAGGCAACGGTGAAATCTGTGACATCAAGCTGAGCATTTGAAAACACGTCGGTTCGTGACGAGGTTCGCAGACCTTTTCTGCTCCCGACCTATATACTCAACACTTGGGCGATATCACGCGCTACGTACAAGGATCGAGTGCGTGTACGCTTCCGAAACGCATAACGGAAGACGCAATGAGCGGAGACAACCTGTACTATCACTTCACCGGCGCAACACTGCGTGACGGCTCGGCTGTGCCAGCTATTGGGCAGTGGCTAAAACATGACGGGCCCATTGTAGTGTGCGAGTCTGGTCTGCATGCCAGCAGGCATCCGTTTGACGCATTGCAATACGCCCCTGGTGCCATTTTTCACCGTGTAAAGCTGCGAGGTGATATACGACATCAAACCAACAAATCAGTAGCTCGTGAGCGATTAATCGAGGCCAGCATCGACATGGGCGATCTCTTACGCGGCTTTGCCAGAGCTGTAGCGTTGGATCTGGCCGACCTTTGGGATCCGCCGAGCGTCGTGCTTCAGTACTTACTAGATCGCCATAAAGAACAAATGGATTCTGTCATTAGGGAACTATGGGACGTCGGGGAACAAAATAACATATTCAACGTAGTGTTGGACCAGAACTATAAGCTTTCGAACAGAACTGTAGCGATTGCTACTACCATGGCGGCAATACTGGCTGATCGTTTCTCGATGAATCGCATGGAGACGCTTTACGACGCATGGACTGTTTATGCCATTGTGAAAAGAGCCCAGAGCAAGGGTGATGCTCTTGGCGCGTCCGGCGAAATTCACTCGGAACACGCCGACTTTACCAAAACGTGGCCAGGTGCCCCTGCCGTGGCTCGCGCTACTGTTCAGGCTGCGTCTCTCGCCGTTGACCGAGGCACTATTCTAAAATACCGCGAAGACTTCGGAGTATTGGCGACGAACGCACTCCAAACGACATAGGGCAGCACGGTCCTACATATCACTTATATCAAGGTACTAAAGGTGATGTTGCGGCATTTCACGACATGTTTTGGACTCACCCCAGCCCAAGACGTTCCTGAATCAATGTACCTTTGCTAATTCAGAATCCGAGGATACCGTATTGTTCAAGTCGGCCTGCGTGGCCGACTTCGCTTTCGTCGGTTCAACTTCCGGCCCCATCCGCAAATCTGTGAGCCCTACCTCTGCGGACAGAGGGGTGCGCCATGCATTAAGTAGCTTGCCGATTGCCGGGGCTACGTCTAAATACAGAAGACGGCGAGCTACGCTGATGTACTCGTCGTTCTCTTCAATCTTTTTCGGCCAGTCGAGGGAGAGGGCTGCGTGGTCATTCAGCCTAAACACGTAGAAGGAACTGTAGGACTTCTCGCCTCGGTCTTGTCCCTGTTGATTGGCGTTTTCGAGGGTAGTGAAATACGGTGAGTTCATTTCGCCCAAGACCACCTGACACGCGATGGACTTAGCTCCAAAGGGCGCGTTCTTATGTCCCTGGCGATCCCCCGCATATGACAGCCAGTGTTTGCCTACTATGGCTCCAGTGTCGTCACGACCGAACACGATTATGGTTATCCGAGATCGGTATTCGGCTTTTTCCGCTAGAGCATCAAGCACCATGTTGAATGCATCAACAAGCGATGTCAGCCAATCACGAAGTGCAACGGTAACCCACTGATTGAACTCAGAAGATGTGGCGTTCGCAAGGATTACCTGGGTCTCGCGCAGCACCATGCCCCGAAAGTTCTGGCTCCACAACGTGAGCGCCTTCAGTAGAAGACGCTCGTCTTCAAGATCGATACGGGAGCGCACTCCTTTCAGCCCGGTTACTTGGTATTCGATCAGAGATCGCGCCCATTTCCTCGTCGCCAACATCGAAAGACCGAGATAAACAATCCATCCGATGATCGCCCCACAAGCTGACCCAAAGACCCCAATCAACAATAACGTTCCATCGCCCTTGAGAATGGCAGCGAAGCCGCCTACCGCTCCGCCAGCAATCGCTCCAAACGTGCCTTGACGAAGACGGTCATTTTGTTCGTCAGCCATGACCGATGCTATGAACGTAGCCAAAAAAGCACTCCACCCCACTAGGGCAGCAGGGCTACTAACGACTCTGATCAGGATGTCTCGCATGAGCGACCCCCAGGACAGGATGTCATGCAAATCCTACCGCTAATGTCGATTCTTGTCAGTAATCAATAACACAGAGCCAAGTGAACCCAGGGTTCAGGCAGAAGTCCAAAAGTCCAAAGCAGTCTTTTCTGGCACACCGAGTGCCGCGTTCCGCGTCCCCACGCCTGGACAGACGCACAGCATGGCTGAGGCGGAGTGCGCCATTGCTGAAACGATGGCTGGGACAGGTTACCATTGGCGCGATGGCGTTCATCGACGTAGCCGCGGAGCACCGGATGCTAACAGCTCGCTTCTGCATTGTCGAGCAACTCCTTGTCAAAAGGGGTCGCGCGTCGCTCTCGGTGCTCCTCTCACGCGCTCAGCTATTTTGAGAGCAGGCTCAGCCGCTCATGCGCTACTTGCAAGTCCGCCGTTGTGGAGATTCGGATATCGCCGGGTCATCTCCAACGTGGTAATGTCCCAATACCTTTTGAGACTGTTGAAAAACTCGGGTGGGATCCGAGTTTTTGCATCCTCATGATTTCATTGTCAGATCACCTTCGAGGCATAACTCACAACCCGGTAAGAAAGATATACTCCCTGTTGCGAAACCCGGAATATCGATCTGGGCAAGGTGATTGCCGTCTAAGAGCGAAGCAAACATCATTGGTTCAAAGGCTGAGGCTGCGGAGCAAAGTCTTGCAAATTCGTAATGTCTCTGTTGACATTCCTTATGGTGTGAGCATATCTTGAAGTCAAATCGGCGATCGGAAGAGTGAATCTGACACCAGGTTCGCATCCGAGGGGGCTTCTTCTCGCCGCTTCCCCAGTAAAATAGTCGCTGTTTTCGGAGCCTATGCGTTCGGCGCATCTGTGTGCGCGACGCTCGGATTGTTTTAGGTCACGGAAACTGAGACAACATAAGGAGAAGCGCATATGGCGACGCCACCAATTCAACCCGCCCCTTCCGGCAGCCCGACTCGGTTCAGAAAAGGAGAAATGGTCATTGTTTCTCTCCTTTGCCTGATCGCACCCGTCGGTGCGGGTATTTACCTCTCTCCGTTGGGGGGCTGGTTCGTAATCGCATTGTTGATGGTGCTGTATTTTCTTTTCTTGGGTCGGTGGATATCCGGCAGGCCGCTCGGAGTCCTCGTTAACGAGCGCAACCTGATGAGCCTTTCACGATTTCAGATGGTTTCATGGACTGTGTTGTTGCTTTCCGCCTTCTTCGCAATCGTGTTGAAACGTCTGAGTGTCTTGTCGTCAAATCCAGCGGCGTCACCCTTAAATGTATCGATGGACCCGCGCCTATGGGCGCTCATGGGAATAAGCGCCACATCGTTGGTTGGGACGCCTCTCCTGCTGAGTGCGAAGGCAAGTCAGGCGCCTGCGCCAAATGCGGTGGCCAAAGCGGCACAAGCGCTGAATGAACCTGCCGCGGATATTCAAGCGAACAGTCAAGGCACTTTGTACTCCAATGCTCACATCAGCGACGCAGCAGTCACGGACATGTTCCAGGGGGATGAAATCGGAAATACGGCGTACGTAGATGTATCCAAAGTGCAGATGTTTTACGTGACTGTCGTTGCGATCGTTGCGTACTCGTATGCGCTGTACTCGGTGATATCACACATCTATCCGCAGGAGGGCTTCGCCATGCCGGTACCGTCGAGTGCCCTGGTTGCACTCTTGGGAATTAGCAACGCTGCGTATCTAACGAGCAAGACCACTCAACATAGCTGAGAACCTCCGACGTCAGAGGGCCCCCGCTCGTGGCACAAGAACGATTCATCGGCCCCGCTGTGAACGGCGCCGAGCACAAACGTTGAGACGCGCGCTGGGAGAGGAAAAGAACGTATGTCAGTAGGATTAGACAATTTGAGACACATCGTTGTGCTGATGATGGAAAATCGCTCTTTCGATCATATGCTGGGCGGATTGAAGAAGAAATTTCCTAAGATCGCCGGCCTGGACGGCAACGAGTCAAATCCAGATACCGACGGAAATGTCGTCACAGTAGCTCCTAACGCTATTTACCGCGGGCAGCTGGCGCACGATCCGGATCACCACTTTCCTGGCGTCGACTTGCAGATCTACGGCGGCGTGCCGCCGCTGACCGGACGCGTGGCGAATATGAATGGATTTGTGAAGAGTTACGCGACGCAAGGAACCGGCACGCAAGGGTCACACGCGATCATGAACTACTTTGCGCCGGAGAAGATCCCAGTCCTCACTACACTGGCGACAGAGTACGCGGTCTTCAACGGCTGGTTCTCTTCGATTCCTGGGCCCACGATTTGCAATCGGGCCTTTGCTCACTACGGAACCTCGTTCGGCAACGTGGACATGAACATGTTCCTGGTGACTGACGCGGACCGTAAGAAGATCCCGACTATTTACGAGCGGCTGAAAGGGGGTGGCCAGAGCGCTAAACTCTACTACTTCGACGAACCTAGCTCGACTATGGAAATCGTCAATCTGATCAAAGACCAGAGCTTCTTTGCCACGTTTGACGAGTTCGCTGCCGATTGCAAATCCGGCAATTTGCCAGAATACAGCTTTATCGAGCCGAACTACTCGGATCATCCGGGGCCGGGCGGCGGACAACTCCTAGCCAACGATCAGCATCCGGACCACCACGTACTGGCGGGAGACAAGTTCATCGCCAGCGTCTATAACCAAATCCGCATCGTCCCCAATCTCTGGAAGAGCACGGCCTTGCTGATTGTTTATGACGAGCACGGTGGACTCTACGATCACGTTGTGCCGCCCAATTGCACGGCCGACGGTTTTACCGCGGCCGAGGCAGCGACCGGGGTTCCGGGCCTGGAATTCAAGTTTGACCGGCTAGGTATTCGGGTGCCGTCAATTCTGGTATCACCCTACATCCCGAGAGGGATTGTGGTGCCAGGAACCGAAGATCCTGCCAATCAGCGGATTTTCGAACATGCATCAATTCCGGCGACGGTGACCAAGCAATTTCTGGGAGGAAATGACATAGGTACCGATCGCGAGAAAGGCGCAGAGACCTTCCTCGACCTCCTGGGGGATAACCTGCGTCCCGACAACGACTGCGTGTTTTTCAAAATGTGATGAAAGGCATTCTATGGCGCTAGAAGACGCTCCAACGGTCGAAGTTCTCAAGTTTGACGAAAAAGAAGCCTACAACCATGACCGGCGGATTTCGAGCCTGATCCGTACGCAGCTATTGCATTTGCACCATGCGGAAAACATTGTGGTGCCGCCTAAGGCACGGACGAACATCAACATCAATCAACTGCTTACGGAACGTCAAGCCAGCGAGTACATACAGAAGGTTACACGCCTGTTGCACAGGTACGGCAAGGCAAGCAGCGGCTCTAAGTCCAAAAAGAAGAGAAACAAGCGAGCGAAGAAGGCAGGCCGGACGTCAGGCAAGAAGGTTCTGGGAAATCAATCGAAAACAAACAAAATAGCCGTAACAAAGCGTAGCTCGCGCAAGTAAAGGAGAAGTCTGTGCGTCGATTCATGGTTGTGTTCTTGTTGTTGGGCGGAACGCTATGGGCCCAGCAAAGCACTGTGACGAACGCTGAGCAGCAGAACCCGCCGGACGAAGTCGGAAAACTCAAAAAGAACTGCCCCTTCAAGCACATTATGGGCTGCGCCGAGGTGCTCTTCACGGGACAGCCGCTGCACATCGCGATGGGCAGCATCGCCCCACAAGACGGCTTCGGCGCAGGTTTGGCCTACGTGGGTCACCATGACACTGATGATTGGAGTACTTCATGGAGCGCTGACGCCATAGGGTCTAACAACGGCTCGTGGCGTGCCGGCTTATTCGTAAAGATTGTAGATACGCACTTGAAGCCAGCAACTCCGGTGTTTGGGACCGGAAGCGCCGAGGCCACTGACTTCCCGGTTTACACCGAACAGCCGGTGTTTAATTTGTATGTGCAGTCCATTTCTCTGAACAAGCTCACTTTCTTCGGCGAAGGGCCGCAGACGACGACTGCCGGCCGATCATTTTTTGGCATGACGGAGCACATTGTGGGAGGCAATCTCATTCGGCCGGTCTATGAGCGATTGAACGCCGGCGTTTACGGCGAAATCAACGGGCGCGCGGCGGACATTCGACCGAGCCTTGGCCAGCCGTCGCCCTCGATTGAACAGGTCTACAACTCGATTACCGCACCTGGCCTGAATAACCAGCCTTTCTTTCTGCAACTGGGCGTCGGCGTAAGAATGCGGCCATCGACTCCTAAGGGCCTCTTGCACTTCAACTATGACCTTGCTTACCGGCCATTTATAGACGTTTCCGGCTCGGGCTTTTCATTTCAGAGATTGACGGTTGATCTTTACCAGGAGATCTCATTACACCACACGAATATGCGTGTGGCACGAGACACGAACGACCCCAACAACTGCCTAATCGATCCTACGGCAGAGCGTCCGCATTGTCCAAAAGTCACCAGCCGGACCCTGGAAGGTAGATTGGGTCTGCGAGCCTTCACGTCCCTGTCCATGACACCGGGGGGCGACAATGTGCCCTTTTACTTCCAGCCTACGCTGGGCGGTGTGGACCTCAACGGCAGCAGCGCGCTCAGCAGTTATCAGGACTACCGTTTCCGCGCGCCGAACATTCTTCTGTTTCAGGAGAATTTTGAGCATTCCATCGGTAAACTACCCCTCGGATTTACGTTCCGGGCAGACCAGGGCAAAGTTGCGTTGACGCGCGGCGACCTAGGCAGCAACCACTGGGTCCATAGCTACGCGGCCGGCTTGACGCTGCGGGCTGGAGGATTTCCCCAGGTATACCTGCTCTTCGCTTTCGGCGGCGCAGAAGGCACACACACGCTGGCGAACATGAATACGTCGCTCCTGGGCACGGCGTCTAGGCCGAATTTGTTTTAGCGTAAAGCGTCACGCCGAATATTTCTGGATGTGTATATCGATTCTGCCGTGTCATTTTCACCATCATCAGCTCGGAAATGCATTAAGCCGAGACATACTCACCGACAGCCCGACAGCCTCCGTGATGCCACCCTTGTTAAGAGAATCGCATTCAGCTCCCGAGTAGCTGGCGGAGAAATTCTAGAAACTCTTGGAAACTCTCGACGGTTATGTCATTTCAATTCGCCCGCCCTCGCTCGGGACAAACGTCAACCTTTTCTTTACGTCGGCCCACAGAGACTACTGGCTTCGTGTCGCACCTCACACTGTTGCGTCTCTGGAGAGCAAGCAGGTCGGAACTGAGATCCAGTCGCAAAACAAGTAGCTTCCGTGACGGATGGAATCGAAGTCGAATTAGTCCAAGCCCCGGTTGCCGCTACTAGAACTCTTGCGCAGATGGAGCAAGAAGAACATGTCAGCGTACATGGATCACCATGATCCATGGACACGCTCCGTACGGATATCCTCACGGGCGGGGCCGAACGCACCTGCAACCTTAGAGTCTCTCAGATAAAGGGGCAACTGAGTCTTTTCGTGTCATTCCCCTCTTATAGACACCCTGGAGCGGATAGAACTCGAAATAGTCCCTCTCATCGAACCAGCCGCATTTGAAGAATTTTAGCGGCAGGCTGACCCTGCGCGCGAGCGCGAGCGCATAGATCGTCAGTTGGACGTGGGCGTGCGTCTCTTTCCTGGCATCCGGCTTGTAGTCGAGGATATGGATGTGGCCGTTGCGAACTTGCAGGAAGTCGATGTGGCCGGTGATAACTTCGGTCTCGAAGTCTAGATCGAATCCTCGGCTGCGGTAGTAGCCAATGTCGTCTCGCGTGAGATAGACAGGAACTTCCACCGCCACCGTCACAGAGTCGTTGATGAGCATGAAGCGTTGTAGAGTCTCATGACGCTTCTTGTTGTTGGGTGCCGTAGGGAGGACGAGCGCTGCAAGGCGCGTCGCATGGTTTTCCTTTCTCGTCACCGATGGATGGATCTCGGCGGGGAATTTGGAGGAGCGATGCTCGGTGGCTTGAAAGAGATTGTGTGGGAACTGAGTTTCGATGCTTGCGAGATAGTTTCTTAGAGGTGCGAACTCGTTGTGTGCGTGTGTATCTGGATGTGTTGTCGGTTGCATGAGGAGATCTAGCTTCGCCCGATGCACTTGAAAGCGATAGACCTGCTGATGATGAAAGGTATGAGATCGGATGATGAGCTGCGGACTGTAGAGCTTCTTGCCCGCGGCGCGCAGACGCGAGTACGTTGTGAGCGGTCGGTATTCAGTGAGCCAGGAACTGATGGTACGTTCCGGGATTTGACGGTGGAAACGCTTGCGCATGAGTTGCTGGGTTTCGGTTAAGGAATGGCCGAGGTTGAAGGCCGAGACCGCGTCGAGGATGAGTGTGAGCGGATAGCTTTTGTTCTTTCCAGCTTCTCCGGTGAAACGGTGCAGGCATTCGGTGCAGCGGTAGACCTGCAGCGTCTGCAGGTGGTTTCGGCGTTGGCCCTTCTTTGCGGTGCTTTTGCACCCGCACTGCGGGCAGACGGGATTCGGATGGATGATGGCGGTAGGTGACATGCCTGGATGGGGATTGAGGGATAGAAATGGAGAGGGAGGGATACTTGCCTGCTGGTGCTTTCAGTGAACGAGAGGGCGGCCGGTTTGTCAAACGAGGGTCTCAAAGTTTGCGCGGTTGGGTCACGGATTCTGCGTCCTTGGGTCTCGAATATCTCGTGAGATGCAGGTCTCGAATTCTGCGTGGTCACTGCAAGGAAAAGCCGCGCGGGAGTGCGGCTTTTGGAGACGGGTGTGGGTGCTAGGCGCTTCGGCGGTGGGTAGTTTCGTGGTGGTGCGGCTGGTTACGTGAAAGGCGGTTTTGTGTGGACTGGCGATAGGTTTTGGGTATCCTCTATATAAGAGGACGTGGTTGGATTCTCTCTGACTGCATGATCCCTGCTTCCTACAGACCGAAAAAGAAGTTCATGCGGCTTGCTATCGCGGAGGCGAAGCTCGCCCGTGACCGAGGCGACTATCCCATCGGCGCGGTCATCACCCGCCTCACGGGCAGGCGCGAAGTGGTCATTGCGAGCGCCGGTAACCGAGTAAAAACTTCAGGGTCAAGCATCAAACACGTGGAGTTGGAAACGCTTAAATACGTATCCAGCGGTTATGGCCGGTACTTGCCCGACTTCGTGCTCTACTCCACGCACGAGCCCTGCGCCATGTGCGCGGGCGCCTGCGTGTGGGCGAGAATCGGCGCGGTCGTTTACGGCGTCTCCCAGGAGGACATTGCCGCGTATGGCCGCAAGCGCGGCACGGAAGACTACAAGTGGCGAGCGTGCCTCATCCCCTGCCGACTCGTTTTCGAGAAAGGCAACCACAGGATCCCCGTCACTGGCGGTTTTCTCCGAAAAGAATGCCACACACTGTTCAGTTACCGCGCTGCATAACAGATACGCGATGATTGCAACAAAGCGCTTCGAGATTGTGTTACGAAAACCGAACACGCACCAGGAACAAATCTCTTGACAGCTCGCGATTTGACGCTAAGAATCGTGCGCACATACCGATCCATCCTCGTGGAGGCATATATGCCAAGACTCAGATTGCCATCCCCGGGCCCTTGCTTCCTGATTCTCGTTTTCTTGTTCGCAGCGCTTGCTGGCTTCGCACAAACCGCAGCTATCCTGCGCGGTAGCAACCTACGGAAAGCGCCTAATACGCACAGCGCCATTTTGGAAACCCTACATCCAGGGGATTCTGTGACGCTCACGTCGACTAAGAAACGTTCCGGCTACTACCACGTGAGCGCCAGCGACGGAACTGTGGGTTGGGTGTTGGCCAAGAACGTCTCAACCTCTGGGCCGTCTCCGGGTCCGGGGCCAACACCAGGTCCAGGGCCAACACCGGGTCCCGGACCAACACCAGGCCCGACTCCCACCGGCCTCGCCGGCCAACTGGCAGCCGCAAGCGTCAAGGCCGTTCCGCAGCCGTTGATTATCAATGGGCAAAACGTTTGCGGTACCACCGGGGACGCTACCGACGCCAAGACACAGGCGCTGGATGCCAACAAGAACCGCACCGATATTCCCGGTCCGACCGCCTATATTGCGGTTGACTGGAACGCGCTCGCCAACTTGCCTCCGGCTCAGGCGGATCAATTGCAGGGCGCTCCGGTTGAGGTTGAGGGCTTTCTGTCTCATCGCATACAAGTTGAGAATAGCGGCAGCGGCGAATCGACCAATTGCCATCTGACCAATCTTGACGAAGTTGATTGGCATATGTATCTGACGAACCAACCGGCACAAGGGATCGCCAATGCCATCATCGTTGAGACAACGCCGAGAACACGTCCGCTGCATTCGTGGGATCAGAACAAGTTGAGCCTGCTAGTGGACTCAAGCACTAAGGTGCGTATCTCCGGTTGGCTGATGTACGACTGGCAGCATATCGGCGTCATCGGCACACAGAGAGCGACTGTGTGGGAGGTGCATCCCATCACTCGCATTGAAACGCAGGACTCCAGTGGAAGTTGGCATAACGTCGAAGGGCCTTGATAACACTTGGGGGTTCACTGCAAACGTCGTAACCGGCTAGTCAGATTGCGAGGAAGAGAAGATGCCCGCCTGGAAGGGAATAGTGGGGAGCGGCTTTACCGTTGCGGACTTTGAGCAGTATGTGCAGACCATACAGCTGACCGCCTGGCGCCCTCAGTTCGTCGTGCTGCATAACACGTTTATTCCTCGGCTTGCTGACTGGCATCAGGTCCCAGGCGAGCAGCGGATGCAAAATCTGCAACACTATTACCGCGACACGCAGCATTGGTCGGCTGGTCCTCATTTGTTTATAGCTGACGACCTGATTTGGGTTTTTACTCCGCTGGATACGCCCGGCGTCCACTCTCCGTCTTGGAATGCGATCTCGTGGGGAGTGGAACTCGTGGGCGACTACTCCAGCGAAGATCTAAGTGCTGGAGTTCAAGAAAACGCAACGCGGGCTCTGGCGGCCCTTTACGGGTTAGCAGGCCTAACGCCGGACAATTTGCGATTGCATAAGGAAGATCCGAACACAACCCACAAAGACTGCCCTGGTACGAGGATTGTCAAGGATGACGTGATCGCTCTCGTCACTGCTTGCCTATCTGACCAGTTTACGGGCGAACACGTTCCCGGTGCCGTGGCTTAAGAGGGTGAGAGAGACTAGGTATGAGGAAAATAGGCGCCAGCGGATGCGGTCGGAGAATAGTCGCGGGCATTGTGTGACGGGGAGTGGGTCTGAGGTCAGGCGGCGCAGAAAAGGCAGCAGGACAAGCTTAAGGATTGCCTGAGAAATAGAAAAAGCCCCCAGTTCCCGCTGAGGGCTGCATGCTAATCCCATGCGCGCATTTAGGGCTGGAGCCGCGCTATTTCAACTCTCAAGATTGCTTTTGGATCTCCTCATCCAGCTTTGCCATCAGGTCATCTCTCAACTTCTGACCTGAAGCCATTCTGCCGTCAAGCTCTGCTTTCGTTACGACGCCTTTCGCGATTAATAACTCCGCCAAGGCAGTTGATTGCGCGAGCGCCTGAGTCGCGAATTTCATCGTATCGGCCAAGACGGGAAGGAGAGCAGCCAGTGGATCATTTGTCATTCCATCTCCTTAATTCAGCAGATGAGAGATCGGCGGGAAGCGACTCGGTCGTCGAGCCGCAGCAAAGACTACTTGACTTGGTGCTTGGCAAACTCTTCGGGTGTGAACTTGCCGGCCTTAACGTAGCTTTCATTCAGTTCCGTATACTGCTTCCATTTCTCTGGCAGGTCGTCCAAGGCAAAAATCGCGGATACCGGGCAGACCGGTACGCAGGCGCCGCAATCAATGCATTCTACCGGGTCAATGTAGAGTTGGGGCACATCGTCGAATGCGGGGCGGCCGTCGTGGTAGGTCGTGTTCTTCTTGGGGTGGATGCAATCTACGACAGGCGTCAGCGCAGGCGGTGTCTTTGACCCCGATGCAGGGTTCGGCAATGACATAGGCCATAGGCCACCTCCCCGATCAGAGTCAACGGTATGCCTGTGGGAGAGAACATTCAAGCGCTCGTGTGGTCAGGCGGCGTCGCTGAAGGTTGAATCCACCGCGATGCTCCATTCCGCAATGCTTGCGCAGGACCAGCCAACAACATCGACTCCCAAATCCTCAGATACGATGGCGCCGGTGATCCCTACTGGCAAGTGACTCGTGTTCGCGATTGCTGTAGAGTTTGGGACGAGCTTCATTGACCATCAACGTGCGCCCGCCGTGGACCGAACCGTTCAGGGTACGAATAGCATCTCGCGCCTCCCGACCATTAGTCATCTCGACGAACGCAAATCCGCGCGGTTGACCTGTGTCGCGATCATTGACGGTCGTGACTGTTTTAACTGCTCCGTACGCCGCGAACAATGTCTGAAGCTGGTCTTCGTGAGTGGAAAAATCTAAGTTACCGACGTAGATGTTAGTCATGGCTTACCTCCGGTGGTTTGAGCATCGCTCTCCACTACGTGATCGTCCAACCCGTCATGCTTCACCGACGAGTTTCACAGTGATCTTTGAGGTTGAGGCTCGGACGACTTTTCGTTCGCTGCCTCCTGCTACTTCGCCTTCTGCCTGAAGCCAGTCTTCCTCCGCATGGCCATCTGTTCTGCCGCGCACCTCATACAGCTCGTAAGCACGAGCGCGCACGTTCTCCTCATCGTGAGTCGTGATAGCTGCGTCTCGATCGGTCAAGAGTTCCTGTTTCATGACTTTTCTCCTTGATTTTATTGTCTCCATCTGTGTGCGATCGGTCGGTAAGGCCTTATGCGACATGTGGGATTCCTGGCCTCTGCGCCCAGTCTTCAGAAACCTTGTCGCGGGCGATGACTTCGTCGGCGCAGGTGGGAGACAGGTACGTTGGGGGGCCGACCAGGAACCTGATCCGCTGCCCTGGATGCTGGCGCCGAATCGTTCTCCAAAACTCCACTGCTTCTTTGGATCTCTGGCGCACGTCTAGCAGTACCAAATCGAAAAAATCAGGCACCCAGAGCAACTCTGCTTCCGTCACGCTTTTGGCCGTGTGCACGTGAACCCCGCGGCTTCTTAGCACACGTGCGCGCATCTGCTGCATTGCTTCGTTGCCATCGATGATGAGCACGTTTTTCGTGCCCATTTGGAAAGAAATCGGCGATTGCTGGGGCACAGAAAACCTCCAAGTCTTCTGGAGGCGGGCGTTTCGGAAAGCAGTTACCTTTGAGAAGCGGGCGTGACCAGAAAGATCTAAACCTCGACTCTTCTTGTCTCTTTCGTAAGGGGGGCGGGGATCGGCCGCCCCCCAACGAACGCAAAAGCCTGCTTGCCTCAGGCTGCTACGAGAACTGCGACCTTTTGCAACGTCGAGTGGGCAACCTCAAAGTTGCGGACCTCAGGAGTACCCTCGACCACTTTCGCCAGGGCCTTCAGCACTTCTGGATAGCTGCCGCGGAGATAGGCTTCCGCGTCCTCTTTCTTGTCCCAAAGACTGATAGCGA
>Ga0209415_10012808_pt1 | contig 13925 bp, 11 predicted proteins | sample PeaSoiSIISIP2007_FD_187696 | JGI IMG/M metagenome (GOLD analysis project Ga0209415, IMG submission 187696) | Peat soil microbial communities from Weissenstadt, Germany - SII-SIP-2007 (SPAdes) (version 2) | ecosystem: Environmental > Terrestrial > Soil > Wetlands > Peat | place: Germany... | reverse complement strand
CGCGCCGTTATAGGCCTTGATCCGCTTTAAGTACAGCTCGACAAGACCCACGCTGGTGATCTTTTTCGTCACGATCGCGCGTTGAATATCGGCAATACTGGCCTCTTGGAGGTGAAACTTGGCTGGAGACTGCTGTTGCGCGCCAACCGTGGCGCTCACAGCCATAAGGGCGACCAGCAATCTGGCTTTCCTTCGGCAGCCGCTAGGACAGAAAAGTTGCAACATCGCGTTGGCCAGGGCTTATCGGCAACAAGTATAGTCCGTCTGGAGGCCGGGATTGCATAGGGATTGCATAAGGAATGACAGGCGCGCTAGTCTTGAAACCTACGGCCTTCGCGCCGGACATTTTACTTTCTTCACCTTCGACACAAGGAACAGTTCGCAATGCCATACAATATCTTGCTCATGGGCGCGTCCTACGGCTCGCTCCTCGCCTCCAAAATTTTGTTTGGCGGCCACACGATTCATCTGGTCTGCCTGCCGGCGGAGGCCGATCTGATCAACGCGGAGGGCTTCCGCGTAAGGTTGCCGGTGAAAGGGCGCAAGGATCCCGTAGTGCTCGATTCGCGTAAGCTGCCCGGTAAGGTGACCGCCGGACCGGCGGCCGGTGTCAATCCGAAGGACTACGACCTGGTCGGCTTGTGCATGATGGAACCGCAATATCGCACGGCTGGCGTGCGGGAATTGCTCGATGCAGTAGCGAAATCGCGCGTGCCGTGCATGTCGATCATGAACATGCCGCCGCTGCCGTACATCCGGCGCATCCCTGGCCTGGACCACGACGCGCTGAAGCCAGCCTACACCGATCCTACGGTCTGGGAGAATTTCGATCCCAAATGCATGACGCTCAACAGTCCGGACCCGCAGGCGATCCGCCCGCCGGACGAGCCGGTCAACGTCCTGATGGTGACGCTGCCGACCAACTTCAAGGTCGCGAGATTCGACGACGAAAAATCCACCGCGATTCTTCGCCAGCTCGAGAAAGACATCGAAGGCGCGCGCGTCGACACGCCGGAGGGCAAGATCGAGTTGCCGGTGAAGTTGAAGGTGCACGAGTCTATCTTCGTGCCGCTGGCAAAATGGGCGATGCTGCTGGCCGGCAACTATCGCTGTATCACCGCAGATGGCATACGCACGGCGCAGGAGGCGGTACACAGCGACCTGGAGACCTCGCGTTCGGTCTATGAGTTCGTCAACAACTTGGTCGTGAAGCTCGGCGCCAACCCTAATGACCTCGTGCCTTTTGAGAAATACGCGGCCGCTGCGCAATCCCTGGTTCGTCCGGCTTCAGCGGCGCGCGCTCTCAGCAATGGCGCGCTGTATATCGAGCGCCCCGATCTTCTCGTCCAGCTGATTGCCAAGCAGAAGGGCCTGAGTCACCCGGTGATCGACGGCATCGTGGCGCTGGTGAACTCGCGACTCGATGCCAATCGCAAAAAGGCGGCGTCAGCCACCCCATAGTGCCGGTGAACGCACGCCTGCTAAGGCGTTACAATATGGACCGTGATGAATCCGCATGAGTTCAAACGGCGTGAATTCCTTCGTAGCCTCGCGGCCGGCGCAGCAGCCCTGAGTTTGCCTCGGATCGGCTTCGGTCAGGCGAGCCTCACCTCGACCAAGCTTTCCGATTCGATATCGGTGATTTCGGGGGCGGGGAATAACATCGTCGCCCTTGCGGGCAGTGGCGGAAGTCTCCTGGTCGATTGTGGCGACGCCGCGCACGCGCAGGAAGTCCTCAAGATTACGGGTCGCGTCAACACGGTGATCAACACCCACTGGCACCTCGAATCGACCGGGGCCAACGACGCGATGGCAAAGGCCGGCGCGAAGCTCGTATCGCATGTGAACACGCAACTGTGGATGACCCAGGAGATCATTCACGATTGGGAAAAGAAGGTTTTCCCGCCGCGCTCTAAGGAAGCCCAGCCCACGGAGACGTTCTACACCACGGGCAAGCTAACCTCCGGGCCAGAACCGGTCGAATACGGTCTCATGCAGATGGCCCACACCGACGGCGATATCTACGTGCATTTCCCGCTATCGAACGTTCTGGCGGTGGGCGATGCAGTGCAGCCCGGCAGGCTTCCGATGCTCGACTTCCCGACGGGCGGCTGGATCGGGGGAATGCAGGATGCGCACCGCGCGATCCTTCGTCTGGCGAACGACACCACCAAGATCGTCCCCGCCACGGGGAAGGTGATGACCAAATCCGAGGTGCAGGCGAGCCTCGATATCCTGACCAAAGTCCGCGAACAACTGGTGAAACTCTTGAAGCAAGGCAAAGGACCCAAGGATATGATCGATGCGAAAGCCGTCCAGGAGTTCCAGGGCCAGTTGGCCGGCGATCCAGACGCGTTCATCTTTACCGCCTACCGGGGACTTTGGGCCCACGTCCGGGAACTCGGCGGGATTGTGTAGATTTCGATACTATAGTAACGGCTGGAACTCTTTCACAATGCGTAACTTACTCCTAGTCACGTTCCTAGCTGTGATGGTGGCAGGCTTGGTGGCGGCGCCTCCTCAGGACAGTAAGCAAGCGCCGGCCGATCCGAACAGAGCACTCGTCAATCGATACTGCGTCGGTTGCCACAATCAACGCCTCAAGACCGCGAAACTGGAACTCGATGTCCTCGATCTTACGCATCCGGAAAAGGACGCGCTGACCTGGGAGCGCGCCATCCGCAAGCTGCGCGGAGGCATGATGCCGCCGCCGGGCGCGCCCCGGCCTTCGGTGGCGGAAGTGAATTCGCTGGCTTCCTACCTGGAAGACTCTCTGGACAAGGCCGGCGCTGCGAATCTCAACCCGGGTAGCGTCCGTATCCACCGGCTGAATCGCGCCGAGTACACCAACGCAATGCGCGACCTGTTTGGTATCGATGTGGATGCAGCCGCACTGCTACCCACCGATGATATTAGCGACGGTTTCGACAACATCGCGGCAGCCTTGAAGGCGTCGCCGTCGTTCCTGGATCAATACATCATGGCGGCTCGCGCGGTGGTCAAGCAGGCGATCGGAACCCCGCTCACGGGCAAAGAAGTGAAGACGACACTCCGGGGAGTCGACGCGAGCGTGCCTCTGCCTCCGGGAGCTCGCAGCGGCATCACCGCGCAGTACTTAGCCCCATATGAAGGAGACTACGAACTTCGCGCTGCTGGCAACCCGGCGATCTTTACCGTGGACGGAGCGCCGGTCGACACTAAGGGCCGCACTCACTTAAAGGCGGGGCTTCATACCATCGTCTCGGCGGCACCGGAGCGGAGTTTCGTCGAGAGTGAGGGCGAGCTGTTTGGATTCGTTCCAGGCGGGGCGGGAACCGGATACGCCAGTACCGGAACCGGCGGCGGAGGTGGCGGCGGAGGCGGCCGTGGGGGTCCCGGAGGAGCGGGCGTCACGGTCAACGGCCCGTTTAACCCCACCGGCGATCCGATTGACACGGCCAGCCGGACGCGAATTTTCGTATGCCGCGCTCCCGACCCGAAGGAAGAGACCGCGTGCGCTTCGCGCATTCTTGGGAACCTTTCGCGGAAGGCTTACCGCCGTTCGGTGACCGACAAGGACCTCGCGCCTCTGATGCAGTTTTACAGCGAGGGCCGGCAGACCGGCACGTTTGAAGGCGGCATCGAGAACGCGATGGTGGCGATGCTCGCGAGCACCAAATTCCTGTACCGCTCGGAACCGGCGCCCGCAAACGCGAAGCCTGGCAGCATCTACCGCCTCAATGCCACGGAGCTTGCGTCGCGCTTATCGTTCTTCCTCTGGAGCAGCATCCCCGACGAGGCCCTGCTGGCCGTGGCCGAACAGGGCAAGCTGAGCGATCCCAAGGTCCTGGAGCAGCAGGTCCGCCGCATGTTGGCCGACCCGCGGGCCAAGACGCTGACCACCAACTTCGCATTTGAGTGGCTGAAGGTTCGCGATATGGATGCGCTCGAGCCCGACCCGTTCACCTATCCAGCCTTCGATCGCGCACTCCGAGTCGCGCTGCGCCGCGAGATGGAGCTGTTCGTGGACAGCGTCTTCCACGAGGATCGGAGCGTGGTGGATCTTCTCAGTGCCAACTACACGTTCGTCAACGAGCGCCTGGCCGCGCACTACGGAATAGAGAACATTCGAGGCGACCAATTCCGCCGCGTGACGCTCACCGATCCGAATCGCTTCGGGCTGCTCGGTAAGGGCGCGGTACTGATGGTGACCGCGTATCCGAACCGGACTTCGCCGGTTCTGCGCGGGTCGTATATCTTGGAGAACATCACGGGCACGCCGCCCTCTCCGCCTCCGCCGAACGTCGAGGCGTTCAAGGAGAACAAGGAGGGCGAAAAGCCGAAGACCATTCGCGAAATCATGGAAACGCACCGTGCGAATCCTACCTGCAACGCCTGCCACGGCGTGATGGACCCGCTGGGGTTCTCGCTGGAGAATTTCGACACCATCGGCAGCTACCGGTCCATGGACCGCTTCACCCGCACCAAGATCGATACCAGCGGCAAGCTGGTGGATGGAACCGCGGTGAACGGCCCGAGCGATCTGCGCAACGCGCTTCTGCAGCACCCCGAGCAGTTCGTGCAAACGCTCACGGAGAAATTGATGACGTATGCGCTGGGCCGCGGGATCGAGTATTTCGACATGCCCAGCATCCGGAAGATTGTGAAGGATGGCAAGCGCGACAATTACAAGTTCTCGTCGATCGTGATGGGGATTATTGCCGCGCCGGCGTTCCAGTCGAGTATGGTTGAACCCATTCAGCCATCGGCCCCTACGCAGGTGGCCGCGAAGTAGCGATACAGGGAAGTAGAACAGGAGCATCGAAATGTTTATCACCAAGAAGCACTTGTCGCGGCGTACGGTCCTGCGGGGTGTGGGAACCGCTCTGGCGCTGCCGCTGCTCGACGCCATGATTCCTGCGCGCACCGCCTTGGCGCAGACCGCGGCAAAGGCGACGCCTCACCTGGGATTCATCTACTTCCCTCACGGCGCGGTGCAGAACCGGTGGACTCCTACGGGCACGGGCGGCCCGATGGGCGAGTTTGGCGACATCCTGAAGCCGCTCGACAAATATAAGTCGATGACCACGGTGTTCAGCAACATCGATAACCAGGCGCCGGTCGGCCCGGTACATGCTCTTGCACCCGGAACGTGGCTTTCCTGCGTTCATCCGGCGATCAGCCAGGAAGCGCATGCTGGAACCACCGCTGACCAGCTCGCGGCGCAGCACATCGGCCAGGATACGCCCCTCCCATCCCTGGAAGTCGCGACCGAAAACAAGGGCGGCGGAGGTTTTTGCGACCGCGATTACGGCTGCTCCTACGCGGGAACCATTTCATTCCGCACGCCGACCACTCCGCTGCCCATGGAGACGGATCCGCGCAAGCTGTTCATCCGCTTGTTCGGCCAGGGTGACAATGCCACCGAACGCGCGCGGTTGTCCAAACAATATGTGTCTCTTCTCGACATGGTGGGGAGCGAAACCAAGGAGTTGCAAAAAACCCTTGGGCCATCCGACAACGCCATGCTCTCCGATTACCTGGAAAGCGTTCGCGAGATCGAGCGCCGCATTCAGAAGATGGAAGCCCGCGATCTCTCGCACGTCGATATTCCCAATGCTCCCGCCGCAGGGCAGATCGCGTTCGACCAGCACCTCAACCTGATGTTCGATCTGGTGGCGCTGGCGTACCAGGCCAACATGACACGCGTGTTCTCCTTCATGATGGCGGCGGAAGTCAGCGGACAGACCTATAACCACATCGGCGTGCCCGACGCCTTCCACCCGCTGTCCCATCACAACAACGAACCGGCCAAGATGGAGCGGCTGGCGAAGGTGCAGACCTATCACACGCAGGTGTTCGCCAAGTTCCTCGACAAGCTCGCCAAGATGCCGGATGGCGACGGCACGATGCTGGAGCATTCGCTGTTCCTCTACGGCAGCAACATGAGCAACAGCAACGCGCACAACCACTATCCGCTGCCGACGTCGATCGTCGGCGGCTGGAAGACCGTGAAGGGTGGCCAACACCTGACGCTGCCGGATCATACGCCGCTCGCAAACGTGCTGTTGACGATGCTGGATCGGGCGGGCGTCACGCAAGACAAGATCGGCGACAGCACCGGCAAGCTCCTGGAGGTCTAGCGCGATGAAGAGTTTGTTTCTTGCGGTGCTGGCTGCCATCCCGGTTCTGGCCGCCGACGCTCCCGTTCCAGCCGCTCCGCTTGCGGCCGCGGTCAAGGCGGGCCAACGCGCGGCTGCGATCGATATGATCGCGAAGAAGTCGGCCGACGTGAATGCGGCGGAAGCCGATGGATCAACGGCTCTCCTGTGGGCCGCGAACGGGAATGACGCGGATCTCGTCTCCCGCCTGCTGAAGGCGGGTGCAAAGCCGAATGTCCGCAATCAGCTCGGATCCACGCCGCTCGCGGAAGCGACTTTCAATGCCAACACGGAGATGGTCAAGTCGCTGCTCGATGCGGGCGCGGATCCAAATGCCGCCGGCCCGGACGGCCAGACGTCTCTTATGGTCATCGCGCGGACGTCGAATGTCGCCGCTGCGAAGCTGTTGCTCGACAAGGGCGCCAATCCCAATGTGAAGGAAGCGCAGCGGGAGCAGACCGCGCTGATGTGGGCTGCCGCGTCCAGCCAAGGTCCTATGATGCGTGAACTGCTGGCCCACGGCGCCGAGGTTGACGCGAAGTCCGCCCTTGACCTTATGACTCCGCTGGTCAGCGGAGAGCCGCGTGCACAGCCTCGTCCGCCGGGGGGCATGACGGCGATGCTGTTCGCAGTCCGCGAAGGCTGCATGGATTGCGCCAAGGCTCTCGTGGAGAAAGGCGCGAAGATCGATTTGCCTGATCCCGAAGGCGTGACGCCCTTGATCTCGGCGGTTTTTAACGCGCATTTCGACGTCGCGAAGTACCTGATTGACCAAGGCGCGAACGTCAACCGCTGGGACTGGTGGGGCCGCACTCCTCTGTATCTCGCCGTCGACTACAACACTCTTCCTCATGGCGGACGCCCGGACCAGCCTTCGCTCGATGAAACACTGCCAATCGACATGATCCGCATCCTGCTTGAAAAGGGAGCGAATCCCAATGTTCAGTTGAAGCTTGCCATACCCTATCGATCCACCGGCAACGATCGCGGTCTGGATGGCATGCTGGGCGTGGGCACGACGCCGCTACTGCGCGCGGCGAAAGCGCTCGACGCACCGGCGATCAAGCTGCTGCTCGAACACGGGGCCATCATCGATCTGCCAAGCAGCCAGGGCATGACGCCGACCTTGGCGGCTTCCGGCATGGGATCGACGGACGCCGATACGCGCGGTTATTTCACCACTTCGGATGTCCAGGACCGCTCCATTGCGTCATTGGAGTTGCTGCTCGCGCACGGCGGCGAGCTGAACGGCCGAGCTGGCCGACTACAACAAGCGGCTCTGCACGGAGCTGCATTCTGGGGCTGGAACAGTGTTGTCGAGTATCTCTTGAAGAAGGGCGCCGACATCAACCTCACGGATTCCAGAGGGTTCACGGCGGTCGATTACGCGATGGGCCGGGCTGGTGGCAACAGCCGTGGCGGGCAGCGCATCGACATTCACAAGGACACGGCCGACCTGATCGCTTCCAAGGGCGGAATCGCGGGAACTCCCACGCCGCAGGCCGGCGCCCGTGGCGGCCCTCCCGGGCGCTAGCGCCAGCCGAGTGTCTAATAGTTCCGGGCGACGTAAGATAGGTCAGATATAATCCGCCAAGGAGGACCAGTATGCGTCTTCAGATTTTCTGTGCCGTGATGCTCGGCGCCGCGTCCATCGTCAGCGCCCAAATGCCTTCCAAACAGGCCAAGCAGCCGCCCGATCCCCACACCCTGGTTCTGGCGGGCGACCGTTTCAAGCCGCTCAAGTACGACGACATGACGCCCGAGCAGAAGACCATGATCGATCACCTGCTGGCCGGAGAGCGCGGCGGGGCCAATGGACCGTTCAACGTCCTGCTGCGCAGTCCCGAGGTGGGCGATCTGGGCGCTCAATTCGGCGGCGCGATGCGTTTCCGCACCGGCCTGCCGGCGGATGTCCGTGAGGTCATCATCATCATGACCGGACGCTACTGGATGGCGCAGTACGAGTGGAACGCTCACAAGAACGCGGCCCTGCAAAACGGCGTGAACCCGGCCATCGTGGACGCGATCGCCACAGGCAAGCGTCCTGCCGGGATGCCGCCGGACATGGAGATTGCCTACAACCTCATCGATGAGCTCCTCACCACTCACCAGGCAACCGACGCCACGTTCAAGGCAGCCAAGGAAAAATATGGCGAGAAGGGCGTCGTCGACATGATCGGGTTGAGCGGGTGGTACGGATTGGTTTCGATGCTGCTCAACGTGGACCGTTATCCTATGCCGCAAGGCGTGGAACCCGGGCTGAAGCCTCTTGAGAATCCGCTCCCGATAGTCGGAATGGGATTTGCAACGCCGGTTCCGGGAGCGATCACGCCCGCTGAGACGAAGTCGGCAGCCAACGGCAAGGAATTCACCATGCGGGGCGACCGCTTCAAGCCGCTCACCTACGAACAGATGACCCCTCAGCAAAGAAAGATGACGGATATTGCAGTCGCCCAGCGAGGCACCGGCGGCAGCTTCAATATCAACGTCCGCGACCCCGACGGGGGCCAACTGCTGTTCGACATGGGGGACCGCGTCCGTTTCCATATGGCGGTTCCGGACAAACTCAAGGAATTGGCGATTATTATTACGGCGCGCTACTGGGGCGCGCAGTTCGAATGGCTCGCTCACCACCGGGCCGCCGTGCAGGCCGGGTTCAGCGAGGACAAAGTGAAAGCCATCGCCGAAGGCAGGCGCCCGGTAGGGATGTCGGCCGATGAGGAGGCCGTCTACAATTTCATCACGGAGCTATATAAGACCAGGCAGGCGAGCGACGCTACCTTCGCGGCGGTCAAGAGCGTCGCCGGCGAGCGCGGCGTCGTGGATTTGATCGTCAGCGCGGGCTACTATCAGGCGGTTTCCATGTTAATGAATACCGACCGTCTGCCCGTGGGCGCCAACCAGCAACCTGAGCTGAAATACCTGGCCAAGCCGCTTCCCTGATCGGCCGCGCCGGTTCTCCGGGGCAAGGTGTCAGGGCTTGCGGTTATATCTCGCGTCGCCTTCAGCGGCGCTCAGAATGAAATGGGTAACCTTGCCGCTCGAATCCGTGAAGAACTCTATCGAAGCAGCTGTCGAATCAAACCTGGTCTGGGTTTGCGGAACCAGAGGAAAATCCTTCATGTACAGTTGGTCCTTGACTACAGTGACGGTCTGAGCGGGGCCGTAGAAAGCGGCAGTGCCGGGGGGCCCGCTGCGATATTCATATTCACCGGCGTACTTCGCGAGGACGGCTGGACTGGGGTGGGCGGCGGCTTTCGCCGTCGCTACCAGATGCGCTGTGTCGCGCTCGTTCTCGTTGCAGACATACTCGAGCATGTCGCTGTCGGCCGCGTAGTTGACCGCCTGCGTGATGGTCAGCGGCTTAGTCAACGTCTCGGGATCTTCAAAGGTGACCTGAACCTGCATGTGCCCGAAATCGGAGCGCCGGAATCTCTCCGTCACGCGAAGGTACTCGGAGTGGGGGTGGCCGACCATATCCAGCCAAGTCTTGTCATTGAACCCCGCCGACTGAACGACCAACGTATCTCCTTCCCAGTGACCCACCGAATACCCCATCCAGGTCGGATTCGGATCTTTGGGTAGCGGGCGCCCATCCATATAAATCTGCCGGAAGCCGCTGAGCTCATAGAGCAGTCCGATCACGGTGGGGGACTGAATGATGCGATACATCCGGGTCGACCCGGAGGCGAAAATTGCCGATGGACCCGCGGGGAGGCAGTGCGTCACGGGGTTATCGCGCCTCAGATCCGCGGCGCGTTTCAAGAAGAGGGCCTCGGCGGCCGGCCGGAAGATTCCTTCGTCCTTTACATCCTGGATCACGTCAAAGCGATACGGGCTGGGTTCGGGCTCCCATAGCCCAGCCATATCTGGCTTGCCATCAGGCGTCCGGGGAGCGGGCGCCGCCAGATTCGGTTTGCCATCGCTCGTGCGGGGAATCGCTGGCTCGCGGAAACCGAGCCATTGGGCGCTCGCGGAAGCTGACAGGATCAGAGCTAACACTGCTGCGGCCGGTATCTTATTCACAAGACCTCTCGTTGATGGCTGGTTATATAACATCGGACCGCCGACGGGACTGACGACTGCCAGGAGCTACTGTTTGCCGCCCGCGCTATCCTCCGAAGAGCCGGCGAAAACCTTCCGGCCGTCCGCCAGGTTCACAGACCGGGAGTTGCAGCGCTTCGAACCGTCCTTAGCCACGGCTCCGTCGATGGTGACTTCGTCGCCCTCTTTCACGGAATTGCGGGTCCAGCCTTCCCGCAATAAGACGTTCGGAGGACCGCCTTCGCACGCCCATTCCGTCACTTTGCCGGTGTCGTCCTTGACGTTGAGATAGACATAGATATGCGGGTTGCGCCAGTCGACCTTGGTGACCGTCCCCTTCAGCGTCACGCGCTTGTTGGCGTCAAACTCGGCCGCGAAGGAGTGATGCGCGAGCAACTGCACCGCGGCCGCCACCACAAGACTCGATAAGACGATAAGTGATTTCATTTTCCCACCATGTGTTCCAGATCCTGATTGTTCTCGCATACCGCTTCCAAAAGTTCCGTATCAGGCAGCAGGCGAGGAGATTCCTTCACCTTCCAAGGCTTGGTGTACATCTTGGGATCATCAATCGTGATCTCCAGGGACATGTGCCCGAAATCGATTCTGTGATACCGCTCGGTTACGTGTAAGGCTTCGCTGGTCGGGTGGCCGTTGATATCGAGCCATCCCTGCCCATTGAAGCCGTTGGAATCGATCACCAAGTCGTCGCCATCCCATTTTCCAATCGAGTATCCATACCAGGACGGCTCAGGATCTTTGGGCAGCGGGCGGCCATCTAGGAAAATTTCACGATGGCGGGCGCCCTCATACAGCATGACCATTTCTTCCTTGGCGGGAATGTCGATCAGCTTAAACGGCGAAGTGACGGTCTGTTTCAGCGGAAGGCTCAGGGGAAGGCAGCGCGCGCTGGGATCGTCCTTGCTTTCGTTCGCGCGGCGGCGCTTGTACTCCGCGGCAGCCGCGGGCTGAAAAGGAACCTCGTCTTCCTTCATGTCGGCGGCGATGTTAATCATGTACTTCGTGACGCCCATCCACACGCCCGACATATCCGGCTTGCCATCGGGTCGCCGGGGAGTGGGAGCGGTCAGGATGGCTTTCCCGTCAGGCCCGCGTGGCGTTCCCTTAACCGGGTAGTTCAGCCACTGCGCCCAAACCGAGCTGGGGATCAAGCACAACAGGGCGATCACGAAGTAACGCATCGTCTCGAAGAAATTATACAGCCTGCCGAGCCGCGAAAGTGATGGAGCGGTTTAGGGCGCCGGGACAGGCATCAGGAACCGACCGCCATCCGGAGTCACGTCCCAGAACGATACCCCCTCCGGCGCCTTAAATAGGGGTTTCGGCGTTCCGGCCTTAAATCCGTTAGCGGTGTTTACTTCCATGGCCGTCACCATCCCATCCTGACCGAGGTAAAAGATCTCTTTACCGTCTCCGCGCCACAGAGGAGTTCTTCCACCGCCGCTGGTCAGGACGACCGGCATGCCTACAGTTCCCGTGGCAGGATCGAACGGACGCACGGAAACTTCATTCGTGCCCGACTCGTTGGAGGTATAGGCGATCCAGCGTCCATCCGGTGAGAATCTGGCCGTGATGCTGGTGAACTGTGGATCGACCACGGGCACCGGCACACGATCCGCTGGTCCCGAGGCGGCCAGTAGCTTTACATGCGTCGGCTGCCCGAGGCTGTAGTAGATCAAGAACCGGCCGTCCGGCGACCAGCTTGTCGGACCCTTGCCTTCACTCGATTTGTAAAATAGCTCCTCGGTTCCTGTCCCATTTGAGGCTTTCTGGTACAGATCGTACACTCCGCCCCGGTTGGACGTGAAGATGATGCGGCTTCCATCGGGCGACCATGTGGGGAACGCATCCCAGCCAGGGTCCGAGGTGAATCGAGTTGTCTTTCCGTTGGCGATCTCGAGCAGCCAGATGTCGCGATTCTGCGTCTGCGGATCGGCGCGTTCGAAGGCGATTCGCTTCCCATCCGGCGAAATCGTCAAGGTGCGGTACAAACCCGGTTCTCCCGACGTGCCGGCGACTTTGCCTTGCCGGTCAAACCACGTCAGGCGTCCTTGAACGCCCCCCTTGGGAGCCGCTTTCCCGGGTTGCGCGGCAGGTTGCTGGTCGCTGTTCTGTGCTTGGACGACCACGAACAGCGCCAAGCCGGCGCTCACCACGAGGATCGTACTTAGAAGTATCTTCAGCATCACGATTTATTGCTGCGGGGCTAGTCGGACAGTAGCGGTCGGGGCACGGCGTGGGGGTTCAAGAACCTGGGCGACGACACTATCCGGCAGTTGGAATCTCACCTCAACAACGACTGCCGGGGACACCACATCCCCGTTCAGAAGCGCCGGCTTGAAGCGCCATTGGTCGACTGCGGCAGTTACGCTTTCGTCGATCGCACGCTCGATCCCTTTCGTCACGCGGATATCGCGCGGCGCTCCGTCTTCACCGACTCTCAAAGCGACTGTTACGGTTCCTTCCAGCCCGGCGTTACGAGCCTGTTCCGGGTACAGCGGAACTTGCCTATAGATGATTTCCGGCGGCATCACGTGACCGCTGGGAGCCGGAGGCGGATGAAGCGCGCTGAGGAGCCGGGCCACATCCGTCGATGCGAGATTCCGCGGGCCCCACACAAAGTCAAACGTACAGGGAACCGAAACAGGCTTTCCCTCTTTCATCCCCGGAGTGAAACGCCACTGACGTAAAACTGCAGTAGCCTGATCGTCCCAGACGCTGTCGGATGACCGCGCCGCCTGGATGTGAACGGGCACGCCGCTTTCGTCGACCTCGAAAGGTACGGTGATAAACGCTTGCCGCCCAATGGCCCCGAGCAGCCGCCCTTCCTCGATCGCCGAACCGTTGAAGACGCCGGCTCCGCCTGGATAGTATGCAGACAAAACGCTCGGCCGCGACGCTCCCTCGGGAGGGCGAAAGTCCACTCCGATCAAATGCCAGCGGGATTGTTTAGAGGGCAGTGAGAAATCGACCGCCAGGCTAACGGATTTCGTGTCAGGCTGGAATCGCCACTGCTGGACCGCCTCGATGGCCTTCTCATCCAGACCCAGCCCGAGAGATTTACTCACGCTCAGATCGCTTGCTCGGCCGTCCTCACCTGCCACGCCCGCGACGACAACGGTCCCTTCAAGCTCGGCTACGCGGGCTTCGTCGGAGTATTCCGGATCGGTTCGCGAAAGCAACTCCGCCGGTGCTGTTCGCAAAACAGAGACGGGAGTAGCCGGAGTTACGCCCGCGAATCGCAAGTACTCAGTCGCTTCGGTGATGGCGTCCTGAGTGTTATCGCCGGTCCCGTAGGCTAGCTGGTGTTCCCGCACCGCGCGATCGCGCTGGCCGGTGGCATCGAAGATTCTGCCCAGGTAGATATGCGCCCAGACTTCGGTCCATCGGGGCTGTAAGTCGCCGCTCAGGGCTTCGCGAAGTTCGTTGGCGGCTGCCTGATAATTGCCCTGCTGGCTGAGGATTTCGCCGATCCGAAAATGCGCCAGCGAACTATTGCGATGTGTCTCGAGGTCCTTCCGATACTGCGTCAGCGGATCAACGATGCTCTGGCTGAACCCCACAGCCATCGAGACACCCAGCATGGCGATCATCGTCGCCAATTTCATAGGTCGCCTCCCCGTATCGACAAGTTTACTCCTCTTATCGGGTGTATGATGGCATCCGGGCAAAGGCACAGGGAGGCTGAAAATGAACCGACGTTTCTTCTGCGGAGCGGCT
>Ga0209415_10012806_pt1 | contig 13926 bp, 12 predicted proteins | sample PeaSoiSIISIP2007_FD_187696 | JGI IMG/M metagenome (GOLD analysis project Ga0209415, IMG submission 187696) | Peat soil microbial communities from Weissenstadt, Germany - SII-SIP-2007 (SPAdes) (version 2) | ecosystem: Environmental > Terrestrial > Soil > Wetlands > Peat | place: Germany... | reverse complement strand
GCCGGCGCGGCCGGCACCGGGTGGACCGGCTCCTCGGGAAGAGCGGGCGACAGCGGGGCGTCGAGCTGCTCGGGTTCCGCGGAGCGGAAGAGCTCGTCGCTGCCGCGCAGCTGCGCGCGGCGAAATCCGCGCATCACCCCCGGGCCGCGCGCACCCGTTCGCGTGGGCGTTCCGCAGTGCCCGAGACCTCGACGGCGCCGCCGTCACCACCCTGGGCGATGACCGCCTTGGCGAGGGCCCGGTAGGAGCGAGAGCCCGGCGAGTTGGGGGCGTACTCGAGGATCGACTGGCCCGCAAGCGGCGTCTCCGCGAAACGGATCGACGAATCGACGGTGATCGGGAAGACCAGGTCGGGATACGCGCCCTTCACGAGGTCCAGCACCTCCTGGCTGTGCAACGTGCGCGACTTGTACAGCGTCGGGAGGATGCCGGCGATGTGCAGATGGCTGTTGAGCTTGACGCGCACGCGATCGATGGTGCGCTGCAGCTGTTGCATCCCCTTCATCCCGAAGTACTCGCACTGCAGCGGGATGATGACGTCGGTCGACGCGACCAGCGCGTTGATGCAGAGCAGACCGAGCGAAGGCGGGCAATCGATGACGACGTAGTCGTAGCGACCCTCGATCGGCTCGAGCTTCTCGCGAAGGATCGACTCGCGTCCGAACTCGGTGACGAGCTGCAGCTCGGCGCCGCTGAGGTCGATGTTGGCGGGAATGAAGTCGAGTCCCATCCCCTCGGACCGCAGCAGCACGTCGCCGACGTTGACGCGGTGGTCCGTGAGCAGGTCGTAGATGGTGTGCTCCAGCTCGTCCGGCCTGCGGCAGCCCATGTTGATCGTGAGGTGCCCTTGCGGATCGAGATCGACGGCGAGCACCTTCGTGCCCGCCTCGGCGAGCGCCGCCGCCAGGTTGACGGCGGTCGTCGTCTTGCCGACGCCACCCTTCTGGTTCGCGACCGAAATGATCCGCGTCATTGCTGGGGCGGTGTCGAGATGTCGCAAAGAGAACAGACGCGCCTCACTGAGCAGGTATCATAGCGAACCCGATTGCCCCACTCGACCGCTGGACGGGAGCACTCGCGTGCGGCGGTCGTTGGTTCGTGAATCTGGAGTGTCGAATGGTGTCTGAAGAACGGGTGAAACCTCGCGGCATGTTCGTCGAGGAGGCCATCCAGGCCGCGCTCGAAAGCCGCTGGGCGGAAGCGCTTGCGGTGAACCAGGCACTGGTCGAGCGGTATGGCTCGGACGAGGACACGCTCAACCGCATCGGCAAGGCGCTCACCGAGTTGGGGCAGCGCGAGGAGGCGCTCGAGTCATATTCGAGCTCGCTGCAGCTGAATCCACTCAACCTGATCGCGCAGAAGAATGTGCGCAAGCTCACCGCGATGCTCGAGAGCAAGGGCACGGTTGCCGGGTCCGCCTCCGCGATCGACGTGGAGCTCTTCACCGAGGAACCCGGCAAGAGTGCGCTCACGGTCCTCAGCGCGCCGTCGCGATCCGCCACGGTGGCCATCGCGCCGGGTGACGTGGTCGAGCTGTACCGGGAGGGAACGACCCTTCGCGCCCAGACGTCCCGGGGGGTGTCCCTCGGGGAGGTGGACACGAAGATCGCCCGCCGGCTCATCCCGCTCATGGAGAGCGGCAACCGCTATTCGGCTGCGGTCGCCCGTCTGGACGATCAGAACGTCGAGATCATTCTCCGGGAGGTGTACCAGGCCGCCGAGAATGCCCGGAAGTCGTCCTTCCCGCTCGCGAAGGGCGGCCGGCGCGAGGAGTTCCGTCCGTACGCCAAGGACTCCCTCCTGGCGGCCCGCGAGATCGATGCGAGCCCGCTCAGCGACGATGGGGACGAGACGTTCGGCGCGGAGGTGAGCGACGACGCGGAGGACGATCTCGGTGAGCTCGGGATGAGCACGTTCCAGTCGGACGCCGAGGAGGCGAGCCCCGATCTCGACACCGATGACGACGATGACACCCGCCCCGAGGACGAGTACTAGGCACGACGTCGCGTCCGCATCGGCCGTCGTGGCCGAGCGCGTCGGCGGGTACCTCCCGATCGGGTCGTACGGGCTGATCGGCGACTGCCGCTCGGCGGCGCTCGTCGGGGTCGACGGCAGTATCGACTGGCTCTGCCTGCCTCGGTTCGACGACGAGGCGTCGTTCGGCCGGATCCTCGACGCCCGCAAGGGCGGCAGCTGGCAGATCCACCCCGTCCGGCGGCATCGGGTGCATCAGCGGTATCGCGACCGGACCAACCTGCTCGACACCGTGTTCTCAACTGACACCGGCGTCGTGGTGGTGACCGATTTCATGCCGGTCGACGCGCAGGACGTCATGCAGCACGCCAGGCTGCACAACCACCCCCGGGTGGTCCGCCTCGTCGAATGCCTTGCCGGGGAGGTGACGATGCGCCAGGTCTTCGATCCGGCGCCCGGTTTCGGCCTGGAGAAGGCGGCCGTGAGCCTCGATGACGGGCGGCTCCACGTGGACGCGCGGGGCCTTCATCTGTGCCTCAGCTCCACGCTGCCGCTCTCGGGTCCGGAGAGCACGTTCACCCTCAGAGCGACCGAGGCGGCCGCGTTCTCGATGCACTGCGGCTCCGCCGGTCGCTGCCGCGCCCAGTCCTGGAGCCTCGAGCGGGCGCGAGCCCTCCTGCGAGCGAGCCAGCACTACTGGTGGCGCTGGATCGGGCAGGTCGACTATCGCGGCCCCTACCAGGTGCTCGTCTGGCGTTCGGCGCTCGCGCTGAAGCTCATGACCTATGCGCCGACCGGCGCCATCGTCGCAGCGCCGACCACGAGCCTCCCCGAGGCCATCGGCGGAGAGCGCAACTGGGACTACCGGTTCACATGGCTCCGAGACGCCGCCTTCACGCTCTATGCCTTCTTCCAGCTCGGTCTCACCGAGGAGGCGACCGCATTCTTCCACTGGCTGTCCCACCGGCACCTCGCCGATCGCACGGTGACGGACATCCCCAATCTCTTCGACCTGAGCGGCCACGCCCACGCGCCCGAGCGGACGCTCGACCATCTCGCGGGGTACCGGCGATCGAAGCCGGTGCGCACCGGCAACGCGGCGGTGAGCCAGCTGCAGCTCGACATCTACGGCGAGGTGCTCGACAGCGCCTACGTCTACGCGCGATTCGGCGGGGTGATCAGCCGGACCCTCTGGGCCGAGCTGCGCAACATCGTCGATCTGGCCATCCGGCGCTGGCGGGAGCCCGACTCGTCGATCTGGGAGGTTCGATCGGAGCGCCGGCAGTACACGTACAGCAAGCTCATGTGCTGGGTGGCGGTGGACCGCGGCATCCGCATCGCCGACCGATACGGTCTCCGGTACGACCGGGCCGCGTGGCGGGGAGCCCGCCTCGCCATCCACCGCGCGATCACGTCGCGTGCGTACTCGACTCGTCTGCGCTCGTTCACCCAGGAATTCGACGGCGAGGCGCTCGACGCCGCCGTGCTCCGCATGAGCCAGGTGCGGTTCCTCGGGGACCGGGATCCTCGGATGTTCTCGACGGTGCGCGCCGTGGAGCGCCACCTCGGTCGAGGGGTGCTCGTGGACCGCTACGACCTCCGGGACAGCGAGGACGGGTTGCGCGGCGAGGAGGGCGCGTTCTTCATGACGTCCTTCTGGCTGGTTGACGCGCTCGCGCACTGCGGCGAGCTCGAGGAGGCGGAACGCCGATTCGAGCGGCTCCTGCATTTCAGCTCACCCCTCGGGCTGTTCTCCGAGGAGGTGGATATGCGCACCGGGCTGCTGCTCGGCAACTTCCCCCAGGCATTCACCCACCTCGCGCTCGTCGGAGCGGCGGTCAACATCGAGCGCGCCAGGCAGCGGAAGCTCGGCGTCCGAGGGCTGCGGAAGCCCTGATCGCGGGTGCGCCGGCCCACGCTCAACTGCATAACTATGCAGTCGAGCCGTATACTCGTCGGTCATGCCCCAGGCAGCGCCTCTTCGCGCGGCGGTCGTCGGCGCCACCGGCTACATCGGCATGCAGTGCACGGCGCTCCTCGCCGGGCACCCCGACGTCGAGCTCGTCAGCGTGCTCGGGCACCGGAGCGCCGGCAGCCGGTATTGCGACGTCGTTCCGGGAAGCCCTGTCGAGCTGACCATCGAGGACACGCTCGATCCGGGATCGGCGGACGTCGTCATGGCCGCCCTGCCGCACACCGTGGCCGCCGCCTTCGCCGGCGGGTGGCTCTCCCACGGCGCCACGGTCATCGACTGCTCGGCGGACTTCCGTCTCCACGATGCGGGCGCGTACCGGACGTGGTACGGCGTCGACCACCCGTCGCCCGAGCTCCTCGGCGAGGCCGTCTACGCGATGGTGGAGCTCGATCGCGAGCGGCTGAGCGGTGCGAACCTCATCTCCGTCCCCGGCTGCTATCCGACCGCCGCGCTGCTCGCCTGCGTGCCGGCGCTGCGCGCCCATCTCGTCGAACCCGACGTCGTGGTCGACGCGAAGAGCGGCGTCAGCGGTGCCGGTCGTGCGGCGACCCTCGTGAACAGCTTCTCGGAGGTGAACGAGTCGGTGCGCGCGTACGGCGTCGAGGGCCACCGGCACAAGTCGGAGATGCTCGAACAGCTTCGTCGCGCGGCGGAGACTGACGTGCGCGTGACGTTCGTCCCGCACCTCATCCCGATGACGCGCGGCATCCTCGCGACGGCGTACCTGCGCCCGCTCCCCGGGGTCACCGCAGGTCGCATGCGCGACATCTACGAGGGGTTCTGCGCGACGAGCCCGTTCCTCGATCTCGTGCCCGCGCCACCGGCCACCAAGACCGTCACGGGCACCAACCGCGCCGCGATCAACGTCGGCTGGCAGGACGGTGTCGCGGTGATCACGGTCGCCATCGACAACCTGGGCAAGGGCGGGGCTGGACAGGCGGTGCATGCGCTGAACGTTCGCTTCGGGTTCGACGAGACCGCCGGGCTGGAGTCCCGCGTGCTGTGGCCGTGAGCGCCCCCGTGCCGGACCAGCGGCGCACCGGAGTCTGCGCACCGCTGGGCTTTCGCGCGGGCGCGGCCGCGGCCGGCATCAGAGGCGACGGCGACGACACGCGCACCGACGTCACCGTGATCCGCTCCGACGTGCCCGCGAACGCGGCTGGTGTCTTCACACGCAACACCGTGAAGGCGGCCCCGGTGGTCATCTCGCAGCTGACGCTCCGCCGCGGTGCGCCGGTCTCCGCGATCGTCGTCAATGCGGGCAATGCCAATGCGTGCACCGGTGCGCAGGGGTTTCGCGACGCGCTCGTGATGTGCACCACCGCGGGTGATGCGCTGGATCTCGACCCCAGCGACGTCCTCGTGTGCAGCACCGGCGTCATCGGGCGCCCGATGCCGATGGACCGCATGGTGCGCGGCATCCGCGCCGCCGCGCTTGCGATGTCGCCCGCCGGGGGCGCGGATGCGGCCCGGGCCATCATGACCACCGACACCGTGGCCAAGGTCGCGGAGGCCGTGTTCACGGCGAGTGGCGTGACGTACACGGTCGGCGGGGTCGCGAAGGGCGCCGGGATGATCCACCCGGACATGGCGACGCTGCTCGCCTTCCTGACCACCGACGCGCCGGTGGACGCGACCTTCCTGCAGGCGGCGTTGACGCGCGTGACGGACAGCACGTTCAACTGCGTCACCGTCGACGGTGACACCTCGACGAACGACACGTGCATCCTGCTCGCCAACGGCGCGGCGGGCGGCGCGGCCATCACCTCGGAGTCGGATGCCGCGGTGTCATTCGAGGGCGCGGTGTTCGAGGTGTGCGACTCGCTCGCGGAGCAGCTCGTCGCCGACGCGGAGGGTGCGACGCGTCACTTCCGCGTCGCGGTCGACGGGGCGGTCGACGTGGCGCAGGCGCGGACCGCGGCGCGCGTGGTCGCGCAGAGCCCGCTCGTGAAGACGGCCATCCACGGCGGCGACCCGAACTGGGGCCGCATCGTGGCCGCGCTGGGGCGCAGCGGCACGGATTTCACGCTCGACCGCTGCCGTGTGGCGATCGGCGGCCTCGTGGTGTTCGATCGCGGGGCCCCGGAGACGGTGGACGGCGGCGCCATCCGCGCCGCGCTCTCCCAACCGCGCCTCGACATCGCGATCGACCTCGGCGCCGGCGACGGAACGGGACACGCCTGGGGCTGCGACCTCTCCGCGGACTACGTCCGCATCAATGCCGACTACACCACCTGATACGGAGACCAGAAGACAGCACGACATGCCAGAACAGACCATCGACGAACGGATCCGGCGGGCTGAGGTGCTCATCGAGGCACTGCCCTACATCAAGCGTTTCGCGGGCCACATCCTCGTGGTGAAGGTCGGTGGTGCGGCGACGGTCGCCGGCGACCTCGACTCGGTGCTCGAGGACATCGTGCTGCTGCGCTTCGTCGGCATGAGGCCGGTGATCGTGCACGGTGGCGGGTCGGAGATCAGCGCGTGGCAGGAGCGCATGGGCATCGAGACCAAGTTCGTCAACGGGTTGCGTGTCACGGATGCGCCGACCATGGAGATCGCGAAGATGGTGCTCACCGGCAAGGTGGGGCCCGACATCGTGGCGCGCATCCACACGCTCGGCGCCGGCGCGATGGGCCTGTCGGGCGAGGATGGGCCGACCCTGCTGGTACGGCCGCGGGCTGATGCGGGCGGCGCCGACCTGGGATTCGTCGGCGAGGTCGCGCAGGTCAACGGTGAGCCGATCACGGCCATCCTCGACCAGGGACGCATCCCGGTGATGGCGTCGATCGGGCTCGGCTATGACGGGCAGGCGTACAACGTCAACGCGGACACGGTCGCCGCCGAGCTTGCGGTCACCCTGCACGCGAGCAAGCTCATCCTCATGACCGACGTCGAGGGCGTGCGCGACGCCCAGGGCGCCCTGATCAGCCGGCTCGACGCCGCGCGGGGGCGCGAGCTGCTCGCGCAGGGCGTGATCCGCGACGGGATGATCCCCAAGGTCGAGGCGGCGATCCGGGCCACCGACTCGGGGTGCGCGACACACATCATCGACGCGCGGGTTCCGCACGCGCTGCTGCTCGAGCTGCTCACCGAGCGCGGGGTGGGCACCATGCTCACCCGGGCGGAGCCCGCATGAGCACCCCTGCCATCGCCTCGCCGGCTCTCGCGGAGCGCGCAACCGCCGTGCTCATGGACACGTATGCGCAACGTCCACTGGCACTGCGCAGCGGGCAGGGCGTTCACGTCACGGACATCGACGGGCGCGAGCTCATCGACCTCGTCGCCGGGATCGCGGTCAACATCCTCGGGCACAACCATCCCGCGCTGGTACGGGCGGTGGCGGATCAGGCGGCCACGCTCATCCATACGAGCAATCTCTATTACACCGAGCCACAGCTCGACCTCGCCGAACTGCTCATCGCGTCGGCGTTCCCGTCGCGCGTGTTCTTCTGCAACAGCGGCGCCGAGGCGAACGAGGCGGCGATCAAGATCGCGCGCAAGTGGGGGAGGATGCATCGTGACGGCGCGCACGTGATCATCTGCGCGCAGGGAGCGTTCCACGGACGCACGCTGGGCGCGCTCGCCGCCACTGCGAACCCGCGATACCGCGAACCGTTCGAGCCACTCCCGAAGGGATTCGTCCACGTGCCGTACAACGACGTCGGCGCGTTCGAGGCGGCGATCGACGGCGACACGTGCGCGGTCATGCTCGAGCCCATCGAGGGCGAGAGCGGCGTCGTTCCGCTCGAGCCCGGGAAGCTCACCGAGATCCGGCGGCTCTGCGACGAGCGCGACGTCCTGCTCATCCTCGACGAGATCCAGACGGGGATGGGGCGCACGGGCCGGTGGTGGGCGCACCAGCACGAGCAGGCGGTCCCCGACGTGATGACGGTCGCGAAGAGCCTCGGCGGCGGCGTGCCCATCGGCGCCGTCCTCGCAGCGCCGCGCGCCGACGTGTTCGAGCCGGGCGACCACGGCTCGACGTTCGGCGGCGGCCCGCTCGCATGCGCCGCGGCGGTGGCGGTGATGCGCACCGTCGAGCGCGAGGGCCTCGTCGCGCACGCAGCCGAAGCCGGCGACTACCTCGCCGAATCGCTGAGCGCGCTGCGGGATCGTGGCGCGCCGATCGCCGGCGTGCGGGGCCGCGGCCTGATGCTCGGGATCGGCTTGACCAGCGACATCGCTCGTGATGTCGCCGCCGCCGCACTCGACGCCGGGTTGATCATCAACGCGATCGGCACGCGGACGCTGCGCGTCGTCCCACCGCTGATCATCACCCGGGACGAGATCGACGAGGCGCTCGCCCGGCTGGGAACGGCGTTTGACGCGGTGGCGGCCGCCGCGCGCGAGGACGGCGCATGACCACCACCATCGCCCGCAGCGCGGGGGCCGCCGCGAAGCCCGCGCGCCACAAGGCGATCCTCGACCTCGTGCGCGGCGGCGTGATCCGCACCCAGGAGGACCTCGTCGCCGAGCTGCACCGGCATTCCTTCGAGGTCACGCAGGCGACGGTGAGCCGAGACATCCGTGAGCTGGGCCTGCTGCGGGTCCACGACGAGAGCGGCCCTCGCTACATGGCGCCGGTCGCCGAGCTCGACGTCGAGCAGACCATGCAGCGGCTGCGCAACGCGCTGCGCGAGCACGTGCAGGGGGTGGAGTTCATCGACCTGTTCGGCATCGTGCACACCGCGCCCGGGTGCGCGCCACTCGTCGGCGGCGCACTCGACGGGTCGCGGTTCGAGGAGGTCGCGGGCACCATCGCGGGCGATGACACCGTGCTCGTCATCGCGCGATCGCGACCCGCCGCGCAGCGCCTGCTGCTCCGCCTCACGACACTGCTGGAGCAGGGCTCGTGACCGCGCGCGAAAGCTGCGTGCTCGCGTACAGCGGCGGCCTCGACACGTCGGTGGCGATTCGCTGGCTGCAGGAGGAGCTCGGCTACGACGTGATCACGCTCACCGCCGACCTCGGCGAGTCGAAGGATGTCGACGCGGTCGCGGCGCGCGCGCTGCGCACCGGCGCGGTGAGCGCGCACGTGGCCGACGCACGCCGCGTCTTCATCGATGCGTTCTGCTATCCGACGCTTGCGGCGGGCGCGATGTACGAGGGCGTCTACCCCCTCGCCACCGCGCTGGCGCGGCCGCTCATCGCCAAGCTGCTGGTCGACGTCGCGCGCGAAGAAGGCGCCTCCGCCGTCGCGCACGGATGCACCGGAAAGGGCAACGACCAGGTGCGATTCGATGTTGCCGTGGGCGCGCTCGCACCGGAGCTTCGCGTCGTGGCGCCGGTGCGCGACTGGGACATGGGGCGCCCGCAGGAGCTGGAGTACGCCGCCGAGCACGGCGTCGAGGTGCCGGTGACCAAGGCGTCGCCGTACTCGGTGGATGCGAACCTCTGGGGTCGGAGCATCGAGTGCGGCGTCCTCGAGGATCCGTGGTTCGAGCCGCCCGACGAGGTGTACGCGTGGACCTCGCACCGGAATGGCATGGCCGCGGGCGAGGTGGTCGAGATCGGTTTCGAGCACGGCGTGCCGGTGTCGCTCGACGGGCGCCGGCTCCCCGGTGATCAACTCGTCGCGGATCTCAACACCGTCGCGGGCGCGCGCGGCATCGGACGCATCGACCACGTGGAGAATCGTCTCGTCGGCATCAAGTCGCGCGAGGTCTACGAGGCCCCCGCAGCCATCACGCTGCATGCGGCGCACCACGCGCTCGAGAGCCTCACCATCACGCGCGACGTCGCCCGGTTCCAGCGCATCGTCGCGGACGAGTGGGCGCGCCTCGTCTATGACGGGCTGTGGTTCTCCGCGTTGCGCACCGCACTCGACGCGTTCGTGCAGGAGACGCAGACGCACGTCACGGGCGTCGTGCGGATGCGTCTCGAGAACGGCGAGGCGCGCGTGGTCGGCCGGCGCGCGGAGCGCTCCCTGTATCGCAGCGACCTCGCCACGTACGACCGGGTCACCGACACGTTCGACCACGCCGCCGCGCGCGGGTTCATCGAGCTGTTCGGACTGCCGCTGCGCACCCAGACCCGCGTGCAGGGCGCGCTCGACGACGCCGGTCCGCTCCACGTCGAGCGGCGGACGCAGCGGCGTGGCACCGCCTGATCGACGCGCGCGCGGTGGTGTGCGCGCGTCGACCAAGGTGTGGGCCGGGCGGCTGAGCGCACCGACCTCGACCCGCGTCGAGACGTACACGTCGAGCATCGCCGTCGATCGCCGCCTCGCGGCCGACGACGTTGCCGGATCGCGCGCTCACGCGAGGATGCTGCGAAGCATCGACGTGCTGAGCGCGGCGCAGCATCGGGCGATCGACGCGGGGCTGCGGGCGGTCGCGCGCGAGCTTTCGAGCGAAACGTTCGAGGTGGCGCCGGGCGACGAGGACATCCACACCGCGGTCGAACGGCGGCTCTTCGAGCTGGCCGGTCCGGTTGCGGGGATGCTGCACACCGGCCGGAGCCGCAACGACCAGGTGGCGACCGACCTGCGCATGTGGGCGCGCCGCTCGTGCACCGACCTGCTGCTTGCCGTCGCGGGACTCCAGGAGGCGCTCATCGTGCGCGCGTCCGAGCACCGCTCGACGCCGATGCCCGGGTACACGCACCTCCAGCGCGCGCAGGTCGTCTCGCTGGCACATCACCTGCTCGCGTACGTGGAGATGCTCGCACGCGATGCCCTCCGTCTCGGCGCCGCGCGGGTGGCATGCGACGAGCTTCCGCTCGGCAGCGGCGCGCTCGCCGGATCGACGCTCCCCCTCGACCGTTCGCGGGTTGCCCACGAGCTGGGCTTCGAGCGCATCGCCGCCAACAGCATGGATGCCGTCGCCGACCGCGACTTCGCGGTCGAGATCACCGCCGCATGCGCGCTCACGATGGTGCACTGCTCGCGACTCGGCGAGGAGCTCGTGCTCTGGTCGTCCGCGGAGTTCGGCTACGCCAGCCTCCCCGACACGCACGCGACCGGATCGTCGCTGATGCCGCAGAAGAAGAACGCCGACGTGGCGGAGCTCGCGCGGGGGCGCAGTGGTCGCGTCATCGGAGACCTCGTGGCCCTGCTGACGATGCTCAAGGGCCTCCCGCTCACGTACAACCGCGACCTGCAGGAGGACAAGGAGCCGCTGTTCGACGCAGTCGACTCCACGGCGGCGACGCTGCGCATGCTCACCGAGGTGATCGCGGTCGTGCACTTCGACGTCGACGCGATGCGCCGGGCGGCGGCCGACCCCGGGCTGCAGGCGACTGACGTCGCGGAGCACCTGGTCGCCAACGGCGTCGCGTTCCGCGAGGCCCACACGATCGTGGGGGCGCTCGTCGCGCGGACCCTCGGGGAAGGACGGACGCTCGCGGATCTCGACCTCGATGAGTGGCGCGCGGCGTCCGATCGGTTCGGGCCCGGCGTCGTCGACCTCTTCGACCCCGACGCCGCGCTCCGCCGGCGCGACGTGCCCGGTGGTCCCGGGCCCCGCTCGATCACGCGCCAGCTGAGCAGAGCCCGATCGCTCGTGGCCCGGACCCGCCGAGCCGCCGCGGGCGGTTGAGCGAATGCCGAACGTATCCTGAGCCGGTGACCCGGCCCACCCTGATCGTCGGTGACGTGCAGGGTGACGTCGACCGGCTGCGCGACGCGCTCGACGCGTATCCCGACGACGAGGTCGACACCGTCTTCCTCGGCGACTTCTTCCAGGGCGGCCGGCCGGGCGCGGGCGGTGGCGCCGCCGCCGCGCGGCTGGCGATGCAGCGACGGAACTCGCGCTCCGTGCTCGGCAACCACGACCTGTTCCTCCTCGTCATTCTCGAGCGGTCGCGGGGCGGCGACCAGCTCGGCGAGTGGCGGACTCGCGACGGCTTGAGCATCGAGGATCTCTGGCTCAGCCGGCGGGGCGACTGGGCGGACCTGAAGGCGGTGGAGGGCGACACGAACCTCGAGGAGTGGCTGCGCCGGCTGCCATTCCTGGTGATGCTCGACGACGGCACCCTCGCCCAGCACACCGACGACGATCGCTACGCGGAGATCGGCGACACGGTGGACGCCGTCAACGCCGCAGTGCGCGAATGGCTCGCAGCAAGCGGCGGCGCCTTCCAGTCACTTCGCTACACGATCGGCCGGCATGGGTTCGAGGACCCCGACCGGCTGCGCCGGTACCTCGACCACTTCGGGGCGCGCCGCGTGGTCCACGGCCACACACCGCACTGGAACGACGAGCCGATCACCGTCCACGGCGGCCGGGCGATCGGCTACGACGGCAGGTTCTCGCGCTTCTGGGGTCGTGCCGACGGCGAGGAGCCCGGTCCGATCGGCGCCACCATCGCCATCCTTCCCCCGCTGCCGGATCGAAGCGACCCCTGACCCGTCAGGGGTGGCGGCCGAGCATCTCCGCGAGCCGCGTCACGGGCGGCTCCTGCCCTGCCGTGACGAATGCCGTCACCACGACCGAGAGCAGCAGGACCTTGAGGGCGTGGAAACGCGCCGCGACGGGCTGCTGCAGCACGAGGCCGGAGAGCGCGATGCCATCGATCGCGTCGGCGATCGTGCCCGCGAGGACGCGGGGCGGGACGAGCGTGTATGCCGGGAGGCTCCCGAGCACGTTGCGTACCTCCAGCTCGATCTCGTCGACGAGGTGGGAGCAGAGCTCGGCGCACCGTACACGCAGCGCGGGGCTGCTCAGCCCCACCGTGTAAAGGTCGAGCAGGAGACGGAAGAACTCGGGTTGCTCGGCGCACCGCATCTCGGCGTGGTCGAGCCCGGCGACGATGCGCTCCAGCGGGTCCTCCAGCCCGGTGACCGCCGTCTTCCACTCCGAGATCATCTGGCGCTCCATCACGACGACGACCTCGAGGAGCAGCTCCTCCTTCGATTCGAAGTAGTAGTGGAGGAGGCCGGGCGCCACCTTGGCCTCGCGGGCGACGTCCTTGAGCGAGGTGGCCGCGTAGCCCTGACGGCCGAGCACCGCCGCCGCTGCATGCACGATCTGGCTGCGCCGGCCGGCATCGTCGACCTCGACGCCGGTGCCCTGAACCGCGATCGCGGAGTCGAGGGCGGTGATCATGACGGTGTCTCCAACGCGTACAACCTGGATGGCAATCCTAGCGCGGCTGACGCGGTTTGACAGGTCTCGGGAAGTTCAGGCGGCGGGCTTGTGGAAGCCGATCCCGATCGCGCCGGGGCCGCTGTGGCAGCCGATCACCGGCCCGACCACGGTCACCGCGGGGGTTCCCGACGCGTTCGGGCTCATCCGCTCGATGAGCGCCGCCGCGATCTCCGGACGGTCCGCGTGGGCGATGACGAGGTCCGCCCCGCCCCACGCCGCCGCCGCCTGCGCGAACTCGTCGACCACGCGATCGATCGCCCTCGGGTAGGTGCGGACCCGGGCCACCGGCTCGATCACGCCATCGCGGATCTCGAGCACCGGCTTGAGGTCGAGCATCGACCCGAGCAGGGCGCGCGCGCCACCGATCCGGCCGCCCCGGCGCAGGAACTCGAGCGTCTCGACCGTGAAGAGCACGCGCTCGGTGTGCTGCACCGCGGCGATGCCGGCGACCACGCGGTCCGCGTCGCCTCCCGCCTCCACGATCCGCACAGCCTCGTGGATCGCCGCGTAGTGGCCGACCGACACGCTTCGGGTGTCCACCACCCGGATGTCGAGATCGGGAAGCGCCGCTCGTGCCTGGGTCGCCGAGGCGTACGTGCCGCTCAGCTCGGCCGAGATGGTGGTGCAGACGATCGCCCCGCCGTCGGCTCCCAGCTCACGGAAGACCGCCTCGAACTCCACGGGCGTCGGCTGCGACGTGCGGGGGAACGGACCCGGCGCCGCCAGCCGCTTGTAGAAGTCGGCCGCGCTGATGTCGACGCCGTCGGTGAAGACCTCCTCGCCGAAGATCACCTTGAGCGGGACCACGCGCACGTCGTGGGCGGCACGGAAGGCCGGGTCGAGGTCGGCGGTGCTGTCGCACACCAGGTGGACGGCTGCCATGAG